>Ga0137407_10002045_pt1 | contig 13252 bp, 9 predicted proteins | sample CZOMad2_2_16fung_FD_108410 | JGI IMG/M metagenome (GOLD analysis project Ga0137407, IMG submission 108410) | Vadose zone soil fungal communities from Angelo Coast Range Reserve, California, USA - CZOMad2_2_16fungal (Illumina Assembly) | ecosystem: Environmental > Terrestrial > Soil > Vadose zone...
CGATCACCGCTTCCGCATCCTGCGGCTGATTGATTCGGCCGGTGACGAAAATCGGAATTCGTGCCTGCCGTTTGATGCGCGCGGCGTAGGGGACGACATAGGCCGTTTTCAAGGTCATGGGCGGCGCGATGTGAATGGCGCCGCCGAGGCTGGCGGACGTACCGAGCGTGACGTGCACATAGTCGATGGTGTCGTCGAGACGACTCACCGCCTCGAGGGCCTCATCCTCCGTGAGGCCCATCTCGTCGGCTTCCCATCCCGATATCCGCAGCCCGACGACAAAGCCGTCCGCCACCTTGGCGCGGATATCGAATATCACCTCACGCAGGAAGCGCAGGCGGCCGTCGAGATCGCCGCCGTACGTATCGTCGCGCAGATTGACCCGGGGGTTCAAGAACTGCGCCGGCAAATAACCGTGACTAGCGACGATCTCCACTCCGTCCAATCCCGCCGTCTGCATGCGCCGGGCCGCATCGCCGTAGCCGTGCACGATGGCGTCGATCATGGTCTTTTTCAGCGGCCGAGGCATGACGCGAAAGCGCTCGTTCGGAACGGAAGAGGGCGCGTACGCAACGCTGAGCAACCCCCCGTCGGCTTCCGCAATTTCACGGCCGGGATGGAACAGCTGCCCGAACAGCACGGCTCCGTGGCGATGCACCGCCTCCGCCACTCCGCGGTAGCCCGCGATGGAGGAGTCGTCGGTCGCCATCAGCACATGATTCGTATAGCGTGCGGTTTCGTGGACCCCCGATACTTGCAGGACGATCAAACCCACGCCGCCGCGGGCCCGCGCCTCTTGATAGGCGATCAGCGCTTCATTGACCGTTCCGTCCACCGGCAGCGTCGTGTCATGGCCCGAGGACATGATTCGGTTTTTGAGAGTGCTGCCCCGGATGCGCAGCGGCTGGAAGAGATGAGTGAATGCCGTCATGCGCTGATTGTAGTCGAAATGAGCAACGCGCCTCGGTGCTCGCCTCGCCGGGCGTTTTCGACTACCATTTGGCATACCCATCGGCACCATGAACCTAGAAACCCTTCGCACTTGGCTACCGGATCGGTGGCTGAATCGCTTCACTCTTGCGCCCACCGATCTGCTGCGCGACGCGACCTACCGGCGGCTGTGGACGTCGATTTTGATATCGTCCTTCGGCGGTCAGGTGACTCTGCTGGCGCTGCCGCTGACCGCGGCCGTGCTGATGCACGCCGCTCCGACGCAGATGGGTCTGCTGACGGCGATGGAAATCGTGCCGTTCGTGTTGTTCTCGCTGCCGACGGGAGTGTGGCTCGATCGGGTCCGGAAACTGCCGGTGTACGTGGTCGGCGAATTGTCGATCGCGCTCGCCGTGGCGACCGTGCCGGTGGCATGGTGGTTCGGCTGGCTGTCGATGCACTGGCTGTACTTCGTCGGTTTCTTGATCGGCGCCGTGAATACGACCGCCGGCAGCGCGGCACAAATCGTGCTGACACAGATCGTGCCCCGCGAGCGCTTGGTCGAGGCGCATGCCAAGAATGCGCTCGCGACCTCGGCGGCGGAGGTGACGGGTCCCGGCGCGGCGGGTGCGCTGATCAAAGTGACGGGCGCGCCCCTGGCACTGCTGGCGGACGCTTGCCTATTGTTGATATCCGCGTCGATTTTGCGCGGCGTGCCGCTCAAAGAGAATCCCATCCTCAAACCCATCGCCTTCTGGCCGGCCATGCGAGAGGGCCTGAGCTTCGTTCGCGGTCACCGACTGCTGGTGACCATGGCGACTTGCGTCGGCGCCTGGCAGCTGTGCAACCAAGCGGCGATGGTGGTGCAGATTCTGTTTGCCACGCGACAGCTCGGGCTGTCGGAGCGGGGGGTGGGATTGAGCTATGTCACGCTCGGAGTCGGTACCGTCCTCGCCAGCGCGAATGGCCATCGCGTGGTGCGTCGATTCGGTCCCGGACCCACGCTGGTACTGGGATTTGCCATCTCCGGCGCCGGCTGGCTGCTGTTGAGCGTCGCCCCGCTGAATGCCTTCGGTGTTGCCGCCTACGCGCTGATGCTGACGATGTTCGGCGTCGGCGCGGTGTTCATCTTCATCAACTTCCTTTCCCTGCGCCAATCGGTCACGCCGGGGCCGATGCTGGGCCGCATGACGAGCACCATGCGCTGGCTCATTCTGATACCCGCGGGACCCGGCGCGCTGCTCGGCGGCTGGCTGGGCGAACACCTCGGGCTGCGCGTTGCGCTTGGATTCGCGGGCACTTCCGCGCTCGTCCTCGCCCTGCTGGCCTGGCGGCGTCCCGTGATCCGCAGCGTCACTACATTACCGACTCTCAAGGCCGAGGCCGTCACGCCATATTCTGCCGACTGATCAATAGTTTACATGAGGGTTTCGTCTGGGCGCGGGATTCTGGGAGTGGCGAGATGGTGCGCACGTCCGGGTCCCCGGGCTTGGATAGGCGAGCGCAGGGGTTATCATTGGGTTCCCGATCGTTGGGAACAACGAGGCCCGCATTGGCCTCATGAGCGCGGACACCGGGAGCGTTAAATCAACAACCTGCGCGTTGGACTTATCTCCGATACCCATGGGCTTCTAAGGCCTGAGGCGCGCGCGTTTCTCGTGGGCTGCGATTACATCGTGCATGGGGGCGACGTCGGCGAGCCTAAGATTCTCGATGAGCTCGCTCTGATGGCGCCGCTGATCGCAGTGAGAGGCAATAACGACACGGAGCCCTGGGCGGCGCGCCTTCCGGTGACCGAACTCATCAGAATAGGGAATGTATTCGTCTACGTCATCCATAATCTGGCAGAACTCGACGTTGACCCCGCCGCCGCGGGCATACGCGTCATTGTCTCCGGTCATTCGCACAGACCGAGGATCGAGGAGCGCGACGAAGTACTGTATGTCAATCCGGGAAGCTCTGGACCGAGACGGTTCAAGCTGCCGATCTCCGTGGGTGAGATCACCGTTTCGGGCAGTGCCGTGAACGCGCGAATAGTCGATTTATCAGGAGCTGTTCTTGCTGCAACTGCGCCCCTCGTGTGAATATTGTGATACGGATCGCCGATCCTGGCGGCCCAGACCGCCGGCCAAGGGGTCCGCACCGTTTCTTTTTGGGTGGTTTTTGTGTCAGAGTCTCGATATGAGGCAGGGGCGGCGATAAAAGTACCGGAATCGCCGTCCCAATTTAAACTTAAGCGCGGGATTCCAGCACTCACTCCGTATGCCGCGCTTTGTCCGCGCGTGCGGGCGTGGCTGAACAGATCGGCCCACCGAGTGCTTCGTGCGCGGCAATCAATGGAGCGACGATGCTTTCAATCCTGGTTTGCCATTCGTATTACTTGCGTCTCGATCAAAAGCAGGTACTGCGCGCCAAGCCCTATCCGCCGCTCGCCACGTTGCAAGTGGTTGCCCTGCTGCGAAAGGCCGGGCACCAAGTATCGTTCTTCGATTCGATGCTGGCCGACGGGATTGACGAGTACGATCGCTTGCTGCAGGCCGACCGGCACCAGCTGGTCTTGTTTTACGAAGACAATTTCAACTTTCTGAGCAAAATGTGCTTGGGCACGATGCGCCGCGCCGCATGTGAGATGATCGCATCGGCTCGGCGCGCCGGCGCCCGAGTCATCGCGGCAGGTCCCGACGTCACCGATGCGCCCGGGACCTACCTCAAAGCCGGCGCAGATCTTGTATTAATCGGTGAAGGTCTGTCCGCACTGCTGGACGTGTTGCCGCGGCTCGATGCGAGTCCGCATGCCGACAGCGCTGATCTCGCTCACGGACTGACCGGCATCGCCTCGCTCAGCGGCGGAAAAGTGCTGGCCAGGAGCGGATCGAAGGTTCTTCCGGCCGCCACCGACGTCGGCTTGGCCGCATGGGATTTGGTGGACATGGAACGTTATCGTGCGGTGTGGCTGAAGGCGCACGGGTACTTTAGTCTGAACATGGCAGCCTCGCGCGGATGCCCCTTTCGCTGTGCTTGGTGCGCCAAACCGATTTGGGGCAATCAATATCTGCAGCGAAATGCGACCGAGGTCGCCGCGGAATTGGCCTACCTCAAGCGGTCTTTCAACCCCGACCATATCTGGTTTGCCGACGACATTTTCGGATTTCGAGTCGATTGGGTCGAAGAGTTCGCGGCTTCCTTACAGGCTGCGGACGCTCAGGTTCCCTTCACCATACAAACCCGCGCCGACTTGGTCAGCGAACGCATGGCCGAGGTGCTGCGCGATGCCGGATGCCGGGAGGCATGGATCGGCGCGGAGAGCGGCAGCCAACGGGTGCTGGACGCGATGAACAAGGGCACCACAGTGGCCGAAATTCTGACCGCTCGCGATCGGCTCAAGTCGGTAGGTATTCGAGTCGGATTCTTCATTCAGCTGGGTTATATGGATGAACAACTTGCCGACATTCTGGCCACACGCGACTTGCTCGAGGCCGCCCGGCCCGATGAGATCGGAGTCAGCGTCTCGTATCCCTTGCCGGGAACGAAATTCTACGATCTGGTCAAGGCGCAGCTCCACGGCAAGACCCATTGGCAGGAAAGCAACGATCTGGAAATGATGTTTCAGGGTACCTACACATCCGATTTCTATCGTACCGTCAGGAACCTGCTGCACGACCAGGTCTCGCTGCAGACGGTCGAACCTTCCCCCGGCATCGCCGAACATGGCCGCGCAAGACATGTGCTTGATCAACGCTGGGAGCAGCTGCTGGACCGCGAACTGGAGTACCGCTCGCCGGCCAGGCAATCAGCGGCGACGGGTTAGCAGCGATGGTGCGCTGGATCACTTCACGCCCGATCCGGCCGGCGACCCTGCACGCAATTCGCGCGGCGCTCGCGCAAGCGCAATGACGAGGCCCGCCGCGGCGATGGCGACGTCTCCCGGTTTGCTGGGTGACGCGCCGACGCGTGACTATTCGCGCAAATTGAATCTATTCAATTCGTTCGCGGAGCGCGAGCTTCGCCAGCTCATCGTCGGCTTGGGATTGAGTCCGGGAATGCGGGTACTGGATGCGGGATGCGGCACGGGTGAGGCTCTCGGCTGGCTATTCGATGAAGTCAAGCCCGCAGGGGCCGTGGTCGGCATCGACCTTGCAGCGTCGCATGTGAGTGCGGCTCGCCTGCATGCGTCGGCGCAGATAGAGGTACTTCAGGGAGATATGCTGAATGCGCCGTTGGAACCTGCGAGCTTTGACCTCATCTGGTGCACCAATACCATCAACCACCTCCACGATGCGGTCGAAGGCGTGAATACCCTCGCGACTTTGTTGCGCCCGGGAGGCCGTATCGCAATCGGTCAAAGTTCGCTTCTTCCGGACATGTACTTTGCCTGGGACTCGAGACTCGAGCGTGTGACCAACGAGGCCGTACGGCAGTACTACCGGGATCGCTACGGTCTCGATGAGCGTGATCTGGCGTCGGTGCGCGCCATCGTCGGTGTACTGCACCGGGGGAATCTAAAAAACGTCACCGCACGAACGATCATGATCGAGCGTGTATTTCCGGTGGACGCGGCCACGGAATCCTACCTCTTCGAGGCCATTTTTCGCGGCACTTGGGGGCAGCGTCTGCGGCCTTACCTATCGGACGGCGACTTTGCCGACCTTGCCCAGGTGTGCGACCCGCAGCACCCGCAGTACGCATTGGGGCGGCCGGATTTTCATTTTCTGCAGAGTTTCACGCTGGCTGTCGGAGAGATCTAGAATTACTGCCCGATTGAGCGAGTAGTTCCCTCTTGGGAATATTGCGTTCGAGACTAGGACAGGCTCCTAGAGGAGCGCTCTCAGCGTTTCGACCGCCTCCAGCGGATGATCGCCTCTGCGCAGCTCGTATGCATGGAGTTTCGACACCCTGTTGCTGAACACGTTCCATTCCGGTTGGTTTGCCGCGTAGCCCTGAGCAGCCGCCAATTTCTCGAGCAGGCTGGACTTCGACAGAGACTTGAGGAGCCGGCGGCCGCCGGCGCTTTGCGGCGAAAGGAATACGACGGCGGCAATCTTCAGCGGGGAGGGAGCGAGCCGATAGCTCCCGCGCCGCAGGTCGACCTCGAATTTCTCGACGCCGCTGCGGCGCCGGATGACCGGCGATTTGCGAATCGCGGCGGCGTCACGGCTCCGCTCGAGCCAGCGCAATGAGTCGGAACGAACATGCAGGAAGTTTGCAACGCCGGTCGCAAACATCGTGTCCGGTTTGACGAACACGCTGTCCTCGGACAGGAAATCGAAGCCTTGGAGCAGGCAATGCAAGGTCACGGTTGATTTTCCCGAACCGCTCGGCCCCATCAATAGGATCCCACGGCCATCACGGCCGACACAGGCGGCATGCAGAGACGCCAGCCCCTGGGACCGCGCCGCAAGCGTGAACACCGCGAATTCGATGAGTTCATATCGAGTATGGTAGGGAAACTTCAGCATTTGCGGGGAGACGGCCACGAGCGCCGCCTGCTCCCGTGGCGACAGGACCACGAAGTTCGACGAATCCGTCGCCCCACCCAGGAAGCCGGCCCCGGAAAACATATCGAGCGGCGGCGGCTGCAAACGCCCACGCGGGCGTGGCTGTTTGTGCGAACTCAGCAGCAGCCTGACTCGCAGGCGCGGAATTGCGGTTGATAGCCGATGCCGCGGCAGGCCTGTGTAGGCCGAATCCACGAGACGTAGCAGCTGACCACTGTTGCTCTCGAATTGAAACCTTCCACCCAGCAATTGCAGGTGTTTCCGTATCATCGTCGGCGACCGCTCACCGAACGGATCGGCGTACAGATCGGGTATCATGGTGTCATTCTTGCGAGTCATGTGGCCTTCGTAGCATACCGGGAACCCTATCGTAACGGCGATACGTATTTACTCTAAGAGACCAATGAATACTTCTCGAAACTCGTCTCCAGCGCCGGCGATCTCGACGCCGCCGGAATTGCGCGACACGCAAGAGGCTTTTGACAGCGTAGCCGCGGACTACGACGGACCGCGCGGCAACAATGCGCTCATTCAGGACATGCGCAGCGAAATGTGGCACTGGTTGGATGCCACGTTTGCCCCAACCAGCCGATTGATCGATTTGGGTTGCGGCACGGGACTGGATGCCATTCGCATGGCGCAACTCGGACATCACGTCACGGCCACGGATTGGTCGCCGCAGATGGTGCAACGGACCAGGGACCGTGCCGAACGCGAGCACTTGACAGAACGGGTGCAGGCACGCGCCGTGGGTGCCCACGAGCTGCACCGCTTGGACGGGGATGGGGTCTATGATGGCGCGTACTCCAATCTCGGCCCCCTCAATTGCGTGCCCGATCTCACCGACGTGTCGCGCGAATGCGCTCGCCTGATAAGGCCACGGGGAGCACTCGTGTTCACGGTGATCGGCCGGATCTGCCCATGGGAGATTGCACATTATTTACGGCGTCGGCGATGGGCGAGGGTGAAAGTGCGCTTTGCGCGCGACATCGTGCCCGTGAGCATGAATAATCATACGATCTGGACGCACTACTACGGCCCACGCGAGTTCTATCGAGCTTTCAAGTCGCATTTCACGCTCGAGCACCACCGCGGTCTGTGCGTATTTGCACCACCACCCTATTTGACCTGGGTGCGCGAGAAACACGCGCGCTGGCACGAGTGGTTGTGGCGCATGGACCGGCGTGTGTCCGGTTGGCCGGTGATTCGCGGGATGGGAGATCATTTCTTGATCGTCATGAAGAAGAGATGACGCAAACGGTAGTCTGTATTTCGCCCTGTTGCGCACCAGCCGATTTGAGTTCGCAAAATGCTCTTCAATAGCTACGAATTCATTTTTTGGTTCCTGCCCGTAGCTTTGATGGTATTTTTTCTTTTGGGGCGAGTGAACGTAAAGCTGGCCGCCGCGTGGCTGGCAGTTGCATCGCTCGCGTTTTACGGCTACTGGTCGCCCAAATACGTCCTGCTGTTATTGGCCTCGGCTTCCTTCAATTATTTCTGCGGTCGTGCCATAGCCAAGCACGCCGGAACGGACAGCGGACGCGCACTGCTCGCCGGCTCGATAGGTGCCGATCTGGTTCTGCTGTGCCTTTATAAATACGCTGATTTTTTCCTTTCCTCCGTCAATGGAATTGCGGATACGCATCTTCAGTTACTGCGAATTGCGCTTCCCATTGGCATTTCGTTCTTCACCTTTACCCAGATAGCTTTTCTCGTGGATTGTTACAAGAGGATCGCTCGAGAGTACAGCTTCATTCACTATCTGCTGTTTGTCAGCTATTTTCCGCATTTGATAGCAGGTCCGATACTGCACCACACGGAGATAATGCCGCAGTTTGCATCTGCAGCTCCCTATCGGCCGTCCGCTCGATCATTCGCAATTGGGCTTACCGTCCTCGCCATTGGTTTGGCGAAAAAAGTCTTGATCGCCGACAATTTTGCCGACTATGCCACTCCGGTTTTCACCGCCGCCCATGGTGGCGTTCCGATCCGGCTCGTGGCCGCCTGGGTCGGAGCGATCGCCTACACCTTTCAATTGTATTTTGATTTCTCCGGCTATTCAGATATGGCAATCGGCCTGTCGAAACTATTCGGCGTCAACTTGCCGATCAACTTCTTTTCGCCGTACAAGTCGACGAACATCATCGAATTTTGGCGCCGCTGGCACATGACGCTGTCGCGATTTTTGCGCGACTACCTTTATTTCCCATTGGGAGGCAATAGAAAAGGAGAACTCCGGCGTTGTGCCAACCTGATGATCACAATGCTACTAGGGGGCCTGTGGCATGGCGCGAATTGGACCTTCGTGGCCTGGGGCGGACTGCATGGAATATATCTGCTCATAAATCATGGATGGGAATCCGTCCGTCCCCACTCGAAATCTCCGACGCTACCGGGCAAGTGTTTTGCGGGCGCCATGACATTCCTCGCCGTTGTCGTGGGATGGGTTTTCTTCCGCGCTGAGGATTTTGGGACGGCAACGAATATTCTGCGGGGAATGACCGGATTCAACGGAATCACAGCGCAGAACCAATCCGGGGGATTTTGGGCGGTTTTGACGCATTTGATCCCGCAACTTGGCATCATATTCGAGGGCACACTTGAAAATATGGAGACGCCGGGCCGTTTCGAGATGGAAGTACTCCTAGTGACCGGAGCATTACTAGTATGGGCGATGCCGAATACGCAGCAAATTGCCGAGAGGCTTGAAGCCGTATTTGGTTCCTCTCACGTTCCGCTCTTTTACCGCCGCGCGGTTCCCGCGTTGGCCGGCCTGTTTTTGGCATTGGCACTGCTGCAGATGCAGAAGGTATCAGCGTTTCTCTACTTCCAATTCTGATGAGGACTTATCTCTCCATTCTCCTGACCGCGGCTGCGATGACGGTTCTCTGTTCCATCGCAGCCAGTTTGATCGTAGATCCATACCGCATCGTGCACCGTTTGATTGGTGAATTGTCCTTCAAACCAAATAGTCGCGTTGCGAAAGTCGCGTTTCTGTCTCATAGTTGCTCCCAATATGATTCATACATCGCCGGAGATTCGCGCTCGCAGATATTGAGCGAAAGCAATCTTGGGGACGTTCAAGCCAGACGGTTTTACAACTTAGCCACGACGGCTGACGACATTGTGTCCATCGTACATAGATTGAACCACTTGATAGGGAGGGGCTGTCCCATTTCTGCGGTCGTCGTTGGAGAGTCGATTGATCTTTTTATGGATGAAAGCGCCAGAAGCGCGGGCAGTCTGCTGCTGAGCGAGAATCCTGCCGTGTCCGGTGAGAACCGCATTTCCTTTTACAGCAAGTACTTCCTTAGCGCGCAAGCGCTCGTTGAGTACTTCCGCTTTCTGTATGAGCACCCGTCTCGTCACGAAATTTACTATCCGGATGGCCATGCCGACTATTTGTGGGAGATGAAGGACGATACACCGTTTGCGCTTGCGGCGTGTAGAGGATCAAAGACGTTGGGAGCCGCTGAAAGAAAATTGTTGTTCGCCAAGTTGGGGGGATATCGCGAGATCGCCGGCATGTCCGATCGGTATCATTTCAAGACGATCGTCTGGATCGTGCCGCTCAACGAGTGGCAGAGTGAGCTCTTCGACGACCCTGATGTAAAGGATTATCTGCAGCAGTTGCGTGCCATTCCAAACCTCGCCATCGTGGAAGCTGAGCGCAATTCACGATTGCTGTCCGATTTTCATAACTGGCATGATTGTCGGCATTTTCGCCGGACGGTGTTCGATCAATTGGTAGCACCGGCCGTCTCTGGCTTCCTCGGACATTCCACGGAGCGGGCAATGCCGGGAGTTACGGAAAATACGTCAAGCGGAATTGACGATCATTGAATCGATCCGGAGGACCGAAAATATCGTGACGAATCCAGGTGCCGGGCTGGCGAAGCCCGATCGAGGCATGAATATACCGTTCCGGCCCGATATCGAAGGCTTGCGGGCGGTGGCGGTCATTCTCGTCGTTTTTTATCACGCCGGGCTGCCCATCCTGCAAGGCGGCTTCATTGGCGTCGATATATTCTTCGTCGTTTCGGGATATCTGATCACCAGTCTGCTGGCAAAGGAGTTGAACTCAACCGGAGGAATCGGCCTTTCCAGGTTTTACGCCCGCAGAGTTCGCCGCCTGCTGCCGGCATCGATTCTCGTGGTGACCGCTGTATGCTTGATTGAGGCCATGGTCGCCGGCCCGATGGCGCAATTCGAGGTCTTGAGGGCGGCTCTGGCAACGATATGCTATTCCAGTAATCTATATTTCGCGCGGATACAATTGCATTATTTTGCGCAGGGATTGGAAACGGAGCCGCTGTTGCACACATGGTCTCTGGCTGTCGCGGCGCAGATTTATCTTGCATGGCCTGTTTTCCTTCTGCTTCTGACCAGGATGATAGGGAACGTCAGAATCAGAATACTCGTCATTGCAGCGATAACGGCTCTATCGTTCAGCGGCTGCGTGTGGCTGACGGCGTTGAATCGAGCCATGGCATTTTACCTGCCGCCGTCCCGTGCCTGGGAGTTCAGCATCGGCGGGTTGCTGGCATTTGTGCCGCTCCCCTGGCTGACTGCACACGAGAATCTGCGCAAGTGTCTGGGAGCCGCAGGCCTGATCGTCCTGGTATCGTGCGGCGCATTGATGACCGATTCAGCGGGTTTTCCGGGGTACATCGCGGCGGTTCCCGTTCTTGCCACACTCGCCGTACTCCAAGGCGGGGCCGGTGCGCCGGACTCACTCGGGGCTCGAGTGTTGACTTGGCGTCCATTGCAATACGTCGGGGGAATTTCCTATTCGCTGTATCTGTGGCACTGGCCGGTTCTCATGATGGCGCGAGAAATGTTTCCCAATGATTCGGCTGCAGTCCGAGCCGCGTGCATTGCATTGTCCATGGTGTTGGCAGCCATTACTCGTGTCACGGTCGAAAATCCCATCCGCTTCAATTCATTCCTTGGGTCGAGATCGCTGCTGAGCCTCGGCCTCGTCGGGCTCTCCATGACGATATGCATCGGCGGACTCGCGGCGTGGTGGGTCGCATTGAACCATTCGGCGCAGTTTCGCAAATTCAACGAGGCACGCAACGATATACCTTCTTTCTATAGGACGGGATGCATGGCCGATTTGGGTGATCCTAACCCAAAGCTGTGCTTTTTCGGAGAACTCACCAACCCGGAATCGACGGTGGTCCTGTATGGCGATTCACATGCCGCTCAATGGTTCCCGGCGATGAAGGTTATTGCTGAATCGCGGCATTGGAAGCTGGTTACCATCATAAAAGCTGCTTGTTCTCCGATGAATATTAGAATTTTGCGTGACGCGCGGGCCATTGAGGCATGTGAGCGATGGAGGAAGTTGACCGTAGCGGCCATCCAAGAGATTCACCCGGATACGGTCATTATGTCCAGCTCGTCGCTCTATCAACAACGCAATAGTCCGAGACTCATCGATGCCTCGGACTGGGAGAAGGGATCACGGGACACCTTTCTCGCGATCGCACGGCATGGGATCGCTCTGCGGTTCATCAGGGACACGCCTCACGCCGACTACGATGTCCCACCCTGCTTGGCGCAGCTCGCATGGAACGGCCATGCGACTTGTCCCCCGTTGAACCGAACGGCTGCGCTGAGCCCCGATATCTATCAAGCAGAGGTTCGTGCTGCCGCCGATATTGCAAATGTCAGAATCATCGACATGTCGGATGCAATCTGCGGCGGTGACAGCTGTGAAACGGAGCAAGGGGATCTGGTCAAATACCGGGATAGTGATCACCTGACATCACGCTATGCTGAGAGCCTCGCTGGTGCATTGCAGACCCAACTGTTCCAATCTTTGAAGTGAGAAAATAAATGACAGCCGAAAATCCTGCACTCGCCCTATGACCATCGATGTCGGCGAGAAGAGCGGGTAAATTGAATTAGGCGCTCCCAGCCCTGTTGCTTGGAACGAACGCCGCGAAATTACCGGCCTCGGTTACCGAACAATTGCGTCTGCAATGCATCAGCGAGGCTCTCGGCGTAGCTCGAGGTCAAGTGATCGGTATCCCGGTATTTCACGAGATCCCCTTGCTCCGTCGCACAGGTAGTTGTGCCGCAGATGGCATCCGCCATGTCGATGATTCTGACATTTGCAATATCGACGGCAGCGCGTATTACCGCCTGATAGATGTCGGAGTTCAACGCAGCCGCTCGGTTCAACGGAGGACAAGTCGCATGGCCGTTCCATGCCAACTGCGCCAAGCAGGGTGGGACATCGTAGTCGGCGTGAGGCGTGTCCCTGATGAACTGCAAATGGATCCCATGCCGTGCGATCGCGAGAAAGGTGTCCCGTGATCCCTTCTCCCAGTCCGAGGCATCGATGAGTCTCGGATTATCGCGCTGTGGATAGCGTGATGAGCTGGACATAATGACCGTATCCGGGTGAATCTCCTGGATGGCCGCTATGGTCAGCTTCCTCCATCGCTCACAGGCCTCGATGGCGCGGATATCGTTCAAAGTCTTGATATTGATCGGAGAGCATGAGGATTTTATGATGGTAACCAGCTTCCAATGCCGCGATTCAGCGATAACCTTCATCGCCGGGAACCATTGAGCGGCATGCGAATCGCCATAAAGGACCACCGTCGATTGCGGGTGGGCAAGTTCTCCAAAAAAGCACAGGTTTGGCCTGCCGCCGCTCAAATCGGCCGTGCATCCCGTCCTATAGAAAGAAGGTATGTCATTGCGTGCCTCGTTGAATTTGCGAAACTGCGCCGAATGGTTCAATGCGACCCACCACGCCGCGAGTCCGCCGATGCATATCGTCATGGAGAGCCCGACGAGGCCGAGGCTCA
>Ga0137407_10002046_pt1 | contig 13249 bp, 10 predicted proteins | sample CZOMad2_2_16fung_FD_108410 | JGI IMG/M metagenome (GOLD analysis project Ga0137407, IMG submission 108410) | Vadose zone soil fungal communities from Angelo Coast Range Reserve, California, USA - CZOMad2_2_16fungal (Illumina Assembly) | ecosystem: Environmental > Terrestrial > Soil > Vadose...
GCCCCGTGGAAGGACGGCAGGTAGGGCGCGGTGGAGAAGAGCTCGTCGTTGGACTTGGTCGCCGCGATCAGGATCCACAGCGCGGGCAGCACGCAGTACAGGGCCCCGATGACAAGGACGAGGGTGGGTCCGGTATTCACCCGCCGCCCGGTGCGGCGCCGGGCCGGGACCGCGGCGCCCTGGGGATCACGCGGCGCCGCGGTCCCCGGTGCGATCGTGCCGGCGGCCGTCATCCGCGCTCCCTCCGGGTGAGCTGGTTCGCCAGCACCCGGACCAGCACCGTGGCCGTGACCGTCATCACCAGCAGGGTGAAGGCGCTGGCGGCGCCGCCGTAGATGTCGTTGTTGACGAACGCGTCCGAGTAGACCCGCATCAGCGGGACCCAGGTCGAGGTGATCGCGTTGGCCAGCGGCCGCAGCGCGGTCGGCTCGTTGAACAGCTGCAGCGCGCCGATGACGCTGAACAGGGAGATCATCGCGATCGCGGGCGCGATCAGCGGGAGCTTGATCCGCAGCGCGATCTGGGCCTCGCTGGCGCCGTCGATCTGGGCCGCCTCGACGGTGTCCCGCGGCAGCGCGCGCAGCGCCGTGTACAGCACCACGGTGTTGAATCCGACCACGCCCCAGACGGCGACGTTGGCGACGGTGAAGAAAATGGTCCGGCCGCCGAAGTAGTTGATGACCTCGCCGCCGATCGGGCTGGTGGCCGGCAGGTAGAGGAAGCCCCACAGCAGCGAGGCGATCACCCCGGGGACCGCGTAGGGCAGGAAGATGGCCAGCCGGGTCACGGTGGTCAGCCGGGCCCGGTTGGCGTCCAGGCACAGCGCGAACAGCGTGGCCAGGATGACGGTGGCGGGCACGCCGACGACCGCGACCAGCAGCATCCGGCCGAGGCTGTGCCAGAACTCGGGGTCGGTGAAGGTGGCCACGTAGTTGCCGGCCCCGGCGAAGACCTGCGTGGTCGTGGTGCCGAGCAGACCGCCGCTGACCCGCACCTTCATCAGGCTGAGGTACAGCGCGTAGCCCGCCGGGGCGATGGTGAACAGGGCTAGCAGCACCAGCGCCGGGGTGACCAGCAGCACGGGCAGCAGCCGGGGCCGCCGTTTCGCCATGACTAGCCAGCCACCTGGAAGCCAGACTTCTGCATGTCGTTGACGGTCGTGGTCTGGACCTTGTTCAGCGCCTGGGCGAACGAGGTGTGGTTCTGCAGGGCCGAGGCGAAGGCGTCGGAGTAGCTGCTGAAGGTGACGGAGGCGTTCGGGCCCCAGATCTGGAAGCCGCGGACGTTCTGCGCGATGGTCTTCATCAGGGCGTAGTAGTCCGGCTGGTCGGACATGAACGCCGGCGGGCTGGACAGGGCGGGCAGCGCCTGGGCGAACGTGGCGGCCGGGAAGGCGTCGACGTTCTTGATCAGCAGGTTCAGGCCCTGGGTGGTGCTGTTCATCCACTGCACGAACTGCGCGGCCTGGGCCGGGTGCTTGGAGTTGGCCGTGACCACCTCGGCCTCGCCGCCCCAGGTGCCCACGGCCTGGTCGCCCGCGGTCCACGCGGGCAGCGCCGCGGCCTGCCACTTGCCCGCGGTGCTGGGCGCGATCGTCGGCAGCTGGTTCGGCGCCCACTGGGCGGAGACCCAGCCCACCATCGTGCCGTTGTTCATGTCGGTGTTCCACTGGGTCGAGAAGCTCGGCTCGGGGCTGATGACGCCCTTGTTGACCAGGCCCTGCCAGTAGGCCGCCACCTTCTGGGTGGCCGCGTCGTCGATCGCCACGGTCCACTTGTCCCCGCTGGTGGTCCACCAGTTGGCGCCCGCCTGCTGGGCCAGCCCGGCGAACCACTCGGGGTCGGCCGCGTCGAAGTTGCCCAGGTACTGTTTCGGGTTGGCCTGGTGGATCGCGGCCGCGTCGGCCGCGTACTGGTCCCAGGTCGTGGGCGCCTTGAGGCCGAGCTTGCTGAAGACGTCCTGCCGGTAGAAGAACACCATCGGGCAGATGTTCTGCGGGACGCCGTAGACGCTGCCCTGGAACCGCACCTGGTCCAGGGCAGCGGTGCTGTACTTGGCGGCCAGGCCCGGCAGGTACTTGTCCAGGCTGATGATCACCTTGTTGGCGACCATCTCGGGCAGCGCCTGGTACTCGACCTCGGAGATGTCCGGGTTGGTGCCCGCGCGGTTGTCGGTGATCAGCTTGTTGTACAGGGTGTAGCCGGTGCCCGACGGCTTGATCAGCTGGACCTGGATGTCCGGGTGCGCCTTGTTCCAGGTGTTCACCACGGTCTGCATCCCGTTGTCCCAGTCCGTGATCGTCAGGTGGACGACCTGGTGGGAGCCGGACGAACTGGCTGAGCTGGACGAGCCCGAACTGCTGCACCCGGCCACGGCCAGCGTCGCGGCGGTCAGGGTGGCGGCCGCGGCGGCGGCGGTTCTCAGCGCGGATCTTCCTGATCTTCTCGCCATGAGGATCTCCTAATGGATGAGGGGGATAAGCCGGGAAGTCTCAGTGCCTGGCCTCGGCCCAGGCGGGGTACGTGACGGGCGCGGTCTGCACGCCGATCCACTGCCGTTTCGTGAAGCCGGCCTGCTGGCCCTCGCCGCCGGGCCGGGCGTAGCCGTCGTTGACGTGGACCTCGCTGCTGGCGACCCGTTCGGCGAAGGCCAGGCCACGCATCGGGTCGCCCGTGAACACGGAGTTCATCAGCGTCCGGTGCCGGTTGACCAGGTCGAGGGCGTCGGCCTCGGAGTCGGCCACGGTGACCGGCAGGACCGGTCCGAAGATCTCCTCGGTGAACACCGGCATGTCCGGCGTGACCCCGGTCAGCACCGTCGGCGCGTAGAACAGGCCGTCGTGGGTGGCGCCGGTCGCGATCCGGGCCCCGGCCGCGACGGATGGCAGCACCAGGCCGTCGTGGAAGCGTCGCAGCTGCTGCTCGCTGACGACCGGGCCGAGGTCCACGTCCGCGCGCAGGGGATCACCGACCCGGAGTCGCCGGACCCGTTCGGTAATTGCCTCGGTGAAGGCCGGTGCGGCGGCGCGCATGACGATGTGACGGCCCGCGGTGATGCAGGTCTGCCCCTGATACCACAGCGCGGACCACACGGCGCAGCTCGCGGCCTGGTCGATGTCCGCGTCGTCGAGCACGACGAACGCGTTGTCGCCGCCGAGCTCGGTGACTACCGGGGTCAGCGACCCGGCGGCGAACTGGGTGATCTGCCGCCCCACTTCGAACGAGCCGGTGAAGTGGATCAGGTCGAGGCCGGGCTGGCGGACCAGCGCCTGACCGGTCCCCGCCCCGTCGCCGGGCACCACGTTGAAGACGCCCGCGGGGAGGCCGGCCGCCCGCGCCGCCTCGGCCAGGACCTGGCCGCCGGCGATCGGCGTCAGCTCGGCCGGCTTGAGCACGACCGCGTTCCCGTAGGCCAGGCCGGGGGCCAGCGCCCGCATGGCCAGGCTCATCGGGTAGTTCCAGGGCACGATAAGGCCGATGACCCCGAGCGGGACGGCGCGGGACAGGGAGAGCTTGCCCGGCTTGTACGGCGGCAGGATGTCCCCGGCGGTCTCGGCCAGCTGAGTGGCCGAGTTCAGCAGCTGCGTGACCGACTGGCCCAGTTCCTCCTCGGCCTTGGCCGCCGTGCCGCCGGTCTCGCGGATGAGCAGGGTGATCAGCTCGTCGTGGCGGGCCTCGAGTTCGCGGGCGAAGGCCCGCAGGACCGCGCTCCGGCCGGGGGCTTCCGTCGCGGCCCAGCCGGGCTGCGCCCGCCGGGCGGCGGCCACGGCCCGCGCTACCTGGTCAGCCGAGCTGTCGGCGTAGCGGCCGATGGGGATGCCCGCCGCCTTGTCCAGCACGGGGATCCAGTCGGAGGCAACCGGCTCGAAGTCGCCGTCGATGTAGGCGGGGGCGTCGTACTCGCGGAGCACGACGGTGGCCGAGACCATCGGCGAACCTCCTCGTTGTGTTTCTGCGGTGCCGGTTCCCAAGCTCTTGAGCGTCAGGGGCCGCGCATCCCCATCGGCTGCCCGCCGGCTGCCCATCGGCTGGCTGTCAGCTGTGGAATGCGCTTTCCCAGATTTCCCGCAGGCTAGATCGGGGGCTGGCGTCCTGTCAAGAGGGCGGGTTGCCGGGACCGGCCCCGACCGGGCGGGGAAGGCCTGCTAGGCCATGGCTTGGAGGGCGTCCGCGCTGACCGCGTGCTCGGCCGGGCGGCCGCCCGCGAACAGCTCGATCTCCCGGGTAGCGCTTTCCCCCAGCCGCCTGAGCTCGTTGCCGAGGGCCCCCGCCACGTGGGGCGTCAGGATGACCCCGGGCAGCTCGCGGAGCGGGTGGCCGGCCGGCAGCGGCTCCGGGCCGGTGACGTCGAGGACCGCCCGGACCCGGCCCGCGCGCACCGCCTCGGTCAGGGCGTCCTGGTCCACGATGGGCGCCCGCGCGGTGTTGATGATGACTGACCCCCGGCTCATCAGGGCGATCTGCTCCCGGCCGACCAGGCCGGCGGTCTCGGGCAGCAGCGGCGCGTGGATGCTCACGATCGAGCTGCGGCGGAAGAGGTCGTCGAGCCCCACCCGTTCGGCGGAGCGGAGAACCGGATCCCCGGGCGGAAGGTGCGGGTCGTAGAGCAGGACCCGGAAGTCGAACTGCCCGAGCAGGCCGATGACCCGCCGCCCGACCCGGGACGCGGCGATGATCCCGACGGTCCGCCGGTAGTTGCCGATCTCCAGGCAGTCGGCGCCGGTGGCGGCGGGGTCGCGGGCGTAGGCGGCGGCCAGCGCGGGCACGCCCTTGCCCGCCAGCAAGATCGCGGCCAGCGTGTACTCGGCCACGGGCAGCGCGTTGGCGTCGGCCGCCGTGGTGACCAGCAGGCCGCGGTCCCAGGCGGCGCGGGACACGTGCCCCTTGACCGACCCGCCCGCGTGGACGATGGCGCGCAGCCGCGGCATGGCGGCGAGTTCGCGGGCGCCGATGCGCGGCGATCCCCAGCCCGTGATCAGGATGTCGATCCGGGCCAGCCGGGCCGGATCGACGCGACCGAAGTCGGTGACCGGGGCCATCTCGTCGATGTCGGCGAGCGCACCGATCCGCGCGAGCTCGGCGGGCCCGAACAGGCGCGGCGGCAGCTCCGGCCGCATGGCGAAGGCCGCGACCAGCCGCTGGCCGCCTGGCCCGCCGTCTTCCCGGTCCCCTGGCCCGCTGTTCAGCTGGCCTTTTCGCCCGCCGTCTTCCTGGTTGGGAAAGCGCATTCCCACAGGATGGCTGACGTGGCCGGAGCGGTCAAGCGGGGGTAATCACTCCGCTAGGTCGGCTACCAGCCAGCGGACGGCCCTAGCGATGATCTGGCAGTGCTCGGGGGAGTCGTAGGACCGTTCGTCGTGGCCGAGCGCGTCGTAGACCACGCGAGCGGGCCCGGTGCCTCCGGGCCCGGAGGCACCGGGCCGCCCGGTGCCAGGATCGCCTGGCGGGTAGCTCCACGCCCACAGCAGGGGATGCTCGATCCCGTCGTGCCGGTGCGTGGCCAGCGGGACCACACCCGGCGCGACGTCCAGGTAGCTATAGCGCTCGTCGTAGAGCTCGAAGTCCGTGGCCGTGGCGACGATCGGGTGGCGGTCCGGGTAGAGGTGGACGCGGGCCAGTCCGTAATCGGGATGCATGGTGGTGCCGCGGACCCAGATCCCGCCGATGACCGACTTCCACTCGGGGACGGCCGGGAGGCTCGTCGACGAGACGTGCATCACCAGCAGCGGGCCACCGCGCTCCAGGTAGCCGAGCAGGCCCTGCCGTCCGGCCGCGTCCCGCTCCGGGTCGGGCGCCGATGGCGCGCCGATGTTGACCACGACCAGCCGGGCGTCGCCCAGGTCCGCCAGTCGCTCGTCCGGTCCGGCGATCTCGGGGTCGAACCCCTGGTCCCGCAGGATGGCGGCCAGCCGGGCGGACGTTCCGGCGAACGGATGCCAGGTATCGGCGAACCGGCCCGTACCCGACAGCACGACGGCCCGCCCGCGCCCAGCCGGGGCGGTTCCGGCCACCCAGGCGTCAGCGGGGTCGGCGGTTCTCGCAGTCATCCCAGAATCCTCCCCCAGCCGGCAGCCGGCGGCATTCCCGGTCACGGAGCACGGCACCTGGTGTCCCAGATGTCACCTGAGGCTCAGATGTCCCGGGTCGGCCCTGATCCTGGCGGTCCCCGCCCGGCGCGATGTGACATCGTCCCGGTCCTATGCGGGACACCTTCACATCGTCCCGATCCGGTTCGGTCCGCCGTGCGCCCAGAACCAAGGTGAGACCTGGGCAACCCCCCTCTTGGTACCCCGTGTGCCGCCGAGTTCGGAAGCCGGGAGGGCACCTGTGGCGGGAGAGGGCTGTGGGGACGGGGCGCCGGAAGGGTTCCCTTAGCTGGACTCGCCGGCCAGCAGCGCCCGGATGACGCTGGCCAGGATGGCCTGCTGTCCCGGTGACCCGGGCGCGAGGCCGCCCCGGGCCGCGGCCTGCGGCGCTACGGACCGCGGGCCGGGCGCGGGTACCGGCGGCGAGCCTGCCCCGGGCGCGGGTACCGGCGGCGAGCCTGCCCCGGGCGCGGGTACCGGCGGCGAGCCTGCCCCGGGCGCGGCCGCTCGTCAAGCAGCCGGTCGATGACCTGCGTGGCCCAGCGGGCGTCGAGGCTGGGGTTGACCCGCAGGGCGCACCAGATGGCCAGGATCTGCTCATCGATGCGGGAAGCCAGCCCTGTAGTCACATTGAGACAACTTAGTGGAATTTCGGCTCCGTGAAATCCCCTGGGGCGGCCGTAATCACGGCCAGAGCAGCTGCCGGGTCCAGGCGCTCCCGGCCCGCCGATAGCGCAGCCGGATGTGCCGCCGCTCCATGCTGCCCTGCCAGAACTCGACCTGGTCGGCCGTCAGCGTGTAGAGGGTCCAGGCGGGAGCCACCAGCTCGGGGTCGGCGAGGACCCGGGCGTGGGCCGCGCGGAAGGCCCGGTCGAGCTCGGCCGGGTCGCCGAGCGGCTCGGACTGGTGGCCGACCAGCCCTTCGGCCCGGGAGGCAGGCGGCCGGGCCAGGAAGTCAGCCGCGCTGGCCTGCTCGCCCGCCGGGACGGCGGCGCCGCGGACGCGGATCTGGCGTCCCTGCTGCGGCCACCAGAACGATAGGGCCGCGCCCGGGTTGACGGCGAGGTCACGGCCCTTGCCGCTGGCCGTGCTCGAGGCGAAGTACCAGCGGCCCTCGCCGTCCACGTCCTTGCAGATCAGCACACGGGAGGAAGGCTGACCCCGTTCGTCCGCGGTGGCCAGCGTCATGGCGTGCGGCGCCTGCACCCCGGCCTGGATGGCTGCCTCGAGCCAGCGCAGGAACAAGGTAACCGGATCCTCCGGCGCCGCCGACGGGTCGAAGCCCGGCATCTCGTCCGGGAACACCCGCTGGGACCGGAGCATCTCCCGCAGGCCTGCGAGCTCAGCCGTCATCGGGGCGCCTCCCTTCCGCCCGGCAGCCGGGCACGGATATCTCTCAGGCTGCCAGGCGGAGGGCCGGCTGTTTCAGGCCGGGTCGGCTAGTCGCCGCGGCAGGTCCTCCTCCTGCTCACGGCTCAGGCCTTCGCGCGGGACACGTCCACGTCGTTGGCGGCCTCCCAGCCGGGCGGCCGCGAGGGCCTATACGCCGGATATTCACGTGACGCCCGGATGGCCCGGACCGTACCCTGGCAGCGTATGCACGCTTCTGTTACCGTGACCCCGGCCCAGTTGCCCGAACTCCTCTTGCACGCCGCGGTGGTACGGCCCGTTTTTATCTGGGGGCAGCCCGGCATCGGCAAGTCCAGCCTGGTTGAGGAGTTCGCCGCGCAGGTCGGCCTGGACTGCCAGACGCTGCTCGGCACGCAGCTCGCGGCCGAGGATCTCATCGGCGTGCCCCGGATCACCGGGGAAGGCGACCAGGCCCGCAGCCGTTTCTGCCCGCCGGAGGCGATCGCCCGGGACGAGCCCTACGTGCTTTTCCTCGACGAGCTGAACGGGTCCAGCCACGAAGTGCAGAAGGCTTTTTACAGCCTGATCCTGGACCGGCGCCTCGGCAATTACACGCTGCACCCGGAATCGGTGGTGATCGGCGCCGGGAACCGCAGCCAGGATTCGGCCATCGTGCGGCCGATCTCGTCGGCGCTGATCAACCGGATGGTGCACGTGCACCTGGTGAGCAGCCCGCGTGACTGGCTGGCCTGGGCCCGGCGCAGCGGGATCCACCCGTGGGTCGTCGACTACATCAGCCAGCGGCCCGACCACCTGACCACCGCGCCGCCCCGGCACGAGGAGCCGTTCTCCACCCCGCGGGCCTGGCACATCCTGTCCGACCTGCTGCACTCCTACGGCGCCGGGTCGGCGGACGGCCCGGAGATGTCCGACGACCTGCTGCGGATCCTGGCGCTCGGTACGGTGTCGTCGTCACACGCGGGACAGTTCCGCGGCTATGTCCGCCAGCTCAGGCACGCCTGGTCGCTCGACGCGCTGCTCAAGGGGACCATGCACTGGCCGTCAGAACCGGCCGAGCGGGACGTCTGCTACTTCCTGGCCCAGGGCCTGCGGGCCCGGCTGGCCAAGGAGCTGCCGGCGTCGCGGGCCGATCTTGGCGGCGGCGCGACCCAGCTCGCGCACCGGGCCAAGGCCCTGCTCACCGAGCTGGCCGAGATCAGCGTGGAGGCGGCCCAGCTGGTCGTGGCGGGCGCGCAGGACGGGGTGAACGAGGACGGCAGCGACGCCCGGCTGCCCTCCTGGTTCATGGTCGAGGTGGTCCGCGACCTGCCCCGGCTGGCCGCCGCGCGCGACGGGGCCAAGGTCTAGGCCATGCCGCCGAAGGGCCAGCCGCGGCGGCCGAAGGCGCGGACGGACCCGGCTACCGAGAACAGGAAGCGCGGCCTGGCCGTCATCGAGGAGCACCCGCTGTTCGCGCCGCTGGCGCACCGGGCCAGCTTTCACGCCAGCGCCAACGACGACCAGTGCCCGGACGGCGGCTGGGCCGTGGTGAACAGCCTCGGAGAGGTCTACCTGCACCCGCGGCGGCGCGGCGAGCCCGAGGAATGGGCCTGGGTCGCGGCGCACTGCCTGCTCCACCTCGGCTTCGACCACCTAACGGAGAACCGGCTGGCGGGCTGGAGCGCGGCGGGCGGCCTACCCTCGGGGCGGCATTCCCGGGCCCGCTTCGACGCGGAGTGGAACCTCGCCGCCTGCGTGAGTGTCAACCGGTTCCTGGCGCACCTGAAGATCGGGCGGCCGCCCGAGAAGCTCGGCGGGCCGACCGACCACGATCACCTGGCCGGGGGAGCGGACGGCGAGGGTCCCTTCGCGGACCGGCTGCGCGCTCTCGGGACCACGCCCTACCTGGGCGGGGCCGGGACCGGGGGACCAGGCGGCGACCTGTGCTGGGCTGGTGTTCCCCCGCGCAGCAGCTGGCGCGGACCGCCGAACTGGCCCGACCGGCTCGCGGCCGGGCTGGCCAGCGCGGTCGGCGCCGCCGTGGACGTCGCGGGCGGCGTGGCCGAGAGCCTGACCGACGAGGGCAGCAGCCGCAAGACGCCGTGGCGGCAGGCGCTGAACTGGTTCATCTCCTCGTACCCGCTGCTCGGCGCCCTGGCCGCCGCGTTCAAGCTGGTCGAGGACGCCGAGGTATGCCGCCTGCACGGCATCGCGGTGGCGGCGATCAGCCCGGCCGCGGCCGAGCTGTACGTCAACCCGCTGTGCGGGTACGACGAGGGCGAGCGCCGGTTCGTCATCGCGCACGAGCTGCTGCACGCCGGGTTGCGGCACGACACCCGCGGCGGCGGCCGGGATCCCTGGCTGTGGAACGTGGCCTGCGACTACGTGATCAACGGGTGGCTGGCCGAGATGGCCGTGGGTGACCTGCCTGACAGCGCGCTGTCCGACTCCTCGCTGCGCGGCAAGTCAGCCGAGGAGGTCTACGACCAGATCGCCGCGGGCCGGCGCCGGACCTGGAAGCTCGCGACCCTGCGCGGTCCCGGCGCCTGCGACATCCTGCCCGCGCGGCTGACCCGGCCCGGTGACCAGGTGTGCGGGGTGGACCTGGACGAGTTCTACCGGCGCTGCCTGGCCGACGGCATCGACTACCACCGCGGGCAGGGGCGCGGGCTGCTCCCGGCCGGGCTGGTGGAGGAGATCCGCGCGCTGACCGAGCCCCCGGTGCCCTGGGACGTCGAGCTGGCCCGCTGGTTCGACGACCGTTTCGCGCCGCTGGAGCGCCGCCGGTCCTACGCCCGGGCCAGCCGCCGCCAGTCCGCGACGCCGGACATCCCCCGGCCGGGCTGGCGCGTGCCGGAGGAACTGCTGCACAGCCGGACCTTCGGCGTGATCCTCGACACCAGCGGCTCGATGGACCGCCGCCTGCTGGGCAAGGCCCTCGGCGCCATCGCCTCCTACGCGGTCACCCGGGACGTGCCGGCTGTGCGGGTGGTGTTCTGCGACGCCGCGGCGCACGACAACGGCTTCATGCACCCGTTCGACATCGCCGGCCGGGTGCGGGTCCGCGGCCGCGGCGGTACCGTGCTCCAGCCCGGCGTCGACCTGCTGCAGGACGCGCCGGACTTCCCGAAGGACGGGCCCATCCTGGTCATCACGGACGCCTGGATCGACCGGGTCCGGATCAAGCGGGAGCACGCGTACCTGATCCCGGCGGGCGCGGTCCTCCCGTTCCCCGCCCGGGGACCGGTGTTCCGCTTCTCCTGAGGCGTGCCTCGTCGTGCTACCACCTGCAGGTGCAGGGAGCTATCACCCTGCCGGGGCCCGGCCTCGTCGCGGGAAACTGCCGACAGGACAGTGAACGGCGGAGGGGTGGGGACCGGTGCGGGACGATTCGGGCGGCCGGCGGCTGCGCGCGTTCAGGTCGCTGGCGGGCAACCGGGCGCTGCTGCGGGTGCTGGCGGCGTACCTGCTGTTCATCCTCACCGAGTACGCGGTGTGGATCGCCATGCTGGTGTTCGCCTACAACCGCGGCGGCACCGCCGTCGCCGGGTTCGTCGCGGTGGCACAGCTGGTGCCGGCCGCGATCGTGGCCCCGGTGGTGGCCGCGGTCGCCGACCGCCGGTCGCCGGTCGTCCTGCTGGCCGGGGGGTACCTGGCGCAGACCGCGGGGATGGCGGGTACGGCGGTGGCGATCGCCGCGGGCGCGCCGCTGGCGGCGTACGCGGCCGCCGTGTTCGCGTCGACGGCGGTGACCACCACCCGGCCGGCCCAGTCGGCGCTCATTCCGTCGGTGGCCGCCACCCCCGACCAGCTGACCGCGGCCAACGTGGTGGCGGGCTGGCTGGAGGCGGCCGCGGTGGCGGCGGCTGGGCTGCTGGCCGGGGTGCTGATCTCGGTGGCCGGGGTGGCGAGCGTGTTCGCGGTGTGCGCCGGGTTCGGCCTGGTGGCCGTGCTGCTCGTGACCAGGCTGCGGGTGGCCGGGCTGCGGGTGGCCGGGCTGGCCGCGGCCGAGACGGCGCCGGCGGCGGGGACGGCGTCGGCGGAGGGAGAGCCGGGCGCCGGCCCGGCGGCCGGAGGGATCGGCGACGGGCTACGGCTGGCGGTCAGGCAGCCGCGCCTGCGGCTCATGATGGCTCTGGTGACCGCGGATTCCGTCGTGGTGGGAGCGCTGGACCTGCTGGTTGTCATCCTGGCTATCACCGTGCTGCACCGTTCGTCCGGCTGGGCCGGTTACCTGCAGTTCGCCTTCGGCGTGGGGGCGCTGCTCGCGGCCACGATGAGCGTGGCCCTGGTCGGACGCCGGCTGGGCGGGCCGATCCTGGCCGCCGCGCTGGCCTTCAGCGGGGCGCTGGCCGTGGTCGCGTTCGGCCTGGGGCTGCCCGGGACCATGGCCCTGCTGGTCGTGGCCGGGGCGGGTCACTGCCTGCTGGAGGTGGCCACTCGCACGCTGCTGCAGCGTTCGGTGCCGCCCGAGCTGATCGGGCGGGTCTTCGGCGTCCTCGAGGGGTTCACGATGGCCGGCCTCGCGATCGGCGCACTGCTCGTCCCCGGGCTGATGCACCTGGGCGGGAGCCGGCTAGCCATCGGTGGAGTCGCGGCCGTGCTGCCGCTGGCGGCGGTAGCCGGCGGGCGGGCCGTGTTCCGCCTCGATGTCGGCACCGCCGTGCCGGTGGTCCAGATCGCGCTGCTGCGCTCGCTCCCGCTGTTCGCCGAGCTGCCCGCGCCCGCGATCGAGGGCCTGGCCGCGGCGCTGCGGCCGGTGGAGCTGAGCGCCGGGGACGTGCTGATCCGGCAGGGCGAGCCGGGCGACGCCTACTTCGCCATCGCCGCGGGCGAGCTCGACGCGACGCAGGGCGGGCAGTGGCTGGGCCGTTACGGCCGCGGCGAGGGAGTGGGCGAGATCGCGCTGCTGCACGCCGTCCCGCGCACCGCGACGGTGATCGCCCACACCGCCGCGACCGTGTACCGGCTGGACCGGGATCTCTTCCTGACCGCGGTGCTCGGGCACGCCCCGACCCGCAGGCAGGCCGACCAGATCGCCACGGTGCGGCTGGCCACCGGGCCCGCCGCGCCGCACTACGAAGCCCAGGAGCAGGGCAGCTAGGAGACAAGCGTGGACCATCCGCTGGCGATGGACGCCGAGGCGATGCGGCGGGCCGGCTACGCGACCGTCGACGCCCTGGTGGCCCGGCTGGCCGACCCGGAGGGCGATCCCGTGCTCCGCCGGGCCGGCGCGGCCGACATGCGCACGCGGCTCGGCGGCCCGCCGCCGGAACAGCCCGGCGACTACGGCGCGGTCCTGACCCGGGTGCTGGCCGACGTGCTGCCTTTCGCGGCGCGGACCGACCATCCCGGCTATCTGGCCTTCATCCCGAGCTTCACCACCTGGCCGGCCGCGCTGGCCGAGCTGACCGCGGCCGCGGCCAACCCGTACTGCGGTGCGTGGATGGAATCGGCCGGCGCCACCCAGGTCGAGCTGGAGGTCATCGACTGGTTCCGCGGCTGGGTGGGGCTCCCGCCCGGCACCGCCGGGGTGCTCGTGAACGGCGGCTCCGCCGCCAACATGACGGCACTGCTAGTGGCGCGCGAGGCGGCCGGCGGCCCGTCCCCCGGTTCCGTGCTGTACGTGTCGGACCAGGCGCACTCGTCCCTGGCCCGGACGGCGCGGGCGATGGGGCTGCGCCCGGTGACAGTGGCGGCGGCCGTCCGGGCCGACCGGGAAGCCGGCCGCATTCCCTTCGCCCTGGGCGCCAGCGCCGGCTCGACCAACACCGGCGGCATCGGCCGCGCCGACTCGGTCACGCTCGATCCGCA
>Ga0137407_10002048_pt1 | contig 13248 bp, 19 predicted proteins | sample CZOMad2_2_16fung_FD_108410 | JGI IMG/M metagenome (GOLD analysis project Ga0137407, IMG submission 108410) | Vadose zone soil fungal communities from Angelo Coast Range Reserve, California, USA - CZOMad2_2_16fungal (Illumina Assembly) | ecosystem: Environmental > Terrestrial > Soil > Vadose...
GGCCGCCTGCTGATAGGCATGCCAGGAGGCTGAAGCGGGAGGCTCACTGGCTTTCTGGGTATTCGGATGGGTTTCGGAATTTCTGGCGAGAGTCGGCGCCGCCAGCGTGAGCAGGGCGGCCGTCGCACCGAGAAGGATCGCTGGCCCTAACCGCATGGAAAATTCTCCTTTGTCGAAAAAAGCCAGCTTCCTTTCCTAAAAGAGATTGTGGAAATTTTTTGAAACGCTCGTTGCCGCGCGGGCGTTTGCTTAACATTTTGAAAATGCGGGAGCGGGTGGACCGCAGCCGGCTTTCTCGTGTCGTTTTTTCGGGAACCAGTTCCCTCAGCTGCGCGTTACCTCGCACCGCCAACGCCGGCAGGACGTCCATGCGCAAGGGCAGGTCCCTTTTCGACAAGCTGCTGACCCATTTCTTGATGGGCGCGGCGCTCGGCCTGTGCTTCGTCCTGCTGCTGACCCTGATAGAGAACTTCCACGTCAGAGACCTGATCGCGCACAGCGACGCACCGATGCAGATGATGGTCATGCTCGTTTGCACCTATGCGCTGATGTTCGGCGTTGGCGCAGCCCTGACCGGGCTGGTGCTGACGCTGGAGGAAGAGAACTGACGGCCGAGGCGAATAATGATCAGCGGCGGGTACGTGCGATCGCGCCGGCGATGATCTGCATGGTGACGCCGATCACCCATCCGGCCATGATCATCCCGATCCAGACGAGGTGCGGATCGTGCCGCAGCACGATAACGCCGACGGAAGCAAACGCCGAGAACGCGGCGAGGAATGTGCCGACCGCGCTGAGCAGCTCCGGGGTATCGATTTTGCCGACCCAGCCGCCGTCGGCAGGCGGGCCGTTTCCGTTCGATGCATGGAAGGGCAGTGGCGGGGTGTCGATCCCGAGATAGAAGCCGATGGCGCCACCCAGCATCATCAACAGCAGGAAGCCCTGGTTGGTCAGCGCGGCGTGGCTCGATCCCACCAGAGCCGCTACAAACAACCCGCTCGCCGCGCCTGCCATCGCAAGCCCAAAGCGTTCAAGGACGTGGGCGAACTTTCTGACGCGGGTTCGCATGGTGGTGGGCCCGCCGGTTACGAGCGAAGGTTAGGCCGATTTCGGACGAGGTGGAAGCAACCTAGCGATGCAGGGCAGTGCGTCGATTTGATACAGATCAAGTGCAAACTACTATGTCGCCGTTACCCGCCTGGAGACCGACCGACATGAGCCTGTTGAACACGCCATTCGATCCCGCGCGCGAGACGGCGCTTGTCACCGGCGCGGGGAACGGGATCGGTCGCGCGATTGCGCAGGCGCTGGTGGGCGAGGGCGTGCGCACGGTGTTCGCCGATGTGAACCGCGACACGGTCACGGCGGCCGTCAAAGCGTCGCCGCGGCCGGAATTGGCGGTGACCTGGGTCGGCGATCTCGCTGATCCCGCCGCGCGCGATGCGCTGCTGGCCGAAGCGCAATCTGCTCTCGGGCGGGTAACGCATTTCGTGCACAGCGCCTCGCCGCCGCGGCGCGAGGCCGACCATGCCATGGCGGTGAGTTCGGAGAGGTGGGCGCAGATGCATGCGGTGAACCTCGAGGCAGGCTTTCATCTCGCGCGCGAACTGGCGCGAAAGCTGATCGCCGCGAAGACGCCGGGCTCGTTTCTGCTGCTGACCTCGCTGCATGCTGGTACGCCGCGCAATCTGCCGCATTACTCGACGGCAAAGGCCGGACTTTCGATGCTGGTCAAGGAATTGGCCAAGAGCTTTGGTCGCTTTGACATCCGCGTCAACGCGCTGGTGCCCGGCGCGATCGCGGCCGGCGGCTTCGTCGCCGATCCCGCGCTCGCAAAGCACATCCCGCTCGGCCGGCTCGGCCAGGCCGAGGATCTCGCGCCGATGGCGCTGGCGGTGCTCTCGAACCGGATTTCCGCTTACGTCACCGGGGCGGCCATCGTGGTCGATGGCGGCCTGTCGCTGACGAACTGGTTCGATCCGCCTGCGCTGGATGACGTCTTGTAGGGCGGGCAAAGCCAACGGGTCGCGCGAATGTGCGCTCGCGCAGTGATGACAGGCTCCGCGTGCCCACCATCCCGAGCGCGGCACTAAATGGCGGGCACGCTTCCGCCTTCGCTCGTTGAGCTACGGCGGACAAGTCGCTTTGCCCACCCCACGCAATCGGAACTGGCATCAAAAGTGTCCGGAGACGGCTGGAACGCGCGCGCAGGGTCGCGGTTTACAGGGCACAGGAACGGGCAGGGGCAATGCTTGAGGGAGAGCGCCATGATGTCCGAGATTCAAATCCACACCATCGCGCGGCAGATGATGGAGAAGCACGGCCTTACTGCGATCGCGCAGGCCGCGCAGAACGCACAGACCTGCGAGCGCAAGGGCGACGTCGATGAGGCCAAGGAGTGGCGTCATGTCGAGGACGCCATGAAACTGATGCGGGGGCCGCATCAGAGCTGACGCACTGCGCAAATCCGGGGCTGCTCAAGCGTAATCCCGGGTTTCGCTTTGCTCCACCCGGGCTTCGGAAGACCTACCGCACCGGCATCGGCGGGCGCACGATCGGTTCGCCGTCGTCGGCGATGGTTTGTTGCGGCGGCGGTGCGGGTTGCGACTGCACGGGAGCAGGGACCGGCGGCAATGGCGGGACGTAGGCGGCTTGCGCCGGCGGATAGGCCGGCGTCGGCCTGCGGACGGGAGCGGCGGTTGGCCGGGCCGGCGGCGCTGCGGCCGTTACCCTTGGGCGAACGTTCTCCACGGGTTTGGCTTCCGAGGTTCGCGGCTCCGCGGCCTTTGCTACCTCACGCGACGTCTGGGCCTGGCCTGCCTTGAGCTGGGCGATGCTGGCTTTGAGCTCCTCGACTTGCTGACTCATCGCGGCGAGATCCCGTGCCATCGACTGTAGCTGCGTCGACTCCGCCGGGGTGGCGGTCGCCGGTGCGGCGGCTTGCTCGGGCTGCGCCGTCGCCACCGGTTGCGCGGCGGGCTGATCGGTTGGCGCGGTCTGATCTGCGGCGGCGGCTCGAACCGCCGTAACGTTCGGTTGTTCGGCGGCCGCGGGCTTTTCGGCCGGCGCCAGCGCAGCAATGACAAAGGGCGGCGCCCATTCGACGGCCATCGCCTTGGCTTGATCGCCATAGTGCTGCCACGCGGCGGCGGCGGTTGCGCCGGCGAGCCCCAGCAGGGCCATGACCACGCGCCTCACCCATTTGGCGGGCGGCCGCTCGCCGAGGCCCTTGATGCCATCGATCTTGATCTCATCAGGCCTGATATTCTCGATCGGGATATCGCTGACACCGGCCGCGTGAAACGCAGGCTCGATCTGAGCGGCGGGAACGCCGATCGAAATCTCGGGTGCGCCCTGTGGCCCCCCGGGGTGCCCGACGGCGTCGTGCGCGAGCGGCGGCGCACGGTCGCCGCGCGCGGCAAGGATTGTTTCGATCGCGAAAACGTCGTGCGGATCGGCCTCTTTCAGTGTTTTCATGGATTGCATTGGCGGTCCCTTGCTCTGTCCAATGTCACCCGCACCTGTGATGCGTACCTTGATGCGAGAAAATCCCGTTGCCCGTGCGTGCACACGGCCAGCGAGGTTTGACCAAAGCAAGGCGAGGACGTGGAGAGGTTGGGGCCGTGGACCCCGGCTGTCCCGGAATGGGAACCGGCGAGGAGGGAGAATCAGCCTGCCTTCAAAGCGCGGCGCTCCCGGGCCGATGCTTGGCGTGCCATTTCGGACCCGGCCCGCGCATATAATGACGCTCGGGGCGATAGCTGTCGCCGGCGCGCATGAACAGCCGGTACCACCCCGTCACGAACAGATCGAGGCGGCGGAGCAGCGGGATGAATGAGGCGCGGGCGGCGCTCATGACGACCTCAATGCGGCTTGCCGAGGACGGACGAGAAGGGCACGACGAAAATCTCCTCATCGAAATCGTCGCTGACATGCACGACCCAGTCGCGCCAGTCTTCCGCGCTGCGCTCGCTGATCAGCAATTGCGCGATACAGGCGGCGCGGTCGCGCGCCTCAGAGAGATTGCTCACGGCTGCGCCGGATTGATCGATCCGGATTTCCCTGGAGTTCGAGCAGTGGAAATAGACCTGGGCCATGTTGGCCTCCTTCGCGAGCCTTATTCGCCAGTCTTGCGAATCTGCGCTGCAAAAATAGCAGCGGAAGAATCCGCTGAATATCCCGATAGATTCCTGATGGGGAAATTACGGGGCATGTGCCCATCAGGTGACACCAAGACCGGCCGCGCGAGGGCGGCCGACTCGTGATCCAGCTCACGCTCATCCGGTTAGGATTTCGTTAACCATGTGCGGGTGAGATTCGAGCGATGGACCCGCAGCGGAACCGGACCCGAGCCGGCAGTTGCAAGAGAAGGCTGGCGGCGTAATGCCCGCCTGCCATTTCTCTTGCCGCGTCATGAGTGGGCGATCGTAGCCCGGATGAGTGCAGCGAAATCCGGGGCGGTGCGAGAGTGGTCCCGGATGGTCGCGGAGCCTGTCATCACTGCGCGAGCGCAATTGCGCTCGTCGGCGGGCGCACATTCGCGCGACCCGTTGGCTCATCCGGGCTACTTGCTTGGGCGGGTTCTTTTGGAGGGGTCTCTTGCGCGGAGGTCAAATTTTAGAGGGCGGCGGTTTCGATCCGATGCTTGGCGTGCCACTTCGGGCCAGGGCCGCGCATGTAATGTCGCTCGGGCCGATAGCCGTCGCACGCGCGGTCGAGCAGTTGTTGCCACCGCGTTACAATCACGTCGATGCGCTGGAGAAGCGGCATGGCAACCTTTCAGTGCGGCTTGCCGAGGACGAATGCGAACGGGAGAACGAAGATCTCGTCGTCGAAATCGTCGTTGACGTGCAAAACCCAGTCTCGCCAGTCTTCCGCGCCGCGTTCCATGATCAGCGACCGGACGATGCAGGCCGCGCGGTCGCGCGCCTCGGTGAAGTCGCTCACGGCTTGGCCGGATCGATCGATCCGGACTTCCCGGGAGTTCGAGCAGTGGAAATAGACCTGGGCCATGTTCGGTCTCCTGCGAAAAGCATCTACCTTGTTAGTTGCAGGCTAGCCGGATTAGGTTCTGGCCATCCGTGATGCACCTCACGTTCTTCGCGTTTTATTGATTAAGGCCCGGGGCCAACGGGTCGCGCATTCGCGCCCGGTTGGCTCCATCCGGCTACTTGCTTTCGGGCGCGGCGATCGTCGTGCTAGGCTGGTTCCATCATGAGCAACCGCATTCTCGTCCTCTACGGCTCCTATCGCTCCGACCGCATGGGAATTCGCCTCGCACAATTCATCGTCGAGGGTCTGCGCGGGCGCGGCGACGATGTCGAACTGATCGACGCCAAGGCGATCGGCCTGCCGATGCTGGACCGGATGTACAAGGAATATCCGAAAGGCGAGGCGCCCGCGCCTCTTGAAAAGCTCGCAGGGCAAATCCGCGGCGCCGACGGTTTTGTGTTCGTCACCGGCGAATATAATTGGGGCATGCAGCCGGGACTGAAAAACCTCACCGATCACTTCCTGGAAGAATGGTTCTGGCGTCCCGCGGCGATTGCCAGCTATTCGGCCGGGCGTTTTTCCGGTGTCCGCGCCGCGCTCGCATGGCACGGCACGCTCTCCGAGATGGGCATGGTGGTGATCTCGAGCACGATCGCGGCCGGGCCGATTGCGCAGACGCTATCCGAAGACGGCAAGCCGATTGGCGAGGGCGGCAAGACGCTGGCGCATGCGTTTCCGCGGTTTGCCGAAGATCTCGTGTGGTGGATGGAGGCGGCAAAGGCGCAGCGGGAGCGGAAGAAGCCGCCGTATTGAGGGGATCAGGCGGCTACTTGCTGCCTTCTTTTTGTTGCCGCCGCGCCGGAAATGGAGCGCACGTCATGGCGCAGCCCACTTTTCGCCACCGGTGGGCAGCAGATTGCGCTTGGCCTTCCACTTTCCACCTTCCATGCACCGGGAATAATAATGTCGCCAAGGAAATCGGGCTGCGGTCTGCTTGTTTTTGCCGTGATTGCCCTGATGGGCGGTTCAGCGGCCGACGCCCAGAATCTCGATCAGGGCAAACCGGCGCCAAAACTGTTTGCGGAGACTTGCACCGCCTGCCATCGCAGTCCGCGCGGCCTCGCCAAGGACCGCTTCAGCCTCACGCTGTTTCTGTTCCTGCAAAAACACTACGTCAGCAATTCCAGTTCGGCCTGGGCGCTCACGTCCTATCTGGAATCCGTGGACAATACCGGCAAATCGCGCGCCGCTGCAAAGCGGTCTGCCGCTACGACAGGCACGTCACGGCCACGCTTTCGTCCGCCGGCGCCGGTGCCGGCGCGGTAGACCGCCCGCTCCGTGCCACGGCTTGCTCACGGCGACGCTGCGAAATCTCCCCACCGTGGACATCTTTTCGACTTTTGCCGGGCTACCCTCAGGAGTTGTGCGCGTTGCGGGGGGAGTAATGACCATGGTGGTGGCTGATCTTCAGACCAAGGTAGAGAAGTACGAGGGCAGGGCGTCCCGGTGCGAACAGCAGGCCCGGGAGGCAACCGACAAAGGCCAGCAGGCCTTTTATGAGGTGCTGGCCGGCTACTACAACAGCCTGGCGACCGACTTCCGGCAGATCATCGAGAAGCGAAAAATCGCGTAAACGGCGGCCGAAGCACAGGGTCTCGATCAGGCGAAAATCGGCTGGTCCGGGCTGCTGCTCTTCCATATCGATCGGCGATGCCTACCTCATGCCCGGCGCTAATGCCGGGGCTTGGGGGATTTCGCATGCCGTTTGCCGTTCATCGCGGACAACGCATTCATTACACGGTGGAGGGCGAAGGGCCGCTGGTCGTGCTGCAGCATGGCCTGCTGATGGATGGCGCTGCCTGGAAGCAGGCCGGATTCGTCGCCGCGCTCAGCGAGCGATACCGCGTCGCATGCGTGGACTCGCTGGGCCACGGGCTGAGCGACAAGCCGTCCGATCCCGAACGCTATCATCAGGAGCCACGGGCTGGCGACATCATCGCTGTGATCGATGATCTCGGCTGCGAACGCGCCCATCTGGTCGGACACTCGATGGGGGCGTGGCTCGGCGTCGGCGTTGCGAAATACCACCCGCGGCGGCTGGCTTCGCTGGTGCTCGGCGGCTGGGACGTCGTGGGCGGTCTCCCGCCGACCAGCAAGGGACCGCTTCTGTTTGACTCTTTCATGAAATTCGCCCGGCTGACCGCGCCTCATTTGACCAAATGGGTCACCGCGGAGGAAGAGCCCGGCGTGCGCACCTGCTTCGACGCCCTTGGCCAACTCGATGGCGCGGGGAAAGCCGTGCTGGACCTTGGCGTCCCCGTGATGATCTGGGAGGGACGGGACGAGCCGGCGCATGACCGGCGAAAGGCGTTCGCCGACGCCAACGACCTGCGGTTTCTCTCGACGGGGGGAGATCACCTCGGAATGGTGTTCGCCCACGGTGCGGAGAGCGCTGTGGGGATACGGGCGTTCGTGGATGAGGTGGGAGCGGACGAAGACGCGTAGCCCGGCGCGTCGCATGCCCCCCAGAATGCGCGCTAAACCCTTCTGCTAACTGATTGGGCTCTCTGCGTTAATTAAGTGCTGATGTTGCATTGTTGCAATGCAATAAAGAACTATCGCAATGCAGCAAAACGGATGTAGGCTGCCGCTTCGAATCCTCTCCAGGAGAATTGAAGTGAAGAAGACTACCTTAAAAATCGCAGCCGCCGCCTTGATCTCGATCGCGAGCGGCGCTGCCACCTTCGCGGCCGAGTTGCCGACCTACGAAACGACGGGTCTGCCGATATCGGCGATGCAGGTTCAAGTGCTTGGGGCGGCGAATGTCCGGGAACAATCACCGGTAGCAACCTCCACGGCCACTGCGCATCAGCTGAGCGTCCTGACACCGCGGACGAAACTGACGGCCGCGACGGCACCAACCCGGACCACCGGTCTGTCGACGCGCTGAGCGATATCTCCATCGCCGCTTGAACGCCCGCCGCCGGCTGGCGGTGGGCGACGTCTTGCTCGAGATTGCAAAGAGCCCGCGATTTCGTCGCGGGCTTTTTGTTGTGATGAATGACAGGCTCCGCGTAGTGCGCCGTGCGCAAGTCGACCGGCGAGGGCTGCGAACGACGCGCACGGGATGGGTTAGCGGGTGTTCGCGCTGCCTGTTTTCAGGTAGCATTGTCGCATGAGCGAAACCGAGACTTTGTTTGCGGCCCTGCGTCAGTCGTCCGACGAAGCCGTTGTGGATATGCTCGAGCGTATGGTGCGGGATGCCCCGGATCATGCCTTGAACAAGATGAACGCGCTCGATCTCGCAGCCACGGAGGGCATCGACGAAGAGCGGGTCATCGCAGCGCTCCTGAATGCGGTCGGGCTCGGCATGTTCGAGATGACCTGGAACGTGATGTGCCCGAGCTGCGCCGGGGTTCTTTCCGCCAACAAAAGCCTGAAGACGCTGGATCGGACGCAGTATAATTGCGCGTTCTGCGCCGCGGGCTATGAGACGACGCTCGATAATCTGGTCGAGGTGACCTTCACGGTAAGCCCGCGCGTGCGCAAGATCGCGGCCCATAGTCCCGACGAACTGTCCGCGGCCGAATATTATCGCCAGATCTTCTGGAGTTCGGGCATCGATCTTCCGGACGATCTGGAGAAGCTGCTGGACGACGTCACGCTCGAAATCGTCGACTTGCCGGCGGGCGAAAGGGCCATTCTTTCCCTCCAGGTGCCGAAGGGCACGTTGATCGTGTTCGATCCCGTGACGCATGCGGCCCAGTTCCTGGAAGTCAGCGGCGAAGAGGCGAGCGAGCGCCAGAACCTGTCGGTGATCTTCAACAAAATCCAGGTTCCGGTCGACACCGTCACCTTGCGCCCCGGGCCGCTGCGCCTGGCCTTGGACAACCGCACTGACGGTCGCGTGTTGCCGGCGGTATGGGTGGCTAATCAGGCGCTGGACGACCTTCTGAAGCGACGAAAGTCGGTTCTCACGGCAACGCGTCTCCTCACCAACCAGACTTTTCGCGATGTCTACCGGACCGACACGCTCGCCATCGGCCAGCGCCTCAAGATCCTGAGCCTGACTTTCCTGTTCAGCGATCTCAAGGATTCCACCGAACTCTATGAGCGCGTCGGTGACCTCACAGCCTTCGACCTCGTCAACGAGCATTTCAGGCTGCTGCAGGAGATTATCGCCTCCGAACGAGGGGCTGTCGTGAAGACCATTGGCGATGCCGTGATGGCGACCTTCGAGACGCCCGACCGCGCCATTGCGGCTGCGATCCGCATGCGCGAGGCGATGAGCGATCTGGGCGCCGAACGTCAGCACCAGAGCCTGCGGCTGAAGATGGGTATCCATGAAGGATCATGCCTCGCGGTCACGCTCAACGGCCAGCAGGACTATTTTGGCCAGACGGTGAATATCGCCTCGCGCGTCCAGGGCCTTGCGGCCTCACGCTCGATCGTGGTGACGGAATCGGTGGTGGAGAACGCGCATGCCCGCGCCCTGCTCGAGACCAGCGGGCTGAAGCCAACGCCGAGACGCGTGGCGCTGACCGGCATCGCCGACAAGGTGTCGGTCTACGAGATTTCCTAAGCCTAGAGCTTCGGTTCTGATAGAATCAGAACCGAAGCTCTAGATTTTTGTTTTGACGCGTTTTCTTCACGCGAACCGGTGTCCACTTCGCTCGAAAACGCTATAGCTACGTCCGTCCCCCCGATATCTCCTTGCCCCGTTGCGTGAGCTTCACCATCACCTGCAGGGCATGATTGGTCGGCGTGGGAATGCCGAGCTCCGCGCCCTTGCGCACCACGTAGCCGTTGAGAAAGTCGATCTCGCTGGGCTTGCCGCGCGCAAGATCCTGCGCGGTGGACGACATCTGGTTCGGCATGGCCGTGGGGATTTTCAATATGTGATCAATGAGGTCTGCAGGCAACGATACGCCGCAGGCACGCGCGACCGCTATCGCTTCCTGCACCGCGTGCGTGACGACATCCCTTGTACCTTCGACTTCCAGCATCGGTCCGTAGGAAATGCCGGCCACCGCAGAAAGCGCATTGAAGGCGCAGTTGATGACAAGCTTGCTCCACAGTGTGACCTCGATGTCGTCTGATATCGTGGTGCGGATGCCGGCGGCTTGAAGCGTTTGCGCCAGCGCTTCGCTCGCGGCCGAGGCGCCGATGGCGAGGTCGCCGCCGCCGTGATGCCTGATATGGCCAGGCCCGGCCATCTCGCTGCCGACATAGACCACGACGGGAATGACGGCGTGGCCGGTGACCGCGCGAAGACGCGGCGCATTGTCGACGCCGTTCTGCAGGCTGAGCACGGATGTTCCCGGCCGCAGGTGTCCGGCGAGCGACCGGCCGGCTTGCTCGGTATCGGCCGACTTCACGCAAACCAGCACCAGATCGGGCGAGGCAAGCGCAGTTGTGTCGGTCGCGGCCTTGGCGGGCAGGTGTCCTTTGAAAGTCTTGGTGTCGAGCAGCAGCCCGTGGGCGTTGATCGCATCGACATGCGGCTGTCTGCCGATGAACGTCACGTCATGCCCGGCCTGCAGCAGCAGTCCGCCATAGTAGCATCCGACCGCTCCGGCCCCGATGACCGCGACTTGCATGCGCTTCTCCCTTACGCGTTGCCCAGGATGTCCGACAGGGCCGACAACAGCCGGTCGATTTGCCCATCTGTGCCCACGGTGATCCGCAGATAGTCGGAGATACGAGGCGCGGGAAAATGGCGGACGATCACCGCCCGTTGGCGCAGCGCGGTGGCCAGCGCCGCGCCTTCATGCGCCGGATGCCGCGCGAAGACGAAGTTGGCGGAGGATGGCAGCACTTCGAAGCCCAGCCCGACCAGACCGCGGTTTAGCCGCTCCCGGCCTTCGATCACGCGCGCTCGGCTCGCTTGAAACCAGGCTTCGTCCTCCAGCGAGGCGATGGCGCCGGCCTGGGCGGGCCGGCCAAGGGGATAGGAGTTAAAACTGTCCTTCACCCGGGTGAGCCCCTCGATCAGGTCGGCGTCGCCGATCGCGTAGCCAACCCGCAAGCCCGCCAGCGCTCGGGACTTGGACATGGTTTGAACGACCAGAAGATTCGAATGGGAGGCGACCAGCGGGATCGCGGTCTCGGCGCCGAAATCGACATAAGCCTCGTCGATGACCACGGGAGCGTCAGGATGTTGCTCCAGCAGGGTAATGATCTCGGCCCGTGACAGTGCAACCCCTGTTGGCGCATTCGGATTGGGTATGATGAGCGCGCCGGCCGGCCGGCGATAATCGGCAACGCGGATTTGCATGGCCTGATCGAGCGGCACGGCATCAAAGGCGATGCCAAACAGGCGGCAATAGACCGGGTAGAAACTGTAGGTGATATCAGGGAAGAGCAACGGCGCATCATGCTTCAGCAGAGCGGCGAAGACGTGGGCCAGTACCTCGTCGGAACCGTTGCCGACGAACACTTGTCCGGGTCGTACCTGGTGGTAGCTGGCCAAGGCAGCCCGCAATGCTGACGCCTGCGGGTCGGGATACAGACGCAAGGTATCTGTCGCCTCGCCGCGAATGGCTTCCAGCGCGCGTGGGGAAGGACCAAGTGGACTTTCATTGGTGTTGAGCTTGACCAGATCTGCGATGCGGGGCTGTTCGCCTGGCACATAGGGCTTCAGGTCGTGCGTCAGGCTGCTCCAGAAACGGCTCATTCTTCTGTCCTACGATTGACTGATAGCGATGGCGTCGAACCGGCGCTTCGGGTGGGCCAGCAACTCGGCGCTCTCGACGATGCGCATTTCCTCGGTCCCGCGCGCTGCCGTGCGCTCCAGCACGGCGAAGATGGCGGACGCGGCGTGGCTGAGCGCGTCAGGCGTGTCGGAGCCGCGGACGCGCGCGGACACCAGGAGCGCGGCAAACAGGTCGCCGGTGCCGTTCGGGCTGATCGGCAGTTTTGGCGTACGCACGCGCCAGGCGTTTGCGCGCTCGACGGCGAGCGTCTCGATCTCGCCTTCAGGTGTGTCGGCAAGCTCGGCGCTGGTGATGACGATCGTCCCGCGCGCCATGAACGTGCGCGCCGCCTTATGTACCTGATCGATCGTCGCCGCCTTCGCCCCGCACAGCCATTCGAATTCGAAATGATTGGGCGTGATAATATCGGCAAGCGGGCATAGCAGATCGCGCACCAGCGGCGGGATGTCGGCGTGGACGAACAGGCCTCGGTCGCGATCCCCGAGCACGGGATCGCAGCAATAGAGCAGCGCCGGATTTTTAGCCTTGGCGCGCGCGACGAAGTCCGCGACCACGGCGGCGTTGTCCGCCGAGCCGAGATAGCCTGACAGGATCATTTGCGCCGTATCGACCGCGCCGCGCTCCTCGATCCCGAGCAGCAGGTCTGCAACCAGTTGCGCATCGAGCACCCGGCCGCGGATGGTCTTGTAGCCCGGCCGGTTGCTCAAAAGCGTGGTCGGCACCGCCACCACGTCGATCCCGTGCATTTGCATGGGAAACACCGCGGCGCTGTTGCCAACATGGCCGAAGGCGACCTGCGACTGAATCGAAATTACGTTCATGGTGAGTTCTGGGGAATATCTGATTTGCGGGGGCGGGAACCTTCCGAGGTTAACACATTGGTTATTTGTTTGCGGTCATTTTCACGACCTCATTAAACAGGGAGGCACCATGTCTGACGTCACCATTCCGGGCGGCCGGATTCGTTCTTTCGTCGAGCGGATCGAGAACATCGACACCGAATTGCAGGAGCTGAACGAGCAGAAAAAGGAAGTCTTTTCGGAGGCCAAGGGCGAGGGGTTTGATGTGAAGATCCTGAGGGAGATCATCAAGCTGAGGAAGCAGGACGAGGACGAGCGCGACGAGCGCGAAAGCCTGCTCGATCTCTACATGCGGGCGATGGAAACGGCGCCGCCGGAGAAGGAAGCGAAGGCGGCCTGAGCCAGGCAGCGAACGTAGCCCGGACGAGTCGCTCATCCGGGCTACTTGCTTGCTGCAACATCGATGCAGTGACACTTCCTGCTGCCGCATTCGCGCCTACGGCCGCAGGCTTCGTTGCAGGAACTGAACCGTATCAGTGATCGATTGGGCGCGAACCGCCGCATCAAATCCCATCGAATACCCCGGCGCTGCGGTCATGCACGCACCGAAGGTGGCGGGGTCGAAGGGTTTTGCCGCGCCATCGATGAGCAATGCCGGCCCCTTCCGGCCGAGCAGGATGAGCGGACATTTTTTCGTGCTGACGAAGTCCGGGTAGAAGCGCGCGCGGGGGAGGTCGGGA
>Ga0137407_10002052_pt1 | contig 13243 bp, 11 predicted proteins | sample CZOMad2_2_16fung_FD_108410 | JGI IMG/M metagenome (GOLD analysis project Ga0137407, IMG submission 108410) | Vadose zone soil fungal communities from Angelo Coast Range Reserve, California, USA - CZOMad2_2_16fungal (Illumina Assembly) | ecosystem: Environmental > Terrestrial > Soil > Vadose...
ATGAAAGGCTTCTTGTAAAGCGCTGCAATTCCCTCGAGGTCGGCGCCGTCGGCAAAAATTTTAACCGGCAGTTGCTCCAACGAACTGCTGCTCATTCATGGTCAGCTTAACTCGTTTCAGGCTGAGGGGGCAAGGGCTCTCTGCCGGCTAAATTGAGGACGGCGGTAACCGCCGCATCAAAGCTCGCGACTGTAACGTCCGGCGGGTGCCGCAGCGACTCGGAATAACCGCGGTCGATGAAGATTGCGCGGCATCCGGCTGCCATCGCGCAATCGACGTCCCGCCAACGATCACCAATGAGATAGCTGTTCGACAAATCGATTAGCATAATTTCAGCGGCACGATACAGCATTCCCGGGCTTGGCTTTCGGCAGAGACAAGGTTGATGGAAATCCGCACCGGCATGAAAACAGGTCTCGACCCGATCCAGCATCGGGATCAAACCGGTTAGCCGATCGTTCATTGCATTTACAATCGCATGGGTTTGGGTGCCGCGGCCCACGTCCGGCTGGTTGCTAACGACTACTAGGAGAAAACCGGCTTGCTTGAGTCGCGCGCAACCATTCAGAGCGTCGCTATAAAGCTTGAATTCTTCCAAATGAACCGGTGGATGCGGACGACCATCGCGAATGAGAGGCTCGTTCAGAACGCCATCGCGATCCAGGAAGACGCAAGGTTTCAGGCCACCTCTCAATTGCTGCTTTCCCACTTCATCTGTGCGACCCTCAGCGACGGATGCGTCACAAGTAGATGCCATACCACCGCCTGGAAAGCCTCTGAATGCGGAGTAACCGAAGCTGGATTAACAGTAGGTATGCAGATCGCGACGTCCGCTACTTTCGCAGTGTAACCTCCATCACGTCCGACGATGCCGAGAATTGCTGCGCCACGGTCTTTGGCGAGCTCTAGTGCGGCGACCAAGTTCGGACTGATATTCTTTTCTAAATCGCCTCCTCCGACAGACAGCACGAACAGCGCATCTCGATTGCTCAAACGGCTGCCTTTTAACCATTCCGCAAAAACCGAACTCCAGCCATCATCATTGATACGCGCAGTCAGCTCCGAAACGTTGTCGGTGGGCGCGTAGCATTCTAGGCCGGCGATCTTGCGGAAATCATTAACCGCATGGGATGCGTTGGCTGCGCTACCACCCACCCCAAGGATGAAAAGGCGACCGCCCCTATCGCGAACCGCGGCCAGCAACGCAACCGCCTTTTCACATAAAGCTGGATCTATCTGAGATATTATCTCTGCGGCCTCCTGAAGATGTCGCTCCGAGTAGTTCATGATATTTGGGGGAGGGCAGGCGATCTTCGCAATAGGGAATCTAATTCTGCTAGTCCACGGCTCGATCCAATTTCGTAAAACCTTTCTTTCACTTCAAAGCCGGCAAGTTGGTTCCTGGCAATAAGGTCTGGGTAGACTTGAGCTAAATCGAACGGCTTGTCGCTTGGGCATTTTGCGAATGTCCTCGAACGAAAAATGTTTAGGCCGTAATCAATGTACCGCAGTGTTTTGTCCGGATTCACTTTATCGTACTGGAGTATTTCCTTTCCGTCGAACTCCACGTTGCTCCGATCCCAGCGGTCTCTATTCTCGAACACTGTCATCATCGCTGGTTTGCCACAATCGAGGAAAGCTTGTGCCACTTTCGCATAGTTGGTAGGTAGATAAGAGTCGCCATACATGACAAAGAACCGATCTCCTAGAGCCGGCAGAGCACGTTTGAGGGCACCGCCGGTGCCGAGAAGCTGTGGTCCATCGAATGAGTATTCGATATTCATTCCGTAGGCAGCGCCGTCTCTAAATTGCGCCTCGATCATTTCACCGAGATAACCAAGGCATAGAATGACGTGGCGGATTCCCTGAGCGTGCAGCAAACGTAATTGATGGGCGAGGAACGGCTCCCCGGCGAGCTCGACCAGCGCCTTCGGTATTTTTTCGGTGAGCGGCCGAAGCCGTGTGGCCAGTCCGCCGGCAAGGAGTGCCACCGGCCAATCTTCAAGGCACATGCGCCGCCGCCTATTCACTGGTTAAGAATCTTCGTTCCCTCAAAATCAAACCGAAACCGCACTTCGGTGAGTCCCTGTGATCGCAAGGCATGCCGCAGGCGCGCTTTATCGTCGGCATAGAACATGAGAAATCCACCACCTCCCGCTCCAATCAGCTTGCCACCGAGCGCCCCATTTGTCATGGCACAATCGTACCACTCGTTAATTTGGTGGTTGCTCATTTGAGACGTCCTTTCTTTCTTGCGCTGCCAATGAACGTCCATCAAGTGAGCGAACTCATGCAGATCACCGGCTTCCAGCGCCGCTTGACTCTGTCTGCCAAGGTCTTTCATAAGATGGAGGTTATCAATCATCTCTTGGTCGGACTTTTTGCTTCTATCATCTTGCTCTTTTAGAATAGCCGATGCTGACCGGGAATAACCGGTAAAGAACAGCAGCAGGTTATCTTCGAGATTGAAAAGGGTCTCTTCCGAGATTTTTAGAGGCCATGCTTCAACCCCACCATCCGCATTAAACTTGAAGCAAGTGATGCCGCCGAAAGCTGCGATGTATTGGTCCTGCTTGCCGATCGGTTCCCGCAGGCGGTTTAGCTCGATCTCGCAGGCCTGTTTGGCAAGATCGGCCGGATGAACAAGATTCTTCTTATGAGCATGGAACGCTTTAAGTAAAGCAGTGGTAAAGCTACCGGAGGATCCAAGACCGGTCCCAGCAGGTATGTCAGCCATGCTCGTGATTTCCAATGATGCCGCTTCAATCCCGGTCATTTGGAGCGCTTCCCGGATAATGGGATGTTCCACTTCCGCGACGCTGTGGACGCGCTCGAGCTTGGAATATTTGATAATTAATTCCGGGACAAACGTTTGGTGCAACGTGATATAAACATACTTATCGATGGCCGCTGCAATGAGGAAACCCGAATGCTTTTGATAATAAGAAGGCAGATCGGTGCCGCCGCCGCCGAAAGAAATGCGCAAGGGAGACCGAGTAATAAGCATTACGTAGAATAGCTCCTCTGTTCGTAGAATCGCTCCACTACTTGCAAGGTAGTAGCGGCTTCCTGCAAGCCCGGCACCGGAGTTCGCCCCAATTCGATATCTTCCAGGAAAGCTTTCATCTCCAGATTCCAAGAACTGTCTGCACCAGGAAATTCCCAAATAGTTGTATCTGGAGGTCCAAGTTCAGGCCGCATGCTATAAAAGGTGAGGCGCTCAATGCCATAGCTTCCTCCGAGCCCTTCAATATGCAGCTTGCCGCCATGTCCATAAATCTCGAACGAAAAAATGTTTTTCCATTCCGTACAACTAACATGTAACCATGCGGTCCGGCCCGCCGCAGTCTGCAAGCTGAGAAAGGCATTGTCTTCCACCGGCATGTCCCAAAAGTAAGTCGTGGCGTGACCTTTAACACAGTCAAATTCGCCGAGGAACCAGCTGGATAGGTCGATCACGTGCACACCTTGGTCGATGAGTTCTCCTCCACCCGAAATCGCCGGATTGGCCCGCCATTCGCTCTCGTAACCCGGGCGTCCACCATGCCCGTAGCGGCCCCGAATGAACATCAGCGGACCAATGGCGCCGGCATCAATGAGCTTGCGAGCCTTCTGCAAAGCTGGGTGATAGCGATGGTTGTATCCGACCCTGACACAACTTCTACTCTGGCCGGCTAACTCGATTAATTCAGTGATCTGGGTCGCGCTGATTGCTGCCGGTTTCTCAATCAATACGTGCTTGCCTGCCCGAATAGCCAGACTCGCAATCGGAGCGAGCGAGCCATTCGGGGTGGAAACAATTACCGCATCAACTTCGGAATCGCTGACAGCTTCGTCGATCTTTGTGATAACCTTACCCGATCCGGCAGCATCAACGAACGCCTGGGCGCGGCGCACCTCCAAATCACAGGCGACGACAAGTTGTCCAGGTCGCAAGCTATCGAGGCGTTTTCGTCCGACTAATCCGCAACCAATAATGGCAAAGGTGGTCTGGGGTGCGTCGCCCATAGCTATTCAATGCCAGGTCCGGCATCGATCTTCTGGAGTAATCCGGCGCAACGCATAGATGTCAGTTGAACTTAGCTCGTCCCTATACTTGTGCAGTGAAGACCATGGATCCCATTTCGCGCTGATGAGTTTGCCGGTGATCCCATTACTTTGTTCGGAGGCGAGATACACGCAGAGATCCGCGCCGAGCGCGAGCGGAACCCCTCCTGTCTGCGATTGCTTGACCGCGCGAGCGTGAAATCCGGGGCCCACTCGTTCTGGACCAGCCTGCAAAATCTCATCGAGCAAACGAGTATTGAGAGCGCCAGGAGCGATCGCATTGACGTCGACATGCCAGTCTCGCAATTCTTCGGCAAGAGTTTCGGTCAATCTCACCACTGCCGCTTTGGAAGCAGCGTAAGCGCTGAGATTGGGCATAGGACTGGTCGCGCCGCCACCTGAAAGGTTGATAATTTTTCCTCCGCCCAATTTCTTAAAACGCGTGATGGCGTAGCGACATGGAATGGCTGTTCCGCAAAGATTGATCTCGATACAGCGCTGCCATTCATTCCAATCAACTTCTTCAGTGGGACCCTTTGGTCCATAGATGCCGGCGTTGTTTACCAAAATAGAGAGCGATCCCAGTTCGCTGTCGTAGTCGCGAAACATCTCTTCGACCTCTTTGTTAGACGAAACGTCACAACTTCGAGCGATCACCTTCTGGCCGGCAGAGGCAACGGATTGTAATTCAGTCTCGACCAAGGCAAGCATTCGCCCGTCGCGTGCGCACAAAAACACGTTCGCACCTTCTTCCACGAATCGCTGCGCGATCATTCTTCCCAGTCCTTGGCTGGCTCCAGTTACGATAGCCCCCCTGGTCGCTAGTTTCATATCGGCGCTCCAACCGTAAAATAGCGCACATGGCGCAATAAATTTTCGGGCAAAACAAGTGCTCTGTTTGCATCGAGTATTACCGGCCCTTCTTTCATGGTTGGAATTAATTTACCCCAATCGACCTGTGTGATTTGTGGCCACGGCGTCGCGACGACGATGGCGGCAGCATCGGCGATAGCTTCGGGCAAGCTCTGAAAAAGAGTAGCTTCGGCCACCGTTCGCGGCAAAACTTTCACAACTGGGTCGTAGCAACGGACCGTGCAGTTGCGTGATAGCAGTGCCAGGCAGAGTTCGATCGCACTACTGCGGCGCAAAGTATCGGTACCAGGCTTGTAAGTAAGGCCGAGCACGGCAACGGTAACTTGGTCGAACTGTGGAAAAATAGCTTCCAGTCGACGAAGCGCCCACTGCTTGTGCACTTCATTGCTTGCCAGGATTGCCTGAATCAAAATGGCCTCTTGCTTATTCTGGTGCGCAATGTCCTTGAGGGCGACTACGTCACGCGCGAGCGTTCCACCGGCAAACGCGGCACCTGGCCGAATGTAAGCTTTGGGTCCAATTCTGCTCTCGGAACGCAGACCTTGCTCTACTTCGCGTGCGTCAGCGCCCATAACTTCGCAAAGCCGTGCGATCTCATTGGCGAAGGTGACCGAAAGCGCCAGGAAGGTATTGATCGCATGCTTGGTCATTTCGGCCGACTCCGGCGTCATCCACAGCAGGCGGTCGCCGGCAAATGGAGCGAACAGTTCTCGGAGCCTGCCTCGCGCGGCCTCTTCGCGTACTCCAGCTACGATACGGTCAGGGCGCCGGAAAGTTTCCAGCGCATTTCCCAAACGAAGGTTCTCGGGACAGTAGGCAAAGGATAAATCCCGGCCAGCATGCTTATTTTCCAGACGACGACACGTGCCAACCGGCAACTGCGATGAAATAAGAATGGTCGCCCCGGCGCGAAGTTCCGGCACGCACCGATCGAGGTTACGGAGAACAAAATCGTTATCGGCAACATCGTTTACGTCGACCGGGGTGTCGTAGCAGACCCAAAGAACGTCCGCCGTCTTCAGTGCCTGCCTGGCGTCCGAGGAAAAGGAAAGTGTGCGATTTTCCAGCTGGCGTGCTATCAACTCGGAAAGGCCCGGTTCGAAAACGGGAACCCTCCCGTACATGAGATTTGCAATAAGCTCCCGATCGAAATCAAGACCGACTACCGCAAAATACTCCGCGCAGCATGCGGCGGTGACACAGCCAAGATGCCACAAGCCGAGCACGACGACTTTCATCGTTTCTTTAGCACCCACTGATTCTCGCGCAGCCACTCTACTGTCCTAATAACTGAGGTATGAATCGTTAGCTTCGCTTGCCACCCAGTCTTCTGAATTCTTGTCGTATCGAGAAAGATAAATGGATTGTCCCCCACCCATCCCCGGTCGCCGCCACTGAATATCAATTGTGGGCTTAAGCCAAGGTATTCGGTGATCCAACCAATGGAGTCAGCAACGCGACAATATTCTGGTGCGCCAAGATTATAAATGTGGGCCGGCCGAGTACGGTGCGGTTTCCGGTCTACTGCCATCACATGCAGCATCGCTTCGATGCAATCCTTGATGTAGAGGTAAGACTTGCGCTGCGTTCCATCGCCTAAGACTTGCAGGCGGTGCGGGTGTTCCAGAAGTTGCCGATAAAAATCGAAGATGTGCCCATGAGTATAGCGTTCGCCAAGGATCGAAACGAGGCGAAAAATATACCCCTCGAATTCAAACCCTTCGCAGTACGCCTGGATTAGGCCTTCGCCAGCGAGTTTAGATGCTCCATAAAGGGACGTTTGTACCGGAAAAGGCGCATCCTCAGGAGTTGGGAAAGTTGCAGCTTCACCATATACCGATCCGGTCGAAGAGAATGCGATCTTCTTAACGCCATTCGCGCGCATCGCTTCCAGAACGTTGAAGGTAGCTATCGTATTTTGCTCGAAATCTTTGGATGGATGCTCGAGGCCAAAGCGGACATCCGCGTTTGCGGCAAGATGAAAAACGCAGTCGCAGCCGGACATGGCCGCCGTGAGTCTCGGCAAGTCGAGGACGTCTCCCTGAAGCAACTGAAAGAGGGAGGTTGATGAGGCGGCCACCAGAAAATCACGTTGGCCTGTGGACAGGTTGTCCCACCCAACCACTGACTCTCCCCTCGCCAGGAGTGTATCGGTCAAGTGGCTGCCGATAAATCCAGCGGCACCCGTAATGAAATTTTTCACTGCGTTAGGTCTACCCGATTATGAACCCTGTGTCGTCACCGGGCTCGGGAATGGTCTGTCGGTCCCGTTCGATTTCGCGCAGCGGATCAAACCTGCTCAGCCGAAGCCTGATTAAGACTCGCAACCATGTTAATGGGTCATACAAGATCGAAACCTTTTTGCCTTCAGAAAAGGACCGGGATCGATAATTCACGGGGATTTCGAGCGGCTGATAACCTTTGCGTAAGAACTTAATCACTAATTCCCAGTCAAAGTCGAAACGATCACACTCAAATCGAATACCATATAGGCAATCGCGTCGGAATACCTTGTACATGGTGAACGGGTCTTTTAGAGAAGAGCCAAAGCAAAGATTGATAAGCGCAGTGAAAAACCAGTGTGCTTGATTTAAGATAGCTGCGACGAGCGGTTGACTTTCGAATTGGCGCATCTTCCATGTGCTCCCACCGTGACGCGCTCCGAGGACGAAGGCCGCACGATTGCGCAAGAGCGGCTCGAGAAGCGCTTCATAGTCTTCGATGTCGTATTCAAGGTCGGCGTCTTGAATCAGGACGAAATCGCCGGTGACCTGCCTAAGCCCCGCTCGCACCGCATGACCTTTTCCACGCGGGGCGACCTGCAATATTATTTTTACGTTGGGGTGGTCGCAATACCGCAAGACCTGTTCGCGTGTGCCGTCATTTGAGTTACTTTCAACTACGATAAATTCAGTTTCCAACCCATTCACCTTCTTGGCGAGCAGGCGATCAAAAACCTGTGGGAATGAACGTGCTTCGTTAAACACGGGGACAACGATCGACAGTCGATGGCGATTTGGATGGTCCACCCTACGGGCGAGTTGCACCATTCCGCTCGCCACCACATGAAAAGGCTTATGGCGTAGTTTCGTTGGAGTGAGTCTGTAGAGCAGGTCGGCGAGGAGCGAAAGCCCACGAACCTTGTATCGTGCAAAATGGCCAGCGATATAATCGACGTTCAGCGCCTTGATCCCAGGTTGCTCAATAATGTGCCTATAGCCGCAGTCGAGCAAAAGAGTTTGAAGCGTTGAGGAATCGAAATAGAAGAGGTGTTCAGGTTTAAATTCCATCCATCTATTTTTGAGAAGGCGCGCCGACCAGGAGTCCAAGGAAGGAGTGGCGATGAAGATGGTGCCTCCCGGGCATAATAATTCGTGAACGCGTTCCAGGAGATGACGCGGATTTCGGACGTGCTCGATAACGTCGGAAAGGACGCACACGTCGTAGACACCCATCCCAGAAACGTCAGTGATTTCTCCACATATAATCTCAGGCGGACAGCGCGGAGCCACCTTTTTGCTGGCCACCGCGCAGGCATGCTCCGAATACTCCACGCCAGTAACCTTGAATCCACGTTCGATGGCACTAACCAAAAAATCACCTTCGCCGGAGCCGACTTCAAGCAGGCGACCGCCGCTTTCCCCGCGATATCGTTCGATAAGATCCAGATAAAGCCCGGCCGTTCTGCTTTTAAGGCGTTCTACTGCTCCTTGATTCGTCTCGCTTCTGCCGCGCAGAAAATAATCGCTTGCGTAAATACGGCCCAATTCATCATTTGAAGGCTGAGGATTGGTCAACAATAAACCGCAATCATCACATCTCACAATTCTGTAACCGGCAACGGAGAACAAATAGTGCAACCGGGGACCGCGACAAACGACGCATTCCGTAGCCATGGGGCGAACCTCGGTGGCATGATCTGGCCTTAGGGCTGTTGGAGCACTCTCAATCATTACCAATCCTTAATACCTTCATGATCTAACAACTTCTTCCTGTGTGCCGGATCTCGAGATAATCAGAAGCCACCCTATAAGTAGCACAAGTCCAGTAGCTGCGATCCACAACGATGCGGTTAGATATTTAGGCCAATAGACAAACGATACGGTATAGGTGCCTTCGTGTTCTAAAAAGATTCCTTTGAAAGCAGAATTAACCCGAAAATAATCTTGGCGTTTACCATTTACAATAACTTGGAAATCTTCCGGAACGTATGCTTCTGTGAGAACGACTACCCCAGGTGCAGGTGCCTGGATACGGAATGAGGTTTTATTGCTTGTTAAAACGTAATCGGTCGCAGGCATGACCTGCCCTGAGGCGGAACGGCCCAGGCTACTCAGGACGTTGCTGAGTGCCGGTTGTAAACTTAAGTCATCTTTTTGCACTGCGGCAAAGGGGAGATCCTCACCGCTGTTGAGTAAGTCAATAAATTCCTTCTCTCTTTGATAGAAAAATAACCTATCGGTGAAGAAAGCTCGCGGCCACACCTTTTCACATTCAAAAATATTCAAATCCAGAGAGGCCACAGCTTTCAGGTTTGGGATGGATGGCGCAGGGGCCGCCACCGAATCTAGAATGTAGCCGACATTAAGCATCCGAAAAAGGCGCAGGTTATCACCGAGCTGCTCTGCGTTCACTTTGTACCGCCAAACCCCGTAACATTTCAGACCGGCAGTGTCCATCAGAGCGCGATAACGCTTATTGACGAGTGCGTCGGGGCCATCGATCTGTTCGATACCGACACCGCCTCCGTAGCCAGCAATAAAATTATGATCGAGTCCAATCGATCGCGACGGTTGCTTTGAGCGATTTTCTATCAGCTGAAGCGCAGGCGAAGACTTTGCAATCAGGGATTCCCGGTGGTGCGGATTCATCACGTATGGGTCAAAGGGCGTCTTGAGATGCATTCCGTGCCGCCAGTGCAGCAGAATGAATAGGAACAATAGCGAAATGATGTGCCAGGCACGAAAGCGGTTGGCTGAGATCGCGCTTCTCCCAACTAGAGGCATTACAACCATCGCAACGATGAGCGTGAAGGAATAACCCCAAAAGAAGCGGGAACCTGTCACACGCTGGCCGAGATGGAACAGTGTGATAGTCGAGCGCTGTGCGGCTTGAGTGGAACCAACATAAAGTGCAAGCAGAAGCGTCAACAGGACCACCATGCGAAGGTAAGGCCGTCTAAAATCAGGCGCTCGGCAGTCCTTCCAAAAAGTCTTAATGCCGAATCCCGCTAGTATCATTAAACAAATGATCGCGACACAAGAGAAGGTATTATCTATGTGGACAATATTGCGCAGAAAGGGCGTTCGAGTGATTAAGGTCGGCGGAATGACCCCGAACACCATCGCCAACGCTAGAATACAGCTGAGGCTTAGAGCTAGCGAGAACCTTCGGTCATCAATACTTCCTGAGCAAAGGAACCAAAGAACTCCCGCGAAGGTGAGAAAGTTCGCTGCGGGACCAAGATGGATTTCGTTTGTGTTGAACTGGCGATAGAAGATATCATCGAACAATCCGATAACGAGGCTGGGTTGGAGTTGGTAGGCTCCGCCCTGGTCGTAAGCAGTCCACGAATTCCGCAGTACGCCCAAGAACGTCAACCAGATCGGCGTGGCGATAAGGACGGAGAGGACCTGGACTGAAATTCCTTGTAGTACCTTAACGTTTTTGCTGCCCGCCACCGACTTAACGCATATTAACGTAATCAAGCCGCATGAATTCATGGCCAAGAGCAGGACGTAAGCCTCCTTAACCGTGCCACTATTCATTACCATCCAGTTGGCCACCGCCATCATTCCCAGCCAGGCTGCGGTTGCGGCGCCCCTGCGCGTATCTGCCAGTTTAAGCCAGCAAAGTAAGATCAATGGCGCATAGCAGAAACTGAAAAAAGCGGGGTGCGCATAACGGTAGGAAAAGAAACCGATAAATGGCGAGCTGATCGCCATGATTATGGCCGCGGGAAGGTGCTTAGTTGTGTGGAGTACACACAGGCTGATTGAGAAAGCGAAGAGAAGTTTCGCGAGAATATATTTCACATCCCACCAACCAGCGGAACCGTTTGTCAAAAGGACCAGCAGATGAAGTGGATCACCGAACATAGATTGACCCTGACCTAGGAGAGGGACACCGGCAGAATCGAATCGGTTCCAAAGAGGCAATTCATGGTGCTTCAGCAATGCTCTGCTTTCAACGACTGATGTCGGCCACATGTACCACATGGCCGCACCAAGATCGGCTCCTTTCGCATCGTCAGTCGTAGTATCTTTGTAACCTGGAAGAGTGGGGATTGTGCCATAGAGGAGGTACGTTCCGGAATTGTTGTTCGGTGAGAGAAAACTCTTGCCGAAGAAGATCACCGGGTAGCAGCTCAGCGAAACGCTTGCTATAGCTAATAAAAAGCAAACTGCGGAAGGGGATCTACCGGCCCAGGCATCAGCGGAGATGAGCCAGCGTCTCCAAAACGTGCTAAACCGATCTCTCCAAGCCAAATCGGCTACCGGCGGTGACTCAATTGTGCGAATGGGAAGCATTCTCAAACTCCTGAATTCTTTTCACCGGTTTCGATCGTGAGTTCAACGGAAATAACTTTAGGAAAAGGAAATTCCTCATCTGCCCTTCTCATGCCAGGTTGTTCCAGCCAGAAATCAATTCCGCTGGCGAAAAAAGAACAGATGACGACAGACGATTTTCGCATTCTCATCGCCGCGACCGAGAAAACTGGGAACACCTGGTTGAAGCTCCTGCTCTCGCAGATTTACGATCTGCCAACCCCATATATTGGGCAGGACTTTTCCGAAGCCGAAGCGGATTCTCTCGGAAACCGATGGGTGACGCATCAGCATTTCTTGCCCGAGCGCCCCCTTCTCACTTGGGCGGCGGCGACGCAAACGCATCTGGTGACAATGATCCGGCATCCGGCTGACTTGCTCGTCTCGCTCTATCACTATTGCTGCAATTACGCGGACCACTATAAAGACGACGCCGCGATCACGCGCGCCTTGGCTGCCGATGCGAGTGAGCGGCAGACAACGGCCGATTTGGCGCATCACGTGGTAGATGGTGAATTGATTCGCACCCTCCAGGAACGGATTATGTGCGATTTAAATATTTCGATCAGCTGGTTCCGCAGCGGACGGAGTACCCTCGTCCGCTACGAGGATCTCAGAGCCGAGGCTCTGACAACGCTGAGCGGCTTGACGGCATCGATCATGCCCGTCTCGAGAGATCGGATTCAGCAAGCAATCGACGCTTGCGACATCGAGGTGTTGCGAGACAGCTATGCCATTGATAGCAGGTTCTTCCGGCGAGCATTGATTGGTGAGTGGCGCAGTGCCTTGCCAATCGAAGTTCTCCGCCGCTTCGCCGAGGAAGAGCCGTTTAGATCGCAACTCGCCTTCCTCGGCTACGAAGTCGAGCTGGATGCAGTTGCGCCCCAGCGGGTATTGCGGGGACAAACGCCAAATCAAGCTTCCGGAGAGTGTTTCGATAATGGCGTTCCGTTCGCTCCAATCCTAAGCGAGTTGTTGCAAAGTGTCGCGCCAGAGAAAAGAGCGAGCTGGGACCCGATCCTGGATACTTCTTCGCCCGATTGCTTTTTCCATTGGGCGAATGCCGCAGCCGAAGAAGATCCTTTCGGAGCGGAGGCAGTTCCGCGAATCACGAATCTGGCCGCGTTCATCCATAAGCAACGGCCAGATCTGCAAACTGCATTCCCCGATCTATTTGACTTAAACCGTCTCGGGTATGCAGGCTGGTTTCTTCGTTACGCCGCCCACCGGTATCACCTCGACCGGAGTTTTCTCATACCGGTTGCTCTGAGTTGGATTAGCAAACCCGTTGGCCGCGACTCTTCGCTTCATCAGCAACTAATCCGGGGCTGACGAGATTGGGGTAGCCTAACCACCGGACGCCAGCTTTCTCCTCGCGGATCACACTGCGCCGATTAAAGTGGAGTCCCGTTAGATCGAATGAATGAAAACGTTGCCAACGTTGTTTGCTGTCCGGCCTGTCACGGCGCATTGCGTTCCGGGCGGCGCCAGCTGCAGTGCGAAGGCTGCGGTATCGCCTATCGACTGCAAAATGAGGTGCCGATCTTTATCCAGGAAGATGTAGTTGCAATCGCTTCCGATCATCTCTCCAATCCAATCGGCGCTGAGTTCGAAGCGATCCTGCGAAAACGCGACGAATTTACCCTGCACATCGGTGCGGGCGCGACCGCGCAGAAATATTCAAATTGCGTCGAACTTGAGCACAAGATTTTCAAACACACCGATGTGGTCGGCGACGCTCATCAGCTCCCATTTCGCGATGCGAGTTTTGATCG
>Ga0137407_10002053_pt1 | contig 13240 bp, 16 predicted proteins | sample CZOMad2_2_16fung_FD_108410 | JGI IMG/M metagenome (GOLD analysis project Ga0137407, IMG submission 108410) | Vadose zone soil fungal communities from Angelo Coast Range Reserve, California, USA - CZOMad2_2_16fungal (Illumina Assembly) | ecosystem: Environmental > Terrestrial > Soil > Vadose...
GGAAAAAACTTCCCGCCGAAAGTTCGCGGCGCGAGCCGTGACCGGTCGGGTGCAATCCCGAGCCCCGTACCGTACAATGCTCGTGCTGTTTCGGGAGACACGTGATCGATCCCCGTCGCCGATGAGGGAGGGCATCATGGCCAACGCTCCGCTGCCGCCGCGCGGTATCAACCACATGGTCCTCAACGTCCGGAACCTCGAGGTGTCGCACAAGTTCTGGACGGAGATCATCGGCTTTCGCTGCGTGGCCGAGCTCAAGCCCATTCCCGGGCGCCAGCGTCCGAAGATGCGCTTCTACAGCGGGCTCGACGCCCACGGCGACGTGACCCACCACGATCTGGCGCTGGCCGAAGTTCCGGCAAGCAACGGTGGCGCCGCCGAGACATGGAACCTGATGCCCAACCGGGTCGGACTGAACCACGTCGCGATCGCGTGGCCGGACCGCGAGTCGTGGCTGAAGCAGATCGCCTACCTTCAGGAGAAGGGCGTGCCGTTCCTCCGCCGCGTGAACCATGGAATGACGCACAGCGTGTACATCGCGGATCCCGACGGTCACGGCATCGAGGTGCTGTACGAGCTGCCCCGCGAGGTGTGGGCGGGTGACATCGACGGCGCCCAGAACTACGCGGAGATGCTACCCACCGAGGGGTCGGAAGCGCTGGTCGATCGGACGGAGAATCCCGTCTTCGCCGGAGAGAAGCAGCCCCTCGCCCGCTAGGCCGCGGGCCAGCCGAGCCACTCGCGGAGGCCTCGGCCCATGACCCATTCCTTGTCGTGGGCCGAGAGCCATGGAAGCTCCTCGGTGAACAGGGTTACCGCCTGCCGCCACGGGCAGGGCAGTCGCGTCCAGTCCGTGCCCCAGAACATCCGTCGCGGACCGAACGCGTCGTACACGCGCCGGACGTGCGGGTGCACGTCGGCGAAGGGATAGGGCGCGGTGGAGTAGCAGGGGAGCGCGGACGCCTTGACGGCGACGTTCGCGCGCCGCGCCAGCCCGCAGAGCTCGGGGATCCCCGCGAAGGCCTCGTCGCCCGTCGACCCGCTCCGGATGCCCAGGTGGTCGATGACGATCTTGAGGTCGGGATGGCGCTCGGCCACGCGATCCACGGCGGGTAGCTGGCCCGAGACGGACATCATCACCGGAATGCCCGCGCGCTCCGCGGCCGGCCATAGCCAATCCGCGGTGCCGTCCGCCATCCACGGCCGTTGCTGCTCGGTGTTGAACGTGAATCGCATGCCGAGCATGCCGGGCTGATTCCTCCAGCCCGCGACCAGCCCGCGGCTCTCGGGCTTCTCGAGCGCGAGCCGGCCCATCACGGCAAAGCGATCGGGATGGAGGCGCGCAGCTTCCAGGGCCAGATCGTTGCGCTCGCCCTCCCACGACGGCGGCACGACGACGGCGCGGTCGACACCGGCTTCCTTCATGCCGGCGAGCGCCAGGTCCCTGGTGACCGGATAGGGCTTTTGCGCGCGCTGAGCCCCGCCCGGCGGCCATGGCCGATCGGGAGTGTCGGCGGCCCAGAGATGAATCTGGGCGTCGACGATCAGCATCGCCCCGCTCACGCTCTCCGTGCGGCCGGCCCGCGCAGCAGCCGACCCGGGAGCGCCCCGGTGTGCTTGCCGTCGCGCAGGAGGACCTCGCCGTTGACGATCGTCGCGGCGATGCCGCGGGTGCGCTGCACGAGGCGGCGCGCGCCGGCCGGCAGGTCGTCCACGACCTCCGGCATCTCGGCGGCGATGGTCTCCGGATCGAAGACGACGAAGTCGGCGGCCATCCCCTCGCGAATGAGCCCGCGGTCGGCAAAGCCCCAGAGCGTCGCCGGCACCAGGGTCAGCATCCGCACGGCCTGCTCGAGGGTGAAGGCCTGCTTGCGGCGTACCCAGTGATACAAGAGGTGGGTCTGGAGCGACGAGTCCATGAGCTGCGAGACGTGCGCGCCCGAATCGGAGAAGGTGACCACCGCCCGCGGGTGACGCATCAGCTCGAGGGCTGCATCCTGGTCCTCGTTGGCGACCGGCTGCAGGAAGAAGAGATCGAGATCCTTCGCCAGTGCGAGGTCGATCATGGTCTCGGCCGGATGCTGACCGCGCTCGCGGGCGACCTCGGCGACCGTGCGATGCGGTCCCTCGACGGTATCGAAGACGAGGAGCCGGTCGTAGTCGGCGCGCGCGGCCTCAGTGCCGAGCGGGCGGCGGCCGTCGCTCTCGCCGGAGGCGGCGATGAGCCGGCGGCGCATCTCGGGATCGCGGAGCTGACGCCGCTGCTCGGCGAGCGGGAGCGCGCGTAGCTCCTTCCACACCGGCAGATGATCGAAGGGCGTCTGGGTCTTGAACGAGAGCAGGGCGGAGAGCGAGCGGCTGTGCACCTGGGCGAACATGCGCCCGCCGGCCGCGGCGGTCTCGTCCAGCAGGGCGAGATACTTCCGCCACACGTCCGGCACGCCGCGGCGGCTGAAGACCCCGAACGTCACGGGCCGGCCCGACTCGACGGCGAGGTCGCGCAGCCGGACGTGGTAGTCACGCAGCCCCGGATCGTCCGGGGCCCGGTCCACGCCCTCGCCGGCGATCTCGAACAGGCCAGCGTTCAGCTCGCCCATCACGCCGACCAGCCGCCGCACCTCGTCCCAGGTGGCCATGCGGCTGGCGACGTAGCGTCCATCCGGAGTCTCGTGGGCCGGCGACCGCGAGGTCGTGAATCCGATCGCGCCGGCGCGGATGGCGTCGCGCACCTCGCGCTCCATGGCCTTCAGATCGTCCTCGCTCGCCGCCTGGGCGAACGCCCGCTCGCCCATCACGTAGGTGCGGACGGCGGAGTGGCCCACGTAGCCCGCGTAGTTGATTCCCTTGGGCAGGGACTCGAGGCAGTCGAGGAACTCGGGGAAGGTGGTCCAGCGCCACTCGATGCCCGCTTCCATGGCGGCGGGCGGGATGTCCTCGGCCCGCTGGAGGTTGCGAACGACGAGGTGCTTGTTCTCCTTCGCGCAGGGCGCGAGCGTGAAGCCGCAGTTTCCCATCACGACGCTGGTGATGCCGTGCCAGCACGACGAGGTGCCGAGCGGATCCCAGAAGATCTGCGCGTCCATGTGCGTGTGGCCGTCCACGAAGCCGGGCGTGACCACCTGGCCCTCGGCGTCGACCACCTCGCGGGCCCGCTCGCGGATCCGGCCGATCGTGACGATGCGTCCGTGCCGGACACCGACATCGGCCCGGTACCGCGGAAGCCCCGATCCATCGACGACCGTTCCGTTCTTGATCACCAGGTCGTAGGACATGCTCGAACCCTCTTTCTCAGATCGTGGGCAGAGCGCGCGCTAGCGCTGGCCGCGGGCGCGGTCGGCGACCTGGACGGACTTCTTCTCGGGATCAAAGCGGAGCGTCTTCTGGCTCTCGACGTCGCCGCCGGTGACCCGGATGAAGAACGTGTCGTCGCCGTACTCGATCGAATGGATGTCGCCGACGGCGAACACGGAGGCGTGACCGGCCTCGTTCATGAAGTCGCGCTGGATCTCGATCTCCGCGTACTCCGGCTTGCTCCCGTCGTCGAGGCGGCGCCACCGGCGCATGCGGGTCGGATTCTTGTAGTTGCCGTAGATCACCCAGCACGGACCGTGGTCGTGCGGGACGGACTTGCCGCCCTTCTCGCGGCCGTGGACGAGCACGTGCACGTCGGTCTCGGGATCGTGGCCGATCGTCGTGCGCTCGCGGTACGGCACCGGATCACCCAGGTGCTTCGTGAGCAGCTCCGGGTTGCGAAGCAGCTTCTCCACGTGGTCGCGGATCTCGGCGAGCCCCGACGGCACGCCCTTCGCCTTGATGGTCGCCCGCGTATCGGCGAGAAACTGATCGAGCGTGTATCCGTTCTCCGTGGCCATGGCGGCCTCCTTTCAGCCAGCGCTATTGTTGTAGCATACTTGGCGCTCATGAAAGTCTTCGTGTTCGACCTCTTACCCTACAGCGAGCACCTCGACCATCTCAAGAGCGGCAAGGAGCTGCCGTGGCCTTTGCCCCGGCGCCACTTCAAGCCCGAGGTGGCCGTCCGGACCTACTCCGAGCACCTCTCGGCGTGGGAAGCGATGGACCGCCTCGGCTACGACGGCGTGGGGTTCAACGAGCACCACACCTCGCCCTACGGGCTCATGAACTCGCCCAATCTCCTCGCCGCGGCGGCCGCGCAGCGGACGCAGCGGCTCAAGCTCCTCATGTACGGCAACCTGCTCCCGCTCCACGATCCGCTCCGGCTGGCCGAGGAGCTGGCGATGCTCGACTGCATGTCGAACGGTCGTATCGTCTCCGGCTTCGCGCGCGGGATCCCGCGCGAGCACAACGTCTACCGGGTGCCGCTCGCCGATTCACGGGCCCGCTTCGAGGAGGCCTGGGAGATCATCTACCGGGCGTGGACCGAGGAGGTCTTCTCGTACGACGGGCGGTTCTGGTCGTATCGCGACGTCGCCATCTGGCCGCGCCCGGTCCAGCAGCCGCACCCGCCGGTCTGGGTGCCGGTCACCGGCAGCAAGGAGACGATCGAGTGGGCGGGACGCCACAACATCCCGATCACGCCCGGCCTGGCTCCGCTGCGCGGATTGCGCGAGGACATCATCAATTACTACGCCCGCTGTCTCGGCCAGCACGGCTACCGTCTCACGCCGGACCACCTGATCATCCAGGCCAGCGCGTACGTCGCCGACAGCAAGGCCCAGGCCGTGCGCGAGGCCGGACCCCATCTGCTCTACTTCAACCAGACGCTCTTCAGTCACGGCAACATCACGGAGACGAGCCTGCAGCGCGACGCCGGCTACCTGAGCTCGTCGTCCTTCGACTACCTGCGGCCCGAGAACCTGCCCGCGGTCTCTGGCGCGCGCGAGCGCTACCGCGACATGACCATGGCCGACGTCGAGCGCGAGGCCGAGCACATGCCCTGGGGCACCGCGGACGAGGTGATCGAGCGGATCACCGCGGCCGCCGATCACGCCGGCGCCGCCACTGTCCTCGTGAACATGAACCGCGGCGCCATGCCGCACGAGATGTTCATGGAGCAGGTGTACCGGTTCGGCAGCAAGGTGCTGCCGGCGCTCAAGGGCCACACCGTGGCGGCTCGATGAGCATCCGGCGCATCGGGCTGGTGCTCGCCGGATTCGCGCTGGGCCTCTGGCCGGCGGCCGTGCCCGCGGCGGACCCGAGCCCGGAGCTTCTCGCGCGTGGCAAGTATGTGTTCGCGACCGCCGGCGGATGCGGCTGCCATACGCCACCGGACGCGGTCGGGCTGAATGCCGGCGGTCAGAAATTCGAGCTGCTGATCGGCACCATCTACTCGCGCAACATCACACCCGACGGGGAGACGGGGATCGGGAGGTGGACCGACGCGCAGGTGGCGAACGCGATCCGCCGGGGGGAGCGCCCGGATGGCTCGCGGCTGTTCCCGATCCACCCGTACAAGTACCTCGCGAACATCGCGGACGACGAGACGGAGGCGCTGGTCGCCTACCTGAAGAGCGTGAAGCCGGTCCGATCGACCGTCCCGCCGCGCGCCTTGCGAATTCCCGTCCCGGCCCTGACCGTTCCGACCGCCCCGAAGGCGGCGCCGCGAGAGGGGCTAGCGCGGGGACAGTATCTCGCCGGCGGAGCGGCTCACTGCGCCGACTGCCACACGCCCCGGCGGTTCGACGGCTCGCCGGACGACACGAAGTTCATGGCGGGCGGTCCGGGGCCGGAGAGCAGCCTGCCGTCCAATATCACCGCGCACCTCGAGACGGGGATCGGCCGCTGGTCCGAGGCTCAGATCGCGCGCTTCCTGAAGACCGGAGTGAAGCCGTCGGGGCCGGAGGCGTTCTCGCTGATGCGGGTGGTCATCAGGGGCACGTCGGCGGGGTTCAAGGATCTCACCGACGCCGACGCGCTCGCGATCGCGCGGTACATCAAAACCGTCCCGCCGATCGAGAACAGGGTGCGCTAGCCGGCCGCCGGGTCCTCGTCGCGCGCGCCCGACGTGCGCTGCTTGAACTCGGCCGGGACCTGTCGACCGCGCTCGGTGAAGGCGCGCCGGATCGCTTCCACGTTCGGGCTGAAGATCGTCTTGCGATTGTCGCGCGCCCACTCGTTGGAGCCGCGCGTCGTCACGGTGGTGCCCTGGAAGCGCGGCATGACGTAGCGAGCGAAGAGCTCGTAGGACCGGAGCGTCTGCTCCCGCGTCGCCCACTCGTGGGCCCGGAAGAGCAGCCCGCCGAAGCCGCCGTCGCTCAGCCGCTGCAGGTGCTCGATCCCGCGCACGATCGTGTCGACCGAGCCGACCAGCGTGGTGCCCATCTTCACGCCCTCGGTCAGCGGATCGTCCGAGCGGCCGGGCGGCCGGCCGAGCGTCTCCTCGAAATAGGTGATCGTCTCGTGCCGCTCGGCGCGCTTGACCTGACGCAGCGCCTCCTCGTCGTCCTCGGCGACGTGGACGTTGACGACGAGCCGCCATTCCTTTCGGTCCATGCGCTTGCCGTGCTTGGCGGCGGTTTCCTCGGCAAGCTTCCACTGGTTGGCGAGCGCTTCCGGTCCGCCCGGCAGTCCGGCGCCCAGCGAGAGCACGCCCAGCCCGTGCCGACCCGCGGCGACCACGCCGGACGGAGTCATCACGCTGGCGACGGCGATCGGGAAGTGCGGCTCGGTGTACGGCGCCAGGTGCAGGCGCGCCTGCCGCAGCTCGAACCAGTCGGTCTTCATCGTCACCGGCTCCTCGCAGCGCAGCAGGAGCATGATGGCGTCGAGCGCCTCGTCCATCCGCGGGCGCTGGGTCACCGGCTCGATGCCGAGCATGTAGGCGTCGGAGACGAGCGCGCCCGGTCCACAGCCGAGCATCGAGCGGCCGCGCGTCATGTGGTCGAGCTGCACGAAGCGCTGCGCCACCAGGAGCGGGTGGTGATACGGCAGGCTCGTCACGCCCGAGCCGAGCATGATGTGGCGCGTGCGCTCGGCGGCGGCGGCGATGAAGACTTCCGGCGACGCGATCAGCTCCCAGCCCGCCGAGTGATGCTCGCCCACCCACACCTCGTCGTAGCCGAGGTAGTCGAGCCACTCGATGAGCTCCATGTCGCGGGAGAGGGCCAGCGTGGGATTCTCGCCGATCCGATGAAACGGGGCCAGGAAGATACCGAACTTCATTCCCTTGTGGGTCATGGTGCCTTGATCCTAGCACGGTGCGGGGCGAAACGACCCGGCGGGGCGAAGCCGCGACCGGAGTGCTACCATGCCGCCACATGACAGACCGAACGATCCGCGTAGGATTTGTGGGCGCCGGCGCCAACACGCGTCGCTATCACATTCCGAAGCTCCGCGCTCAGCCAGGAGTCGAGCTGGTGGCGGTCGCGAACCGGACGAAAGCGTCGGGCGACCGTGTCGCGCTGGAGCTCGGCATCCCGCGTGTGTACGCGGACTGGCGCGAGCTGGTACGGGCGCACGACCTCGACGCGATCTGCATCGGCACCTGGCCCAACACGCACTCGGAGATCACGCGGGCCGCGCTGGAGCACGGCAAGCACGTGCTCTGCGAGGCGCGCATGGCCATGGATGTCGTCGAGGCCCGGAGCATGCTCGAGGCCGCCCGCCGCGCGCCGCACCTCGTCACGCAGCTCGTACCGGCGCCGAACACGCTCGAGGTGGACGCGGCGCTTCAGGCCTTGCTCGCCGACGGCTATGCGGGCGAGGTGCTCGCCGTCGAGATCCAGGCCAATCAGGGACGCTTCGTCGATGTCGAGGAGCCCTTGCACTGGCGCCAGGACGCCACTCTCAGCGGACTGAACGTGATGACCATGGGCATCTGGTACGAGGCGCTGATGCGCTGGCTCGGGCCCGCGCGTCGGGTCACCGCGATGACGAAGATCTCCGTCCCGCGCCGGAAGGACGCGACCGGCGCGTGACAGGACGTCAGGGTGCCGGATCACGTCGAGATCCTGGCCACGCTCGGCCGGGGCGCGGTCGCGCACATGCGCTTCAGCACGGTGACGGCGCTCGCATCGCCCAGCAACGTGTACATCTTCGGAACCGAAGGGACGCTCCGGATCGAGCCCGACGCGAAGCGGCTCTCGGGCGGCCGGCGCGGCGACACGGCCCTGCGCGAGATTCCGGTCCCGGCCGGGCAGCGCATCGGCTGGCGCGTGGAAGAGGAATTCGTCAGCGCGATCCGCGGCCACGAGAAGATTTCACGGACGACCTTCGAGGACGGCGTGCGTTACATGGAGTTCACCGAGGCGGTGTGGAAGAGCGCCGCCGACGGACGGACGGTCGACGTCGCCGAGCTCTGACGACCGACTAGCGCCGCTGCGTCAAGACCCGGATCACCACAAGGACGACGGCGCCCACTAGCAACGCGAGGCCGGCGAACACGGCGGCCGCCGCCATCGGGCTCATGGGCGCATCCCGGAGCGGTCCGCCGTGATCGGCGGCCGCCGGCGCGACGACGCCGAGACTCGCGAGGAGCCGGATCACGCCCTGGCCGCGGCCTGAAGCTCCCCCACGTGCTCGGCCCAGTGGCGGGCGAGCACTTCCAGCCGCTGCCGGCCGGTGACGAATTCGCCGGTGGTGCGACGGAAGCAGGGCTTGTCGATGTCGGGCGCGTTCTGTACGGCGCGCCCGAGGCGGGCGTGGGCCTGCCGGACCTGGGTCAGCAGCTCGTCGAAGCTTTCGTGCTCGCGGAGCCGCCGGCACACCTCATTGATCCCGTCGGCATCCGTCGGCAGGGGCCAGGGCGATCCCCCAAGCGCCGCGGACTGAAGGCCCCACGCGGTCGCGTCATGGAAGTAGATGAAGTGCATCAGCACGTCGCGGGCGTGCCACCGGTCGACCCGCGCGGCCGTCACCCGCCCGGCGCCCTCGAAGTAGGCCAGGGTCTCACGCACCACGCGGTCGAGCTCGGCGAGCAACGCTTCCTTCGAAGCCGGCGAGGCCATCGGCAGCTCCCTTCAGCGAGGTTTGGTCTCCAGAGGGGGATCGTAGAGGCGTTCGGCCTCCGAGGCAATCGCCCGCGCAGACCCGGAAGATTTAGCCCCGGCGCACAAGCTCCGCGGCGGCGGCGATCGCCGTGAGCTTGTCCTCGGCGACCCGCGCCGAGGCGACCGGATTGTCGGCGAATGTCGCGAAGCCGCAGTCCGGTGTCAGCAGCACCCGGTCGGCGCCGAAGAGCTCCACCGCGCGCCGCGCGCGGGCGGCGATCTCCTCGACGGTCTCGATCCGCTCGTGCTTCTGGTTGACGACGCCGACGCCGATGCGGACATCGCGCGGGAGATCGGCCAGCACGTCCAGCTCGCCGGCGCGGGGCGTGCACAGCTCGAGGAAGAGCGTGCCAACGTCGACCCGGGAGAGGAGCGACACCAGCGGCCGGTAATCGCCGGCCAGCGCGGCCTCTTCGTTCCGCGTCCAGTTTCCCCGGCAGATGTGCAGCCCGAGACGGGCGCGCGGGAGACCGGCGACGACCTGGTTGACGAGACGCTCGGCGAGCGCGAGCTCGCGGAGGGCATCGCCCTTTTCGCTGAGCGACCCGCACATGAAGCTCCGCGTGTTCTTGGCGCCGGTGAAGACCACTTCCGAGAGCACCGGCTCGTCGAGCTGGACCAGCGAGACGCCGGCCGCGAGCAAGAAGTGCAGCTCCTCCCGCAGCACTCGCACGATGTCCTCGGCCAGCTGCTCGCGAGACTGGTACACGCGATCCGAGACGCATTCCAGCCACATCAGGCGCGTGAGGAGATACGGGCCGGGGAGCGCGACCTTCACCGGTCGATCCGTGAGGGTGCGCGCGAACGCGTGCTCGTGGCCGGCCAGCGGGCGGCTTCGGCCGAGCGGACCGAAGAGTGCGGGATGGCGAACTTCGGACGCCGGCACGTCCAGCGAGCGCATCTCCTTCTCGAGCTTCTCCGGGTCGTCGACGAGCGGCAGGAGGTCGGTGAGCGGAATGAGCTGGCAGTTGTCGAGCCGGCCGCCCACAAAGCTCGCGTAGTTGTCACGGCGCTGCTCGCCGTCGGTGACGACGTTGACACCGGCGCGGAGCTGGGCGTCGACCGCCAGGCGGACGGCGTCATCCGCGGTCGCCTCGAACTCGGCCTCGCCCAGACGCCCCTCGAGATGCTCATGGATGGCCTGGAGCATCCAGCGCGGGCGCGGCCAGCTCCCGATGCCCATCACCGACAGCGCGCGGACCGCGGGCACCGGCGCGAAATGCGGCAGCGCCGGGGGCACCGTGACCTCGACAAGCCGGCGGGAGGCCGGCGCGAGCGTGGCCATCCGCGCCCGCCGCGTCGGCGACCGGCGCTCGCCGAGCTTGCCCTTGCAGACGAGAAAGCTGCGCTCCTTGCCGCGCCGCACGAGCGAGATGAGGTCGTTGCCGGTCATGCGGCACCAGGCCGGAAAGTCCTCCTCGACGGAGATTTCCGTGGACCGGAACTCCAGGAGCTGGCCCCGCTCCAGCGGATCGATGTGCTGGCGGATCAGGAGCAGGAGCCCGTTGCCGCAGTCCAGATCGCCGCCGTCGAAGCTGACGTCGGCCTCGAGCGGATGACGGTCAACGGGCTCCATCGGGCCTCAGTAGCTGACGGAGGGGCTCCCCTCCGACAGGAACTCGACGAGCTTCGCGCCGCCGACGATGGCGGCGCCGGCCACCAGATTGTTCTCGTCGAGCTTGCGCTTCTTGAAGCACGGCGAGCAGACGTAGATGGAGCCGCCCGCCTTCGCGAAGTTGTCCATCAGCTCGCGCAGCGGCGCGAATCCCTCCTCGCGGATGTCGTCCGCGTAGCCCTTCTGCGCGAGGCGGACGCCCTCGACGCTCAGGAAGACGAGCGTCTCCTTGCCGGAGCCGACCGCCGCGTTGGCGACCACGAAGGCCACCGTCGCCTTGTCCTGGTTGTCCTTCGCGTGCGTGAGGCTGACACAGAATCGGTTCGCCATGGCTCAGTTCTCCTTTCGACGGATCTGGTACACGGGATGCTGCGCTGCGATCAGCGCGTGACCGGTCATGCGGCACCACGCCGGAATGTCGGCACGGGCTCCCGGATCGCGGGCGGTAAGCGTCAGCACCTGGCCGGGCTGCATCGTCTCCAGGCGCTGCCGGAGCTCGAGCACGAGGTCGCCGCAGCCGAGGTCGCCCGCGTCCCACCGGGCATCGGCGACGTGCGGAGCGGGCGAGCCGCTCATGACTCGCTCCGCTCCCCGTTCCGCTCGTAGATCTGCTCGATCGTGCGCGCGTCGAGCCGCGAGGCCGCCGCGTCCGCGACGATCCGCCCGTCGCGCAGGGCCACGATGCGATCGGCGTACGCGCGGGCGAGATGGACCTGGTGCAGGCTCGCGACCACGGTCACGCCGGTCGACACGGCCGAACGGAGCGACGCGAGGATCCCATCTCTTTGTCGGAGCCTATAGGTAAATTGAGGTTTTGCAAACCGGGAATCCCGATGGAACGCGCCCGCCGAATCGACGGCTCCGCGGCGGCCGCCGCCGAGCAGCGGGTGGCGGACCCTAGTCCCGCTCTCCGAGGGAGATGCCGTATCGCTTCCCGAGCCGATAGAGCGTGCGCCGGTGAATGCCGAGAAGCTGGGCGGCCAGCTTCTTGTTCCACCCGGCCTGTCTCAAGACACTGCGGATGTGATGGGTGACGACCTCGCGCAAGCTCAAGCGCGAGAGCGGGGTCGCGCAGTCTCGAGCGGCGGCGCCGCTGACCTTCGGGGGAAGATCCTCGGGATGCAGCACGGCATTCGCGGTCAGGGCCACCGCCCGCTCGACCGCGTGCTCGAGCTCACGCACGTTGCCGGGCCAGTCGTGACCCACCAGCAATGCGAGGGCGTCGGGACGGATCGCGGTGACCGTTCTACCGCTCGCGGCCGCAAACCTCCTCAGGAAGTAGTTCGCCAGGAGTGGAATGTCCTCACGACGCTCGCGCAGCGGGGGCACGGAGATCGTCACGACGCTCAGTCGGTAGAAGAGGTCCTCCCTGAACCTGCCCTGCGCGACCAGGGCGCTGAGATCTTTGTTGGTCGCCGCGATGATCCGGACGTCGATCTTGCCGCTCTGGGTGCCCCCGACGGGCCGCACCTCGTGCTCCTGCAGCACCCGCAGGAGCTTGGCCTGCACGCAGGGACTCACCTCGGCGACTTCGTCGAGAAAGCACGTTCCGCCGTGCGCCGCCTCGAACAGCCCCCGCTTGTCGGCCATGGCGCCGGTGAAAGCGCCCTTGACGTGCCCGAACAGCTCGCTCTCCAGAAGGCTGTCCACCAGCGCGCCACAGTCGATCGCCACGAACGACCGATCGGCGCGGGGGCTCGCGGCGTGGATTGCCCGCGCGATCAGCTCTTTGCCGGTGCCGGTTTCCCCCTGAACGAGCACGGTGCTCCGGGTCGCAGCGACCCGCGCGACCATCTCGTAGACTTCCAGCATCCGCCCGGCAGAGCCCACAATATCGCCGCGATCGGATGTCGTCCTGTCTCGAGGTGGAAGAGACGCGCCCGAGTGTTTGCAAATCTCCTGGTGCACAAATTTCATGGCCGTCCCCGTCTTGGCGTTCGCCCCCTCGGCGGTCGGGGCGCAAGGTGTCTGGGTGGTCCGCGCAGGGCGAGTGCGCAGACGATTCCTGCCGACGCTGTAAATACGGACGAAGGTGGGTTACCCGATCAGAAGACGCCGCGGCCGGAGAGGCGGAAGGCGGTCGGCGTGAATCTCGAGGCGCCACGGCCTGAGCGACTGCGACGTGCGTGCTCGAACGTCAACCCGAACACGAGGCCAGGCTAAGTTCGCGATCTGCGGGTGTCAAGTGGAAGTTCATCTTTTCCGTGTGAGACGAACTGCCTCACGCGTCGGTGTGACGGCCACACGCGTCAACATCACGAAACTCCACGCGTCGGTCGGCGCCCCTGACCGGCGACTGGGCGCAGGCGCCTCACGCGGCCGCCCGGGGACGGTGATCGTTTGGCTCGCCCTCTCTCGTAGGACGCCCTCTTCGCGCCGCAGTTTCGCCGAGATGCGGCGGGGCGACGGCACGATCGCCACGACGTGGCAAGCGCGTTGCTCCCGCGGTGCCTGCGGGTAAACAAACGGCGATTCCCTTCGCCAGACCAGGAGACCAGACATGGAGCAGACCACAGAGCGCGTCGACGACCTCATCGGCCAGGTCGAGCGATTCTATCGATCTCTCACTGGCCAAAACGCTCCCCCGACACAGGAGGTGCCCTACGCCCCTATCCCACCCGAACGGGATCCCGAACGCCATCTCGCCGAGCAGGTCGAC
>Ga0137407_10002055_pt1 | contig 13231 bp, 8 predicted proteins | sample CZOMad2_2_16fung_FD_108410 | JGI IMG/M metagenome (GOLD analysis project Ga0137407, IMG submission 108410) | Vadose zone soil fungal communities from Angelo Coast Range Reserve, California, USA - CZOMad2_2_16fungal (Illumina Assembly) | ecosystem: Environmental > Terrestrial > Soil > Vadose zone...
CAGCGATTCGACTGTCCAGTGATGTTCCAGCTTCTCGTGCATGGACTTGAGGGCAGCACCAATTTGTGGATCAAAAACCGCTCGCAGCAATCCCCTCTTGCAGGCTTCCGAATGCGATGCGATTTCGCTGCAGTACCACGCGATGAACCTGTCGATGGCGAATGCGTAGCTCCGCCGAGAATGAGCAGAGGCGAGCGTGTTGAGCACGGCCGCCTTTGATTGTTCCAATTCAGGTATGGTGAGCGTCGCGGAGCGAACGCCACATTCAGTATGCTCTTGAGGAACCATAGAGAGCGGCTCCTTCCGGCCGCCCCCACAGTTTTCTCCTCCCTGACCGTTCCCAACTAACTTGGCCAGGGCGCGGCGTCTCAACTCATGGAAAACCCATCTAGGTTCAATCGACATATAGCGCCTTGAGCCAGAGAGAGATGGCCGCGAGGGCTTACCGATTTTCTGCCGGCGGGGGAATATGGTCCGCTTTCAAGAACACTGCAGAATCTGAGAGTGAATAGCGAACTTTCATCGAGAGCGTTTTGACCAGAGCCAGCTTTCCCTGGCTCTCCCTCCAAGAAACGGGTATTTTGATCTCCATGTAAGCCCATGCGATACGTTGTTTTTGGACGTCCACCGCGTGCGGTAACGTGAGATCGACCCCCGTAGAAGAGATCAATTCTGCAAGGGCATAGATCGTCCAGCCCACGCTATGGAATAAACAAGGCAGTTTTAAGGCATTCTGCCGAATCAACTCACCAATGGGGGCAACATTCAAAGTTGCATTGATGTCGAAGCTATCTGGATCAATAAAGAACGCAGGATCGTCGCGATTTGTCTCAACATTGTGGAACGACGAAATCCCAAAGGTCCCGGAAAGCGTTGATCCTGTACTCGCTATCCTAATTGTTATAGGATTCAAAACTATGCGACAACCGGGTCCGAGTATAGTGCATGGAGGGGGTGGACAAATCGCAAGGAATTCTGGTTCAAGATCAAGTTTCGCCCACCCTTGGACATCAAGCGTCGCGTTTGCTTGCACTCCGCTAATCTGGATGTTGTCCAAACCTTGGGACAGACGCACATTAGTTAGTGTGACCTGACCTCTGATCGCGTCTTGGCCGACTCCGCTGACTTGCCAGTCGAGACGTCCAATTTTTTTCCCGCCAGCGAACTTGTTCAAGGATGCTTGAACAGTGCCGCAGCCGACATCCCAAGCGGCCTTCAAGGAACTACATTCTGGGACATTAAATATCCTATCGTAGTAAGTACAGACGTTCGTGTAGAACTGTTTTTGCCCAATTGAGCTGGCGAAATCCTGAGCCAATGCAGTCGGTGCGTTAAGAAAGGCCTTCGCTCCGCCCATAGCCGCAGAGCAACTGCGTTGAGCAGCTTGCTTTTCAGAAAGGATTGCTTTTGCTGCTGCGCAACCAACAGGATTGAGGAGGCCGGTAAGACAAGGAGTACAAACCCCAAACACGCAAGCCTGCGGAACGATGCAGCCTGTATTGCAAGCTTTGTCCACAGCGCTGGAGGCATCTCGAACGAGATTGCCAGCCGTATTGCATAGCCCTGTTTGCCTCGAAATCTCGTCAGTAGCTGCCTCGATCAGAAAGGGGGCGCATGTACCCTTTTGGTCGCACTTGAGATTGACAAGTTCATCGCAGTGGAGATCAAGTTGCTGTGGAAGTCGCAACTCTCGATCAGCCTCGCTCGTAGGGCCCAATGGCTCAAGCTTCCCTGTATAACTGATCTCAATACTTTTAGAGCCAAACACTTTGTTAAACGCTTCGGATAATAGACGTTTTTGGATATTGACCACGGTTTCATGCTGCTCGTACAAACCAAAATTCTTCTTGAGAATCTCGTCGACTCCGCGATTCAAGTCGGAATACTCACGCCTAATCGTGTCCGCACCAGCTTGATCCGGAACTGTTTCGGGAGGAAGGGGGGATGGAGCCACGGGTTGTGGGAGTTGGTTTGGCTCCAGTACATCGATCCGAATCTGCGAAACAAGCATTAATCCTTTGGGAGAAACGCGAACGACAGCCGATGTAATGGCCGGCAGTATCGCTGCGAGTGTCTGTGGTTTGATGATGATTCCACCTGAACCAGTCGCAGTTGAATTTTGTCTGACCATAATGGGTGCCAATGGCAATGGCACATCCAAGTGAAGTACGCCGTTCAGATTATCGCGAAATACAATTAGCGCATCATTGATGACGGATGAGAGAATTCCTCTCCGCTCAAGCCAGAAAAGAACGCCATGTCGGGACTTCGAGAAATCAAGTTTGGTTACGCGAGCAGAGCTGATTGCCGGTCGTAGTCGGATGCCAACTGACCTCTGGACACATACTGTCCGCACCGGCGCACGAATTCCTAATGGAAGGATTACCACGTCAGAGGAACATTCGATTCGAGGGCCAACAATCTCTGGATGCAATCGTACATCGATCTTTCCATTTACTAAAATGTGGCTAACATCCATTCCACCTTGTTCTCCTGCCAGTTCCAGTGTGAATGTCCCGATGAACGCGATCTCTTGCTTCCCAAACTTGAGATTAGCTCCAGTTAGAGAAGAAGGACTTGCCAAGATGTTCTTGGCTATGGGATCAAGTGGGAGCGGGTCCGAAACAGCGTTTCTGATGTAATTCGTCAGGTCAGCAGCGGAAACAAATGCATACCCATTCGGAGCCGTTAGAGTCTTCAAGCCTTTCTCCGCTGACTCTATTGCCGCGAGCTGCCGACGTTCCGGGCTAACTGGGGGAAACTTCCTGTCTACAGTGCGTCTGATCAACGCGCCGCAACCAGCCAATAGGAGCGTAGGAACAAACGCAAGAAGAAGCGCTAGTAAACGAGACAGCCTTTGTCTGGTTTGCATTTGTGCAGCCTCAACGAGTAATTTCACAGGCGCAATTTCTACCATTAACGCAAACGATTGCCGAGTTCCTTTCGTAATACGTGGGCTCTCTAGGTTTTTTAACCTTCGGGCTGCAAATGTTGCCGCTAGGCCAATTTTGGAGGGGATCGTTGCTTAAGTTTTACTAATCACCCCCGGTGAGCCCGATGCAGTCCTATCTTGCGTGCGGTCAGATCCAAACCTCTTCCCCTGCGCGGATACCGCATCAGTCTTGCAATTCCTCTCGCGAATCGTACGGTGCAAAGAAATCAGGCCACAAGGGCATATGCCTACTGCTATAATCCCGGCGAACAACGAACCCGCTGAAGAGCTGAGGGGAAAAGCCAAGAAACTAGTTTGGGGACTTCCGTACCTAAGACCCGAAAGGATAAGCAATGAAGTCCATTAAAGAACAACTACTGCGAATTCACCAGATAGACCGTGATCGTCCGCGAAAGCACGTGGTTATTCTGGGGGCTGGCGTCGCAGGGCTGGTTGCGGCGTATGAGCTTCAAAAGTTAGGGCACCGGGTCGAAATTATCGAAGGCAGCGGTCGAGTCGGTGGTCGCGTCCGCACTCATCGGTTTAATGATGGTCACGGTCAATACAATGAGCTCGGTGCTATGCGCATTCCGGCAAGCCACGACTATACACGCCACTATGTTTCAACATGTAACCTAAAGCTCCGCCCCTTTATTACGGCTCACAAGAACCTGAGGTGCTTCTACGACATCAGGGGAATTCAAACGCGTATGGACAACGCTTCCAAGACGCTCTTCCCACAATTTTCGTTGTCACCAGCAGAGCTTCGTTTGGCCAACGCCGCGGTGGCGCCAGCTATCCTCGGCAGTCATTTCAGTGACGCGATATTAAGTCTCACAGCGGACGAAGAGGGGATCTGTTCGCATTTCGACCAGCTACACCGCGCGCGCTCCAGCTGGATTCACAATCGCTACTCGACTTTCTGCAACAGCGTCTCGGTGGCAGTGACACATTGGAACTGATCGGAAGCACCACCGGTCTCGAAATGCTGTGGGACAAGTCTATCGCGATGTTTCTGCGCGATGAAATAGTCGGCACCGGCGACGGCCTTGAAGAGATCGATGGGGGAATGGATTTACTACCTACCGGCTTGGCTAAGTTAATACCCGCGAATCCGATTCGGCTTAATACTGAGGTGACCGCAATTCATTGGGAGGGCGATCAGGGCCGAATCTTGCTTAAAAGTGAAAAGCATGAACTAAGCGAAATCCAACCGACACACGTCATCTGTACTATTCCATTCCCGGTCCTTCGGCGGCTTGAGCTTGCAGGCTTCAGTCCGAACAAGATGAAGGCAATTCGGAATCTGACCTATGCTTCCTCAACCAAAGTTCTGATCCACTGCAAACGTCGATTTTGGGAGCAACCCCCGTACGGCATTGTCGGCGGTGCTTCACTTTCGGACCAGATAATCCGATCCACGTATTATCCGTCAGATAATGCTCCCGTTCCAGGCCTAGCCTTGGTCGCATCCCATGCGAAAGGCATTGCAACTGCGTACAGTTTGGAATCCCAGACGGTTGCTCGCGATCCGGAGATAAGCAACGGTCCTGGAGTACTTCTTGGGAGTTACTGTTGGGGAGCAGATGCCCGTCGGCTCGGCGTAATGAGCGCTAACGAACGCGCAGCGTGTGTGATCGACAAGATCGCCCGATTTCACCCAGAAGTTAGAGACTTCGCGGATGACCATGCCTCTATGAGTTGGGACGACAATAAGTGGGCAGGCGGCGCATTTTCCTTCCTAGACCCGAGCGATCAGGCTCGGTATCTAGCAGCGGGATGTCAGCCCGAAGGCAACTTTCATTTTGCGGGTGAGCATTGCTCAACTGATCAAGCTTGGATTCAAGGCGCAGCCATGTCGGCATTACGCGCAGTCGAAGAAATCGCCTACAAATAAAGCACTATCGGAAGGCACATTCAATGGCGCAAACCGTAGCAACTTTCGGATCGTGGCGGTCTCCGATCACATCCGACATCATTGTTTCAGGCACCATTGGTTTGGGCGAGATTCAGCTGGACGGTGACGACACTTATTGGATCGAGTCTCGACCGACTGAGGCTGGCCGAAACGTAATTGTGAGAATGACCGCTGACGGGCAAATGACTGATCTAAACCCTCAACCATTTAATGCGCGGACGACAGTTCACGAATACGGAGGAGGTGCATACCTAGCAACGAGCGGTTCGGTGTTTTTCTCCAATTTTTCTGATCAACGCCTTTATCGGATTGATGTCGGCAATCCGCCGGTTCCTATTACTCCAGCGGTGAATATTCGATTTGCGGACGCGACTATCGACCGTCGTAGAGGAAGGTTGATCTGTGTCCAAGAGGACCACAGAACCGCGGGGACCGAGGCAATCAACACACTCGTTGACATCGATGTGAAAGGCAGCCGAGAAATTCGCCAGCTTGTCTCCGGGGCGGACTTCTACTCTTCTCCCCGGCTGAGTGCTGATGGCACTCAACTGGCATGGCTTTCGTGGAAGCATCCGAACATGCCTTGGTTTGGAACGGAGCTTTGGGTTGCTGGTGTTGCCACCGACGGTTCCTTGGTTTCTCCGCGGCTGATTGCTGGCGGCGCAACCGAATCAATTTTCCAGCCGGAATGGTCGCCGGATGGAACTCTTTACTTCGTATCGGATAAGAGCGGGTGGTGGAATTTATACGCGTTCGCTAAGGGCAGTTCGCGCAATGTCGCGCCAATGGCCGCTGAGTTCGGCCAGGCACAGTGGACATTCGGCCTTTCATTGTACGCGCTTCTGACAGAGAACCAAATCGTTTGCAGCTTCACCAAGAATGGGACCTGGAATTTGTCTTTCCTCGAACCGCAATCGGGACAATTGACCCCATTGGGAATCACGGGAAGTGATTTTGCATACGTGCGGGCTAACGCCCAGCGCGTCGTCGTTCGAACGGGATCGCCTGATACGCCTTTCGCCGTGACGGAGATGAACATTAGGACCGGACTGAGCAAGGCTTTAAGGCAATCAGCCCCAACTCCAGACTCTACGATCAAGCCTTTCATTTCGGCGCCCACATCGGTCGAATTCAAGACTGCGCATGGGGAAACTGCACACGCATTTCTGTATAAGCCGACGAACCCATACTTTACAGCTCCGATTGACGAGCTCCCACCATTGCTTGTGAAGAGTCATGGCGGCCCTACAGCGGCTACAAGCAGCACTCTCGATTTTCGGATTCAATATTGGACTTCTCGGGGATTCGCCGTGCTCGATGTTAATTACGGCGGCAGCACAGGCTATGGCCGTGAATACCGAGACCGATTGAAGGGGAAATGGGGCATTGTTGACGTTGACGATTGCACGAACGGTGCTCAGTCGATTGCAACGCAGGGGATTGTAGACGTCAAGCGGCTATTGATCACGGGGGGTAGTGCGGGGGGATACACCACACTTTGCGCTTTAACATTTCGGAAGGTTTTCAGCGGCGGAGCCAGCTATTACGGCATCAGCGATTTGGAAGCGCTTGCTCGCGACACTCACAAATTCGAATCACGCTACATGGAGTGGCTTGTTGCTCCCTACCCTGCCGGGAAGCAGGTGTATTATGATCGATCGCCCGTGCATTTCGCGTCCAAACTGTCCGTTCCAGTCATTTTCTTTCAGGGCGAAGAGGATAAGGTTGTACCCCCGAATCAAGCGGAATTGATGGTAGCTGCCCTTCGCGCACAGGGATTGCCTGTAGGATATTTTCTATATGCCGGAGAACAACACGGCTTTAGGCGGGCCGAGAATATGAAACGGTCGCTGGATGGGGAGCTTTCGTTTTACGCCTTCTTGCCAGTTCGGTCGGGGTTGCGATTTTGACATTCGTTAAGGTACGAGAGTTGTTGACTTCGTAAGCCGGTGGAACGTATGAGGTAGGCTCTTATGTCAGAACCCTATTTGATTCTTCTTGTTGAGGAAAGCGACAACAGCCTGGGAATTTACGATTCCGTGGATGGGCAAGAAGTTGGGCGGGTTCGACTTTCACTTTGGCCGCACGAGATCGCAATTTCACCTGATGGGCGCACGGCGTACGTTTCAAACTTCGGGCTGCGCGATTACGATCTTAATCTTGGTTTTGCCGGTAATGCCATTTCTGTGATCGACATTCCCAACAGAGTCGAGACGCATCGTCTCTATACCGCAACTGATGAGTATCCCTATTGGGGCCCCCATGGTGTCAAGGTCTCACCAGACGGAAAGCATCTTTATGTCAATGTGGAGCGCGTCGCAGGGGTCCGGGAGCGGAACCCGGACACGGTTCCGGGGCAAGATCCTACCAAGCTACTCGTATTCGATTTAGAGACTCGGAAGATCGTCAATATGCTCGATCTTCACTTGCCTCCGACCGGAGGAGCCGCAATCCAAATGCGTTCCCAATCGGTACGAGCAGAATCAGAGGATAATGAGCGGCCAACGTCGATATTCGACGTGGTACAGGGAAGCCACAATTTTGTCTTTTCGCCCGATGGTGCCGATCTGTGGATCTTCTCCGGTCGTATGGGGGTAACGCGACTGAACCCCAAGACCGGAGAGATAACCGCCAGGCTCCTCGACTTCAACGGCGCCGTACGGTCCCTGTCGTTCACGCCCGACGGCCGGTTGCTTGTCTCCGCGACGAATGAAATTACGCTCATCGATCCGAAGACACTTGCAGTTTCGCAGCGCATCGGCGGTCTTGGTGTAACACAGCTCCTTTACTCCAAGGCCACGCCCGATGGTAAGTATGTGCTCGCTCCGGCGGTGTGGGAAGGTCAGATCGCAGTGATCGATCTAAAGACCGAGAAAGTTGTGAGTAGAATTGTCACCGGGATCGACCCCGTTCAGGTCATGATTTCTCCCGATAAGCTGTCCGCTTACGTGACACATGGCCGAAGTCGTTGGCTCTCTGAAATTGAATTGTCTGGGTTCACGGAGAAGCGACGGATCGAAACACTTGGGGGGCCAAATGGAGCCGCATTTGCGCCATGGTCGCCCGCCCCTGTCAAACGTAAGACGTTGATTTTGGGTGCCTGCCTACCATTTACGGGGGAGAACGCCGTCGAGGGACGGGAAATTCGCCTTGGCTATCAGTTCTGGCAGGAGCGCGTCAACAGTGCCGGCGGTTTGATGATCGATGGAGTGCCCCAGGCCGTTCAGATAGTCTACGCCGATACCGTTTCGACGAGCGATTCGGAGAAGATCAAGAGTTTAGGTCAGCGGTTTATTTCAGAGCAGCACGTGCAACTACTCCTCGGTAGCTATCCCGAAATCGCAAATCTTTCTCTGGCTCAAGTGGCGGAGGATCGAAAAATTCCGTTTGTCGTCGGGTCTGGTGTTCCTGATGAGCTCTTTGAGAGAAATTACAAATATGTCTCCGCGGTTATCAATGATCGCTTCCGCTTCGACAGCGTTTTACACGCGATTTGGCAGCGCGTGAGCCCAAAGCCAAGGACAGTCGCGCTGCTGACCTGCGACGAGCGATTTTCACGTGAACGAGCGCGAGCTACTGCCGCACGGCTAACCCAACTTGGTCTATCACTAATAACGCCAAAGGATGATGCGGGCGTCGAGGAACCTGGAATTATCGTATACAAACACCTCAGTCCAGACTTGTTACCACTGGTTCAGAAGATTCAAGGATTGAATCCCGACATACTACTCCATCATGGGCATCGCCCAGAGGCAGTCGGATTACTCCAGGCATGTCAGGAGACTAACTTTACACCAGGTGCAATCGCACTTGATTTCGGGATTACGCTTGCCGGATTTCGCGACCAAATGGAAGCACTTCTAGACTGCCTAATCGGCAGCGTTCATTGGTCCCAAATGATGCCGACATTCGCACATGATCGATTTACCGGTCCCTCAGACTTCGGGAGAAACTATTTCGAGGAATTCAGTGAACACGCGTCGTCGCTTGCCGCTGCCGCTGCCGCTGCGGCATCGTGATAGAACACGCGGTGCACGAGGTACAGACTTCACAACCTGATCGCCTTCAGGCGACCATTCGAGGGTTAGATTTCGAGTCGTTTTTCGGACATATCAAGTTTGATAAATACGGTCGCAATGGGGGTGGGGCATCCCTGGCAATACAGTTTCGTCGAGTTGCGGGGATAATTCGTGAGATTCTGCTTTGGCCACCAATAGCAAGGAATTCTGTGTGCTGGCCGTTTCCCGCGTGGCCGCCGCCCAAGAGTTGAACGTTTTTTGCCTGGTTGTTCATTGGTTTCGCCCTTTTAACTCCATCCGAACCCTTAACGACTCCTCACCCGGAATTTCGGTCGCAAGCGAGACTGCTTAAAAGCGAACCCTGCCCGGTGGGGCATCCAATTGGCGACAGCGTCCTTTATCATTTACTGTCCTCGGCAGAAGTCCAGCCGCAGGGAACTTACGGGCTGTTCCAAAATGCTCTGGACTGATTTCCTCGCAAGGCGCTGGCATTGAGCCTGCTGGCTTACAACCTGGGCAATCTGTGGCGGCTGGCACTGCCCCAGATTGACAACTGGTCGCAGGGTGAGGGCAGGGCAGCCTTGCGGAGCGCCAGATTGACGCGAAAAGAGGCAGTCGGGTGTACAATGCCGACCACTCGGGAACTCAAAATCGAAACCCTGCTCAATGGGTTCTCGTCGGGCATTCGTCGGAAGGTCCTTGTGATCATTAACCTGAGAATCTGACATGGGCTTTTCATGGCTGAAGAAACGTAAAACTCAACAGGTGATAGTGGACCAGGTGCTGGGCGATACCCTCTTTGAGGTGCCACCACCACCGTCAGCGGAAAGTGCGCTCGATGTTATATCAAATGTCGAAGCCGAGCGACTCCTACGCCTTGGACAACCGCTCCAGCGCAAGCAGATCCAAGGAGACCTGATCATCGGTCAGCCGGATTTGCAGGATCCCTTCGAGTTTGATCTGGATCGCGGGCGGAAAGTAGTTTTGGCCGAGCTGCCACGACCGATCTTCAGGCGAATTCCATCTGCTTTCAACATCGAAATCGTGGGGTGTTTGTTCGAAGGCAATGTGATATTGGCAGGATTGTGGCTTCAGGGACGGGTTCACATTTCGAGTACCACTTTTTTGTCGGCTTTAAGTTGTCGGCTCTCACAATTCGATGGCTCGGTTGTCTTTCACCATTGCAGATTCGATGAAAAGGTGACGTTTACCGACGCAGTGTTTAAGGGCGATGCACACTTTGACAGCAGTCATTTCAACAGCTACGCAGATTTTTATCACTCGACATACGAAAACAGCGCAAGCTTTCGCAATGCGGTATTCCGTGCACAATCAAATTTTTCACAGAGCGTCTTCAAGAGCCCACACATCTTCGAACCATCCGTCGATTTTCGCGCTTGTATTTGCCATGAGGCGGCATTCTTTGCCGGGGTGAGGTTCCAGAAGATAGCAGATTTTCGCGATACGCAATTCCGCCGGCAGGCTGATTTTACTGGTGCGACCTTTGATTTCGTAAACTTCACTAATACCGAATTCTTGCGACTGGATATCAAATGGGAGCAGATTGCCGGTGAAAAGCTCCTTTTTGGGGATGTGGTGTTGCAAGGCATAGATCCTAGGCGACCGGAGATTGATCCTGCCGAGTTTGACGAGTTGTTCGCGCGGCGGGTGCAACCCCCGCTACACGAGAAGCACCGCCAGTACGACGTGCTCAAGGCGATATTCATAAAGCAAGGTGATTATGTGAGCACCGACGGTTCTTTTTATGAGTGGAAGCAAGTTGAGAGGCGTGAAACGTCATTGGGCTGGAATCCGGAGAACTGGATAGTTAAGGCTTTCCATTATGTGAATTGGCTGTCATGTGGGTATGGCGTGAAGCCAATTCGCACGATGGTTTTTGCTCTGACAGTGATCCTCGTATTTGCGACCGCGTACACAGGACTCGATCTACTGGCTCATAACCATGCGAACACTAAGGTTTTTATGCTTCTGGTTCAACAGAGTTCAAAGGTCGCCAGCGATTTGCAAAGAAATGTGGACTTCAGTTTTCGAGCCTTCATGAACTTTGGCCCAATTGAGGATACACGTGCCACCTTAGGGCACGTGCTTCTGTTGGCTGAGAGGCTGTTGGGATGGCTGACGATATTCCTGTTTGTGACTACCTATACCAGAATGATGCTGCGATGAACGCAGAGTCGAGTGACTCTGATGGGAGGGACATCATGATTGATCGAGAACCCGTGAGGCGTGCCGAGGCCGCAATGCGTGCCGGGGACTTCGCGACTGCGGTGCAGCTCTGCGACGCGTTCCTGCAGGAGAATCCCTCGGATCTCAATGCCACCTACCTCAAGGGCCAAGCAATGAGCAACATGCAGAAGGACGACGAGGCCTTGATATTGTTCGATCGCGCTCTTCACTTGGCGGGACCCGCCTCTGAGCTATATCCGCTCATTCTCCACAACAAGGGGAACACGTTGCTTTGGTTGGATAAGCTCAATGAAGCAGAGGAATGCTATGACAAAGCACTCAGAATTAAGCCTGGGCTCGGTCGCGCTTGGATCGAGAAAGCCCGGATTGCGTATCGACGGGGGCTCTTCGGGGACTCAGTCAAGTGCTGTGACAATGCTCTCTCAATTAATCCTTCGAGCCCGCGAGCCTTCAATAACAAGGCGGCTGCGCTCCTGGAACTCGGTCGTCTAGACGAAGCTATCGCATGTGGCCAGAAGGCTGTCGATCTCCAGCCAAGATACGTCCAGGCATGGGTATTTCTCTCCAAGGCCTATAAAAAGAAGGGCGACATGAAGCGAGCCCGGACGTGCGAGAACCTTGCACAAGAGTTAGTCCAGAAGAGCGAAGCGATCTTCGAGGGATATGAATAGGTTTCCCGGCGCCCTTTCGCCATTCAAATGAACCGCGATAGCGACAAAGGTGCCATTTCGGACGGCTTATCATCCTGAAATGCTGATTGAAACGAATTCGCCAACGATTTCTTCCAGAGGCTGTTAAACCACGATGTCCTGCCACTACGTCCGTTGATGATAGGCATTTGTTGCGACCTCTGAACCGTTCATTCGTGGCGAGACTGAACCTCGCAACCTGGCGGATTACGAACCAGGATAGTGAATGATAAAGGACGCTATCGTCAACATCCCGAAACGGCAGCGCCTGAATCTTTTCAGGCGGTGTCGCTTGCGACCGAAATTTCAAATCGATCATTGACCGCCTCTTTAAGCTTCTGCTTGCACCCGATATACCGTTCCGTCGTCTGCACCGAAGCGTGGCCAAGCAGAAACTGGATCTGTTCGAGTTCACCTCCAGACCCATGGCAGAGGCGGGCGCAGCTGCGACGAAGATCGTGGGGTGCCAGATTGTTAATGCCAGCTCGCTTGGCACACCGTTTCACGGCATACCACACTACGTTGGCTGTCACGCCAGCATCTTGGCGCGTTCCCTCCTTCAAAACCCGTCTGAACACGTTTCCCTCGCATACTCCCGAATGGCGGAGCCAAACATCCACAAGCATCTTGCACCCAAGCCGGCACAGGTATCCGAACAAAGCACTCAAAACCCATTGTGGGCTTGCCGACTTAAATAGCGAATAAAAAGGACGTTATCATTCACGATGAACCAATCGACGATCTCCAAAGTCCATGGCTCAGCGTCCTAGAAGCCCGTTTATGAACCGCGAGACGGAGCACTGATGGGGCTCACGGATTACTTCCGCATTGCCGACAACCCGGAAATTTCGCATGGGTGAACCAAGAGGGTCGACTGCCGAGAACTTCTAGCCGTGTGTTTTTGGACATGCAGGCTGATCTTGTGGCGGGTGCTCGTGCAAGCATGCCCTCCGCTTTAATTTCCCACCCGGAACAGAGACCCTGGTTGTCTTCGTACTCACTGCAATGGCCCTTTCGAAAGTCTTTAGGTGTCCATTTCAACAATCCTGAAGGGCCAGCGTAACGCCACAGCATCATGTGCTTGTCCGGGTAGAGAAGCCAATACGATTCCGCATGGGTATCGCCAATAACGAGGAGCGCTATGTCGGCCTGTTGCGACTTCACTTGCTCGATACCCGTTGCATTCGCAAATATCACTTGGCCTCTTTCCAGAACTTCAGGAGCTTGGCTCCCATAGTTGCGCTTATTCACGAAAATGAGACCCTGCGGCGTGAGGCAATCCACATAGAGATTCTCTACCGGATAAAGCCGCTCAGACGCACAATGGTGGGACTTACTTACCAATGAGTCGGTGACCAGATTTTCGACACGTTGGCTCAGCCTTTTAGCGCACTACTGCTCAGACAATCTGCAACACGGGCGGTTGTAGGTCCCGGCTTTCGAAAAAGACTGCCATAGGCCTGCG
>Ga0137407_10002056_pt1 | contig 13230 bp, 12 predicted proteins | sample CZOMad2_2_16fung_FD_108410 | JGI IMG/M metagenome (GOLD analysis project Ga0137407, IMG submission 108410) | Vadose zone soil fungal communities from Angelo Coast Range Reserve, California, USA - CZOMad2_2_16fungal (Illumina Assembly) | ecosystem: Environmental > Terrestrial > Soil > Vadose...
CCCCCAGCTACGGCAAGACCTGCCGCCAGGATGTTCCTTGCGGCGTTGATGTCCCGGTCGTGCCGGGTGCCGCAGGACGGGCACTGCCACGTCTGGGTGCCGAGGCCCGGCTCGGCGAGCAGGTACCCGCACGCCGAGCACGTCTTGGACGACGGATACCACCGGTCGAGCACGATCAGGTGCCGCCCGGCCCTGGCCGCCTTGTACTCGAGCATGGCCCGGAAGGTCCCCCAGCCGCAGTCCACGATTGCCTTCGCCAGCCTGCGGTTGCGGACCATGTTCTGCACCGCGAGATCCTCCAGGACGATCACGTCATGGTCCCGGACCAGGCCGGTGGAGGCCTTGTGAAGGAAATCGGTGCGGGCGGCGCGGACCTTCCGGTGCGCGCGAGCGACCTTCGTCCGGGCCTTGGCACGGTTGGCGGACCCGCGCTGGCAGCGAGCCAGCCGCCGCTGGTACCGGGCCAGGTTCCGCGCCCGCCGTTCCAGGTGCCGCGGGTTAGCGATCCGCTGGCCGTCGCTGGTCACCGCGAAGTCCGTGATCCCCAGGTCCACCCCCGCGGCCCGGCCGGTAGCGGGGAGCGGCTCGGGTGCGGGGACGTCGACGGCAAACGAGACATACCAGCGGCCGCACGGATCACGGGACACCGTAACCGTCGTCGGGTCGATCGTGGCGGGGTCGATGCCGGGCCAGGACCAGGTAAACGCCAGCGGCAGGTCCATCTTCGCCAGGTACAAGGCGCCGTCATGCCACCGGAACCCGGACCGGGTGTCCTCCGCGCACTGCCGCCCCTGCCGCGACTTGAACCGCGGATACCGGGCCCGCTTGGCGAAGAACGCCGTGTAGGCGGCCTGCTGGTGGCGGATCGCCTGCTGCAGCGGTACCGAGGACACCTCGTTCAGCCAGGCCAGTTCCTCGGTCGCTTTCATGGCGGTCAGGTAGGCGCTGGCCTGGGCGTAGGTCGTCCCGGACTTATCTGCCTGGCATCGCTGGCGGCGCCAGGCCAGGGTCTGGTTCCATACGACGCGGACGCAGCCGAACGTGCGGTTCAGCACGCTGGCCTGCACCGGGTCCGGGTATGCCCGGCACTTGTACGCCGTCCTCACAAAAAGAAATCTTATTCGACTAAATCCGGATACGTGAACATGACACGCCGAGAGGGGGAGCGGCGTTTCCACCCTGGCCTGTCGACCGGGGTGTCCACGCTGCAAAAAAAATGAAGGTGCGCGGAACGACGCTGGGCGGGAAGCTGACCGTTCTGTGCTGGGGAGCGCTGACCCTGCTCGCCCCCGTGGCGCTGGCCGCGTGCACCTCGGGGTCGTCCACGACGGCGCCCACCGTTCCCACCTTCTCGCCGTCGGTGACCGTCAGCGGCTCGGTATCCGTCTCAGCTTCCGCCTCCGCGGGTAACCCGGGCACCTCGCCCTCGGCCGGCAGCAGTACCACCTCCGCCTCAGGCACACCCGGCGTGAGCTCCAGTTCCCCCTCTACCGTGACGCCCCGGGCTACCCGGACCGTGACGCGGACGCCGACGGCGACCGCCACGGTCACCTCGACCGTCAGCCCGGTCCCGACCGCCGCCCCGGTCACCGGCGGCGGCGGCACCGCCGGGTTCCAGGACGCGCTGCTCCTGGTGGCCGGAGTGGCCGCCATCGTGGCCGGCGCGGGCAGCATCTTCTACCGGCGGCGCGCCAGCCGCGGCCGGTGATACTCACCGGGTGAGCGGGGGGCTGTGGGCGCCGCAGCGGCGCGCGCTCACCATGGGGCTGGTGCTGACGATCACCTTCGTCGCCTCGGAAGCGCTGGCCGTGGTGACCGTGATGCCGGTGGTCGCCCGGGACCTGGGCGGGCTGCGCCTGTACGGCTGGGTCTTCAGCGGCTTCATGCTGGGCAGCGTGGTGGGCATCGTGGCGGCCGGCCGGGAAGCCGACCGGCGGGGGCCCGCGGTCCCGTTCGTGGCCGGGGTGGTGCTGTTCGGCTCCGGGCTGGCCATCGCGGGCCTGGCGCCCTCGATGGAGGTGCTGGTGGCGGGCCGGGTGCTGCAGGGCGTGGGGGCGGGCGCGGTTCCCTCGGTGGCATACGCCACCATCGGCCGCAGCCTGCCCGAGGAGCTGCGGGCCCGGATGATGGCGGTGCTGTCGACCGCGTGGGTCGCGCCCGGGCTGGCCGGGCCGGCGATCAGCGCCGAGGTGGCGCGCCTGTTCGGCTGGCGCTGGGTGTTCCTGGGCCTGCTGCCGGTCGTCGCGGTGGCCGGGAGCATCGCGGTGCCCGCCCTGGTCCGCCTCGGGCCGCCGCCCGCGTCCCAGGCCCGGGAGCACCGGCTCACCGACGGGCTGCGCACCGCGGCCGGGGCGACGATGGTCCTGGCCGGCCTCAGCCTGGCGGCCGGGTCCGGCGCGATCTGGGCCGGGCTCGCGCTGATCGCGGCCGGCGGCGTGGCCGGCCTGCCCGCGCTGCGCCGGCTGGTCCCGCCGGGGACCCTGGCCGCCCGGCCCGGGCTGCCCGCCACGATCGCCAGCCGGGGGCTGCTGACGTTCACGTTCTTCGGCGCCGACGCCTACGTGACGCTGGCGGTGACCGTCCTGCGCCATCGCTCGCCCGTGGTGGCCGGGATCGCCGTCACCGGCGCCACCATGTCGTGGACGATAGGCGCCTGGGTGCAGGCCAGGCTCAGCGGCACCTGGGAAGGCCGGCGCCTGGTCCGCGCCGGGCTGCTGTTCGTCCTGGCCGGCATCGCCGGGATGCTGGCCATGGTCCTGCTGCCGGCCGTGCCGGTGGCCGAGGGCCTGGCCGCCTGGACGGTCGCGGGCCTGGGCATGGGGCTGGCGTACGCGCCGCTGTCGCTGATGATGCTGCAGAAGGCGCTGCCCGGCCAGGAGGGGCAGGCGTCGGCGTCGCTGAACCTGGCCGACGTGCTCGGCACCGCCCTCGGCATCGGCGCCGGCGGCGCGGCCGTGGCGGCCGCCGCGGGCGGCGCCCTCCGCTTCGGCATCATGGCCGCGTTCGCCATCCCCGCGGCCGTGGGCCTCGGCACGCTGGCGGTCACCCGCCGCCTTCCGGCCGGCACCAGCTCGGCGCCCGCGCCCGGGCCGGTGCCCGCGCGGGCGCCGGACTTACCAGCCGCGCCTCACCCGGCCTGGCCGGCGAAGACGGGCTCGTACCCCAGCTCCTGCCCAGACGCGGTGGGGTGGTAGGACGAGCTGAGCGACAAGATGTTCACCGAGTTCAGCCAGTTGCTGCTGCCGTCGCAGATCTCGTGGTGGGCGAACTGGGTGCGGACGTCGGCGAAGGTGACGCTGCTGTGGGCCGCGGCGCGGCCCATCACGGTGTCGAGCTGGTCGGCGGCGCCGTTGAGGGCGGTCCGGTCCGTCGTGCTCAGCCCGATGCAGGTGCTCGACCTGGACAGGTCGTAAAGCTCCGGGTAGCCGAGCAGCACGATCTTCGCGCTGGGCGCACGGGCCTTGATGTCCTGCAAGGTGGTCTCGAGGCTGCCGAGCAGCGAGCCGTTGATGATGCTCTCCGCCTGGTTGACGGCGTTCACGCACGTGCTGGTCGAGTGGAGCACGCACGTCTTCATGGTGCTGGAGAAGTTCGCGTCGTTGCCGCCGATGGTGAGGCTGACCAGCGTGGTGCTCGCGCTCAAGGCCGACAGCTGGCTGCTGTTCACGTCCGAGGTCGTCGCGCCGGCGCAGGCCACCGAGACGAACGAGGCCGGGGCGTGAGCGGCGGCCCACTGCTCCGGATAGGCGTTGTTGCTGCGGTCGCAGCTGCCGCTGGATGAGATGTAGCTGCCGGCGCCAAGACCTGAGCTGTAGGAGTCGCCGAGCGCGACGTAGTTCACCGCGGACGCCGCCTCGGCGGCCGGCATCGCGGCCACGGCTGTGACCAGGCCGCTGAGAGAGGTAAGAACTGCCGTGCTGAAAATGACACGGGAAATCCGCACGAGTCACCCCAAAGGGACCTGGAAGGGCACTGGAAAGCGCGCGCACTATCCTTGTACCACGGGTCCGGGGTGAGATCAATATACCGGCCTTGACGCTGGTTAAACGGTGGTTGACCTGCGGTCACCGGTGGCAAATCATGGCTGTATGCCTAGTCCCGTTTAACTAAACAGGACGGTTAGGGTCGCCATAAAATGGGATACCTTGCCGGTGATTGCAATCCGTGACGTTTCCGCCGGGCGGCGGAAAACCCAGCCCGCGGACCCGCTGCCCGCGGCGGGCCGGCCACGGCCCCTGGCAGGCCGGCGGAACATCGGGCGGCCGGCCGTTGTTCTGAGGGCATGATCGAGGGGCGGTTTGCCGAGCTGGTTGCCGGGCAGCGGCAGGGAGTGCTGGTCACCCTGAGGAAAGAGGGGTGGCCTCAGCTCTCCAACGTGAACTACGCCTGGTACCCGGAGGAGCAGACGATCAGGATCTCCACGACCGACGACCGTGCCAAGACCAGCAACATGCGCCGTGACCCACGGGTCAGCTTCCACGTCACCAGCGGCGACTTCTGGTCCTACGTGGTGGTCGACGGGCACGCCGAGCTGTCGGCGGTGGCCCGCGACCCGCACGACGCGGCCGTGGAGGAACTGGTCGAGCTCTACCGCGCGGTCCAGGGCGACCACCCTGACTGGGACGACTACCGGGCGGCGATGGTCCGCGACCGGCGCCTGGTCGTCCGGCTGCGGGCCGACCGGGCCTACGGAATGGTTCACCGCGGCTAACGAAACGCAAGGAGCGGTTGCGCTGGGCAAAGCCTGGCTTCCGCCTTGTCGACGGGAGGCGCAATGAGTACCAATAGGTCGCTGCTGTCCCGCGTAAGCTGGGACGATGCTGCCTGACTCCTTCGGGCGAATCGCGACCGACCTGCGCGTGTCGCTCACCGACCGGTGCAATCTCCGGTGCGCTTACTGCATGCCGCCGGAGGGGCTCGACTGGCTTCCCGCGCCTGAGCAGCTCACCGACGACGAGGTCGTCAGGCTCATCCGGATCGGCGTCGAGCAACTCGGCATCCGCGAGGTCAGGTTCACCGGCGGCGAGCCGCTGCTGCGGCGCGGGCTGGCCGGCATCGTCGCCCGTACCGCCGGGCTGAGCCCGCGCCCGGAGATCTCGCTGACCACCAACGCCATCGGGCTCACCCGGGCCGCCAGCGCGCTGCACGCGGCCGGGCTCGACCGCGTTAACGTGTCGCTGGACACGCTGCGGCCGGAGACGTTCCGCAAGCTCGCCCGGCGCGACCGGCTGCCCGACGTGCTCGACGGGCTGGCCGCCGCCACGGCCGCCGGGCTCAGCCCGGTCAAGGTCAACGCGGTGCTGATGCGGAACCTGAACGACGACGAGGCGGTGCCGCTGCTCCGGTTCTGCCTGGACCACGGCTACGAGCTGCGGTTCATCGAGCAGATGCCGCTGGACGCCCAGCACGGGTGGAAACGATCCGAGATGGTGACGGCGGAGGAGATCCTGGCCGCCCTCGGCCGCGATTTCACCCTCACCCCCGACGACCCGCGGCAGCGCGGGTCCGCGCCGGCCGAGGCGTACCTGGTGGACGGCGGCCCGGCGCGGGTCGGCGTCATCGCCTCGGTCACCCGGCCGTTCTGCGGTACCTGCGACCGGGTCCGGCTCACCGCCGACGGGCAGGTGCGGAACTGCCTGTTCGCCCGGACGGAAAACGACCTGCGCGGCCCGCTGCGGGCCGGGGCCAGCGACGCCGACCTGGCCGGGAGGTGGCGGCGCGCGGTGGCGGTGAAGCTGCCCGGGCACGGCATCAACGACCCGTCGTTCCTGCAGCCCGACCGCCCGATGTCGGCGATCGGCGGCTGAGACCCGGCCGGGACAGCCGGTACCATCGGAACCCTGCCGGGTCACACGGGGTAGGGAGGCTGTCGTGGGGGCGACCCAGGGCCCGCCTGCCGTCCACGGCACGGCACCAGGAAGCACGGGCGCCAGCAGCGCAGGCCTCAGCGGCACCGGCCTCAGCAGCACCGGCCTCAGCAGCACCGGCCCCAGCCGGACGGCCCCGGCAGCCACCGGGTCCAGGAGCCGGGAGCTGGGCGAGCTCGACTGGCTTCCGCTGACGGACGACGAGCTCCGCGCCATCCTGGGTCGCGGGGACCCGGGCGGCCTTGGCCGCGAGCCGGTCGTGACCTGGCGCAGCCCGCGGCCGATGTCCGCGGCCGCGCTTGTCAGGCACGGCGCCACCGCCGTCTTCGTCAAACGCCACCACCGTGGCGTCCGCGCCCCGGGCCAGCTCGCCGCGGAGCACGCCTTCGCCGGCCACCTGCGGGAGCGGGGCCTGCCGGTCCCGGCGGTAGTGAGGCTGCCCGACGGCGAGTCGGTGCTGGGCCGCGGCGAGTACTGCTACGAGGTCCACCAGGTCGCGGACGGGATCGACCTGTACCGGGAGGCGGCCACCTGGTCGCCGTACACGAGCCTCGGGCACGCCTACGCGGCCGGCGCCGCCCTGGGCCGCCTGCACCTGGCCGCGGCGGATTTCCGCCTGGAGGCCCGGCCGCCCGCGGTGCTGATGAACTCCTGCCAGGTCATCACCGCGCCCGACCCGCTCCAGGCGGCCTGCGCGCTGGCGGACCAGCGGCCCGCGCTGGCCGCCTACCTGGCCGGCCGGCGCTGGGAGGACCATTTCGACGCGATCGTGAGCCCGCTGATCGCGAACGTCGCGCCCATGCTGGCGGCGCTGCCCTCGCAGTGGGGCCACGGTGACTGGCACCCATCCAACCTGACCTGGACCTCCGCCGCGCCGGACGCGCGGGTCGCCGGGATCTTCGACTTCGGGCTGGCCAACCGCACGTCGGCCGTGCACGACCTGGCCGTGGCCCTGGAACGCGCGATGGTGAGCTGGCCGGGCCTGCACCAGGGCGGCACTGCCACCGCCGATCCCACCGCGGCCGCCGTCCTGCTGGACGGCTACCAGACCGTCCGGCCGCTGACCAGGGCCGAAGCCGCCGCGCTGCCGCTGGTCCTGCCCGTCGCGCACATCGAGTACGCGCTGTCCGAGATCGACTACTTCACCAGCGTGGCGGTCTGCGCCGGCGACGCCGACCTGGCCTACGAATACCTGATCGGGCACGCCTGGTGGTTCACCCAGCCGCCCGGCGCGGCCTTGCTCGGCTTCCTGGCCGGGCATCTCCGCCAGGCTCCCGCGCGATTACCGGGCGAAACGTGAATCGCCGCCCCTAGCGGACGATATCTTGACCGATCAGGGACAGACCGATCAGGGACAGGCGGCATGGCTGGAGGCGACATGGGAACGCTGGCAGGCAAGGGCGCCCTGGTGACCGGAGGGTCCCGGGGGATAGGCCGGGCGATCGTGCGGCGGCTGGCCGCCGACGGGGCCGCGGTGGTGTTCAGCTACCGGCACGACGAGACGGCGGCCAAGGCGGTGGCCGGCGAGGTGGCCGAGGCCGGCGGCCGGACCCTCCCGGTCCGGGCCGACCAGGGCAGCCTCGATGACCTGCGGAGGCTGGCCCAGGAGGCCGGGGATTTCCTGGACGGCCTCGACATCGTGGTCATCAACGCGGCCGGCGGCCTGCCGGCCCTGATCGGCACGGTGACCGAGGACGACTACGACCGGTTCATGGCGGTACACGCGAAGGGGCCGTTCTTCCTGATCCAGCACGCGGGCAGCGCGCTGCGCGACGGCGGGCGCATCATCGCGATCTCCACCCTGAACACCCGGCTGCATCCGCCCGGCGGCGCGCTCTACACCGGGGCCAAGGGCGCCCTGGAGAACTTCACCAAGGTCGCGGCGCTGGAGTTCGGCCGCCGGGGCATCACCGCGAACGTCGTCTCGCCGGGAGCTACCGACACCGAACTGCTGCGGGCCGCGAACCCGGGCGCCACCTTCGACGACGAGGTGGCCAAGACCGCGCTGCGGCGGCTCGGCCAGCCCGAGGACATCGCCGCCGTCGTGGCGTTCCTGGCCGGTCCCGACTCCGGCTGGATCAGCGGCCAGAACCTGGCCGCCGACGGCGGCCTGCTGCCCTGAGCCCTAGGCTAGGCGCCATGAGCACGATGGATGAGTGGACGGCGGCGGTGTGCGCGGAACTCGGCCTCGACGGCGGGGCCGCCGACCTGCGGGCCGTGCTGGACCTGACCCGCGACGTCGCGCACGGCGTAGCCAGGCCCGCCGCGCCGTTCACGGCCTACCTGGTCGGGGTGGCGGTCGGCCGCGGCCTGGCCCTGCCGGACGCGGTCGCGCGGGTCTCCGCCTTGGCGAACGGCTGGGACGGCGCCGAGGACGGGACGGGCGATTAGGCCGAACGGGGCGGGGCTCGCCCGTATCCTGCCGCCAGCGCGCCCTGGCCGCGGTCCGGCCGGTTACCGGACTCTTACAGACTCCGGCATCTCCCGGCGCTGGCCCGCCAGCCTCCCCTAGGACGGTGTCGCGGGGAGCGGGTGCAGACGAGCGAAAGGCGGTCCATGACTCCCGAACACACGCGGGACGGCGAATCGAGGAGCGGAGTCACACCCGGCACGAGCGGTTGCGCCCGGCCCGGCCCGTGCCCGACGAGACGCGGCGTGCTGCTGGGGGTAAGCCTGGCCGGACTTGGCGGTGCGCTGGCCGGCTGCAGCACCACGGCCGTGCCCTACGGAGCCAACGAGGCCGGTGCCGTGCCGGGCGCCCAGGGGCAGGGCTCCATGGCGACCTCAGGCACGATGTCGAGCCCGGGCGGCGGTGGCATGCAGGCCAGCCTGTCGCCCACGCACAGTCCGCCGGGCAGCCCGGCCAAGAAGGGCGCCAAGGCGGCCGGCACCGTGCTCGGCGCCGCCAGCGACATCCCCGTCGGCGGCGGCAAGATCTACGCCACGGCCAAGGTCGTCGTCACCCAGCCGGCCCGCGGCCAGTACAAGGCGTTCAGCGCGATCTGCACCCACGTCGGCTGCACCATGAGCGAGGTCGCCAACGGCACCATCGACTGCCCCTGCCACGGGGGGCAGTTCAAGATCACCAATGGCGCCGTGGTGGCGGGCCCGCCACCCAGCCCGCTGCCCGCCCGGCTGGTCAAGGTGGTGAACGGTCAGGTCGTCCTGCTCTGAATCTTCGCGGGCACTCCCGCCCCGGCGCCGGCGCCGAGGTGCCTAGGATGGCCGGTGTGGGCTCTTTGATGCTGCTGGATACCGCGTCGCTGTACTACCGCGCGTTCTACGGCGTGCCGGACACCGTCCGCGCGCCGGACGGGACGCCGGTCAACGCGATACGCGGGCTGCTCGACATGACCAGCCGCCTGGTCCGGGCCAGGCGGCCCGCCCGCCTGGTGGCGTGCTGGGACAACGACTGGCGGCCGGCCTTCCGGGTCGAGGCGGTGCCCTCGTACAAGGCGCACCGGCTGGCCGCGGACGGAGCCTCGGAGGACACCCCGCCCGCCCTGGTCCCGCAGGTCCCGGTGATCGAGGAGGTCCTGCGCGCGGCCGGCGTGGCGGTGGCCGGGCAGCCCGGATTCGAGGCGGACGACGTGATGGCCACGCTCGCGGCCCGCTCGGACGGACCGGTGGACGTGGTCACCGGCGACCGGGACCTGTTCCAGCTCGTCGACGACGCGCGGGAAGTCCGGATCGTCTACACCGTGCGCGGCCTGCAGAACATGGACATCATCGACGAGGCCGCGGTGGCCGCGAAGTACGACATCCCTGGCCGCGCCTACGCCGACTTCGCGGCGCTGCGGGGCGACCCGAGCGACGGCCTGCCCGGCGTGCCGGGCGTGGGGGAGAAGACCGCGGCCGCGCTGATCCGCGCCTTCGGCAGCATCGAGGGCATCACCGCCGCGCTGGACGCGGGCCACGGCGGGTTCCCGCGGGGCAGCCGGGACAAGCTCGCCAAGGCGCGGGACTACCTGGACATCGCCCTGTCGGTGGTCAAGGTGGTCGACGACGCGCCGCTGCCCGAGGTGGACGGGACGCTGCCCGCCGTGCCCGCCGACCCGGACCGGCTGGCCGAGCTCGGCCAGCGGTGGGGACTCGGATCCTCGCTCGGCCGTTTCGCCAGCGCGGTCTCGCCGTCCTAGCATCTGTCTTGTGACGACCGACGAACTGTACCCCGCGGACCGGCTGGAGAAGGTGCGGGAGGCGGCCGCCGCGGCCGGCCTCGACGCCGTGCTGCTGACGCCGGGTCCCGACCTGCGCTACGTCATCGGCTACGACGCCAAGCAGCTGGAGCGGCTGACCTGCCTGGCCGTCCCCGCCCAGGGGGAGCCGGTGCTGTTCGTGCCGCGGCTGGAGCTGGCCGCGGCGCAGGCCTCCCCGGCCGGCTCGCTCAGCCTGGAGATGGTTCCCTGGGAGGAGACCGACGACCCGTTCCGCCTGGTCGCGACCCGGCTCGGGCCCGTCTCGGCGGCCGGCCTGTCTGACCGGATGTGGGCGCTTTCCGTGCTGAAGTTCCGCGACGCGCTGCCGGGTGCCCGGCTGGCGCTGGCCGGCGGCGCGCTGCGCGGCCTGCGGATCAGGAAGAGCCCGGCCGAGGTCGCCGCCCTCCGCGATGCTGGCGCCGCCATCGACCGGGTGCACGCGCAGGTCGCGGGCTGGCTGCGGCCCGGGCTGACCGAACGGGCGGTCGGCTCCGTCATCGCCGAGGCGATCCTCGCCGAGGGGCACGCCACCGTCGACTTCGTGATCGTCGGGTCCGGGCCGAACGCGGCCAGCCCGCACCACGAGGTCTCCGACCGCGTGATGGCCGCCGGTGACGTCGTGGTGGTCGACATCGGCGGCACGATGCCCTCCGGGTACTGCTCGGACAGCACCAGGACCTACGCCCTCGGCGAGCCGCCCGCCGAGTTCACCGCGTACTACAAGGTCCTGTACGACGCCCAGGAGGCGGCCTGTGCCGCGGTACGGCCCGGGGTGACCGCGGAGGCCGTCGACGCGGCCGCGCGGGAGCCCATCACCCAGGCCGGCTTCGGCGCCGCCTTCATCCACCGGACCGGGCACGGCATCGGGCTCGAGGCGCACGAGGACCCCTACATCGTGGCGGGCAACCACGAGCCGCTCGAGCCGGGCATGGCGTTCTCGGTGGAGCCCGGCATCTACCCCGGCCCGCACGGGGCGCGGATCGAGGACATCGTGGTCTGCACCGAGGACGGCGCCGAGCGGCTGAACCATACGCCGCGCGAGCTCGTGATCGCCCGCTAGGCCCGGTTAGGCCACGGTCAGGCCGGGCTCCCGCCGGGCTGGCCGGGGCCGGGCGGATTCGGGGGGCCGGGCGGATCGGTCCGGCCCTGGTTCTCGGCCAGGAACCGCTCGAACTGGGCGGCGAGCTCGTCCGCGGTGGGCATGGCCTCCCCGTCGGCCAGCAGCCCGGCGGCCGCGTCCCCGTCCGCCAGCTGGCTCTCGGTCGCGGTGTCGTACTGCTGCTCGAGCGCGCGGACCAGCTCGGCGACCTCCGCCGACTCCTCCACCTGGCGCTGGATCGCCTCGTTGGTGCGGTCGGCCGCCTCGCGGAGCTCCGCGTCGGGCACGTCGAGCCCGGTCGTCGTGGTCACCGAGCCGAGCAGCGCCAGCGCCGCCGGGGGATAGACGGCCTGGGCGAGGTAGTGCGGCACCTGCACGGCGAAGCCGAGGGCGTCGCGGCCCGCCTCGCCCAGGCGCAGCTCGATGAGCGCGGGCGCGCTGCCGGGTACCTGGATCCGGCTCGGCAGCCGCTGGTGACCCGCCAGCAGTTCCTCGCGGGTGGCGTGCGCGATCACCCCGAGCGGCCGGGTGTGCGGCATCCCGGCCGGGATGCCCAGGAAGCTGATCGCGGGCCCGAGGTCGAGCTGGGTGGCGACGCTCAGCACGGCCTGGCTGAACAGGTCCCACTCGTGGTCCGGCTCCGGCCCGGTCAGCAGCAGGAACGGGCGCCCGCCCTGGTCGTTCAGCCGGTGCAGGGCCAGCTCGGGAGCGTCGTAGCTCTCCCAGCGGCTGTTGTCGTAGGTCATCAGCGGCCGCCGCGACCGGTAGTCGATCAGCCGGTCGGTATCGAATCGCGCCACCGTCTCGTGCGGGAAGACGCGCAGCAGGTGCTCGGCCAGCAGGCGGCCCGCGGTCCCCGCGTCGATGAAGCCCTCCAGGTAGTGCAGCATCGGCGCGCCTGCGACGCCGGACGCGGCCGGACCGAGCTCGTAGAGATCCTCCGGGTTCCGGTGCATCCCTACAGTTTCCCACGGTCCGCGCACTGCTGCGGCCCGGGCACCACGTCGGATGCCCGGGCCGCGACCGCCTGGAGCGGCGGACCGCCGCCTAGGCCGACTGCTCCGCCACCGCCGAGGAGGCCTTGGGGTGGCCGATGGACAGCCCGCTGGCGGGGTCGAAGAACTGCAAGTAGCGGGTGTCGACACTCAGCTCCAGGGCCGAGCTGTTCTTGACCCGGCTTTCCTTGGAGACCCGCGCGGTCCACAGCGACTTGCCGCCGATCAGGGCGGCGGTCGCCTCGTCCTCGTCCTCGCTGGTCTCGGTGGCCTGCGCGATGCTGGCGTGCTCGACGTGCGGGGCGTCGATGGTGAAGATCACGTTGATCTCGCTGCCGAGCTCCTCGGTGACGCCGGCGGTGACGGCCATGGTGCCCCAGTCGCGGGGGGCCAGGCTGGCGTCGTCGAAGTCGGAGGGCCGGATGCCGAGGATGATCTTCTTGCCGAAGTAATCCGTTAGGTCGGACTTGGCGTCGATGACCTGCGGGGGGACCTTGAGCTTGTAGCCGGCGAAGGTGACCGTCACGCCGTCGTCGCGGACCAGGTCGGCGTTGACGAAGTTCATCGCGGGGGAGCCGATGAAGCCGGCCACGAACAGGTTGACCGGGGCCTCGAACAGGGTCTGCGGGGTGTCGACCTGCTGCAGCCGCCCGTCCCGCAGCACCGCGACGCGGTTGCCCAGGGTCATGGCCTCGACCTGGTCGTGGGTCACGTAGACGGTGGTGACGCCGAGCCGCTCGTGCAGCTGGTTGAGCGAGGCGCGCATGGACACGCGGAGCTTGGCGTCCAGGTTGGACAGCGGCTCGTCCATCAGGAAGGCCTGCGGCTCGCGGACGATGGCGCGGCCCATCGCGACCCGCTGCCGCTGGCCGCCGGACAGGGCGCCCGGCTTGCGCTTGAGGTAGGGCTCGAGGCCGAGCATCTTGGCGGCCTCGCCGACCCGGCGCGAGATTTCCGCCTTAGGGGTCTTGCGCAGCTGCAGGCCGAACGCCAGGTTCTGCTCGACGGTCATGTGCGGGTACAGCGCGTAGTTCTGGAACACCATCGCGATGTCCCGGTCTTTCGGCGGC
>Ga0137407_10002057_pt1 | contig 13230 bp, 8 predicted proteins | sample CZOMad2_2_16fung_FD_108410 | JGI IMG/M metagenome (GOLD analysis project Ga0137407, IMG submission 108410) | Vadose zone soil fungal communities from Angelo Coast Range Reserve, California, USA - CZOMad2_2_16fungal (Illumina Assembly) | ecosystem: Environmental > Terrestrial > Soil > Vadose zone...
ATCGGTACATCTACACGGCGTTCGCGCGTGACGCGGCGCGAGGCTGCCCGCCGCGATGGCTGCGAAACTTGTACCGGTTTGCGCCGATTCCGGACATCACTTTTTATTTTCGCGCGCCTCTGGATGTGGCCGTGCATCGAATCCTGAGCGGGCGTCCAAAATTGAAATATTATGAAGCGGGCATGGATCTGGGAATGTCGTACGACCGGGCGGAGAGTTTCCGATTGTTCCAGGCGCGGATCCTGGAAGAGTACGACAAGATGGTGGACTCCGATAATTTCGTGGTGCTCGATGGGACGCTGCCGGTGAATAAGCTGCAAAAGCAGATGCGCGACATCGTGGCGTCCAAGATCGATCTAAAGCGTTTCGCTCCGCACGCGCAGGAATCGGAGTGACCATGCCCGACCAGGAAAAAGACAAGACTCCCACAGCGACAACCTCAGTGGAAGCGCCTGCGGCGCCCTCCGCGGCCCCGGCGAAGGCTGCCGCCGCAACCGAAGACGCCACCGCGCAATATTTTTTTGGCGAGCCGCTCGTGGGATTCGACCCAAGCGAAATTACCGGCAGCTTGATCGTGATCGAAGGCATGGACGGCTCCGGGCGGTCCACGCAGATTACCCTGCTGCAGGAGTGGCTGGAGTCGGAAGGATTCGCGGTGCAGACGAGCGGCTTGCGGCGTTCGAATCTGGTGGGGCGCGACATCGATGAGCTCCTAGCCAAAAACGCGGTGACGCGGCTCACGCTGGCGCTGATGTACGCGACGGACTTTTTCGATCAGGTGGAGCACCGGATCCTGCCCGCGCTGCGTTCGGGGACGGTGGTTCTTGCGGATCGATTTATTTTCACGCTGATCGCGCGCGGCGTGGTGCGCGGGATCAATCGCGATTATATGGGCGGGCTGTATGCCATGGCGTTGCGTCCGCACCTGACATTTTGGCTGAATGTCCGCCCGGAGACCGCGTTTGGGCGCGAGTTCCGCAAGGCGCAAGCGATCAGTTATTGGGAAGCAGGGCGGGACATGTCGCTGTCGCACGACCTCTACTGGTCTTTCATTCGCTACCAGACGATGATCAAGCGCGAATTTGAAGTGATGGCCAAGCGGCACGGATTTATCGAGCTTGACGGCGAGGCCAGTGTTTCCACTGTGAACAAACAGCTTCGCCAGCGCATCGGCGAACAATTGGGGATTCGCAGCACGAAATACACGCCCTCCGCCGCACTTGGTCATCTTTGGCGGTAGATTCCGAAATGCCTGAGCCGGTTCACATTGCCGCAATCGACGCCGGCTCCAACGCGCTGCGCTTATCCGTGGCTCGAGCCTATTCCGCGCTCGACATCGAGCCGGTGCACGAGGAACGCTATCCGTTGCGTTTGGGGGAAGGCGTTTTCCTGCGGCATCGCTTTAGCGAAGACGTTTTCAAGAAAGCCGCCAAAGCATTCCGCCATTTCCGCGAAGTGATGGAAGAGTTCGGAGTCACGCGGTACCGCGCGGTAGCCACGAGCGCGACCCGCGAAGCACAGAACCGCAAGGCGTTTGTTCGAACGATCAAAAAGAGAGCGGGGATTGCGCTGGAAGTGATCAGCGCCGGAGAGGAATCGCGGCTCGGCAGGGAAGCGGTACTGGCCGCGTGCGGGCTGGAAGCACCGCGTTGCATCGTGGATTTGGGCGGGGGAAGCCTGGAGATTAGCATTCTGCGGGAGCACGCGGTGGAGCAAGCCGCGCAGTTGCCGGTTGGCACCGTCCGGTTGCTGACCACGCTGAATCTTCCCGGTGTGATTCGTCCGGCGCAGGGCGAACAAGTGCGGCGCTACGTGCGTGCGTTGCTGGAATCGAAATTGGCGCCGCGGCCAAATCTGGGAGAGAGCGTAGCGGTGGCGCTCGGTGGAAACGCGGAAACTTTGGCGAACGTCGCGCCGGGGCCGCGACAGCATGGTTTGCCGACGATGGACCTCCCGCTCTTGCGCGCGAGGCTACCGGACATCCTGAGGCGCGACGTGCGCGCGCGTATGAAGGTCTATGCCGTACGGCGCGACCGCGCCGACGTCATGGGGATCGCGGCGATTACGCTCATCACCCTCGGGCGATATTTGAATTTGCGCACCTTTGCGACACCCGGCGTCGGCGTTCGCGAAGGATTGCTGCAGGAAATCGCGCGCGACGCTTTTTCGCGCAAGGAGCCCCACCGCTACAACGCCGAAGCGCGGCAGCTCATTGTGGGGACGCGAAGTTTCGCCCGGCGGCTCGGATACGATCAACAGCATGCGGAGCACGTGCGGGAGTTGAGCATTCTTCTTTTCGATCAATTGCAGGCGGTGCATCATCTTCCGGCGCAATCGCGCGTGTTGCTGGAAGCCGGCGCATTGCTGCATGACACGGGTCACATGGTGGGGCATCGCGGGCATCACAAGCACGGAGAATATCTCGCGCTTAATGGCGATATTCCGGCGCTGGAAGGGCGTAACCGCGCCCTCGTCGCAGCGCTCGTGCGCTATCACAACCGCAAGTCGGAGCCCGCGGCGCATCACGCCGCGTATTCAACTCTAAGTAATGCGGACCAGCGGATTGCACGAAGGCTCGCAGCTATCTTGCGGATTGCGGAGGCGCTCGATCATTCGCACCGGCAGCACGTTTTGAAACTTCGCGCTTCGTTTCAGCGCGGCGCCGTGGGCTTGCAGGTGAACGCGCGGGGCGACGCAACGGAAGACCTGCGCGATGCCAACCGCAGCGCCGAACTGTTTGAAAAAGAATTTCACGTGCGGATTTATTTCCGGCAGTCGCAGGCAGGTTGACAGTCACAATTGAAAGTTGACAGTTAGAGAAAAGAGTCTGGGGTTTTTGTTCGTGGTTGCGCGCAGCTCGTATTCTGACGCCGAATTGAGAGGAAATCATGCAGTTGTATATCGTTCGCCACGGAATCGCGATTGACCGGGAGGACCCGAAGTGTCCCCCGGACCCGGAGCGCTACCTGACCGAGGAAGGCGTCGAAAAAACCCGGCAGGTGGCCAAGGGCGTGGCGGCGCTGGGGGCAACTGCGGAGCTCTTGCTCTCGAGTCCATACGTCCGGGCGATGCAAACCGCGGAGATTTTCGCGAGCGAACTCGATTATGCCAAACAGAAAATCCGCCGAACGGATTTGTTGTTGCCGGGAGCGGAACCTTCCCTCCTGTTTCGTGAATTAGCCCGGGACAAGCAAGTATCCTCGATTTTTCTGTTTGGCCACGCACCCCAGCTGGACGACATTATCGCTACAGCGCTGGGTTCGAAGCGCCACATCACTTCGCTCAAGAAAGCTGGAGTGGCGCTCGTCGAATTGAACCGCCTGTCGCCGCCAATCGGCCTGCTGGCGTGGCTGGCGACACCCAAGATTCTTCGCCGAGTGGCGATGTAGGTCATGGTTTCTCTATGATGGTTCCGTGTCAATTCTGGAACACGCCGGGAATGCCTGCCCGATTCAGACGCCGCAGCTTGCTTCCCCTCAATTGGAGCGCAGGTCGGTCTCGCCTGAACTTGCCGCCAGGAGGGTTACCCTATTCCGGGTATTTTGCAAAAGAGTGCGCAACACCAGAGTGTGCAACACCGACGATTGACACCGGCAGCTTTACGGACTATGCTCCCGCCCACTTTTGGTCGCAACGCACCCTCGCGGTATAGAGGTGTCCCAACAGCCCGAGACCTCTGAAAAGGAGAATTCGCGATGATGAAAAGCGTTGGTTCCAGGACTTTGTTTTTGGTGCTTCTCGTTGCCAGCTTGGCCTTAGCGCAGCGCACAGATATCTCGCGCCTGTTTCCGATCTACAAGAACGGCGGCCAGCCCGACCTGACCACGGATCCCAAGCGGTTCACTTCCCAAATGGAGATCGTGGATCGCCTTTTTGATGCGTCGAGCTGCGAGCTTGTGGAAGGCTCCGTAGGTGGGACCGGCTATCGGCGACTCTTGCGATTTGACACCGTGTTGATTAATGGGGGAGACGGCGACTTGGTGGTCGGAAGCCCCACGGATCCGTCGAATCCCTACGTCCAACAAGGGCTGTTCGTTTTTTCTCCATGTCACAACCATTACCATATCTCTGGTTTCTCCGATTACGAGCTACTGAGGCTGGATCGCTCTGTCGCAGCCGTGGGGCACAAGCAGGCCTTTTGCCTGGAAGATCTGCTGAAATACAGTAACGATAACAAGAGCAGCGGCTTCACTTGCCAATTCCAAGGCATTACTTCGGGGTGGGCCGACTGGTACTTCAAACAGCTCAGCGGCCAGTGGATTGACATCACCGGAGTGCCGGAGGGGGACTATATCGTCCACGTCGAGATCAATGCGGCTGGGACGTTCCCCGAAGGGAAGAATAAATACTCGAACGTGATTGAAACCACGATCCATGTTCCCGACCCGCGGAACAAGGTGGCCATAGACAGCTCCCCCGCGCTCACAGACAATTGAACTCCCGTCCAAGGCATTTGTGGCGGCTGACAGGCTTCCTCGAAGCCAACTGCATGGCGGTCTGTCCCTTCAGCAGTGGGTAGTTCAAGACCGCAGGCTTGAGCGCGGGTGAAAACCCACGCTTGAGACTGGGGAGAGGTCGGGGCTACGCCGAGGACAGTAGGGAGAATTCGGGGACTTGGCGGGCTGGCAGGGTCACGACTTTGTCCGGCTTCGCGGCGGGTTTCACGATGAGAGGCTTCTGCAGATAATCCTCCAGCAGGTGCTTACCGGCGGCGAGGCGTGCGGCCGTATCCACATCGTCTGGTAGGTTCGGAACGCGGAGAACGACGGCATCCGGAGATTTTTCGGCACGAATTCCCGCGCCGCTTTCCACTCCGCATTTGCGAAGCGCGCGCGCAAATCGCAGCACGCCGGCCAGAGCTCTCACTTTGTTCCGCTGTTCGGCTGAGAGCCGTGAAAAAACACCGCTTTTCTCACTGGGCTCGGGGCCGCGGTGATAACGAACCGCGGAGGCCAGCAGTTCCCATTCCTCGTTGGTCCAACCGGGAGGAATCGCAAGGCCCAGCAGGAACTTGCGCGCGCTTTTCTGCGGAGATTTCTCCGCGTCTGTGCCGCCGACTCCTTGCAGGCGAGCTGCGGCCAGCAAAATTCGGCGAAGCCCGGCATCCGAGAACGCAGGAGCGGAATCCGCACGCCGGAAAGCGTCAAAGAGAGCCACTGCGATGCGGGAAATCTGCGAAGTGCGCCGCGGACGCGGATCGGTGGCCCGCGCCGTGGCGCGCAAGCGCGCCATAGCAGCGGCTTCCACGCGGCCATTGGTGGGAAGTCCCGCGCGCCATTCATTCCACAAACTGGTTTTTCCCAGAGTGAGCTGGCGATACGTTTCAATGCGTTCGTGACGTTCGCGCCGTAGAGTTTCTTCCCATCCCCGTCGTGAATCTTCGGTATCCACCGAATCGGATTTCTTCACCGTGGCGGACAACACATCGAGATCATGGACCTCACCGAGGAGATCCTGAACGCGTTTGAGGTTGTCGCTCCAGGAGCCGTAATGCTCCGGCAGAAGCGCTTCGACCGTGTAACGGAAACGCTTCAATCCAATGCGCAGCGCATGCCACGGTTTGGGTTTTTCCGTGCGCAATGCTTTGGCGTGAAGTTCCCTGGCGCTTTCGAATCGTTCCAACGCCAGGCATTCCGCCGCAAGACTTCCCATCGGCACAAAACGCGAACGATGCCGCAGTGTGCCGAGCCGTCTCCAGGCTTTCTCGTCGAATTTTCCGGCCGCGCGCTGCGCATTCCCGCGCAGGGCCGCCATTCTGGATTCGAAGGTTGTTTGCAAGTGAGCGCGAACGTGATCGGTCTCCGGGGCCAGCTTCTTCACCCACTCGTCCATGACCTGCGCATCGCGGAGCGCTCCGAGGCTGCGAAAGAGCCTGCGCGCTACTTTGCGCATGGCCGGCCACGCGGGATCGGGATCCACTTCTTCCATCACGGCCGCGACCGATCGGCAGCGCCGGATGGCCACACGAAGATCGTGGACGGCATCCGCGTCCGGTGACGAGCGCACATTCTTCAGTTCCGCCAGGACGCGATCCATCCAGAAGGAGAGACCACGATGCTCGGGGTGAGCCCCGGAAGAAAGGGGGGTAACAGTAGCCATCTTCAAAATCCTGAAAGAAATCCTTCGAATGTCCCGGGAAGGGACCCCTGTCGAAGGGGGTTAGAGTAACTCGCTGGCAAGTAGGCGTCTAGCCGACCTGTGGAAAAGTCCCAGCCCGCGTTGATATCGACTTGCGTTACAGCTTCTCTTGAAATTTTGGAGCAGTTGAGTGAAGAGCTAGAAAATGAGAGCCGCGGCAATTTCGAGGAGGTGCGAAGCACGGCTTGAGCGCAGAGGAGGCTCATGCTATTTTTGAACTGTTAGCCCGGAGTGGCGGAACTGGCAGACGCGCTGGACTCAAAATCCAGTGGTACTTAGTACCGTGTGGGTTCGACCCCCTCCTCCGGGACCACCCTCGTAACTCACAATTAAGAATTCATAAACCCTAGCCACGGATCGAAGGGTAACACCGATCTCGATTAGGGTCAGTGGAAGGTCGCTACGCATATTTACACGGGGAGTCGTAGTTTTGACGCAGCGAAGCGCCAATTCCTTGGAAGCTGATGACTCTAAGGCACAGTGGCGTCGAGTTTTAGGAAAATTAGGAGAAGGCTGGCAGATTGCTCAGCATTAAATGGGGAAGGCTGCCCAGTAGAATGCGCGGGAATTGAGACTCTTAGCAGTTGTAGTACTGGCCTTTCGTATCCTCCCCGGATGGTCACTCCGCGAATTCGCATTCTGTCCCCACACCGGGCCGCCAACAAGAGTAAGTTCATCTTTCGAATGCGGAGGTTTTTGTGATCTCCAACGTAATGGCCCGCTTGAAGGAACGACCGATTCTTTATTTTCTGCCGGTTTTCGCACTCGTGGTGGTGGCTGCGATGATCATCAGTTGTGGCGGGGGCACTTCCATGGTGCAGGGCCCGAACATGGGCACAGTAAATGTTTCACTTAGCGATCCACCGACCTGCATGCCACCGAATGATCACTTCTTGCAAGTCATCGTAACAGTGCGGTCGGTGCAGGCACATATTAGTGCGACTGCTGACGACAATTCCTCCGGCTGGCTGGAACTCGCACCGCAACTAGCATCAGCGCCGGTGCAGATCGATTTGTTTTCCAAGCCGGATACCAGATGCGTGCTGGCGCAACTGGGTTCTGCAAGCCTGCCTGTCGGAACTTACCAACAGATTCGCCTGCTTCTCGTTTCGAATAATCCCGCTGGGGGAGCGGCAGTGCCTTTGCAACAGAATGCTTGCGCAGGCCACGGATTCAACTGCGTCGTCTTGGACGACCTGACGGTTCACGAGCTTGCCTTGAGCAGCCAGGACAACACGGGGCTGAAAATTCCTCCGGGGAAAATTATTGGAGGGCCGTTTCAAGTGGTTGCGGGTCAGACCGTGGATCTCAACATTGACTTTGATGGTTGTCACTCGATTGTGCGAGAAGGGAATGGCACATATCGACTGAGGCCCACGCTAACCGCGGCGCAAGTGAGCACCAACAATTCGGGGATTGCCGGCCAAGTGATCGACTCGCTCACGAAAGCGCCGATTGCGGGCAATGTCATCGTGGCGATCGAGCAGACCGATGGTACAGGAGTCGATCGCATCCTCATGCAGACCACGGCGGACGCGCAAGGAAATTTTCGGTTTTGTCCACTGCCTACGGGAACGTTTGACATCGTTGTGGTTGCACTTGGCACGGGAAACGTTCCTTATAATGCTACGGCGGCGCTAAATGTGCCGAATGGTTCAAACCTGGGCACGATTCCACTGGTCGCGGAAGTAGGCGCGACAGGCCCGGCAGTCTTGCAGGGCTTCGTCACCGCGAAGACGGCCACCGGCGGAGCGACCGCGGACGTCAGCCTCGCGGCCCTTCAGCGCATCACTTTGTCTGGCGGCGGTACACGGCAACTGAACATCCCGCTGCAAAATGCCCCAGCGACCGCACTGACACCTGCCGTGACGTCGACGGGATTGATTTCCATTTCCGACAGCACGAATTGCCCGACGGGCAGCCCCACTGGGGCAAACTGCGCGAAATATACGCTGGTGGTTCCCGCCAGTAACCCGAGTGTCGGCGCCTTCCTTGCGGGAGGTTTCAACTTTTCGGCGCCGGCAGGTGGGGATGTTCTCTTCACCGTGGATGCGCAAGCGACGGTGCCGCTGAGCGGCGGAGCTCCAGACTGTGCACCTTCCGAGATGATGACTTCGACCGACATGAACAATCAGCCGTTGAAAGTGACTGCAGCGACCACAACAAACGTCGCGCGCACGGATTTCGCGGGTTGTTCCTAAGGGGGAGGATCCAGCGGTGAGGCCGTGCTGGGCCTATCGGGCGACCTCGCCGCAGCTTGGGTTCCCACGCAGCGACGATCCTTCTGTTGTTCCTCCGCAAAGACCGTTCGACTGTTCCTTTGATCCCTAAAATAAATATTCAAACCGGTTATTGAAACGGTTTAAGATTGTGTTCCGGCAAAGCTGTGAATTCTCTCTGTGTGAGGAAAAATGCTTCGTTTCCGATACGTGTTTGCTCTCGGGGTTGTTGTTGCCAGTATTTTTGTGTCTCCAAGGAGCTGTGCAGAAAACCTGGAAAAATTGCCGGCTTCCTCCGTCAGCTTGAATGACGGCTGGCAGATTCAGTCTTCTTGCGTAGCGAAGTCGACGGGCCAGCAGGTTTCCACGCCGGGATTCGAAGCAACCGGTTGGCATAAAACGACAGTGCCGAACACCGTGGTTGGCACGCTAGTGGACGACAAGACGTACCCTGACCCGACGTACGGCACCAATCTCAAGAAATTCCCCGGAATGAATTACAACGGCAAATCGTTTTTTGCCAATCAGGATATGCCGGAGGAGAGTCCTTTCAAGTGCTCGTGGTGGTGGCGAACGGAATTCACTCCGCGGCCGCCCTTCGCAGGCAATCATTTTTGGTTGCACTTTCCCGGTATCAACTACCGCGCTAACGTGTGGGTGAACGGGAAGAAGATTGCCGACGCGAAAGATGTCGCCGGGACGTTCCGGATCTTTGAATTCGACGTGACTTCCGCGCTGAATACGAACGGCCAAAACGCTGTCGCGCTGGAGATCTTCGCACCCGAAAAAAATGATTTGGGCATCACCTGGGTGGACTGGAATCCCACGCCGCCCGACAAGGACATGGGCATCTGGAAAGAGGTGACGCTCACAACAAATGGTCCCGTGGCTCTGCGCAATCCTTTCGTCAAATCGAAGCTCGACTCAGAATACAAAACCGCCGAGCTCACACTGAGCGCAGACCTTCGCAACCAAGCGGGCAATCCCGTGAAAGGTGCATTGATAGCGGAATTGGATGGGCAGACCTTGAAGCAGGACGTCGAGCTGGCGGCCGGCGAGACAAAAACAGTACGTTTCGCGCCCGCGCAGTTCCCGCAGTTGAAGCTTGACCATCCAAGACTTTGGTTGCCTTACACCATCGGGACACCGAACCTCTACACGGCCGCCTTGCTTTTTCAGGTGGATGCGTCGGCAAACGTTTCTGACCGTGCGCAGGTGACCTTTGGTATTCGTGAATTCACATCCGAGCTCACCGAAAAGGGCCATCGCCTCTTCAAAATCAATGGGCGAAATATTCTGATTCGGGGCGCGGCCTGGGCTCCGGACATGTTTCTCCGGCCCATGTCCAAGAAACTCGACGCGGACCTCGCCTATGTGCGCGACATGGGCATGAACACAATTCGCCTCGAAGGCCGCATCGACCGTGACGAGTTCTTTGAGAAGACGGACAAGCTCGGCATTCTCGTCATGCCGGGCTGGACTTGCTGCGACGCGTGGGAGCGATGGAAGCGCTGGACGCCGGAAACCCACGCTATTGCTAAAGCGTCCATGGCCGATCAGGCGCGGCGGCTTCGCAATTACGCAAGTATTTTCGTCTGGCTCTACGGCAGCGATGGCCCTCCACCGGCTGAGGTCGAGCAAATGTATCTGGACGTTCTCATGCAGGCTGAATGGCCGAATCCCGCGCTATCTTCCGCCAGCGATACACCGACAAAGCTGACCGGCAATTCAGGCGTAAAAATGACGGGGCCATACGAATACGTGCCGCCCGTCTACTGGCTGGCGGACAGCAAAGCGGGCGGCGCGTACGGCTACAACACGGAAACGAGCCCCGGACCGGCCATTCCGACGCGGGAGTCGCTCGAGAAATTCATCCCGAAGGAACACCTCTGGCCCATCGACGACGTCTGGAATTTTCACGCGGGCGGAGAACGCTTCACAACCGTGAATATTTTCACCGACGGACTCAACCACCGCTACGGCCAGGCGGCTTCGCTCGATGATTACGAGCGCAAGGCTCAGGCCATGGCGTACGACGGTCAACGCGCCATGTTCGAAGCCTATGGGCGGAACAAATACACGGCGACTGGCGTGATTCAGTGGATGCTCAACAATTCCTGGCCTTCGCTGATCTGGCATCTTTACGATTACTACTTGGTGCCCGGAGGCGGATACTTCGGAACGAAAAAAGCTTGCGAGCCGGTGCACGTGCAATACTCCTACGACGATAATTCCGTCGCGGTAGTCAACAGCACATACGAGTCCCTGGAAGGGTTGAAGGTACGTGCGAAGATTTATAACATCGATGCGAAAGAAAAAGCATCGCAAGACGCGACGCTTGACGTTGCGGCGGACGCCAGCGTCAAAGCGTTCGATCTCCCCAAGGTAGAGGGCCTTTCGACCACGTACTTTTTGCGCCTGCAGCTGCGGGATGCCGGAGGCAAGTCTGTCAGCGACAATTTCTACTGGCTTTCGACCAAGGCCGACACGCTGGACTGGGCCAAGAGAAAAGATACAGTCTACACGCCGCAGAAAGAATTTGGCGATTTGACGGGGCTGAACTCTTTGCCGCAGGTCACGCTGTCCGTGAGTGCGGCGAAAAGCAGTGCGGCCGGCAAGGACACGATCGCGGTGACAGCGAAAAATCCCAGCAGTAGCCTCGCCTTCATGGCGCATCTGCGTCTCACGCGCGGACCGGGCGGCGAAGACGTTGTTCCTATCTTCTGGAGCGATAACTACTTTTCACTGCTTCCCGGTGAAGAGCGTCAGGTTACCGCGAGCTACGATTCCTCCGCCCTTGATGGAAAAACGGCTGTGCTCGTGGTCGACGGCTACAACGTCGTTTCGAATAGCGTGCAACCTGCTTACACCAAGGCCGCTGCCGCGAACTAACGATGAGCTAATTCATCAGGCGGGCACGGCAGAGATGTAGTTTGCCGCTAGAGTGCCTGCACACGCGAGGCTGCTAAAGGCAGAGATTTTGACGAATCTTCGGGAAGCAACTCCAGGGCCAGCGCTCTGCCAACCTGCCGTGCCACTTCGGATTGCACATTGAGAACATCGCGCAGGTCGCGGTCGTAGCTGCCGGACCACAGGTGAGTCTGTGCCCGCGTTTCGATCAATTGGGTGGTGATGCGGACACGTTTGCCATCGCGGCGGACGCTGCCTTCCAAGACGTAATCCACGTTCAGTTCCTGCGCAATCTCTCCAATGGTTTTATTTGCAGCCTTGTACTGAATGGCGGACGTCCGCGCGATGACTCCTAGGCGCTTCGGATCGAGCTTGGCGAGCTGAGAGATCATCTCTTCGGTAAGGCCATCGGCGAAGTAGTCCCGTTCACGGCTGTCGCTGAGATTTTCAAACGGGAGCGCCATCAGCATCTTCTTTTCGCCAGCTGAACTCGCGCGGTGCAGCTTTGTGACGGGAGCAATGAAGCGGTAACCAACGCGCGGCACGGTTTCGATGAAGCGTGGGCTCTGCGCCGAGTCTCCGAGTAACTCGCGCAGTTTGTTGACGGCGGTGTTCAAACTATGTTCGTAACCAACGATCGTATTCGGCCAGAGTTTCTCGCGAAGAGACTTGCGGGTAATGACGTGGCCGGCGCGATCGAGCAACATTTCCAGAATCTGAAAGGGTTGCTCTTCGAGCCGGATGCTCATGCCGTGCTTGCGAAGTTTGCGTGATTGGAAATCAACTTCGAAGGCGCCAAACGACACTACGGCGTCTGAAGATTGGGTGTCTTTCATGGTTTCATTTCAACGGTTTGCCCGGCCCCGTCCCCAGGCTGCCCGAAAGTCCTTTCCGCTTGCGTTGATTTTCTCTCGTAAGTCTCTTCCTACGAAGTGCCTCGACGCTGATAAAGACTTGTCCTCCCGGTGATTTATTCCCGGCGGACTCTTGCCATCTAAGAGAAGTATGTGGGTGGATCTTCGATGAGCTATTCGAACCAAAACACTTAACTCTCAATTCGAAATGGAGAATATCCGATGAAGGAAATGGGAAAATTGTTCCCGAGTCGTACAAATCGACGTTCATTCTTGACGAAGGGAACGGTAACAGCAGGCGCTGTAACTTTGGGTGCCGGAGTGCTGGTAGGCAAATCGTTTGCGTTCGACCGAGAGGATGACGGCGACCACACTCCAATCACCAGGGGAGACATCGCCATTCTAAGGTTCTTGCAGGCCCTCGAGCAGGTAGAAGAAGACCTGTGGAGACAGTACGCGGAGCTCGGAGGTACCCAGGATGACGAATTCAGCGGACTCACCGGTGGGAATGCGGCCTATACGCAGGCATTGCAGCTCCTCGACGGGGACATGCCGCAATACATCCACGACAATACCGACGACGAGATCAGTCATGCCAGCTTTCTTAAGAATTATCTGGAATCGAAAGGCGCTGGGTCCGCTGACCTTACCCACTTCAAGGTGTTGCCGAGCAGTACGGCCGATGGGGCACAGCAAATTGGACGGCTCACCAACCTGACCCAGCTCACCATCGACACCAGTTTTTGGTCGCGCTACCGCAGCATTACCAATCCGGATTTCGATCCCATAGCAAAATTTGCTCAGGCGGTTCCCAGTCTAAACATCAATCAACACACCGCTATCCCAAGAAGCAACGCGGACACCCAGGGAAGCGTCATCAATCTCGGCGATCCCACACAGTCAACCTTTACTGACCACCTCAAAGCGATCGCCTTCACTGCAGGGTTTCACTTCGCTTTCATCGAGCAGGGTGGCACTAGCCTTTATCCGGCGTTGGCGCAGCACGTCACCAACCTGGAAGTCTTGAGAATCCTGCTGAGCATCGGCCCCAGCGAGACCATGCACTTCCAGACCTGGCAGGACAAAGCCGGCAATGCCACTCCTCTGAC
>Ga0137407_10002063_pt1 | contig 13209 bp, 11 predicted proteins | sample CZOMad2_2_16fung_FD_108410 | JGI IMG/M metagenome (GOLD analysis project Ga0137407, IMG submission 108410) | Vadose zone soil fungal communities from Angelo Coast Range Reserve, California, USA - CZOMad2_2_16fungal (Illumina Assembly) | ecosystem: Environmental > Terrestrial > Soil > Vadose...
AGCGGGCTTTCTTTCAGCACTTCGGCTTTCAGCACTTCGGTTTTCAGCACTTCGGTTTTCAGCACTTCGGTTTTCAGCACTTCGGTTTTCAGCACTTCGGTTTTGCGCTCGTCGGGCCGAGCGCATTTCCATCGATGCCCATGTGTCGTAGTAGTCCGTGCCCTCGTAGCTGTTCATCTGGCCGACAGAAATTTGCTCGCGAGTCAACGAATCGAAGTAACAATCGAAGGTGCCGCGGTGCTCATTGTGAAGACGTGCATGCAGGAATCGATCGTCCCCTTTGTATGCTTCCGGCTGACCTCCTCCGTGGGCGGGCAGCATTCTGCTGAATGTAATCAGCAATCGAAGGGCGTCGGTTTGGGCAAGAGTGCGGCCAATGGAATCGTAGGCGCCGAGAAACTGGTCTCCCTTGCTGGAAGATCGTAAATTGGCTTCGATCTGATCGAAGATATCGTCGTTAAAGCGAAAGTAGGCGGTAGTAAATTTCTCTTCGAGAACAGCCGCGCCGGTGAACAATGACATAGAAGATCGCTCGGCCTGGTCGATGGGAACCAGCAACACTTCCCCACTCCCGGCAAAGAATGCGCCGGTTGGCTCCCCCAGGACATCTTCGGTGAAGGCAATGGTGCCGTCCTCGAGAGTGATGTGAAGATTTTCGTGGTTCAGCGAGGCGTCCCGAACCTGGTATACCCGTCTCGGATCAAGACCAACACCACCCAATTGCTGATATAGCGCTGCGACGTTTGGCGCCGCCTGCGCCCTCACCGCCCTGCCTTCGCCAACAAAGAACACTACTAAGCTGAGCATCAGTGAGATTAGAGCAGGCATTCGATCAGTTACCTTAGTCACGCAGCCATTCCACGATTGCGTTGCTAAACTTTTTGCTGTGCGGAAGTGCGTCATATTATTCCTTGCCTGCTCGATCCATATATCTGCTGAGACTATCCGCCTAAAGAATGGCGGAAGCATTTACGCAGACCGGGTGCGGGAAACTCCCACCCGCATGGAGTACGACGTGGGCGACAACTCCTATGGTATCCCCAAGGCATTGGTTGACCATGTGGAACCCGGGGGGGCGCCCGCTCCGGTTAGATCAACTCAAGGGCAGAACGATACCAGCGAATTACCGGCATTTAGACCTACCGTCGGAATTGACAACGCGGATGTGTCCTTATCTGTAATCCATGAGGGGAATGTTGACGCCTCCGCTCTTGATGCCTTGGAACGCTCAGGCAACGGCACCCTTGCGGCAGCTGGGTACTTTGTCGCGGGCCGGTATGAAGAAGAAAGGAAACACAACAACGCGGCACGGACGTATTTTGAGCGGGCGCTGGGCTTTTCTCCAGACAACGCTTCCATATTGACCCATTACGCAGCGATTCTGATCCAGGCGGGGGCCTATTACGAGGCTGCTTCCGCGGCTGATCGTGCAGTGCGGTTAGTGCCGAATTCGCCGGATGCTTTGGCCATATTGGGATATGCACAGTTCGCCTCCGATCACAGCGACCAAGCTGTACAGTCGTGGCAGCGCTCGCTCGCGTTGCGGCCAGACCCGATGGTCCAGCGGTACCTGGATAAAGCGAGGCGCGAATTGGCCGCTGAAGCGAGTTTTTCACAACGTGAGACGGGTCACTTCACTCTGCGCTACGAAGGTAAGCAAACCGGCGACGACTTTCGTAGCGAGCTTCTAGAGAATCTTGAAGAGGACTACCGCCAGCTCGGCAGAGACCTTGACGTAACTCCGCACGCCAGCATTCCCGTAATCCTTTATAGCGAACAAGCGTTCTTTGACGTTACGCAGGCCCCAGGTTGGACGGGAGCCCTAAACGATGGCAAGCTGCGCATTCCAATACGCGGTCTCTCTTCAATTACGCCTGAACTCTCACACGTCCTCAAGCACGAACTGGCACATTCGTTCATCAATCAGCTCAGCCGGGGGCGTTGTCCACAGTGGCTGCACGAAGGAATAGCGCAGCTTCTGGAACCACGAACTTCGGCTAATTTCGGGCGCCGCTTAGGGCGTGCTTTTAACACGCAACACGCAATTCCCTTCAATTCCCTGGAGGGTGGATTTGTGGGCTTCTCGGCGATGGAGGCAAATCTGGCCTACAGCGAATCCTTGGCTGCGGCGGAATACCTTAACGATACCTACGGGATGAGCGATCTGCGGCGGATCCTGGAGCGCATCGGCGAAGGCAGTTCTGCCGAGGCAGCGCTGCGGAGCACCATTCACACCGACTACGGTCACCTGGAAACCGAAGTGGGAAAGTTTCTGCAAAACAAATACGGAGAGTAGTTCCAAGCCTGAACCGACCTGGGTTCATAGATTGAACTGCCGCGCAGGATCCGTAACGCCACAGGCCGCGTTCCCCCCTCGTACGGTCCCGAAATCCGGCGGCGCTCCTGGAATTGACAGCTAGTATTGGCGAAACTTCAAGTGTGTGCTAGCTTGCCAAGACTTGCACGATGAGCCCTCTATTCAAAGCGTCTTCGCCCCCTCCCGTGTATCGGGTGCCGAAGCCGAGTCCTTTACCTAGACTGCCAAGTTTTGAGGTTGGGGCAGCATACGCACCGGCTCGGATGGGAGGAGATTTCTACGAATTCGTTTCCGCCAGCGCCTCTAGGGTGGTATTTGCGTTGTTCGATATTGCCGGCAAACGCGACCAAGCCCTAAATATCGCGGCTGTTGCTCAGGATTTTCTTCGGCATAAGGTGCCGGAACTATTCTCTCCGGAGGATGGCAATGAAAGCGAGCGTACTTCACAGCTCGCCATTGAACTCAACCGTCAAATCATTGCTACCGCGAATGGCGTTCATTGCTCGCCTGGGTTCGTTGGGTCCTATCATGAAGACATCGGTATTTTGACTTATTGCAATGCAGGGCACACCCCGGGACTGTTGTGCGACAGTACTGGTATGGCTGCGCTTGAGGCGAATGGATTACCGCTTGGCCTATTCACCCATTCCACTTACGAGGCACAAGTGTCAGTCCTCCTGCCAGGCGCAGTATTGCTGCTTGCGTCTCGAGGATTGCTGGAAAGCAGACACAAGGACGAAGAATTTGGGTTGGAGCGACTGAAAGAAGTCATGCAAACGGGAAAGTACCACACCGCGCAGGAGCTCTGTAATCAGGTGCTGCAGGCAGCCCAGCAGTTCACGGGCGCGCCACTGGTTCACAATGACGTGACCGCGATCTCCCTGTTACGCGACGCCGCGAAGAGTGGGGCTGCGGCATAGTCCTTTTTCATACGATAGCCAGGGGAAAAAAGCCCGCAGGGACTGTACAATATCTGCATACGAAATTCATGAAATACAAGTTTCCAATTCTGTTGCTTGTGCTCGCCCCGAGTTCTCTACTGGCAGCCGACCCGGCCGCTGATACCAAGTCGGACACGGTGGTAGAAGAGATTATTGCTCGCATAGACAATCACATCGTTACCCGGTCTGAGTATGTCCGCAGTCTGGAGCAGGTAAAGCAGGAGGCCCAGCAGCAGAACGCGCCCAGCCAGGACGCCGCCGCTCGTCAAAAAGACGCTCTACGCGATCTTATCGATCAGGAATTGCTGGTGGATGAGGGCCAGCAATTGGGAATCACGGCGGACACTGAGCTGGTGAAGCGGCTGGACGAAATCCGCAAACAAATGAATCTAGGGACAATTGAAGAACTGGAAAAGGCAGCGCAGGCGCAAGGCGTGTCTTATGAGGAGTTCAAACAGAACCTGCGAAATAACATCATTACCCAACAGGTGATCCAGCGTGAGGTGGGATCACATATCACGATCTCACAAGAAGAAATCAAGAAGTTTTACGACGAACACAAAAGCGAGATGCAACGCCCGGAACAAGTGCGGGTAAGTGAAATTCTGGTTTCGACTGACGCCAAGCCAGCGAAAAAAGGGCCCCAAGAGGGGAATGCCGCTCCTGAGATTTCCCCAGAGCAGCGGGTCAGCGAGGCAGAATCCAAAGCCAACCAGCTACTCGCCGAGATACAGAAAGGGGCCAAGTTCGAAGACGTGTCGAAGAAAAACTCCGATGGCCCAACGGCGGCGCAGGGCGGCGATCTGGGATTTTTCAAGCGTGGGGTCTTGGCCAAAGATCTGGAAGACCTCACATTCGGGATGAAACCGGGCGAAGTGTCCAAGCCGGTTCGCACCAAGCAAGGTTTCGTTATTCTGAAAGTTACGGAACACCAGATGGCCGGCCTGCCACCTATCAAGGATGCAGAGCCTAAAATCCAGGACGCTCTGTACTATCAGAAGCTACAACCTGCGCTCCGCTCCTACCTCACCAAGTTGCGCGAAGAGGCATTTATCGATATCAAACAAGGTTACGTTGACACGGGCGCCAGCCCTAACCAGACGAAACCTGTCTTTACTTCAGCCGCCGTGGCCGGTGCGAAGAAGCTCAAAAAGAAGAAGAAGTTCCTGCTGTTTTAGTGTAGGCTGAGGCCAATCAGCGACCGCAATCCACTGATCGATAAGTCAATTCATTTGTGCCGTGCAGTGCGCAAAGTGGGGCGCGATGCAGCGGTGGGCCCAATCGCTTATGAAGGATTTCTATATTTCGGACTGCGCACGGTGCGAGAACAAGCTTATTGTTTCCAGCTTTGTCGTCGCGGTCAAGCAGATCAAGCCGAAGAAAACGGGCGAGCCCTATTTGGCCCTCACCCTGGCGGATCGCACCGGTCAAATTGAAGCCAAGATGTGGGACAACGTCGCCGATGTGCTGGACGCCTTCGAACAGGACGACTACGTCAAAATAAAGGGCCTCATTAACCTCTATAAAAAACACTTCCAACTGACGATTCACAAGGTCCGCAAGCTACAAGAGTCCGAGATTGAATTTGACGATTATCTACCCAAGACCACGAAAAACATCGACGAGTTGTGGCAGACGCTAGCCGATTTTGTGGCCAGCTTCAAGAATCCCCAGCTGCGAGCGCTGGTGCAGGCTTTCATGGCCGATCCAGAGATCGCCAACGCTTACCGCTGCGCGCCTGCCGCCAAGACCCTGCACCACGCGTACATAGGCGGCCTTCTCGATCATGTGGTGTCATTGTGCAAGTCCTCGGACCTGATGTGTCGCAATTATCCGCAGATTGATCGTGACTTGCTGCTCACCGGGGTCTTTTTGCACGACATCGGCAAGATATACGAGCTCACGTACAGTCGCTCATTCGCGTACACCACCCGAGGCCAGCTCCTCGGGCACATGATTATCGAACTGGAATTGCTGCAACAAAAAATTGCTCAGGTGACGGGCTTCCCGCCTGAACTGAAGGTTTTGCTCGAGCACCTCATCATCAGCCATCATGGCCACTACGAATTCGGCTCGCCCAAGCTCCCTATGTTCCCAGAGGCTCTGATGCTGCATTACTTGGATGATCTGGATTCCAAAATGGAGAGCATGCGGGCGCATCTTGAGCGAGAAGCTGATTTAGATAGTCCATGGACCGGGTATAATGCCTCGCTCGGCCGGCCATTTCTAAAACGCGAAAAATTTCTCGAGAAAACACCTGTACCCAGCGATCCCGAAACTTCTGTGTCGAATGCGCCAATTGAGATCCTGGCCGCGGACAGGGAGCTAGAGGGAGCGCCGGCGCCGTCGGAAATTTCGGGGAATGGTGCGGGCAAGGCGTCGGCCGCGACCCGGACCACTGTTGCCGCAGATAATTCAAACGGAACCGCCCACGAGGATTAGTTCAGGAAGTGAGCTACCTTCGTCCCCAAGTGGATGGGAATGTGGGGAGGAAGTCGTAAGCCGTGTGATTAGGGCCAATAGGAGTTGCACTAGTCCCATATTCTGCTAAGAAAAAGGTCCCACTAACGGAGGCTGAGACTATGCGTTCATCATACTTCGCGGTAGTTTGCGTTCTTTGTCTTGTGCTGGGGTTGGGCGGCTGCGGCAAAAAATCGGAACCAGCCACAGCAGAGCCAAGCCCATCTACTTCCACAGGCCCAATGGCAACGGCGGGACAGACAAAAGCCGAAAAGCCCAGCGCGACGATGGCCGTTCCTACGATCGTTCCAGCCGGCACTGCGATCACAGTGCGGCTGGGCCAGGCGGTAGGCTCGAAGATCAGCAATTCCGGTGAGAGCTTTGCGGCTACCGTTGCGAGCCCGGTATCGGTCAATGGCACGGTAGTTATTCCCGCCGGAGCAACTGCCCAGGGTACGGTAGCCGAAGCTGCCCCGCGGGGAAGATTTAAGGGTGGAGCGCGCCTGCGACTCACTCTGAATTCGATTACCGTAAACGGCTCCACAAAACAGATTCAGGCCGCCGCCGTAAGCCGCGCCATAAAAGGTAAGGGCAAGCGTACAGCCGTGATGGTTGGCGGTGGCGCCGGACTAGGCGCTCTCATCGGCGGCATAGCGGGGGGCGGCAAAGGGGCGGCCATTGGAGCAGCTGCCGGGGCGGGAGCCGGTACTGCGGGTTCGGCTTTTACTGGCAACCAGGACATTGTGCTGCCCGCGGAGTCGGCGCTCACCTTCAAGCTGTTACAACCGCTGGAGGTCAAGAAGTAATTTTGCTGATCCAGTGTGGAGAGTCGTCCTAAATCCGCAAGGACTAAGGGCGAAGACCGTCCATGCTACGGCTGATAAACTTTGCCCATGGATTTCAGCCGATTTGAAGCTCTTACCTTCGATTGCTACGGCACTCTAATCGACTGGGAAAGCGGGATCCTTGCCGCGCTTCGCCCGATTCTCATTGCGCACGGCCAAAATCTCAGCGATGGCCAAATTCTCGAGCTCCATTCGGAACTCGAGCCGGCGGAGCAGCAAAAACAGTACAAGCCATATCGAGAAGTTTTGGAAGGAGTTGTGCGGGGCTTCGGCCGAAAGCTAGGCTTCGCCGCTTCTTCCTCGGAAGTGAGTTCGTTACCCACCTCGTTGCAGAACTGGAAACCTTTTCCTGACACGGTGCGCGCGCTCGAATCGCTCAAGACAAAATTCAAACTCGCTATCATTTCAAATACTGATGACGACTTATTCGAGGCCACGGCATGTTATCTGAAAGTTACATTTGATGAGGTCATCACGGCACAGCAGGCGCGCGCCTATAAACCTGCGCTGGAACCTTTTAAAATCGCGATGCAGAGACTGGGACTGGGGCCGGACCGCCTGGTGCACGTGGGGCAGAGCGTTTACCACGACGTGGTGCCAGCCAAGTCGCTGGGTATAAAGTCCGTATGGGTGAATCGTCGTCCGGGCCAGCAAAGTGCAGTAAAGAGTGCGGACGTTAAACCAGATATAGAAGTTCCCGACATGCAAACTTTAGCGCGCATTGCTCTGAATTCAGAGGCAGCGTCTCCAGCAGAGAAGAAGTTGGTGGGCTAGGCGACGCGCCGGCGCTCGAGGTAGGACTCAATGGCAGCGCTGAATTGAGCATCCACGCAATCGCATATTGCAAACAGGTCGCCAATCAGATAGCTGACGTCTACCGCCAGGAGATTCTGTTCAATAATTGCACAGAGGGTTTGCCGCAGAAAACGTCCTTCCTTGAGGAGTAGTGGGATGGAATACCCTTTCTTCTTGCGAAGCCGACCATGTTCGGTCCCCGCTTTAAGGTCTTCAACTCCGCCGCAAGAGTTACCTTCAAGGCTACAAACAATTTCCTGAAGCAGGCCGGGCAGGAAGTCGGCGCGCTCAATTTCCGTCATTACGATCGCATTCAGCTCAGCATTGCCGTGGACCAGGGCGAGCCAACGTTCCATCACTTCTTGCTGATTGTCACGCAGAATCTGCGATACGCGCTGGCGCGGCAGGAAATGGGGACGCTGGCCGCGGTCTTCGAGACACCGTTCGATAGTGCCAATCAGACGCTCGACGTGGGCTGGTTTAACGACATAATCGTCCACCTGTGCGCGTATCGCTTCAAGTGCAGTTTCGAATGCAGGATAGCCGGTGAGAATGATGGTGATGGCGGCCGGTTGGGTGCGGCGCATCGCGCTGACCACGGTAAAGCCGTCGCCCGGCTGTCCGATGTGAAGATCGGAAATTAAAATATCAAAGGATGCTTTACTGATCTGGTCGAGCGCCTCCGCCACATTGGAAGTGGTCGTGACTTGAAACCCATGGCTTTCGAGGATTGCGGGCAGAGTAACGCGAATTCCGGGCTCGTCGTCCACGAACAGGACGCGAGGCAGTACACTGCGTTCGTCGGGAGTTTGTTCCGGCAAGACCCCTCCTGTGATGTTATTGATTCACAGGTATTTTGATGATCTTTTTTTGAATGGCGTAGGTAACCAACTGAGCTTTATTGTGTATGTCCAACTTGCGCATTAAGTTGAACTTATGAGCTTCTACGGTTTTAACGCTCAAGCCCAGCAAAACCGCAATTTCTTTCACCGAGTTGCCTTCGGCGAGCAACTTCAGAATTTCACGCTCCCGAGGTGTAAGGGTGGAAATGCGCGGTCGCATTTTGGAATCCCGTACACGTGCCCGAAAGTCTTCCACCAGTTTGCTCAGCACCTGTGAACTTAAATATTTCCCACCTTTGTAAACGTCGCGAACCGCGCTCACCAACTGCGGTGCCGGTGTATCCTTCAGAACATAACCCGCAGCCCCAACCTCAAGACACTGCACCAGGTAATCCTCATCCTCGTACATGGTGAGGAACAGCAGTTTGGTCTCGGGACGATTCTTGCGAATCTGGCGGGCGGCCTCGAAGGAAGAAAGGCCGGGCATACCGATATCCATTAATACGATGTCTGGGCGTAGGTCGAGGGCCTTCTGCACGGCCTCTCCGGCATCGGCTGCCTCACCCACCACCTCGAAGTCGGACTCTCCTTCGAGCAACCTGCGAACTCCCTGCCGGAACAGTGTGTGGTCGTCCACGAGCAGACACTTAATCTTTCCCATTGGTTCCTCTTAAGGCTTTCCGAATTGAAAGTACGAGTCCCGACCAGTCGAGCAGGTTCGCGACAAATGAGCACGGCTAACTTGCGCTCGACCCACTGCTCACGGCCGCGGTGCGTGCCGAATATCCCGTCTCTGAAGTTGCAGGCAAGGAGACCGCAGCGCCTGAATCCGGGACAGTTACTTCGATGCGAGTACCGCGACCCTTGCTGGATCGAAGTTTCACTAATCCTCCGAGAGCCACAATTCTCTCCCGCATGCCTGCCAAACCAAAGCTCTTGCCCTTGAATAATCCTTTTTGGGTAAACCCCACACCATCGTCTTCGACGGTAAGCCGGACCACCCCTTCTTCCCGAGCAACCTGAATGTTCACAGTCTTAGCCTGCGCGTGCTTGGCGACGTTATGCAAGGCCTCCTGTACGACTCGATAGAAAGCAGTTTCCGTCTCCGGTGCCAGTCGTCCCACAGAGTCAGACATCGCTACCCGGGCCTTGACTCCAGTGTTCTTGGAAAGATCTTTAGCTTCCTTACGGATCGCGGCCACCAGGCCCAACTCCTGCAAGACCAGCGGCGAAAGCCGTGCAATCATACGCCGCAAACCCTCAATCGTGCGGTCCACCACTGCCAGGGTTTCCCGGATCTTCTGGTGCGCGGAGCGCGATTGCAGGCTGCTCTCCAACATCCCCAGGTAGAGGCGTATAACCATCAGACCCTGCCCGGTCTCATCGTGAAGCTCACGGCTGATGCGCTTGCGTTCCTCTTCCTGCACGCGCAGCAAGTGTCCTGAAAGATCGGCAATCCGCGATTCGCGTTCGCGCAGGGCATCGGTCATCTGGGCACGGTCAATCGCCAGCGCAGATCGGTCGGCAATGGCCCGCATCAGCTCGCGTTCAGTGGGCATCCACTGGAAGGGAACAGAAAATCCGATCTCTAGCACACCAATAATCTCTTCAGCGCTTTTTTTTAGCGGTACCGCCCAGATCGACTTCGCATCTCGACGCAGCATGGGATCGGGATCGCCACTAGCATTAGCGTCCGCAAAGCTGTCCGGCTCGCCAGTTAAAGCTACCTTTCCGGAGAAGCCTTCTCCCGGTCTGACCGCGAAATCCTCTTCCACCTCGCCACTGAGTCCGACGGACGCCCCGACTCGCAGGACCTCTGCTTCCGAGTCGCGGAGCAAAACCACACCCATCTGGGCGCCGAATGTGGTTGCAGTAATCTCAAGCACTCTTTTCAGGAGACTGGGGAGGTCGGGCGCAGTAAGTTCGGCGTCGAGGACCGAGAGCAGTGCTGCAGAGGAGTTCTTTTGCATCTCGAAGTAGGCCAGGGACACGGCCACAAACGTAGCCGACGCGAACATCTCTAAAGCGGCCACGATTTCGCTGCGGCGCTCCTTAAAGGTCTTTCCCACGTAAGGTTCAGAGAAGAGCTGGTACAGTTCCAAGGAACGGGCAACGGCCTTGGTCTCGACCTGCAGCTTGGCAAGCCGGGTGCCGAAATAGGTAAGGTTCTCCGAGAAACTTTGAAAATCGCTCTGGCAGAAGAGGGCGAAACCGGTACCCAAATTGAGCCGCTCCAGGGCGATCATAGCGCGACCGTCAAACTGGAATTCCTCGAACATACGTGCCCGCCAAGCGGCTGTAATTTCCGGGAAAAAGGGCTTAAGGAGACGTACCGCCTCCAAAATAAGACCTTTCGAACTCTCTTTTAGAACTAAGGGCGGAGACAACGGTTCTCCTTTAAGCTCAGGCCAGATTATCGGTTCAGGCTCACCTGGCGGCTGGTTGTTAGCTGGCAAACCGGAATGTCGCGGTTGAAACGTATCTTACCCGTTTTGAGGCCGGTAATCTAGGGCCCATCTAAGAACAAATACTAATCATAGGTGAGCGTTTCTGCTTAGTACCTTAGGTTTGTAGTACCTTTGGTTCGGTGCTAAGGTTCGGCAGTCTGCTTCTTTCCAGCTGGCCTCCATCCGATACAATCCTCTGTTCATGCTGCGTTACTTCACCACCGGCGAGTCGCATGGCGAAGCTCTTACCGCCGTGCTTTCCGGAGTTCCCGCAGGGCTGAAAATTGACCTCGATTTTGTGAATCGCGAACTCTGGAGACGCCAACAGGGGTATGGCCGTGGCGGTCGAATGAAGATCGAGAGCGATCACGCTCGCATTCTTTCGGGCGTGCGTGGTGGCTCGACAATCGGTTCCCCCATCACAATTCTGCTGGAGAACAAGGATTGGAAAAACTGGCAGGAGTCGCTTCCGGTTGCTGCCGGTGATCCAGCGAAGCACCGGGCAGTCAAATCGCCACGCCCCGGACACGCGGACCTGGCAGGCGCGCTGAAGTATAACTTTCCTGAAGCTCGGTATGTCCTGGAACGGGCTTCGGCGCGTGAGTCGGCGGCGCGCGTTGCCATTGGAGCGCTGGCCAAATTGTTCTTACGAGAGCTCGGCATCGAAGTACTTAGTCACGTCTTAGCGGTTGGTTCGGCTGCCCTTTCCAATGCCGACGTTCCTTGGGAGCAGGTTCGCGTTCTTGCCGACCGCAAGGACGTGCTGCTCAACTGTGTTGATCCTGAAGCCGAGCAGCGCATGAAGGGCGAAGTTGATCAGGTGTTGAGAACAGGTGACTCGGTTGGCGGGGTATTTGAAGTGGTAGCGCACCAGGTTCCACCGGGACTTGGTACTTATGCCAACTGGGACGAGCGTCTGGACGGAATGCTGGCAGGAGCGGTCATGTCACTTCAGGCGGTAAAGGCAGTGGAGATTGGGGTTGGAGTTGCTGCAGCCAGCTCGCCTGGTTCTCGAGTTCATGATGAAATTGGCTACTCCAAACGGAGTTCATCGACCGGGCTCGCCGAGCCCGACGGCGGGAGAGGTAGCCAGTGGCCGACGACAGAAACTGAGGGGAAGTTTTCTGGATTCGTGCGAAAGCATAATCATGCGGGCGGTATAGAGGGCGGGGTATCCAATGGAGAGGACATTCTCGTGAGGGGATATCTTAAGCCCATTTCTACCTTGCGCCGGCCTCTGGAGTCAGTGGACTTCGAGAGCCGCGAACCGGTGAAAGCAGCCTACGAGCGTTCCGACGTTTGCGTGGTCCCGGCGGCCGGCGTGGCGGCCGAGGCTATGGTGGCATTGACCCTTGCCCGATGCGCACTGGAGAAATTCGGCGGTGACTCTATGGGTGAGACTCTGCGCAACTTTCTCGGTTACCGCCAGCAGTTGCAAAACTACTGATGATCTATCCCATAGTTAAATATGGTGACCCGGTTCTGGAGAAGCCTGCCGCTCCGGTCACAGTTTTCGACGACGAACTCCGTAAACTAGTCGAAGACATGTTTGAGTCCATGTACGCCGCCCATGGTGTGGGCCTGGCTGCGCCGCAGATCGGCATTTCGCAGCGGGTGGCCGTGGTGGACATCACCTTCAAGGAGGATCCGACCGCCAAGTTGGTCCTGGTTAATCCGGAGATTATCCATACTGGGGGACGACACTCGCAAAACGAGGGCTGTTTGAGCATTCCGGAGTTTCGAGCTCCGGTCACCCGCCCTAGGCACGTCACCGTCCGGGCGCAGGACCTGGAGGGAAAGCTCTCCGAGCACACCGGAGAGGACCTTTTAGCTCGCGCCTTCATGCATGAAACCGACCATCTCAACGGCCGCCTTTACATCCATCGCATCAGCGCACTCAAGCGCGATCTGATAAAGAGGCAAATTCGGAAACGGATAAAAGCTGGAGAATGGTAGCAGCTTTCGGGGTCTGCTCTCGACATCAGCTTGAAACTTGAATCGGACACCCGGCGTCCAGCCATGAACCTGGTATTTTGCGGGACACCACAATTCGCTGTGCCCACGCTCGAGAAGCTGGTCAAAAGCGGCTTACAGGTGAGTCTCGTGGTTACGCAGCCGGATCGGATGAGAGGACGGGGTTTGGAACTGACCTCTTCGCCAGTTAAACACTGGGCACTGAGCTTTGGGCTGCCAATCGTCCAACCGGATAAGATCAAGAACAATGAAGATTTGCGCTCGCAACTCACCCAATTACACCCAGATGCGATTGTCGTCGTGGGTTATGGGCGCATCATTCCTGAATGGATGATCAAATTGCCAAAGTTTGGCAACCTCAATCTGCATGCGTCACTGCTGCCTAAATATCGCGGCGCCGCCCCCATTCAATGGGCAATTGCAATGGGCGAGAGAGTCACGGGCGTCACAACAATGCGCATCGACGCCGGCTTGGATACAGGGGACATTCTATTGCAAAGGGAAGTCGCGATTTCGGAAAGGGACACCTCCGTAACCCTTGCACCCCGCCTGGCGATGGTCGGGGCCGAATTGATGGCTGACACCTTG
>Ga0137407_10002064_pt1 | contig 13209 bp, 17 predicted proteins | sample CZOMad2_2_16fung_FD_108410 | JGI IMG/M metagenome (GOLD analysis project Ga0137407, IMG submission 108410) | Vadose zone soil fungal communities from Angelo Coast Range Reserve, California, USA - CZOMad2_2_16fungal (Illumina Assembly) | ecosystem: Environmental > Terrestrial > Soil > Vadose...
CTCGGCGGAAGCAGAGCCCGTTCTATGGTCCGGAGCGTTTCACCTATCAGCCGGAAAGCAACAGCTATCGTTGTCAGGCAGGTGAGCAACTCAACTACGTTGGCCTGAATGTCCGCAATCGTGCTCACGCCTACATCGGCAGTGCCAAACGTTGCGGGCCATGCTCCCAAAAACGCCCGCCTCGCGGGGAGTATTGAGTTCCTAGTGGTGATTGACGAGCAGGGGAAGCCCATCTGCATTTCTGTTGTTCAGGAACCGTAATGATCCAGTGCCGCTCATTGGACGAGCGAAACCAAAAAGCACTGGTTGCTAGAGTTCCCCACTGAAATGACATGGAAGAAAACTCGAATTCACTTCGATTGCCCACGCCAGAGCGAGCGCGAAGAGAGCCCGCGCTGCCAGCAAAGCGATAAGCCGAATCCAGAGGTTCTGCAATCAAGCCCTTCGCGGCCAAGACACACCCTAATTTTGAATGTGTGTCGCGGCCCTTCGTGCCGCCGCGGAGCGCTTGTACCTTCGCCGCTCTGTTGTGAACCCTGCCGACAGCGCACGAGATCCCTTCTACTGTTGCGGGGCACGTTTCTGTAAGGTACGCAAAAGGCGGGCCCGGTCTCGGGGAGTTCCGGTCCCGTTTTTTCTTGTCAGCGCGAACGCCAGTTCGCAGTCGGCAAACTTGTGTAGGAATTGTTGGACTAAATCAGATAGACGGTGATGGCATAGACGGCACCACCCAAAACCGACAGCACGACGAGAAAGCACAACAGAACAGCGGCTGAGGGATAAATCACCCTCTCGAACTGATCGGCCTGCGCGTACATCCCGCTTCCCTCGGCTTAAACCATGCAATCTATCAACGTGCTACAGGGCCCGTCTGTTCACAATTGAACAGTCTTGCTTGTGCTAGGTAGTGCATTATCACGGCTCCTGTAGAGCCCTACCCCTTTTGGGCCGTCAAAAACTCCTTCTCTCTGACAGTCCCTTTTTTCATCTGGTTGACAAACACTTAGCTCCTTGCGACTCCTCCACAATTGGACAGCGGTAAGGTCGGAGAGTAGGCTGGGAGTTGAGTTGTAGTTCACAACCTTATCTGCCGCGCTTCCAAAGCGACGGGCATCCTTGTGAATCGCCGATTCCACGGGAGGCATGACATGGCAGAACCCACCCAACGTGCGCTATTGATTGTCCAAATCGCAACATTGCAGAGAGAGCAGCGGGAATCTAGTGCCGGCGCCATCTATCCCCGGTTGGACCCGCGAGGTAGAAGCTGCGTATGAAAAACGCGCCTCCCGTATCGCCGCTCTGCGCTTTCAATTATCCGGCCTTCGAAGAGGTCGCGAACAGTGAACCCGACACGAATCAGGCTCCCACATTGACCGTTGCAAGAACACGCGTCGTTCTTCTAGTGTCATGGCTCTATTGAACAATCTGCGAAAGTGAGAAACAAGAAACGCCAGCACTACCGCTGTGCTGGCCCGCGGAAAGATTCTGCTTCCGAAATCGTTACTTGGTGCAACTCTGACTGACCATCTTCACGCTGGTTACGCGCAGTTCACCGAGTTCCACTTTTCGTGCCGCGTTCTCAACCTGGCCCTCTTTCTTTTCTTCTGCCTTCGCTTGGCGGGTGGGTGATCCGGTGACCGTCACCTGATGACCGATATGGTCGGCGAGTTTAACGGTGCCGCTAAGCAAGTCCCAGCTCTTGCCGTCTTCGCCGGTGATGGAAAACTGGTCTGCCTGGTCGCCTTTCTGTAGGCAACCGGTCACGGCCTTTGTTTTGCTCTGGTCATCGCCGGGTGCGGTGGTGTCCTGAGCGAGAGCCGTCAGAGACACCAACAGCGCCAGTACTATAGAAGCCATCATGCGTGCAAACAGGGGCAACCTCCTTAAGGTTGTCGTTCGCTAAGATAGGGTAGAACTTCAGATGGGCTGACCTAGTTCAGGGAACCTGAAGAGGAGAAGAATACTCACTCCCCCCCACTGGTGCACTTAAGTGGCCCTTTGCACCAACCCCGCAAACTGTTGTTTCGATACCTCACATAACAGATCCGCCAACCGCAGAGTCTGGGTCCGTCGTGTAGCTTTGGCGGAAAGCGAGCTTAAACGGCGGCGTGCCAGCATCGTCGAGACGCGGGAGATTTCGGCCCTTGAGCCAACTCGCATCAATTCGCCAAAAACTCGGCAATTGTGAAGGTGACTTGGGCCTGATTGGGATCGAGAGTTGCAGTTTGCCAAGCGTAGCGAATGTGCGTTACTCCTTAAATTAGGTGCGTTACGCTTTGGGCGTCCCTCTTTCCCCTTGGGTACTCGCTGGCGGGCTAAATAAAGACAGGAAAAGCAGATCCGGGACGCATCTAATAGGGTACACGCCACAATTCTATGTCTGACCTAAAGCCGATCGGGGTACAAGTCTGCTCGGTAGCGATTACAAAACTGGGACTTTCGTCAATCTGGTTGGAAAGGGACACTCTGTCAAAAACCATGTTTGACAGGGACCTGCCTCGTCGCAAGATTGTATGGATCGAAGAAGATCGTTTTCGCGGTTTCGCTTGCTCGGCATGTTCCTGGCGGTTTGAGTCTTCTGCTGTGCCCACGGGTAAATCTTTCGAAGAAATGATGCGGAACTACGAGTTGCAACGCGACAAAGAGTTTGCATCCCATGTTTGCACTGATCACCCGAGAACCACGGGCCAAGCTCAATTGAAATAGACCTACGCTTCCGGAATCTGGAGGGGAAGTAAGTTTTTGGCTGAAGATTGCGCAGGATCTAGGAACCACGGAAGCGGGGTGGGCGGATTCTTGACTTTGGCTGTCCCGAGACAAACCAACCAACGTCCGCTAAGGATGCTCACCCCAACTCGAACCACGCTAATCTGTTCCAAAAGCCAAAGCTGTTCACAATTGCACACGCGCCCTAGAAGGTGTGCGCTCGGCAAAAGGCTGGTCAAGTGTGACCAGTTGTACCGTGTGGTACGGACACTCTTGTCCGCAGTTCTAACGATCATCAAACCTGAGCCCGAGACTCCTCTTAACCAAGAGGACTACCCGCTTGGAAAGGTGATCGTCCTGACCGACCCGTCAACGTCACCGCTAAATTAGGACTGTCAGTCCCTGTCGACTTCCTATGTGGTCAATTTTGACCAGTCCGCAAGGCACTCTGGGTGAATACTGACAAGAGACAAATTCTCAAACCAGCGCCACTGATCGCGGAGTGTTCTATCTGACAAGTGGCCTCTTTCAGCACCTGTTCTCACCAAGTTAGGAACAAATGTCGCTACCAATAACAGAGTTTCCCCAGGGGCTCTTGGAAGTTGTCGGTCCGCGACCCTTGGTGCAAGGCAGGGTGTCGACGGCTCGTCCACGCTCGCAATCGAAGATGTCCCTGCCCAGCCGGATCGCGGTGATTGGAAATTATCTTCCGCGGCAATGTGGCATTGCCACGTTCACCACGGATCTATGTGCGGCGATTTCAGCGGAGTATGGAACCGCCCGATTGTTGGCGCTGCCAGTGAACGACACGGAACAAGGATATGACTATCCGGCGCAGGTGCGATGGTCGCTCGCCCAGGACGATGTAAAGTCGTATCAGGAAGCGGCTGAATTCTTGAACTTCAACAACATCGACATGGTCTGCCTGCAGCACGAGTATGGAATCTTCGGCGGCCCGGGCGGGAGCCATATTTTGCATCTGCTGCGGGGGTTGAAGATGCCGCTGGTGACGACCCTGCACACGGTTCTTCGCGAGCCCAATCCTGACCAAATGGTGGTCATGGAAGAAATTGCAGAGCTTTCGGATCGCCTGATTGTCATGAGCCAGCTTTCGTCCCAGTTCTTGCAGGAAATCTTCAAGGTACCCAGCAGCAAGATCGATATGGTTCCGCACGGCGTTCCAGACCTGCCATTCCTGGATCCCAATTTTTACAAGGACCGCTTTGGGGTGGAAGGAAAGGCCGTTCTACTCACGTTCGGCCTGCTCTCGCCGAACAAGGGAATTGAAAATGTAATTCAGGCGTTGCCGCAGATCTTGTCCAGACACAAGAACGTTGTTTACATCGTCGCAGGCGCAACTCACCCGCACATTCTCCGGCGCGAGGGGGACAAGTATCGTGCCAGCCTGCAAGCTTTGGCGAAGACGGTAGGAGTGGAATCGCAGGTAATCTTTCACGATCGCTTCGTCAGCCCTGAGGAAATGGTTGAGTTTATTGGGGCGGCAGATATCTACATCACTCCTTATCGACATGAGGCGCAGGTAGTTTCGGGGACGCTGGCCTATGCACTCGGCGCCGGCAAGGCGATAATCTCGACCCCATACTGGCATGCGATCGAGTTATTGGACGACCGCCGCGGTGCGCTGGTCCCCTTCCAGGATCCCAATGCGATCGCACAAAAGACAATCGAACTCCTGGATACTCCGGCGATACGCCATGCCATGCGTAAACGCGCTTATCTGTTCGCGCGGGAGATGGTCTGGAAAAGGGTAGCGCAGGGCTACATGGAGAGTTTCTCGCAGGTACGCAGCGACCATATGGAAAGTCCACATGTTCAGTTCTCGGCTCGCGTTACCAAAAAGTTGCTGGATCAGCTGCCGGAATTGAAACTGAAACACTTGCATCGGATGACGGATGACACCGGAATGCTGCAGCACTCGATCTTTACCATCCCGAACCGCGGAGAGGGATACACGACCGACGACAATGCTCGCGCACTCGTCTTCACAGTGCTAATGGACCAACTGCGCGAGAAACAACGTTTGAAAAGCGACCCGGCGATTGCAGGTTTCGTTGCGGGAATTTCGGCTTGCCGGTATTTGGCATTCCTGGAGCATGCTTTCGATCCCGCGAACGGTCGATTCAGGAACTTTCTCGGCTACGATCGGCGGTGGATCGAAGGTGAGGGATCGGAAGATTGTCATGGACGCGCTTTGTGGGCTCTGGGAACGGTCCTGGGCCGATCCAAAGATCAGGGATTGAGGTGTGCTGCCGGGCGTCTGTTTGAATTCTCCCTTACAGCAGCCATGGAATTCAGCAGTCCGCGCGCCTGGGCCTATACCCTGCTTGGAATTCAGGAATACCTCGAGTCGTATCCGGGAGACCGCGATGCCCAGAGGGTGAGATCGGCGCTCGCTCAGCGTCTGCTCGAAATGTATGGGTCGGTCCGCAGCCCGGATTGGAAATGGTTTGAAGATGTGCTTGCCTATGGAAACGCGAGATTGCCCCAAGCCATGCTGTTGGTGGGCTCGGCGCGCTCGAACGAGCGCATGATTTCCGGCGGTCTCGAATCACTGGATTGGCTGTTGACACAGCAACGCTGCGAGACTAACGGGCACTTCGTGCCGATCGGGTCGCAAGGCTTCTATCGCAAGAACGGTGAAAAGGCCCGATTCGATCAACAGCCGATTGAAGCCGCGGGCGCGGTCTCTGCTTGTCTGCAAGCATATCGCGTCAGTGGCGATCGACGCTGGCGCCGCGAAGCCTGGTCGGCGTTCAACTGGTTCCTGGGCGACAACGATCTGCAACTTCCTCTTTATGACTCCGTTACCGGCGGCTGCCGGGACGGTCTGCATCCCGACCGCGCGAATGAAAACCAGGGCGCCGAGTCGACGCTCTCGTTCCTGATGGCACTGCTGGAGATGCGGTCGCTGCAAGAACCTGAACAGATGGAAATCCCTTCATGACGATCAACGAACCTATTCTGTCGAATCTCACGGACAGTCGCTACGAGTCACTACTCCTTCGCCATCCTGCCAACCCGATTCTGACGAGTAAGGATTGGCCGTACTCCATTAATAGTGTTTTCAATGCGGGCGCGACGCTGCTCGCGGATGGAACGACCCTGCTGCTTTGCCGCGTGGAGGATAGACGGGGGTTGTCGCATCTTTGCGTCGCGCGCTCTCGCAACGGTGTCGATGGGTGGCAAATTGATCGCGAACCGACCCTGATGCCGAGCCCGCAGGAGTATCCGGAGGAAATCTGGGGCATTGAGGATCCTCGCATCACGTTCGTGCCCGAGCTGGATCAATACGTGGTTACTTATACGTCCTATTCGCGCGGTGGTCCGGGAGTGTCGCTGGCTCTGACCAAAGACTTCCGAAGTTTCGAGCGCTACGGCGTCATCATGCCGCCGGACGACAAAGATAGCGCGCTACTGCCTCGGAGAATCGATGGATACTGGGCGCTGATTCATCGGCCCGCGACGTCCCTCGGAGCGCACATGTGGATTTCCTACTCTCCGGACCTTCGTCATTGGGGCAGGCACAGGCTCATGCTGGAAGCGCGCCGTGGCGCGTGGTGGGACGCAAACAAGATTGGGTTGTCGCCGCCACCTATAGAAACTTCCAGGGGGTGGCTCGTGTTGTATCACGGAGTGCGGCACACGCCTTCGGGCTGTCTTTACCGATTGGGCGTGGCTCTCTTCGACCTAGAGAATCCGGAGAAGTGCCTTTTGCGCGGAGATTCGTGGATCTTTGGGCCGGAGGCGGAGTACGAACGCCATGGCGACGTCGACGATGTCGTGTTTCCCTGCGGCTACACCATCGATCCAGATGGCGACACCATCAATCTCTACTACGGCGCCGCCGACTGCTCCATTGCCCTGGCACGGGCCAGCGTTCGTACGCTGCTGGACTGGCTGGATGCCAATGGAAGTTGCGAGCGCCGTCAGCGAGCGCAGAATTTGTGAGACTCGTGCTGTGGATTTTTCAATTTGTCTTCGGGTGTCATCACGGCCAAATGAGTAGTGTGTTCACGATTAAGAAAAGGAGCTATACGGTTTGTTTGGAGTGCGGACAGGAATTTGATATTCGTCGGCTCTGATGCGCTCTATGCCTGCCGATCATCCCGATGGGGCACTAAACTGCATCCGAGATGTGAAGTGCCGGTGATTTGATGCGAATCGCAGGACTGACATCGCAATCTTAAATGCGGATTGTGAGCTATCTTGCTCAGACACGAAACACACGACCTGTCATTCTTAACTTTCCTGAGTGTGTCGAGGGGAGCAACGATCGCTGATTCGTAGCTCTCATTCTTAGGCCGCTGTCGGCTAGTTCCTGGCTGATCCAACATCGCGGTCACATCCAGCCAATCGGCATTCTTCGTCCGTGTGTATTCCGCAAAACCTTGCGGTGGAACACGATTCGACCCTAGAGCACTCGAGCATCGATAAGCGGCCTACACCTCCAGGCGGATGAGAGGGGTTAGCCCGCGAAACAAGGAAGGACTGTAGATCATGCCTTTAATTCAACTCCTGGAAGTTCTGGTCGTGGTGGGTGTTCTTCTGTGGTTGGTGAATCGATTCATTCCAATGCAGGGATCGATCAAGTCAATTTTGAACGGCGTCGTGGTAATTGCTGTGGTTCTGTGGATTCTGAATGTGTTTGGAATCTTTCATTCTCTTTCCCGGATCCGGGTCGGCTCATGACGCATTCACGCGCAAGAAGCCATGACAAGGCCGGCGGCACAACCCAAGATCGAGATATACGAAACGGCAGAGGTCTGCCCAAAGGGGACACTTTGAAGACAACTCTACTAGCAGCCGCAATCACCCTTAGTTTGAGCGGGTTTGCTCAAACCAATTCTCCAACAACTCTGGTGGTCGAACCGATAAGTCCGACACCCGTCTTTCGAGTGAACGTAGTCAGCCGCAGCGTACAGGCTGTCAACTACCAGCATCGCAGCGGAGCCACCAAAGTGGATTTCGCCGGCACGGACTTGATGCCGGCGGCCAAGGGCGAAGCCAAAGTGGAGAGCAAGAAGGGCTACACGGAAATCGAAGTGGAATTTGCCAATCTGCAAAAACCCACAACTTTTGGCAATGAGTACCTGACCTACATCCTGTGGGCAATTTCTCCCGAAGGCCGGGCCATCAACCTGGGCGAGGTGTTAGTGGGGGACAACAACCGCAGCAAACTGGATGTCACGACCGACCTTCAGGCGTTCGCTCTGGTTGTAACAGCGGAACCTTATTACGCTGTGCGCCAGCCCAGCAACGTCGTAGTACTTGAAAACGTAGTTCGCGCCGATACGCAGAGGACTACCCAGGCGATGAACACAAAGTACGAACTTCTGGAACGCGGTGGATACATCCCCACCGGCTACAAATTTGATCCGGTGGTCCTGAATAGCAAGTTGCCGTTGGAATTCTTTGAGGCGCGGAATGCGCTGCGCATCGCTCAATCGGAAGGCGCCGAGAGGTATGCCAAAGACAGCTATCAGCGCGCTGTTCAGCTAATGAACAACGCTGATGAATACGCTGTTCGAAGCAATGTCCCAAGAAAACAGCTAATCGCGGTTGCTCGAGAGGTCGTGCAGACTGCCGAAGATGCACGCGCGATCTCAGTCACGAAAATGGAAGAAGAGCGTCTAGCGAACGAACGCCAGGCTTCAGCGAATGCACAGGCGAAGTCGCAAGGCCAAGCCAATGACGCGATTCGGCAGAAGGAGCAAGCCCAGTCCGACACGGCGAAAGCTCAAGCGGCTAAGGCTCAGGCAGAGTCCGATGCGGCAAAGGCTCAATCCGACATGGCCGCTAATCAGACGGCATCAGCCGCGGCGGTCAACGCGGCCCAAGCTGACGCTGACAGATCGCGGTTGGCTGCACAACAGGCCCAGTTGATTGCGCAACAAGCAGAAACCGACAAAGCGGCCATGCGCGCGCGCTTGTCAGAGCAGTTAAACGCAATCCTTCAGACTCGCGACAGCGCGCGCGGTCTCATCGTCAGCATGTCCGATGTCTTGTTTGACACCGGAAAATACTCGTTGAAGCCGGGTGCACGAGAGAAGCTGGCGAAAGTCGCCGGCATTCTCATCGCCTACCCTGGACTCAACATTGAAGTCGGCGGCTACACGGACAATGTGGGCGGCGACGTAATGAATCAGACACTGTCTGAAAATCGCGCCGGGTCGGTACGTGACTACCTGGTGCATCAGGGCGTAGCGACGAACTCGGTCAGCGCCAAAGGCTTCGGCAATACTTTGCCGGTAGCCACCAACGATAACTCCGCGGGCCGGCAGCAGAATCGGCGAGTGGAACTTCTCGTATCCGGCGAAGCCATTGGTAACCCGGCGAATGCAACGACGGGAAGCTTGCGCTAACGATGTGCGGAGCCCTTTCATCGGGCTCCGCGTCGTTTCTTATGCGCGCTGGTGTGAGAGTGTCTTTTGAGTCTCCCTGCCACGTGCAGGGGAAAAGGAGCAAGACATGCTTGGAACTATATTGCTTGTGATTTTGATCCTAGCTGTCTTGGGTGCCCTGCCACGATGGTCGCATAGCCGCCATTGGGGTTATGCTCCGACCGGCGGGCTGGGACTGATCGTGCTTGTCGTTGTCGTTCTTCTGGTTCTCGGCCGCATCTGAGTCATGCGCCACCCGATAATATCGTCAGGCGCCATAGGCAAGAGTTGGCGCCTGCTTTTTGTCCGCGCGGCGGCACTTCTTGTGGTCATGGTCATGTGCAGCGGCGGTTTGTCCGCATATTCCGTTCTGACGCATGAGCAAATCGTCGACCTAGCCTGGTCCGATCAGATCCAGCCCCTGCTGCTCAAGCGATATCCGGGACTCTCAGTGCGTGTGTTGCACGACGCGACGATAGATGTGAACGGAACGCCGAGTGTTTCACATTAGACATTGCCGACACTTCTAGACTTTGGCCGCCATGCGAGCGGCGGCCTTTGTTGTTCAGTCCAACCTGCCGAAAAGGAGCAATTCTTGGCTTCGGCGAGCAATCCCCCGTGAACTTCAGGCGACGAGCTCGTGAGACTAATCGAGGCGCTTGAAACTTAAATTCCGATCCACAACTTCAAGCGAGTCTTGGCTTATAATGCGTCCACATCGGGCGCAGACATATAGGTTATCCCAGCCTTCCGCCGGTACCACCTCGTTGCCATCCTTGTCGCAAGGATAGAAACCATCGGAAGTAGGCGTATTGCCGCATAGGCAAATCCATGCCTCCTGATTCCCGTTTTCGTGCTTGATGTGCTCATTGATATCAGCCATCGTTTTTTAATCATAAGGAAGTTACTTGCTTTGGCAAGCCCTGAGACCTTGGCTTTGCAATCACGCTGATCGTCTCAGACGGTGCATTTGAACATCCGGAGATCAGCGCGCGCCGTCACACGCGGCTGAATATATGATCAGTTCAGCACCTACTGCATCAAAGTATATAGTCCAGAATTTCTTTGCCGCCGCCCAAGTCTGAGGCGTAAGACCGGTTGTCGACACCCCGTACACATAGACCCTGTAGCCCTCCAGGGAGAGCAAGAGTCCATTCGCCTTTGCTCGTTCGAACATCTGTTCTGGGCCTATGGCGACCAAATCTGGCATCGGGAAGTTCTTCGTTTCGTTCATCATGTCCGAGAATATCCAAATGGTTTTTGGAATTGCCTGGGAGCGGTCCGCGTTTGGGGCGGACTCAAACCGGGCCTTGAGGCTCCAAAGACCGCCAAAAATATCCGTCCCGGCGCTGACAGGTGACATGCCCGATGACTTTGTTTCGAAACTCGACGCAAGTTGATGGCGAGCTCGATTGAGATCGTCCGTGAATACGCCGTGGGCATCGGGCGTCCACCCCTTCAGGATCTCGCTGACACCACCAAAAGAATCGGTCGAGATTGTCGAAACCCACACGCGTGAATTCGGTGGCTCGGTCAGCAAGAGCTTCTTGGTCGAAAGAAGATACTCGCGAAAGAGTTCGCTATTGGGGTTGCCCTTGCCGATCGAGCCGCTTGTGTCGATCAGAATGCCTTCATAGCGTCGGATTGTCTGAGCCTGGGACGCACGCGCAAAAGCACACAAGAACAGCATGAGCACGGTCAAGAGCTGGTGATACGGAACACGACGCTTGCTATAGATATTCTTAGCCCGGAGAATTCCCGCCATGCATCGTACTTTGGCGATCTCAATTGAAGAGATCTGCTCCGAGAACGTCTTCTCCAAAGCAATCACTGTCTCACTGATCTTCTTCAGTTCGTGCCAAGCGGCATAGTCCTCATCGGTACGCATCCGCGTGAGCAAGCCGGCCAGCAAGCCAAGCATCAGATCGGCGGCCATTAAGATGATGAACATGGCTCGGCCCAGGGTTTGGCGGGACTTCGATTCCGATCCTGGCTGGGGAGTCAGCGGCTCCTCGACCGAATTGTCTGGTGGATTTTCATCCACATAAGAACTCGTGGTCTGATTTGCCGCAGCCTTGTCAACGACATCGCGGCGGGACTGACCAAGCTGTACGAGGCCACCGAGGCAAAGCGCCGCGGCTGCCACGATGACGACGGTTTCCGCGATCCTATGGCGTGCAACAATTTTCTCGTAAGCAAGATGCCCAACCACTAACGGCAGAGCGGTCGTTCCGGCGGCGAGAAGCAATGTAGTCGACAGGTCGAAGCCGAAAAGATAGAAGAGCACGGTATTTCCCGCCAGGCTCGCGAAGCCCGCAAGAACGGCTAGTACCAGCAACACGCGGGCACCCAAGGAGCGAACCAGCATGGCGGCATCGTTCACCGGAATCGGCCGATCATAGAGCCGACAGTGCAGAGCTTGAGCCCGATTCTTTGCCTGCTGTATTTCGGAGCTCAGTTTTGACAACTCGGGCCTTAGGCTCTCCTCGTAGGCATGGAGCTTCAGAGCGCAAATTGGTTTTGCTCGGGTTTCATCTCCGGTTTCGAGCATGGTTTGAAATCCCAATTCCTCAAAATCGATCTGTTCAGCGTTTCTACTTTTCACTAGTTGCTTCACCAGTTCACCTCGCTCTACTTTCTGCCTCACCACTCAGCCTTGAAATTTGGAAAGCATTACTCTGGCGATCAGGACGGCAATGATGGTCCCCAGCACGACGACTGCAAGCCACCCCAATAGCGACTTGAGCGACAAAAGCCGTGGGATGACTACCGAAGCCAGGAGCACTTTGAAGACGCAGAGCGTCATCAGCCCGCCAGTCAACACCAGAAGACCTCGCCCGACGGCTTTCGTCACCTGCTCGACGGTCAAGGTCCGTGTCATGATCAGCATCCCGATAATCACGACCGCCACCACGCAAGCAGCCGACATACACTGGGTCACCATCGTGTCATTTCCCCTAAACCGCAACCCATTGAATCTGTGAGGAAGCCATGCAGCATCGATACACGCTTTGCAACCAGCTCCAACTGTCGCACTGTGGTCTCCAATATCGGTAACAACGGATCAACCCTCTTCTTCAGACTCCCGACAAAAAAGGAGCCTGCCGATAGGCAAACTCCGTAGTACAAAGAGCTAGGTGGCTTCGAGGACCTTCTTGGCCTCTTCGAGCTTCTGCAATTGACGTTTGGCATGCTTCAGCTCTTCTTCCTTGGCTGTAACGTCGTCTCGAAGCCGATCGATTTGGGCAAGCACCACGTCGACCGGGGTCTTCTTCTTCCACGGCTTTCGTTGCGTCGCGCTTGTGGTTGTGGCACTTGTTGCGGGCGAAGACCGGGACAAAGCCTGGTCCGTTGCTTTGGTTCGCGTCATTCTTTCCTCCTTATGAACTTGGGTTGAGGTTCAAGATGGGCCGAACGTGCCACGGTCTCGCGGCAGGCCCGGCAATCCCGTCCGCGGGCTGCGCTGTGTCGTCTCATTTGATCGAGCAAGATCAGCGAGCAGCCCTGGATGAGTTGAGGATTCCATTGCTCGACAAACCTTTGCGCTTCCTCTGCGCTCTGGTTGTGCGCCGAGATCGAATACTCGTTGCGGTTGCGGTCGTACACGACGATCAGTTTCAAGCGTTCTTTGTCTGTCACATCATTCATCTCCTTTCGGGTTTGTATTCACTTGCTGTCGTCTCGCGAGAGATTTCTGGCGCTCAGCTTGGAGCCACTCCTCGAGCTTGCGAATGGCTTCGCGCTTTTGCGGAAGCTCAATGTGCACGTACGTGGCGTGTACGTCCTCGCCACTGGAGTGTCCCATCAAGGTCTTCCTGATTTCCTGCATCACTCCGCTTTCAAGCAACCGACAATTGAAGGTGTGCCGCAGGTCGTGAAATCGGTAGTGGCGGATGCCTGCTCGGCGAAGGGCAGCCTTCCAAGCGGTCTTCAGCGAATGGATCGGCTTGTCCTTAAAGGTAAAGATCAGGCCCGAGTCTTCCCTCATCTCCCACAGGAGGCTAAAGAGCCTCGTGGTGAGAGGGATTTCGCGGCACTCGCCTTCGGCGGTTTTGCTGTGCGACACGAAGAGCAGTTGGCGGGCGAAGTCGATGTCTTCCCA
>Ga0137407_10002069_pt1 | contig 13194 bp, 12 predicted proteins | sample CZOMad2_2_16fung_FD_108410 | JGI IMG/M metagenome (GOLD analysis project Ga0137407, IMG submission 108410) | Vadose zone soil fungal communities from Angelo Coast Range Reserve, California, USA - CZOMad2_2_16fungal (Illumina Assembly) | ecosystem: Environmental > Terrestrial > Soil > Vadose...
CGCGGAAGCCATGGCGCTGCTGAAATCGCGGCTGTACGAGCTGGAGCTGCGCAAGCGCCAGGCCGAGCGCGACAAGCTGGCATCCACCAAGACCGACATCGAGTGGGGACACCAGATCCGCTCCTACGTGCTCGATCAGTCTCGCATCAAGGACCTGCGCACCGGAGTCGAGAAAGGCGACACGCAGCGCGTGCTCGACGGCGATCTCGACGAGTTCATCAGCGCCAGCCTCAAGCAGGGCGTGTAGTCCGCGTCATGGCCGATCAGCCGCCCCAGGACGAAAACCAGATCATCGTCGAGCGCCGCGCGCGGCTCGCCGAGCTGCGCAGTCGCGGCGCCGCGTTCCCCAACGATTTCCGCCGCGAACACTTCGCCGCCGACCTTCACCGTTCGTGGGGGGATCGATCCAACGAAGAGCTAGAGCCGAAGAACATCTCCGTCTCGCTCGCCGGACGCCTCATGCTCAAGCGCGTCATGGGCAAGGCGAGCTTCGCCACCGTGCAGGACACGAGCGGGCGCCTCCAGCTCTACGTCACGCGCGACGGCCTGGGTGAGGCGGCGTACGAGGCGTTCAAGCACTACGACCTCGGCGACATCATCGCCGCGACGGGGACCTTGTTCAAGACCAAGACGGGCGAACTGTCGGTGAAGGTCAAGGAACTTCGCTTGCTGGTGAAGTCGCTGCGGCCGCTGCCGGAGAAATTCCACGGACTCGCCGACCAGGAGCAGAAATACCGCCAGCGCTACGTCGACCTGATCATGAGCGAGGAGACGAGGAATGTCTTTCGCATGCGCAGCCGCATCGTGCAGGCGGTGCGCGACTTCATGACCGCGAAGAGCTTCCTCGAGGTCGAGACGCCGATGATGCAGCCGATCCCGGGAGGCGCGAACGCGCGGCCGTTCAAGACTCATCACAATGCCCTCGACATGGACCTGTTCCTGCGGGTCGCGCCCGAGCTCTACCTCAAGCGCCTGGTCGTGGGCGGGTTCGAGAAGGTCTTCGAGATCAACCGCAATTTCCGGAACGAGGGCATTTCCACCCGGCACAACCCCGAGTTCACCATGCTCGAGTTCTACGAGGCCTACCGCGACCACCGCTACCTCATGGACTTCACCGAGGAGATGCTGCGCTCGCTGTCGGGCACGGTGCTCGGAACGACCGCGCTACGCTATGGCGAGCACTCGATCGAGCTGGGAAAGCCATTCGAGCGCCTGACGATCGAGCAGGCCCTTCGAAAATACGCACCGGAGTACGCACAGGCGACCGAACCCAAGGTGCTGGCCGCCGCGCTCGGTCGCGCCGGCATCAAGGCGGATCCCAAATCGCGTGTCGCCGTGCTCAAGCTCCAGGCATTCGAAACCATCGAGGACAAGCTCGTTCAGCCGACCTTCATCGTCGACTACCCTACCGAGGTGTCGCCCCTCGCGCGGCGCAACGACGCTCATCCCGAAGTGACAGACCGCTTCGAGCTCTACATCGCCGGACGCGAAATCGCCAACGGATTCTCCGAGCTGAACGACCCCGAGGACCAGGCGGCGCGCTTCGAAGAACAGGCGAAGGCCAAGGCGGCGGGCGACGAGGAATCGATGTACTACGACGCCGACTATATCCGCGCGCTGGAATACGGCATGCCGCCAACCGCCGGCGAAGGCATCGGCATCGATCGCCTGGTGATGCTTTTTACGAACAGCCCCAGCATCCGCGACGTCCTGCTCTTCCCCCATCTCCGCCGAGAAACCTGAGCCGGAGAATCCGCAACGTTGGTGACGCTGTCGCCGAGCGGCGACAGCGCGCCACAGTGCATCAAGATGTTAAGCCGTAGCTTCCGCTAACACACTGTTACACGAACTTGCTGGCGCGACGGGCGTCAACATCGGTAGGCTTTGACGCTTGAGACAGGAGGTTCCCATGGAAGCAGTGCGCCGTACCCATCCGTTGATCATCGTGGCAGCAAGCACCGTCAGCCTTTTCAGTCTGGTCGGCATCGGAGCCGTCATGGGCTGGATACCGACTTCGGTCGGCAACCAGAACGCGGCGACCGTCGCGCAGGCGCCCGAAGCGCCTTCCGAACAGCCCGCCGCGCAGCCCGAACCCGCGAAACCGGTCGAGCCCAAGGCGCGTCCGGCGCCGAGGCCGGTTGCGAGAGGCGAGCCGCCGCGTCGAGAGGAAAGAGTCGCCGTTGCGCCTCCGCCGCCTCCGCCCGCGCCAGTGGTCGTGGCCGCCGTTTGCAGCGAGTGCGCGGTGATCGAGGAAGTCCGCACGGTCGAGAAGACCGGGCAGGCATCAGGAGTCGGAGCAGTCGGCGGCGCCGTAGTCGGTGGGGTGCTCGGGCACCAGGTCGGCAGCGGACGCGGCAAGGACCTCGCTACCATCCTCGGCGCGCTCGGCGGCGGTCTCGGCGGAAACCAGATCGAAAAGAACGTGAAGAAGGAAACCGAATATCAGATCGTCGTGCGCTACGACAACGGCGCCAAGGGCCTGTTCACGCAGTCCACGCCCCCCAGCTGGCACCGGGGCGACAAGGTAAGAGTCATCAACGGAGCGATTCAGTCGAACGGATGAGTTGACCGGTGGAGCGCTTCAAAGCGGGCTTCGGCCCGCTTTTTTTGGCCCTCGGTTCCCCAGTTGACGCGCCCCGATCCACCGTCATACATTTGCAACGCTCAACCGACGGGTAGCTAGGGTTCCGCCGCGGGTCCGAAACCCGCGTGGCCGGTCCGAGCGCTACACAAAGCCGCGGGAAACCGCCGGCATGCACCCGAAGACTAAAAATCTAGAGGGGATAGGTTGGGACGGGTTGTTTCGTCCCTGCCATTCGCTTCGGAGGTGTCATGACCGGTTTTGCAATCACCCTGGTGCTCGCCGCCGCATTGATCCATGCGAGCTGGAACTATCTTCTCAAGAAAAGCGGCGGCGGAGTCGGGTTCGTCTGGGCGTTCGCTGCGCTCTCTTCGCTCTTCTACGCGCCGCTCGCGATCGGCGTCGTCATGGTCCAGCATTTCCAGTTCAGCGCCGAGGCGCTCGGCTACCTTTTCGCGAGCGCCGTGCTCCACACCGCCTACTACCTGCTGCTCGACCGCGGCTACCGCCACGGCGATCTTTCGGTCGTGTATCCGCTCGCCCGCGCGACCGGGCCCTTCCTCACGGTTCTCGTCGCCGTGGCCGTCCTGGGCGAACGGCCGAGCGTCATCGCCCTGTGCGGGGCGGCGCTCGTGGTCGGCGGGGCCTTCTTTCTCGCCGCCAGTCCCGCAAAATTGCGTGAGGCGGGAGCGCTGCGCGGCATCGCTTTCGCGCTGCTTACCGGCTGCATGATCGCTTCGTATACAGTCGTCGACAAGCAGGCGGTGAGCGCCGTGCTGATCCCGCCCATCCTCCAGGACTGGGGCGCCAATCTCGGGCGGGTGATCGTCATGGCGCCGCTGGCGCTGAAGCGCCGCGAGGACGTCAGAGCCGCTTGGAGCCGGCAGAGGAAGGCAGTGATCCTGGTCGCCCTGCTCTGCCCCCTTTCCTATATCCTCGTGCTTACCGCCATGGTGTTCACTCCCGTCAGCTACGTCGCCCCGGCGCGCGAGATCAGCATCCTGTTCGCCGCGCTGATGGGGGCCCACTGGCTGCAGGAAGGCGACGTACCCCGCCGCATCGCCGCGGCCGCCGCGATGGCGCTCGGCGTGGTCGCACTCGCCGTGGGCTGAGAGTCCGGGCTGAGGATCCCGCGATGGAAACCTCGTTCGCCTCCGCGGTGGTCATCCTGCTGCTCGTTACCGATCCGATCGGCAACATCCCCCTGTTCGTCGCGCTGCTGCGGCCGGTCGCCCCGGAGCGCCGCGTGCGGGTGATCGTGCGCGAATGCGCGATCGCGCTCGCAGTGCTGGTGGCCTTCGTGCTTTTCGGGAGGTGGCTTCTCGACCTGTTCGGGCTGTCCGACCGCTCGCTTACTCTCGCGGGCGGCATGATCCTGTTCCTGATCGCGCTGCGGATGATTTTCCGCAATCCCGAGGGCATTTTCGGCGAATCGCCGTCGGGCGAGCCGCTCATCGTGCCGCTCGCGATTCCCTCGATCGCCGGGCCCGCGGCGATCGCGACCGTGGTGCTGCTCGTTTCGCGAGCGCCCCAGAGGATGCCCGAATGGCTCGCGGCGGTCGCCGTCGCGATGGTGGCTTCCCTCGCGACCCTTCTCCTCGCCGAGCGGATCAGCCGATGGGTCGGCGAGCGGGCGCTCGCGGCGTTCGAGCGCCTGATGGGATTGCTGCTGACCGCGATCGCCGTGGAAATGCTGTTGCGGGGAATCGAGGGCTTTGTCCAGCACCTGCGGGGGAGTTGACCGCTAGCCGGGTATCGCGTTTCGGATGGCGGGCAGCATGCGCGCTACCTCATCGCGGCCCTCGCCGATCGCCAGCTCGGCCCGATGATAGTCGAGCAGTCCGAGGTGGCCCAGGCGCGGCGTGAGCAGGACATCGGGAGGCTCTCCGGCGAGCCGGCTTCGGGCGATGCGCAGCTGCATGATGTTGATCGCGCCCATCAGTGTTTCAAGAAGAGAAGGCGGCGCGAGCTCCGGTTCCGCCTGCCTTTCGCTCCTCGGGTTATACCGGGGGAGCACTTTGCTCAAGAAGCTGCCGGTTCGCGTACCGTTGTTGTCGCGCGCATGGCGCCCGACGATATCCGAGCCCAGATCCACCGCCAGCACGATGTCCGCGCCCATCGCCCTGCAGAGCGAAACGGGGATGGGATTGACCACGCTGCCGTCGACGAGATACCGATCCTCGTGCCGCACCGGCCGGAACAAACCCGGTACGGCGATCGACGCCGCGATCGCGTCGGACACCTTTCCTTCGCGCAGCCAGACCTCCTGCCCGGTGTGCAGATCCGTCGCGACCGCCGCGAGCGGGATGGGCAGCTCCGAGAACTTGGATTCGACGAATTGCTCGCGAAAGACTTCGTTGATGCGCTCGCCCTTGATGAGGCCCCCGCGCAGACCGAAGTCCGCTAGCTTGAACATGCGCCTGCGGTCGATGCCGAGCGCCCACTTTTCGACTTGATCGAGCCGTGCCGCCGCGAAGGCGGCTCCGACGAAAGCCCCGACCGAGCACCCCGCGATGAGATCGGGCTTGATGCCCGCCTCGGTGAGCGCTCTCAGGACGCCGATGTGCGCCCAGCCGCGAGCCGAGCCCGCGCCGAGAGCGAATCCGATCCGGGGCCGGCGCGCCATTCAGTGCACCCGGCCCCACAAATCGTGAGCATCCGATTTCGTCACCTTGACCCTTAGCCGGTCGCCCGGCTTGAGCTTGCCCCGGCTCTCGACGTGCACCACGCCGTCTATCTCGGGCGCATCCCCGGTCGAACGCGCCACCGCGCCACCGGGGACGGTTTTGTCGACGAGCACCTCCAGGGTCTTCCCGACCCTGCGCTTGAGCCTGCGCGCGCTGATTTTCTGTTGCAACTGCATCAGCCTGGCGCGCCGCTCCTCGCGCACCTCGCCCTCGAGCGCACCGGGAAGCTCATTCGCCCGCGCACCATCGACCGGGGAATAGGCGAAGCAGCCGACGCGATCGAGCTCGGCCGCCTCGAGAAAATCGAGGAGCTCCCGGAATTCACTTTCGGTCTCTCCGGGGAAGCCCGCGATGAAGGTGCTGCGGATGGTGATGTCCGGGCAGATCTCGCGCCAGGCCTTGATCCTCTCGAGATTGTCCTCGCCGCTCGCCGGCCGCTTCATGAGCTTGAGTATCCGCCGGCTCGCATGCTGAAAGGGCACGTCGATATAAGGGAGCACTTTGCCCTCCGCCATCAACGGAATGACCTCGTCCACGTGGGGATACGGATAGACATAGTGTAGCCGCACCCACGCGCCCAATTCCCCGAGCGCTGCGGCCAGGTCGCGCATGCGGGTCTTGAGCGGCCTTCCTCCCCAGAAGCCGGTGCGGTACTTGAGATCGACGCCGTAGGCGCTGGTGTCCTGAGAGATCACGAGCAACTCCTTGACCCCGGCCTTCACCAAGTTCTCCGCCTCCTGCATGACTTCTCCGATCGGCCGGCTCACCAGATCACCGCGCAGCGACGGGATGATGCAAAAGGTGCAGCGATGATTGCAGCCCTCGGAAATCTTGAGGTAGGCGTAGTGCTTGGGCGTGAGCTTGATGCCTATCGACGAAAATGAGGGCGGCACCAGGTCGACGAAGGGATCGGGGGGCTGGGGCAGGTGCTCGTGCACCGCCGCCATCACCTCTTGCAACGCGTGAGGGCCGGTGACGGCGAGCACGTTCGGATGCGTCTCGCGGACTATGTCGCCTTTCGCGCCCAGGCACCCGGTGACGATCACCCGGCCGTTCTCGACGAGCGCCTCGCCGATCGCGTCCAGCGACTCCTGCACCGCCGACTCGATGAACCCGCAGGTATTGACCACGACGAGGTCCGCGCCGTCGTAGGACGGCGAGATCGCATAGCCTTCGGCGCGCAGCCGCGTGAGGATACCCTCGGAGTCGACCAGGGCCTTGGGGCAGCCGAGCGATACGAACCCGATCTTGGGTGCTGCTGCAGGACGCCTGCGTGAGATCAGTTTTTCTTTTCCTCGCCGGACGGATTCTTGTCGCCAGACGGCGGAACGCCGCCCGGTTGCGCGCCGCCGGGCTGCGCGCCGAATCCCGGCATTCCGGGGAATCCCGGGAACGAAAATCCGGAGAACATCGTCCGAGTTTGGTTTTGCAACTGCTCCTGCATCTGCAGGAACACGTTTCGACTCTGGTCGAGATACGCCGACACCAGATTCTGCATCGCCGGGCCCTGGAAGCTCATGAACTGTTTCCACACATCCTCGTTGAATTTGGCAGGGTCGCCGTAGAGCTTCTGCGACTGCTCGCGCAGGCTCTTCTGGATTTCACCGAAGAGCTGCATGTTGCGCTCGATATAGGGACCCAGCATCCCTTGCATCGCGTTGCCATAGGAGCGGATGAATTGCGTGAGAACGTCCGAGGAGAACATCGGCGCTCCGGCGGTTTCCTCCTCGAGGATGATCTGAAGGAGTATCGACCGGGTCAGATCCTCGCCGCTCTTGGCGTCCACCACCTGGAACTCTTCGCCATCCACGACCAGCTTTTTCACGTCGGCGAGCGTGATATAGACGCTCGTCTTGGTGTCATACAGCCGGCGGTTGGGGTACTTCTTGATCAGTCGGGTGGGCTCAGACATGGGGGCTATTGCCTGGTTGTGCTACACGGGTGCTGCAGTGCCACATGATACTGAAGTTTCCGGCTCGGTTCCAACTGGTCCGCGCCGTGCCCGGCACGCTAAGCCATGTGCTGCCCGCCGTTGATGGCAATGTTCGCGCCATTCACGAAAGCGGCTTCCTCCGAGCACAGGTAGATGATCAGGCCCGCGACCTCCTCGGGCTGGCCCAGCCTCCCGAGCGGTATCTGCGGAATGATTTTCGAGTCGAGGATCTCCTTTGGAATCGCGGTCACCATTTTGGTCCCGATGTAACCCGGAGAGATGGTGTTGACGGTCACACCCTTCTTCGCGACCTCGAGCGCAAGCGACTTCGTAAAACCGTGCATGCCGGCTTTCGCCGCAGAATAGTTGGTCTGCCCAAAGGCGCCCTTCGATCCGTTGACCGAGGACACGTTGATGATCCGGCCCCAGCCCCGGTCCACCATGCCGTCGCAGACCTGCTTGCTCATGTTGAACACCGAATCGAGGTTGGTGCGCAGCACCGCGTCCCAATCGGGCTTGGCCATCTTCCTGAAAGTCATGTCGCGGGTGACGCCGGCGTTGTTCACGAGGATATCCACTGGGCCATGGTCCTTGACTATCGCCTCGACGCAGGCGCGACACGAATCGAAATCGGCGACGTCGCAGGAGAAGTTGTGAAAGTCGTACCCGCGCGCTTTCATCTCGGCGATCCACTGGTCCGCGATCTTGTTCGAGGGTGAATGCGTGACCGCCACCCGATACCCCGCGTCCACCATCTTGGTGCTGATAGTCTCGCCCAGCCCTCCCATGCCGCCGGTGATCAGCGCCAGCCGCTTGGCCACGACTCCTCCTTTGGTGTTCCTCGGGTTCTGCTCTCCCGATTATCGCATCAAGTAGGCGGTCGGTCGTCCCGGCCTACGCCATGTGCAGGCCGCCGTTGATGGAGATGTTCGCGCCGGTGATGTAGGCCGCTTCGTCGGACGCGAGATAGGCGACCAGGCCCGCGATCTCCTCCGGCTGGGCGAGTCGTCCCATGGGAATCTGCTCGACGATAGCCGCGAGAACGTCAGCCTTGATGGCCTTGACCATGTCCGTCTGGACGTAGCCCGGAGAGACGGTATTCACGGTCACGCCCTTCTTGACGACCTCCTGGGCAAGGGCCTTGGAGAACCCGTGCATGCCGGCCTTGGCCGCCGAGTAGTTGGTCTGGCCGAACTGGCCCTTCAGGGCGTTGACCGAGGAGATGTTGACGACTCGGCCCCAGCCGCGCTCGACCATGCCTTCGATTACCTGGCGGGTCACGTTGAAGACGCTGTTGAGATTGGTATTGATTACCGCGTACCAGTCCCCAGGCGACATGCGCTTGAACACGCCGTCGCGCGTGATGCCGGCGTTGTTGACGAGGATGTCCACCGGTCCGATCACGGAACCGATCTGGTAGAACATTTCGGCGCAGGATGCGTAATCGTCGACGTTTCCCTCGGCCGCATGGACCGGCAGGCCCTCGGCTTGCATTTGCGCGAGCCATGCGCTCTTCTTCTCGTAACCGGGCAGGCAGCCCGCGACCACTCTGACGCCGCTTCGCGCGAGACGCCGGCAAACCGCGGTGCCGATCCCGCCCATGCCGCCGCTCACGAACGCGATGCGTTGCTTGATGGGCTTCAGGGAATGCTCCAGCGCATCCGCTCCCGCGCGGGCGCTGTGTTTCGTAGCTGTCGCTGTCGTCATGGGTTGGATCCCTCTTCGATGTGTTATGTATATCGGATGCTCACGCGCTGCGGTGCTTTACGTAACTCCCAGGCGCCGGCTCCAGGGGCTTGAGCTTCGCGCTGCCCAAGCGCGCTCGCGCCTTTACCCGGCCGCCACCGAAGCGCCCCAGCCACTCGCTCCAATCGGTCCACCAGCTTCCCGGGTGTTCCGCGGCCCCGGCGAGCCACGCGTCCGCGTCCGCGCCGGTGTCTGCGCCGGTCCAATAGCTGCGCTTGTTCTTCGACGCGGGGTTGATCACCCCGGCGACGTGTCCGCTTGCGCCGAGCACGAAACGCGCGTCACCGCCGATGAGCTGCGTCGTGCGATGCGCCGTGCGCCAGGGCACGATGTGGTCTTCTCGGGTTGCAAGGACGTATGCCGGAACGGCAACGCTCCCGAAATCAACGGGTACCCCCAGCACCGAGACCCCGGCGGGCTCGCGGAGCTTGTTCTCGAGATAGGTGTTGCGCACGTACCAGCAATACATCGGCCCGGGCAGATTGGTCGAGTCCGCGTTCCAGTAGAGCAGATCGAAGGCCTCGGGGGACTTTCCTTTGAGATAGTTGCTGACGACGTACGACCAGACGAGGTCGTTGGCGCGCAGGGCCGAGAACACCAGCGCGAGATCCCGGCCCTGCATGACGCCACCCCGGCCGATCGCGGCCTCGCGAAGCGCAACGCTGGCCTCGTCGATGAACAGGCCGATTTCCCCGGTGTCGGAGAAATCGAGCATCGAGGCGAGGAAGGTCGCGCTTTCGACACTCTCGTCTCCCCTCGCGGCCGCGACGGCCAGTGCAACTCCGAGCAGGGTGCCGCCCACGCAAAATCCGAGCGCATTGACCGTTTGGGCTCCGGAAACGGCTCGCGCCACCGTCAGTGCCTTGAGCACGCCGCTCTCGACATAGTCGTCCCAGGTGAGATGGCCGAGGTTCTTCTCGACGTTGCGCCAGGACACCATGAACACGCTGTGCCCCTGCTCCACCGCAAAGCGCACCAGGGAATTCTCGGGCTGAAGGTCGAGGATGTAGTATTTGTTGATGCAGGGCGGGATCATCACCAGCGGCCGTTCGAATACCGTCTCGGCGAGCGGCTTGTACTGAATAAGCTGCATCACCTCGTTCTGGTAGACCACGGAGCCCGTCGTGGCAGCGATGTTCCGCCCGATTTCGAATTGCGATTCGTCGGTGGTGGAGATGCGCCCCTTGTGCACATCCTCGATCAGCTGGCGCACGCCCCGGGCAATGCTCTCGCCCTTGGTTTCGAGGGCGAGCTTCAGGGCGTCGGGATTGGTCGCCGTGAAATTCGATGGGCTCATGGCATCGGCAACCTGGCGCGTGACGAAACGCAGGCGTTCCTTAGTGCGCGGGTCGGTCTCGACCGCATCGACCCAATCGGTCGCGAACTGTGAATTGATGAGGTAGCTCTGGCGCAGGTAATCGAACCACGGGTCACGGCGCCATTCGGCTGAGGAGAAGCGCCGGTCGCTGCGATCGGCCGAGGCGGCCGTTGCAGCCGCCTCGCCCCCGGAATGACGCGCCAGCAGCGCCTGCCACAGGGCCGCGTGCTGGCTCAACAGCCGCGTCTGCAAGGCCGCAAGCTTGGCGGCATCAACCCCTCCCGACTCCAGGGGTCGTGACGGGCCTGTGGTACCCACTGACCCGAGAAAATTGGTCAGGAGCGCCTGCACGGCGCCCGAGAACTGTTCGGCGGGAGTGGAGCTGGATGCCATGGGACTTACGCAAGGCACTGAAACAATTGGGAGACGGCGGAAATATTGCACCGCAGCATCGACGAAGTCAAGGCAGGACTTCCCAACGACGCGGCACAGTGGCTAACTCGCTGACCTGACGAGAGTTTAAGGGAGCCTCCGGGCGGGCTGGCGCTGCTTTTCGCCAAGGGGTAGATTACCCCTCATAACGCAGAAACTGAAACACCAAAAGAAAGTACCCGGTCGTAGGGAGACCCAATGGGCCGCAGTCGTACCCTGCGCCTCAAGCAAGTGCTTGCTAGTCGTTCGCACGAAGATCTCGAGGGGGCTTCGCTTCTCGTCGCCGAGCAGCTGGGCTTCGCTTACGTCATGTTCTGCGGCTCGTTCCGGCGCAGTGCAACACGCGAACTGCGGTTCGACAATTTTCCAGGCGATTGGCACCGGTACTGCGCCGCCCGGAGCAGAGATCTCTTGCCCGGATCGCTCCGCCGCCTCGCGCTCCAGGATGTCACTCCCTTGCTTTGGAACGGGTCTGCGACCGGGCGCATGATGGCCCGGAGATGCGGACTCGCGACCGGGGTCTCCTGCTCCGTTCGCGGACCCCTCGGCCAGTGGAGCCTTACCAGCTTCGCGCTTCCCTTCGAAGGCGCTTCAGCGGAGCGGCGCATCGCTGCGGCCTTGCCGGACTGCCAACTCGTTGCCTGCGCAATTCACTATGCAGCGGCGCGCATGGCCGGCCAGAGTCCCGACCGCCCGGCACGACTGCGCCGCCTCGGAAACGGGCTTTTGAGCGACCGCGAGAGCCAATGTCTGATCGGGTCTGCGCACGGCAAGACGACTTCGGAAATCGCTCAAGCTCTGCAGATATCGGAGCGCACCGTCACATTCCACCTTTCCAATGTGCGGCGGAAGCTGGACGCGGCCAACTCGCGCCATGCCGTGACGAAAGCCCTGTCGCTCAGACTCATCGCGGCGAGTTAGCAGCCCGGCAGCGATTCCGGCCGCCTCGCATGGCTGCCCTTCGGGACCCATGCAAAATGTTTGACGGTGGCTAGTGTTTGGGATATATTTCCCAAATAATGCAACGCAAATCCGTATCCAAGCCCCGAGTCGGTCAAGCGCTCACCGTTGCCGTCGAGCGCGTCCTGCGTCCGCTTTTCCGGATTCTGCTGCGCAATCATATGTCTTTCAAGGCCTTTGTTGACATAGCCAAGCACACCTATGTCGAAGTCGCCGCGGGCGAATTCGGCATCCCCGGGAAAAAAACGTCGGTTTCGCGGGTCGCGCTGCTCTCGGGCATGACGCGTAAGGAGGTTCAGCGGCTGCTCGATGCACCCGCCCCAAACGACGCGGAAGCGGGAGAGCGCTACAACCGCGCGGCCCGCGTCGTCGCCGGCTGGGTGCGGGACGGGGATTTCTCCGACGCGGACGGGAATCCCAAGGTGCTCTCCCTTCAGGACAGCCGGGGAGGCGCCAGCTTTGCAGAGCTGGTGCGCCGCTTCAGCGGCGATATCCCCTTCCGGGCCATCCTTGACGAGCTCCTGCGCGTTCGCGTCGTGGAGAAGGTCGACGACAACACCGTCCGCCTGAAAATCCGCGCGTACGTCCCGGAAAGCGGCGACGCGGACAAACTCAACATTCTCGGGAACGACGTGGCGGACCTCGTCGCTACGATCGACCACAACCTTCAACACGGTGCCGCCGACCCGTTCTTCCAGAGAAAAGTGATGTACGACAACGTCCCCGTCGAAGCGCTGCAGGAATTTCAACGGCTGAGCGGCGCTCAGGCGCAGTCGCTCCTCGAGCGGCTCGACAAGTGGCTGTCGCAGCATGATCGCGATACATCGGGAACGAGCGGAACCGGCCAGATCCGGACCGGCATCGGCATCTACTACTTAGGAAGATATGGCGTCGCAGAAACGTCGGGAGCCGAAGTCGTGAGCACCGGGGGAAACGTCCTGCTCGACGCCTTGCTCGATCGCATGGACAAACCCCAGGCGCAAGCGCTCCTCGCCCGCCTGGACCAATGGGTATCCCAGCACGCGCACGATGCGTCCCCAAGAAACAACAAGCTAATTGACCGAGGTCAGCTCGGCCCTCCCCAGGTTCCCTACGATCGTCGAAAGAGCGAGCGGAACGGAATTCCCCAAACGGACTCAAAGACGGCGTCGCGAACGCCAAAGGACCGGCAATCATGAAGACACTACGGACAGTACTCATTGCTTCGTTGGCAGCTCTGATCGCGGCCTGCGGCGGCGGCACCGGAGGCACCGGAGTCACCGGAACCTCGGCCGTCTCGATCGGCGTTATGACGAAGGGCAGCGTCATCGTGAATGGCGTGCACTTCGAGGACAACACCGCTCAGGTCACGATCGACGACACACCGAAGCTCCCGGCGGATCTGCAGAGCGGGATGGTCGTCAAGGTCCGCGGACAAATCAACGATGACCAGGTAACCGGAACAGCGCAGCAGGTCAAAGCGATAAGCGAGGTCCGGGGTACCGTACAGACACACAACTCCGCTGCTATCCCTCCCACGTTTACCGTTGTGGGGCAG
>Ga0137407_10002071_pt1 | contig 13190 bp, 12 predicted proteins | sample CZOMad2_2_16fung_FD_108410 | JGI IMG/M metagenome (GOLD analysis project Ga0137407, IMG submission 108410) | Vadose zone soil fungal communities from Angelo Coast Range Reserve, California, USA - CZOMad2_2_16fungal (Illumina Assembly) | ecosystem: Environmental > Terrestrial > Soil > Vadose...
GACGCAGGTCAAGCTGCTCCGGGTGCTCCAGGAGCGCGAGTTCGAGCCCGTGGGCAGCAGCCGCACGCAGCCCGTGAACGTTCGCGTCATTGCCGCGACCAATCGCAATCTGGAGGAGGCGGTGGCCAGCGGCCGGTTCCGCTCGGACCTCTTCTTCCGGCTCAACGTCTTCCCGCTCAGGGTCCCGCCCCTGCGCGAGCGCCGTGAGGATATCAGACTGCTCGTGATCTTCTTCCTGGCGCAGTTCGCCGGCAAGCTCGGCAAGCGAGTGGCCTCGGTGACGGACGAGACGATGGAACACCTGACCACCTATGACTGGCCGGGTAATATTCGCGAGCTGCAGAACGTCGTCGAGCGCGCGGTCATTCTGTCGCCGGGGTCGGTGCTTGAAATCGACCCCACCATGCTCCCCATCCAGCCGCGCGGGAATGAGGGGACGCCCGTTGCCGCAGCGGCGGCTGTCACGCCGGGCCCTCTCACTCTGCCGAGTCTCGAGGAGGTCGAGCGAAACCATATCCTGGCGGCGCTGGAACACACGGCCTGGGTGATTGAAGGGACGAAGGGCGCGTCAGCCATCCTCAAGCTGCACCCCAACACGCTCAGGAGCCGGATGGAAAAGCTCGGTATCAAGCGCTCCGGCCACGGTCGCTCGTAGCCTCCACCTCCACGCGACCACGATCCCTCGTGGACAGCCACGAGCGGCCGTGGGCTCAGCCCGGATCATCCAACGTGAAGCCATAGCTGACGTCCGTTTTTTTCAATACTTCGTGCGTGGCTTGCGCAACGGGATCCTACGGCACGGCGCTTGCTCTCAATCCGGCGAGGAACAATACAGGCCATGCTCAAGATCGTGTCAGTACCCAATGGAAGCGGGACCGCAACCTTGGTTCTGGAAGGCAGACTTGTTGGTCCGTGGGTCGAGGAGCTCAGGCGCTCTTGTGAGCAGGCGTCCAGCTCGAGTGATGGGTTGACCCTCGACCTGTGGGGAGTGTCGTTTGTGGATCGCGTTGGGCTCGAGCTGCTCCGAAGCCTCGCGGCCCGCCGCACGCGGTTAAACAATTGCTCGCCCTTCGTGGCTGAGCAGCTCAGAACGCCGGAGCGGTAGCATGGACGCTTCCTCCGAGACGGTCCTGGTTGAGCGCCTGAAAGACGGTGACGGCGCGGCCCTCGAGATTTTGATGGAGCGCTACACCTCGCGCGTCTACCGGGTTGCGCGAGGAATTACCCGCACCGACTCTGACGCCGAAGAGGTCGTGCAGGACGTCTTCCTGACCTTGGCTCGCAAGATCCACGGCTTCGAGGGACGCGCGGCCCTCGGCACTTGGATCTACCGCGTAACGACTAACGCGGCCCTGCTCAAGCGCAGGGGCAAGCGCGCCCAGGTCGAGGTCAGCTTGGAGGAGCACCTCCCCACCTTCAAAGATGACGGCCACCGGGAGGGCGACCGCTCCTACCTGCTCGCCGACTGGTCGCAGACCCCCGAAGCCGAGCTCCTCGACGGAGAGGCACGCCACGTCCTCGCCAGCGCCATCGATCTGCTCCCAGACGCCTATCGGGCCGTGCTGGTTCTCCGGGACGTCGAGGAACTGACCAACGAAGAAGTGGCGCAAATCCTGGGCGAGTCGGTGGCGTCAGTCAAGTCACGGCTCCACCGCGCGCGCATGGCCTTGCGGGAACAGCTGACGCGCCACCTGGCGCCGACGCTTCACTGATCCCACGGCTCCGGCCTAGCGCAGCAGGTCGAGCGCGACCAGAGACATGATCTGCTAACAACCTCGGCCAGGACGGCCGGTGTCACGCCGCGTTGCCCAGGTATCGTCGCCACGTAGTGAACCGACGGGGCGGCGAGCGCGGGCCCGATGAACAGCGCCGCCGCCAGGACACCGGCGATACCGCCTAGCGCCTGGGCCAGCACATACCAGGCAGCGTCCGGGCCGGCGACCTTGCCCAGTCGCCAGAAGGTCAGCGTCGTGGCAGGATTCAGATGGGCGCCCGAGCGCCTCCCCCACGGCGAGTAGATGAGCGCGACGGCGGTCAGTCCCATGGCGAGCCCCATGAGGAGCCGGCGCGGCAGCCCGTCAGGTATGAGGCGGGCAGCGGGGGAGTCTGGGTGTCCGATCAACGTGCCGAAGACGCATGCCGAGATCATGAAGAGCCCCAGGCCGAGCGCCTCTGCCAGATAGTCGGGCCAGTGCTGTTCGAGCGCTCTCAGCATGCTCAGCGGCCGCTCTGCTGGAGCAGCTTGGCGACGAGCCCCGTCCAGCCCGTCTGGTGGCTGGCGCCGATGCCGGCGCCGTTGTCGCCGTGGAAGTACTCATAGAAGAGGACGAGGTCCTTCCAGTGAGGATCCTCCTGGAAGGTCTCGGATCCGCCGTGAACAGGCCGCCGGCCGTCGGCGCCGCGAAGAAAGATTGCGGTCAGCCGGCGCGACAGCTCGGCGGCGATGTCCCAGAGCCGCATGCGGTTTCCCGAGCCGGTCGGGAACTCCACCGCGAACTGCTCCCCGAAGAAGTAGTCAAACCGCTGGAGCGACTCGACGAGCAGGAAGTTCATCGGGAACCAGATCGGTCCCCGCCAGTTTGAGTTCCCACCGAAGAGGTCGGTCGAGGACTCGGCCGGTTCGTAGTCCACGCGGTGCTCCGTGCCGTTGACGCTCACCACATAGGGGTGATCCCGGTGATACTGAGAGAGCGCGCGGATGCCGTAGGGCGAGAGGAACTCCCGCTCGTCAAGCATGTAGCCGAGCACGCGCTCCAGCCGGTCGCTGCTCACCAGGGACAGCAGGCGCCGCTTCTTGCCGTCCCTGGTCACCTGCCGCGTCACGAGATGGCAGAGATCGTCGCGGTTGTCGAGGAACCACCGCAACCGTCGGTTGAAGCCCGGCAGGCGCTCGAGGTCTTCCGGCTCGATGACCTGCACGGAGAAGAGCGGGACCAGGCCCACGAGCGATCGCACCTTCATGGGGACTGTACCGTCCGGGGTGTGGAGTACGTCGTAGAAGAAGCCGTCCTCCTCGTTCCAGAGCTCGATACCCTTGTGGCCCATGCGGCTCATGGCCTGGGCGATGTACATGAAGTGCTCGAAAAACTTGGAGGCCATGTCCTCGTAGGTCGGGTCCTCGCGGCTGAGCTCCAGCGCGATGCCCAGCATGTTGAGGCAGAACATGCCCATCCACGCCGTCCCATCGGACTGCTCGATGTGGCCGCCCGTGGGAAGTGGCGCCGAGCGGTCGAAGACGCCGATATTGTCGAGGCCGAGGAAGCCGCCCTGGAAGACGTTCCGGCCTTCGGGATCCTTGCGATTGATCCACCAGGTGAAGTTGAGCAGGAGCTTCTGGAATACGCGCGCGAGGAAGCGACGGTCGCCCTTGCCGCGGATGCGCTTCTCGATCTTGTAGACGCGGAGGGCGGCCCAGGCGTGCACGGGCGGATTGACGTCGCCAAAGGTCCACTCGTAGGCCGGGATCTGCCCGTTCGGGTGCATGTACCACTCGCGCAGGAACAGGACGAGCTGGTCCTTGGCGAAGTCCGGATCCACGAGGGCGAGCGAGATGGTGTGGAAGGCCAGATCCCACGCCGCGTACCAGGGATACTCCCACTTGTCGGGCATGGAGACGACGTCGTCGTTGTAGAGGTGGGTCCACTCCGCGTTGCGGCCGCCTCTCCGCTCGCGCGGAGGCGGGGGTTGGGTCGGATCGCCCTCGAGCCAGCGGCGCACGTCGAAGTGGAACCACTGCTTGCTCCACAGCATGCCGGCCAGCGCCTGGCGCATGACCTGCTTCGAGCCACTGGCCAGTTGGTCGGGAATGACGGTGGCGAAGAAGCCGTCCGCCTCACCGCGGCGGGCCTCGAGCGTGCGATCGAAATCCTCAAAGGCTCCGGCCGATCGGCTCGCTCCCTCACGAGTCAGGCGCAGCCTGAGCACCGCGCTCGCGCCTGCGTCGAGCATCATCGAATAGTGGGCCGCCGCCTTGGTGCCTTCCTCGAGCGGATTGACGGCGTCCATTCGCCCATGAATTAGGCGCTCACCGAACGCATCCTTGACATAGGGTGAGGCATTGGGCGCACCGTACAGGCGTTCGGTATTCGAATCGTTCTCCGTGAACAACAGCTCCGGCTCGCCCTCGCACATCAGCCGGTAGGTTCCGTCCATCTCGGGATGCGAGGCCTGGATCGCCGCCCCTGAGGCCCCGGGGTCGCGCGCGAGACGTGGCCGCTTACTGCCGTGATCCCAGGCCCAGGTATTTCTGAACCACAGCGTCGGCAAGACGTGGATCGGCGCGGTCTCGCGGCCACGGTTCGCGACGGTGACGCGGATCAGGATGTCCTCGGGCGCAGCTTTCGCGTACTCCACCGTCACGTCGAAGTAGCGACCGTCCCGGAAGACACCGGTATCGAGCACCTCGAACTCCGGCTCCCGCCGGCCGCGCTGGCGGTTCTCCTCGAGCAGCCGGGCATAGGGAAACTCGGCCTGCGGATACTTGTAGAGCCCCTTCATGTAGGAGTGCGTCGGCGTGGCGTCGAGGTAGAAGTAGTGCTCCTTGACGTCTTCGCCGTGATTGCCTTCGGAGCCGGTGAGCCCGAAGTAGCGTTCCTTGAGGATGGGGTCGCGGCCATTCCACAGTGTCACCGCGAAGCACAAGCGCTGATGGTTGTCCGAGATCCCCAGGATGCCGTCCTCGCCCCAGCGGTAGGCACGCGAGCGGGCATGGTCGTGGGGGAAATAGTCCCACGCCGTGCCGTGGGCGGAGTAGTCCTCGCGCACCGTCCCCCACTGGCGGTCGGCGAGATAGGGCCCCCAGCGCCGCCAGTGCGCCGTCCGCACCAGCGCTTCGTCGAGCCTCTGGTGCTCCGCCGTGCGCGGACTGTGAGCGAGGTTATCCGCCATGTCCGAACTCCGGGTACAGCGTCATCCCGCCGTCTACGAATATAGTCTGGCCGTGGATATAGTCCGAGTCGTCGGAGGCGAGGAACACCGCGACCTTGCCGATGTCCTCCGGTAGTCCGATCCGGCCGTAGGGAATCAGCGTGAGGAGACCTTCGAGGGCCTTGGGTGTCTCCCAGGCCGAGCGGTTGATCGGCGTCTGGATGGCGCCGGGCGCTATCGAGTTGACGCGGACGCGATGCGGAGCCATCTCCTGGGCCAGCGACTGCATGAAGGCTCTGACCCCACCCTTGGAGGCGGCGTAGTTCACGTGGCCCGCCCACGGGATAACCTCGTGCACGGACGACATGCAGATGATCTTGCCGGCGGCGCGCGAGACGTCCGCGCGAATGTCCCGGCGGACCATCTCGCGCGTGGCCTCGCGGGAGCAGAGGAACATGCCCGTGAGATTCACGCCGATGACGGTATTCCACTGGGCCAGCGCCATGTCCGTGAACGGCGCGTCCTTCTGCAAGCCCGCATTGTTCACGAGGATGTCGATGGTGCCCCACGTGTCGAAGAGCGTCCGGAACATCTCGCGCACGTCGTCTTCCCGGGAGACGTCGGCCCGGAGCGTCATGGCCTTGCCGCCGAGCGCGTGGACATCGGCAGCCACCGCCTCCGCCGCGTCCGGATCCGTCACGTAGTTGATGGCGACCGAGGCGCCGGCCTCGCCCAACGCCCTCGCCACACCCGCGCCGATGCCGGATGCCGCTCCGGTCCCGAGCGCGATCTGTCCTTTCAGCGTCTCTCCATTCATCGTGTCGTCTCCTGGGTGGTGTGTACCGCCACGCCATTGGACACGCCGACGGCGTCGCCGGATTCGGGCCGCATGCCCACGCGCTCCTCCAGCAGCCGGTTGAAGAAGTCCCGCAGAGGAGGAAGCGTCGAGAGCAGAGCCTGGCAGGCGTCCCGGTCTATGGCCAAGGCATTCGTGCTCGTCAGGCTGTGGGTGCTGGCGGTCCTGACATGGTCGCCCAGAAGCGCGATCTCGCCGAAGCAGTCGCCGGGCCCGAGCCGCCGTATCGGAGTCTCCTCCTGCCCCGCGACTCGCTTTCGCACCTCGACCTCACCGTCCTCGATGATGTAGAGCCAGTCGCCGTGGTCGCCTTCCCGGAAGATGGCCTGCCCCGGCTCGAAGTGCTCGCGCCGGATGGATACTGCGCGGTCTGTCCTGAGCTGGACGATGTCAGAGGGAAGCAGGAGATCGAGCGTCCAGTCCACCGCGACGCGGATCTTCCGGTCGAGCCCCGGCAGCTTCATCAGATAGACGGTCCGCCACAGCCACCAGGCGAGGAAGCCGGAGAGCTTGATGCCGAAGACTTCGGCCACGGCCGAGCGATGCCCGAGCGAGCCCATCTTGCCCAACGCCTTGAAGGCGAAAGCGCGCTTGGCGGAGCCGCGCAGCGTGGCCGCGATATTCTCCGCCGCGCACCGTCCCTCGCGGATGGCGTGCTGCGCCGTGGGCGGGCTCGGCTCGCTCGTGGTGGCGTCCACGATCAGCGCGCAATCGCCAACCGCCCAGACGCCAGCATGTCCCGGCACCTCGAGATAGGGATCGGTCACGATGCGGCCCCGGTCTTTGGGACAGTTCAGCGCAGCCACCACCGGATTGGGCCCACCCGGCACCGTGCTCACGAGCGTCCGTGTCTCGATGCGCTCCCCGCCGGACAGGAGAGCTGCCTCAGCGGTGGCTCCCGCGAGGCGGGTATTGAGCCGCAGCTCCACGCCCCGCTTCATCAAGAGGCGCTGGACGAACTCGGCGAGGTTCTTAGGCAACTCGGGCAGGATCAGACCACCCGCGTGAAGAAGCACGACCCGGATCTCCTCGGGCTGCACATTCCGGAAGCTCTTCGCGGCCGAGCGGACGAAGTCGTTCAGCTCGGCAACGGCCTCGACCCCGGAAAAGCCTCCGCCCGCGACGACGAAGGTGAGGAGCCCTTGCCGCGCCTTGGGGTCGCGCTCGATATCGGCCTCCTCCAGGGCGTGGATAGCGTGATTGCGCAGGGTGAGAGCGTCGCCCAGATACTTGAACGGCAGGGCGTGCTCAAGGAGGCCCTGCTGCCCGGCAAAGCTCGTGTCGTTGCCAAGTGCGATCACCAGGTGGTCGTATTCCAGCTGGAGCTGGCGCGAGCCGACCCCAGAGGCGAGCGTGACGCACCGACGCTGGAAGTCTATCTCCTCAATCGCGCGCGTGTAAAGATTGGTGCGCGGGCAGAGACGGCGAATGGGTGTAATGGTGTCGAGGATACCGATGCTCCCCGACACCACCTCCGGCAGCATGGGCTGGAACGTGAGGTAGTTGTCCCGGCTGACGAGCGCGATCTCGACCTCACCCCGCTTGAGCTCGCGCTTCAGGACCTTCTCGAGGGTCAGCGCCGTGTACACGCCGCCGCAACCTCCACCAAGGATGAGGATGCGCGTGGGTGTGGTTGAAGTCATCGCAGGAGTCCCTCCAGACGCAGGGCGTCGGCGTCGCTGGTAGAGGTCAAATGGATCCGGGACAGCCGTTCCGCACCGTCGCCATCGGCTCGGATGACCTTGCCGTAGATGTCCTCGGAGTCGGGGCCGTGCTCGGAATAGCGCAGGCGCAGGCGCACGTTCGTGAGCGGCTCGAGTGGCGCCGCCAGGCGCGCAACCAGTTCATGCCGGGTGATGCGCACGACGACGCCGGCTATGGACTCCTGGCGAATCACCTTGCCGTCGATGACCCGGCAGGTCATCGGCAGCGATACGACGATCTCGCGCGTGTCCGCGTCGTCCGCTCCGGCCTGGGCGAAGCGCCCGCGGAGACTCCGAAGGTCGTAGAGGGCGAGCGGCTCTGACAGTCCCTTCGCGTCGAGCGGGATCGGCCCCGTCACCTCCGCGATATCGCGGATCCGGTCATAGGTCGCCTCCGTGATGAAGACCTGCCCACCCACGGTCGCGCCCTCGACGCGGGCGGCGACATTGACCGCGCTCCCCACGATGGCGTACTTCGCGCGTTGCTCGGAGCCGATATTACCCACCACCGCTTCGCCCGTATTCACGCCGATGCCCATCTCGAATTGCTGGCGCCCGCTGACCGCATGCTCCCGATTGATCCCGGCCATGGCGCGCTGCATGGCCAGTGCGCAGGCGGCGGCGCGCTCGGCGTGATCGGCGTGCTCGAGCGGCGCGCCGAACACGGCGAAGATGGCGTCGCCGATGAACTCGTTGATGGTCCCGCCGTGCTCGATGATGATGTCCGTCATCTGGCCGAGGAATCCGTTCAGCACCTCCATGACCATGGCGGGGTCACCGCGCTCGGCGAATCGCGTGTAGCCGCGCAGGTCCGACATGAGCACGGTGACCACGCGCTTCTCGCCGCCGAAGCGCAGGCCGCCCGGTGACTCGAGGAGGGCCTTGGCCACCTCCGGCGAGACGTAGCGGCCGAAGGCGGACCGGATGAAGTCACGCTGGCGCAGCCCGTCGAGCATCTGGTTGAAGGCGCGCGTGAGCTGTCCCACCTCGTCCCGGGAGCGGACGGGGAGCGAGAGCGACAGGTCGCCCCCTGCCACCCGCATCACCCCGATCGTGAGCGCGCGGATGGGGCGCGTCAGGCGACGGGCGAAGAGAAATCCCAGAATGAGTGTGCCCACAGCGCCGAGCCCCGAGGCCCAGAGGATGGTGCGCCGCAGCTCCTGCAGCCGGTCGAGGTAGATCTCCACGGGGTAGTTCACCGTGACCACCGCCGCGGTCTGCCCCATGCGATCGAGGATGGGCGCGAAGGCGCTGATCCAGGTTCCGCGGTCATTTGTATAGATCTGCGTGTAGCGAGCAACCCCGTCCTCGAAGGTCCACCGCAGCGGGTCCAGCATCGTGGGAGGGACTTGGTATATATCGCCCGGCGCTCCCGGTCCGTCGCTGACCACGAGGATGCGCGCCGTCCGCTTGGCCACGTTCAGATCGGTAAGGGTGACGATGGGTGTGGTGAGGAGCACCTCGTTCTGGATGGTCACCAGCTCTCGCTTGATGCGCAGGTAGGCGGCCGATTTCGGATCGAGGCTGCGCTGCACCTGGCCGTGCAGGCTCGGGTCCACTGCCAGGGCCGTGACGCGGGCGATGTTGAGGAGCTGCGTCCCCACTGTGTCCTCGAGCTCACGCTGGTGGCGCTTGTAGGTGAACCCTCCCACCGCGGCGACGGCCAGCAGCGTGACCGCGGTCAGGAGGCAGGCCAGGCGGACGCTCAGCCGCTGCCAGGGCCGTAGCCCGAAGGTCTGTACTGAAGGGGTGTCGCCGGACGACTGGTGCATCGGGGAGTTAGACTCGCGCCACCGCCAACCGGGTTCGCCGGAACCTCAAGCGAACCTCGCCGTCTCCTGCCGGTGTCTAACCCCTCGACGCCGGGGCCGATGGCTGCCTCGCACCGGATGCGAAGCCCGAGGTCACGCGGTGCAAACCCTTATCACATAGAGGAGATCCGACATGAAGAAGAACCTGTTCATCGCGTCCGCCATGGTGGCCGCCCTTGCGGTGCCTCTGGTCTCTAATGGCCAGGCCGGCCCGGCCCCGAAGCCCAAGTTCGAGTCCGAGAAGTGTTACGGCGTATCGAAGGCGGGCAAGAATGACTGCCAGACGGCCAACTCGTCCTGCGCTGGCACCTCGCGCCGCGACGCTCAGAAGGACGCCTGGGTCTACGTTCCCGCCGGGACCTGCGAGAAGCTGGTCGGCGGCAGCAACCAGCCGCGGGCCTGAGCAATAAGGGACGGCCGGACGCCATGACCGGGCAGCTCGGGCTTCCGTCACGTGCGGGCATCGGTCTGAGAGCCCCGCATGTCGGCGAGCTCCTGACCACGCGTCCCGCCGTCCCCTGGCTCGAGGTCCATCCCGAGAACTACATGGGCGGCGGCGCTGCCCTCGCTTCGCTCGAATCGGTACGGCGCGAGTACCCGGTCGCGCTACACGGTGTTGGCCTCTCGCTCGGCACGGCGGGCGACATCGATCACCGTCACCTGGATCGGCTCCGCAGCTTGACCGACAGGATCGAGCCCTGCCTCGTGTCAGAGCATCTCTCGTGGAGCTCGACGGGCGCCGCCTATCTCAATCACCTCCTCCCCCTGCCGTATACAGAGGAGAGCCTCTCGGTTGTCGCCGGCCATATCCACGAAGTCCAGGACGCCCTCGGGCGCCCCATCCTCATCGAGAACCCGTCGAGCTATCTGCGGTTCCGGCATTCGACCATCGAGGAGCCCGAGTTTCTCGCCGAGCTCACACGTCGTACCGAGTGCGGTCTTCTCTGCGACGTCAATAACATCTACGTGACGGCGTGGAATCTTGGCCTCGACGCCGCCTCGTATATGGACGCGCTCCCGGCCGAGGCCGTCGGCGAGATCCATCTTGCCGGCCATGCCGAAAACGACGCCGACGGCCGCACCATCCTCATCGACGACCACGGCTCGCCGGTGGCCGCGCCGGTGTGGACGCTCTATGAGCGTGCGCTCGAGCGATTCGGCCCCGTCCCAACGCTGATCGAGTGGGACACGGATATTCCGGAGTTGACGGTGCTGCTCGATGAAGCCAGGCGTGCCGATAACCTTCTGGCGGCGGCCGTGCGCCGCGACGATCATGCCCACGCTGCGTGAACTTCAGACGCTCTTCGAGTCGAGCCTGCTCGCCGGCGACGAAACCGCCGTCATCCAGCAGATCGAGGGTGACGGACTCGATCCGCGAGCCCGCCTCGCCGTGTATCGCCATCACGTCTTCACCACCCTCACGGCGGTGCTCGAGACGGCGTATCCCGTCGTGTGTCGGCTCGTAGACAGGCGCTTCTTCGCCTATGCGGCCGATGCCTTCATCAAGCGGTATGCGCCAACGGGGCCGCGTCTCACCGAGTACGGCGCGGCATTTCCAGACTTCCTCGCGAGTTTCCCGGCCTGCGAGGGACATCCCTATCTCCCGGACGTGGCCCGCCTCGAGTGGGCTATCCACCGCGCCTCACATAGTTCCCAAGCCGAAGCGCTCGATCACGCGCGCCTCCACTCCGTAGATCCAGCCGATATGTCGCGTTTGACATTCGCGATGGATCCGTCGCTGTCCTTGCTCGCGTCGCCATGGCCGGTGGACAGGATCTGGAGAGCGCATCAGGACGGAGGCGAGCCAGCGGAGCCGGTGGACCTGGGCGCCGGCGGCGTCTGCCTCGAGGTTCGGGCGGCCGGTGAGAGCGTGACACTGCACACTCTCGAGGCCGCGACCTATGCTTTCCGCGACGCCCTCGCTCGAGGACTCACCCTGGGCCAAGCCGCCAGCCTGGCGCTGGAATCACATCCGTTCTTCGATCTGACACGTGCCATCCAGGAGCTGCTCGAAAACGGTCTTTTCGATGACTTCGCCCTCACATCCGAAGAAGGAGGATGATCGATCATGAGCTTGAAGGCAGCAACGTCGCCGCCCGGTCTCATGACGAGAGCGGCGGGCATCCGGGCCCGCATCGTCTCGATCAGGTCATTGCTCGGCTGCGTCCCGCTGAGCGTGCACCAGCTCCTCTTCCGTCTCGCCGTGGCGGGCGTCTTCTTCCGCACGGGCCTGCAGAAAGCCAGAGGGTGGGAGACCACCGTCGCGCTCTTCAGCGACGAGTACAAGCTGCCGGGGTTCCCACCGGAGATCGCAGCGGTCATGGCCACGTGCTTCGAGCTCGGCTGCTCGAGCCTGCTCATCCTGGGATTGGCCACGCGCCTGGCCACGCTGCCGCTCCTCGGCATGATCATGACCATCCAGCTCTTCGTTTATCCCCAGGCCTGGCCGGAGCATCTCGTGTGGAGCTCCATTCTCGTCTTCCTGTTGACCCGCGGCCCCGGCGCGATGTCGCTCGATCATATGATTGGCATCGAGCCGCAGCACTCGTCGAGCTAGTCTCGTGAGCCAATCGCGGGAGCTCGGCGCGCCCGGGCTCGGACTGGCCCCGGCGCGCCGCGCCGTCTCGCTGTGCTTCTTCCTCAACGGCGCCGTTATCGCCAGCTGGGTGCCGCATATCCCTGACCTCAAGACCCGGCTCGGGGTCGGCGACGGCGGGCTCGGCCTGCTCTTGCTCTCTCTGGCCGTCGGCGCCGTCGTTGCCCTGCCCGCGGCGGGCTGGCTGATCGGCCGGTTTGGCAGCCGGGTCGTCACTTCGACCAGCGCCGCGGCGCTTTCAATCGCTGTGGTCCTGCCGATCCTGGCCCCGGGCGTGGCATCGAGCGCCATCGCACTGGCCCTGCTGGGGGCGTGCAATGCCACGCTCGACGTGGGCATGAACGCTCAAGGCGTCATGGTGGAAGACGGCTACGAGAGACCGGTCATGTCTTCGTTCCACGCGCTCTTCAGCCTCGGCGGGCTCGCCGGCGCCGGGGGCGCGGCGACGGCCATGGCGGCGGGTATGAACCCGCTGGCGCACGTCGTCATCGTGGCTCTGCTCTCCCTCGGCGCCGTCCGCGTGGCAATGGGGCGACTCCTCCCCTCGGCCCCGGTCCGGACACACGCTGGCCCGATCTTCGCGCTGCCGCCGGCCGCGCTGTTGGGTCTCGGGCTGTTGACGTTCTGCGCTCTGCTGGCCGAGGGCGCCATGGGCGACTGGAGCGCCGTCTATCTACGCGACTCGCTCGGCACTACCCCGGCCATCGCGGCCACGGGCTTCGCGGCCTTCTCTCTCGCCATGGCTCTTGGACGCCTGGTTGGAGACCGACTCGCGCAGCATGTGGGCACAGCGCAGCTTCTCCGGCTCTCCGGAGCGCTCGCTGGAGGCGGCCTCGCGATGTCTCTGCTCGTGGGGCATCCGGCCATTGCCCTACTCGGCTTCGGCCTCGTCGGGCTCGGCATGGCGAACCTGATTCCGATTCTCTTCAGCGCGGCCGGCCGCACACAGGGCATACTGACGGGCACCGCGCTCGCGGCCGTGGCCACGACCGGCTACTTCGGTTTCCTCGCCGGCCCGCCACTGATCGGCTTGGCCGCTGAGGCAGCCGGCCTGCCCACAGCGCTCGCGATCGTCTGCGTCGCCTGCGCCCTCATCGCGGCCGGCGCCGGGATCGTCCTTCCGCCTCGTGCTACCCTCGCAACGCCACAGACCGTCGCGAGCGAGGCGATCACCCGTACCCAGGAGGCCACACATGCCTGATCCATTCGAGTACATTTCCCGTGCACGGCTCGAGTACCGCGGTGGGGCCCGCAACGCCTTCCTCGGAGAAGTACCAGAGCCGGTCGTGTACGGTGTCCAGGGCGCGCTGCGCGAATACTACGGCGCGCCTCCGGGCCCACCCGTCGCCTCGACGCTC
>Ga0137407_10002073_pt1 | contig 13184 bp, 8 predicted proteins | sample CZOMad2_2_16fung_FD_108410 | JGI IMG/M metagenome (GOLD analysis project Ga0137407, IMG submission 108410) | Vadose zone soil fungal communities from Angelo Coast Range Reserve, California, USA - CZOMad2_2_16fungal (Illumina Assembly) | ecosystem: Environmental > Terrestrial > Soil > Vadose zone...
GGCAGGCCTTTTCGCAGGCGCCACGGGCCTGCGAGACGCACGCGCAGCATGCCGTCGTCCGCTCGTGCGTAAGAGACTGTGCCGCGATCGCTCACCGGGATCCCGCGGCGGGCGTCCCCGGGCCATTCAGCGCCCAGGTGCCGTGCGGGGAAGGAAGCGACGTACCACAGGAGCGCTTTCGCCGTCGAGCCCGCTGACGCCGCCCGTGCGATCCGGGTTGGATGCCGATCACCGGGAGGGCCGCGCCGTGCGTCCGTGAGCTTCTCGCCTGCCACGTCGCCGCGGGTTGCGCGCTGAAACCCGGTCAGAAAGGTACCCCACGCCGAGCCTTACCGCCCGCGCCGAGCGCGAGTCGGGGATTTGACCACGAACGGCGCTTCGTGGAATGCCACCCGAGCGCGATGGCAAACGACCGTCGGGACGGGCCCGCCGGAAGGTGACGCCGACGCACGCTGGAGGAGGGAATCATCATGGACCGATGGAAGTACACCGGAGCTTGGATCGTCCTCTCCATCGTCGGCGCCGGCTTGGGCGTTGCGATCTCCGCCGGGGCGGACGACGAAATCGACCACGTACTCGCCGCGGGCGGCAAGGTGCGGTACGAGCAGTACTGCACGTCGTGCCACGGACCGGGCGGGGCGCCCGGCACCAAGGCCAAATCCGATCTTCGCACCTACGTTGCGCGCCACGGTGGCAAGTTTCCCGCCGCCGACTGGCTCGCCATCATCGCGGATGCGCGACCCGGGAGTCCTCACACGAAGGTGTGGGAACGAATCCGCAAGGATCAGCTCGGAACGACCAGCGACGCCGCCGCGCGAGGCACCGTCGGCCAGATAGCCCGCTACGTCATTTCGATCCAGTCGCAGTGAGGCGGCCGGCCGCCCGTGGGCCGGCTGCGGGCCCTAGTTAGGGGGCCTTGAACCGCTCCTTCCTGATCCCGAGTGCCTTGATCCTCGATTCCAATGTCGAGCCCGGAATGCCGAGCCTCGCTGCTGCCCCCGACGGCCCAGACACTCGACCTCTGCTCGCGGCCAGGGCCGCCTCGATCATCTGCCTCTCCCGGGCGACGAGCTCCTCGGCAAGCGGCTGAACCGGCCGCAGCGCCTTGAGAGATTCGTGACGCAGCCAACTCTCGTCGATGGTGAGGGTCTCCGTCTCGCAAACGATGACGGACCGCTCGATCACGTTCTGGAGCTCCCTGATGTTGCCCGGCCAGCCGTAGCACTGAAGGATCTCCAGCGTCCGCCTGTCGATATTCCCGATGGTCTTCCCTGCCTTCCTCGCGTAGCGGTCGACGAAGTATGCGACCAGCAGCGGGATGTCCTCCTGGCGTTCACGCAGCGGAGGCATCTCGATGGGGAACACGTTCAGCCGATAGAAGAGATCGCTCCGAAACGCACCGCCGGCCATGGCGGCGTTCAAGTCCCGATTGGTGGCCGCGATCACCCGCACATCGACCCTGATCGATGACGTCCCGCCTACGCGCTCGAATTCGTGCTCCTGGAGAGCGCGCAGCAGAGCAATCTGGGTATCGGAAGGGAGGTCCCCGATCTCGTCGAGGAAGATCGTCCCTCCCTCGGCCAGCTCGAAGCGGCCGATCCGGCGCTGAAGCGCACCGGTGAACGCACCCTTCTCGTGTCCGAACAGCTCGGACGCAATGAGGGCAGCGGGAATCGCAGCGCAATTCACGCTCACGAAGACCCGAGAGGATCGCGTGGACCGCTTGTGGATGGCTCGGGCTACGAGTTCTTTGCCCGTGCCGGTCTCCCCCGTTATGAGGACGGTCGAATCGCTGGGGGCCACCTTGGAGACTCGCGCAAGCACACCCTTCAGAGGCGGTGACGCCCCGACGATCTCCTCGAACATGGATGCTTGGTCGATCTCTTCCCGTAGCGCGACGTTCTCCTTGTAGAGTTGGTCCCGCAATGTCTTGACTTCTTCGTTCCGCTGTTCCAGCTCTTCAGTCCTGACTCGGACTCGCGTCTCGAGCACATTGGTCAGTTCGTGCAACGCGGTTCCCGCTTTCTCGCGCTCGGCGATTTGGAATTTGAGATCGTCGATTGACACCAGACTTTGATACGCCGACGAGGCGACTTTCCCTAGGGCACCCATGAGCCGCTCATCTTCCGCGTCGAACTTTCGACGATCATCGTGTTTGAGCGCCCATATCGTCCCGACTGCTTTGCCTCCGACGTAAAACGGAACCAGCAGGCACTCTACTGCCGGAGGGGTGATCGGCAGGAAATAGGTGTAACGCCGCTCGAGGTGGCTGAACAACAATGGAATATTACGATCGAGCACGTCTCCGCAGGGACCGAAATCCCGCGGCGTACCGCCGCCGATGTGCGGTTTCCATACGCCGGCGATGGCCGGCCAATAGAACCTCTTCCCCCCATCATCCGTCGTCAGCAGACTGACGCCAGCCGAGTCGGACTGGGTGACCTCCAGGATCGTCTCGGCCAGCGTCTGAAGAATGGTCCGCGGCGAGTCGGCCAGCGCGCCGGCCAGCGCCACGAGCGCGCAGTTCTCTTTCCCGTAGTCGGGCGGACGCCATGGGCGACGACGCAACTCCTCCGTGCAGAGGACCGATTCGAGGGAAACCGCGCCATCTGGAATTGAAGCCTCCAGAGGGAGGTCATTTGTCGAGTTGGCCGACTCGATCACTTTCTCACCTCCATGAGGCGCACTCATACCGAATCGAGCATCGCGCTGGTCCTGCTACACCTCGTCGCTCGAGCTCGCGCTCCTGGAGCCGGGGCAGGGCGAAACTTGCCGTCCCACGGCTCGGTCACGTGCCCCGACGGGTCACTGACGCTAAGGCCATCCACTGGCCAGTCTGATAGGCTTCTGACCCCGCTCTCGTCTACCTTCACCCTCGGTGAGCGCTGCCGGCACCCCATCTCGTGCCGACATGTCGGCATTCCCGCCTCCCCTCTCAGTCGCGCACGGCCATCTCGCGAGACTTCGCAAATTTCCGAAGGGTCGTGACCCTCACCATCGGTGATCTCTTGCGTTTTCAGTTAGTTACGGCTGGCGCCCCAATTGCTCTGGCGGAAGGCGCACGATGTGTGCTCCCGCGAACAGCCAGCCGGATCGGGGGCTCCAGCCCGTGCCTTGGCGCGGCTCCCTCCGCTGGCGATCTCCCTTCAACGGCGTCCTCGTTCTGCCGTCATCCGAGCAGGCAGCAGGTTCGCCTATGCCGAATCCAACGGCCGCTCCGGGACGGCAATGCTGAGGATTGAGAGATCGGTGCAAGGCCGACTCGTGGTCTTCACGGTGAGTGGGCGAGTCGGCCTGGATGGCATCACCGAGTTGCAGAGGGTCCTCGACTCCGAAGCAGACAAGCAGAAGGCTCTGAACTTGAAACACGTGAGCCTCGTGGACCGAGACGGCGTGGCGTTTCTTGCACGCTGCGAAGCCGAGGGCACCGCGCTCGAGAATTGTCCAATATATGTTCGCGAGTGGATCGTGAGAGATGCAGACCTCAGGTAAACCGGCGTCGCAGTTCGTCGGCGCCGCATGAGCAGGAGGCCAACATGGATGTTCAAGCGGTCGAAAGCGAGGGCCCTCGGGGGAACGGTCGACTGTCGAACGACGGCGAGGGGAAGCTCTCAGCCGAGCGCGACCACCTGCAGCTGCTGCTGGACGTTACCAATGTGCTTGCGTCCAACTTCGATTTGGACGACCTCGTCCCTACCCTCTCGTCCGTGCTCCGCCGAGCGGTTCCGCATGCGTTCGCGGCTCTCGCTCTCCACGAGCCCGGGAGCGAGGCCCTCGTGCTCCATGCGGCTTCCTTCTGCTCCCCTAGCGGCCACCAGAACGGGCACCACCACACGGGAAGACGGCTTCCGCTCGCACATTCTCCCAGCGGCCGCGCGTTCGCCGCGCGCCAGACGCTGGTCTTCCGCGATTACGAGCTCATGGCCTTCGCCGACGTGGTCGATCCACTGCGCCAAGACGGCATCCGCGCCCTCTGCTGCGTACCGTTGATGGTCCGCAACCTCACGATCGGCACGCTCGAGATTGGCAGCCTTCACCCGGACACCTTCACGCCAGCGGCCGTTGCGATCATCGACGAGGTTGCGCGCCAGGTCGCGATGGCGGTCGCCAACGCGCTCGCCTGCCGGGAGATCGCTCAGCTCAAGGACAGGCTCGCTCGGGAGCGCCTTGGCCTCGAGAGCGATATCCGCGCCGAGCACCCGTTCGCGGAGATCGTCGGGGCCAGCCGCCCGCTCCGCGATGCGCTCCAGCAGGTCGAGATCGTGGCGCAGACCGACGCGACCGTCCTCGTCCTCGGCGAGACGGGCACGGGAAAGGAGCTGATCGCCCGCGCCATCCACAACCGGAGCGACCGGCGCGAGCGCCCATTCGTCAAGATCGACTGCGCCGCCATCCCCTCGGGCCTCCTCGAGAGTGAGCTCTTCGGGCACGAGCGGGGCGCGTTCACGGGCGCCATCGCACAGAAGCCCGGGCGGTTCGAGGTGGCGAACGGCGGCACAGTCTTCCTCGACGAGGTCGGTGAGATCCCACTCGAGCTACAGCCGAAGCTCCTCCGCGTCCTCCAGGAGCAGAGGTTCGAGCGCATCGGCGGCACGCGGACGATCAAGGTCGACGTCCGTCTGGTGGCTGCGACGAACCGGGACCTCCTCCATATGGTGGAAGAGCACCGGTTCCGTGACGATCTCTACTACCGCCTGAACGTCTTCCCGATCTGCGCCCCGCCGTTGCGGGAGCGCCCCGAGGACATCGAGCCGCTGGTCCGCTATTTCGTCCAGCGCTTCGCCGCGCGGATGCAGCGGCGGATCGAGGTAATTCCTACCGAGACCCTGGACGCGCTGCGGCGCTACCCGTGGCCCGGGAACGTCCGCGAGCTCGAGAACCTGATCGAGCGGGCGGTGATTCTCTCGCCCGGCCCAGGGCTCAGGGTCCCGCTCGGGCACCTCGGCCGCCATTCTACCCCGACGGCGCAGAATGACAGCGCGTCGAACCTCGAGGCCGTTGAGCGGGCCCACGTCATGCGTGTGCTCGAGGAGGCGAACTGGTTGCTCGGCGGCCCTCGGGGCGCCGCCGTGCGCCTCGGGGTGAAGCGAACGACTCTTCAGTCGTTGATGAAGCGGCTGGCCATTGCACGCCCCGCCTGATCCGCCATCACACCTGGGGGCTGAGAGGTATCTACCCCGACGCCGGGGATGACGGTCTGGTCTCAGTTCGATATCCGCCCGGTATTCGACTCGCGACTCGAGACAGGTCAATGCCTTTGACACCATGATAGCTCGAGATGGGCAGCCGCAGCCGATCCCAGGACCGCGTTTCGCCTTCTATCCCGCGCTCGTCACCCTGATCGCCGCCCTCGGAGGCCTCCTCTTCGGGTTCGATACCGGCGTGATCTCGGGTGCGCTGCTCTTCATCGTTCCCGAGTTCCACCTCGGCGCCGCCGCGCAGGGCTTCGTCGTCGGCGTCGTGACGCTCGGTGCGCTCGGCGGCGCGCTGCTCGGCGGCGCCGCGGCGGACGCGGTCGGCCGCCGGCCGACGAACATCGCCGGCGGCGCCACCTTCATCCTCGGCTCGCTCGTGTCCGCGGCCGCGCCGAACGTCGCCACGCTGATCGTCGGGCGCTTCGTGATCGGCGTGGCGATAGGGCTCTCATCCGTCGCGGCGCCGCTCTACATCGCGGAGCTGGCGTCGGCGCGGCGACGTGGAACGCTCGTGTCGCTCTTCCAGCTGGCGATAACGGTCGGAATACTGGCCTCCTTCATCATCGACGAGGTGTTCGCGCCGACACACGCCTGGCGCACCATGCTGGGGGTCGCCGTCATCCCCGGTGCGGCGCTCGTGTTCGGCATGCTGCCGATGCCGGAGTCGCCGCGCTGGCTCGTCAAGCACGGGCGGACCGCCGACGCACGAGCAGCGCTCGGGCGCGTTCGTCAGGCGCAGGACGTGGATGCCGAGCTGCGCGAGATCGCGGCCGACATCTCGCAGGACCGGCCGGCCGCGTGGCGCGAACTGGCATCGCTCGACCTGCGCCCCGCGCTCGTCGTCGGGATCGGCCTCGCCGTGTTCCAGCAGGTGACGGGGATCAACACGATCATCTACTACGCGCCTCAGATCTTCCAGGCGGCCGGCTTCGGGACCGCGACCACCGCGCTCGCCGCCACGATCGGGATCGGCGTCGTCAACGTGCTCGCGACCGTCGTGGCGATCGTCCTCGTCGACCACGCGGGGCGGCGCCCGCTCCTGCTCGCCGGTCTCACCGGCATGGTCTTGAGCCTCCTGACGCTCGGTGTCGTCTGGCGCGAGGCCGCGTCTGCTGGCTGGCTCGGCGCGACGACGGTTGCGTGCGTCGGTGTCTACATCGCGTGCTTCGCATTCTCTCTCGGCCCGATCGTTTGGCTCATGATCGCCGAGATCTATCCCAATCGCATCCGGGCGCGTGCCGCGTCGGTGGCGACGGCCGCGAACTGGTCCGCGAACTTCGTGGTGACCCTGACGTTCCCCCTGCTGCGCGCGAGCCTCGGCACCTCGGTCACGTTCCTCTACGCGATCCTCGGAATGATCGGGATCGGGTTCGTCGTGCGGCGGGTCCCGGAGACGCGAGGCAAGTCTCTGGAGGAGATCGCGGCACTCTGGCGGACTTCGTCGCGAGCGTCTGCGGCTTGATGACGTCGCGCTCGACGTCGGCGGTCGGGTTGCTCGTCGCCGCGCTCCTCGCTGGCACTTCCGCATTCGCCTCGCAACGGACGGGATGGATGATGCCGCCGCAGGAAGAGAACGACACCAGCTGGGGCATCATCGACCCGCAGAGCATCTTCGAGTGGAATGCCATGCGAGAGGAGAGGACGCTCACTGGGGGGTGGGGGGGCGAGCGGAGCCGGCTGCGCGAGGCCGGCATCGGATTCGCGGGCTCGTACGTGACGGAGGTCGCCGGAAACCCGGTCGGCGGCACGACGCACACGGCGCGGTATACCCACAACATTTCACTCGGGGTGTTCCTCGACCTCGGACGCCTGATCGGCGTGACCGACACCTACGCACTCGTCTCGGCGTCGAACCGGGCCGGCAACAGCCTGTCCCGTGACATTCCGAACTTCTTTGCGGTCCAGGAGATCTTCGGGGGCCAGACGACCCGGCTCGTGCATCTGGCGCTGGAGAAGATCACCGCGGGCGGACATCTCTCGCTGGTCGGCGGCCGGATCGATGCCCTCGACGACTTCGCCACCTCCCCCCTCTACTGCTACGCGCAGAACCTCGGCTTCTGCGGAAACCCCCTCAGCATCCCCGTCAACGCCTCCGTCCCGAGCTACCCGAATACCGCCTGGGGTCTACGTGCGCGCTGGGCCTTTACCGACAACGTCTACGCCATGACGGGCGTCTACGACGCGTTCTCCCGCTTCCGCGCGAACCGTTACCACGGCGTCGACTTCAGCCTCCGGGACGACTCCGGCGTCGCGGTGATGCAGGAGTTCGGGTGGCAGCCGCTGATCGCCCGGCGATTGGGTCTTCCCGGCACCGTGAAGGTCGGCGGCGTGTACGACTCCGAGCCCAAGGTGAAATTCGAGAGCGGAAATAGCCGATCCGGAACGTACCAGGTCTACGCGACGATACAGCAGAAGCTGTGGGAACCCGCGCCGGCGGGGTACCAGGGACTGAGCGGATTCCTCGCCGTGACCTACGCGCCCGCGGACCTGAACACCATCGAGCACTTCGTCAACGGCGGCCTCCTCTACACGGGACTCGTACCCGGGCGGGACCGCGACGTGCTCGGGCTATTCGGCCTCTACGGACGCTTCAGCCCCGACCTGAGTCGATCGCAGGTGGCCCACCACGCGCCCGGGATGGAGCACGAGTCGGTCCTCGAGCTGAACTACGAGTACAACGTCACATCGTGGCTCTACCTGCAGCCGGACATCCAGGGCGTTCTTCGGCCGAGCGGCACCGGTCGCGTCGCGGATGCGCTCGTCCTTGCGATGCAGATCGGCGTCACGTTCTGAACCACGCGCCCCGCATCTCTCCGCTCATTCAGAACAGCCATCCTTGACAGAGCGCCTCGATATTGGCGTGGGTGGGTCGGATCCGGGCATCCTGCGCGTGCATCCTCATGACCGACCTCCCTGCATTCGCGCCTCTCGGCGACGCCGCCGTCGCGCCGTCCGTCGCTCCTGCAGCCACGGATCCCGAGCGGGCACGCATCGCCGAAGGGACCGCGGACCAGGCCGGACGCTGGTGGGCGTTCGGGCCCTACGTGAGCGAGCGCGCCTGGGGCACCGTCCGTGAGGACTACAGCGCAGACGGTCGCGCCTGGGACTATTTCCCGCACGACCACGCGCGCTCGCGCGCCTATCGCTGGAGCGAAGACGGCCTCGCCGGGCTGTCCGACGTGGAGCAGCGCCTCTGCTTCGCGCTCGCCTTCTGGAACGGACGCGATCCCATCCTGAAGGAGCGCATATTCGGGCTCACGGGCCCGGAAGGGAACCACGGCGAGGACGCGAAGGAATACTGGTGGTACGTCGACGCGACGCCGACGGCGTCGTGGCTGCGCTGGCGGTATCACTACCCGTACGACGCGTTCCCGTACGCAACGCTGGTCTCGGAGGGCCGCCGTCGGACGCGCGCTGACCGCGAGTTCGAGCTGGCGGACACCGGCATCTTCGCGCGCGCCCGCTACTGGGCAATCACCGCCGACTACGCCAAGGCAACGCCGGACGACATCTGCATCCGCGTGAAGATCCACAACGCGGGTGCGGAGGCGGAGTCGTTGCACGTGCTCCCGACTCTCTGGTTTCGCAATCGCTGGTCGTGGGACGGGACGGCCGATCTACCGGTGATCCGCCGAGCCCCCGCGAACGCCTGCCTCGCGGTCGCGGAGGACCCCGTCGGCGGCACGTGGGTCCTGCGGGCGGGCCCGGCACCGGACGGCACCGACCCGACGCTGCTCTTCTGCGAGAACGAGACGAACTTCCCGCGCATCTTCGGATCGGCGGCGAGCACGCCGTATCCGAAGGACGGCATCAACGACCACGTCCTGCACGGAGCGCCGACCGTGAACCCGGCGGCGACCGGCACCAAGATGGCGTGCTGGTATCGCATCACGGTGCCGGGTGGGGGGACCGTGGAGCTCCGGCTCCGGCTCGCACGCGGAGACGCGACGCAGCCACCACCCGACGTGGCTGCCCGCTTCGAGCGTGTGCTGATCGACCGCGAGCGAGAGGCCGACGCCTTCTACGCGCGCTTCCGCACCGACGGCACCACCGACGAAGAGGCATCGGTCATGCGTCGCGCCTTTGCCGGCCTCATCTGGAGCCAGCAGTACTACCATTACGATGTCGAGCACTGGCTCGACGGCGATGCGGCGCAGCCGCCTCCCCCCGCGGCACGCCGGCGCGGACGCAACGCTGCCTGGCGGCATCTCGACAGCAACGACGTCATCGTGATGCCCGACAAGTGGGAGTACCCATGGTACGCGGCGTGGGATCTCGCCTTCCACTGCGGCGTGCTCGCGCATCTCAATCCCGCGGCCGCCAAGCACCAGCTCCTCCTCCTCTGCCGGGAGTGGTTCATGCACCCGAACGGGCAGCTGCCGGCATACGAGTGGGGCTTCGGCGACGTGAACCCTCCCGTGCACGCGAAGGCCGCCCTGACCGTGTTCGCGATCGACGGCTCGCGGGACAGGGAGTTTCTCGTGCGGATCTTCCACAAGCTCCTGCTCAACTTCACCTGGTGGGTGAACCGCAAGGAGACGCTTGCCGACAACGTCTTCACGGGCGGCTTCCTCGGGCTGGACAACATCGGGCCGTTCGATCGATCGGCGGTCCTTCCCCCGGGCGTGGTGCTCGAGCAAGCCGACAGCACGGCGTGGATGGCGATGTTCTGCCTCGACCTGCTCGAGATGGCGCTCGAGCTCGCCAGACACGATCCCGCCTACCAGGACGTGGCCATCAAGTTCTTCGAGCACTTCGTCAACATCGCGAGCGCAATGAACCGCGGCGGGCTGTGGGACGAGGCCGACGGATTCTACTACGACCGCCTGCGGCTCCCGGACGGCCGCGTCGTCCCGCTCCGGGCGCGATCCATGGTCGGACTCGTCCCGCTGAGCGCGTCCCTCGCAGTTCCCCGTGCGCTCTGGGAGCGGCTGCCGGAATTCCGTGCACGGGCGCGGTGGTTCGTCGCGCACCGCCTGCACGAGGAGGCCGTGGGACTCAGTGTCATCGACGCGATCGGGGAAGGCACCGACCTGCTGACGCTGGTGGACATTCCGCGGCTCCGGCGCCTCCTCGGGACCATGCTGAACGAGGAGGAGTTCCTCTCGCCCTACGGGCTGCGCTCGCTCTCGCGATATCACCGCGACCACCCGTTCGTCATCGTCGAACCGGAGAGCGGATGCGAGTTCGTGCTCGACTACGAGCCCGCCGAGTCGACGGCGGGGCAGTTCGGTGGCAACTCCAACTGGCGGGGGCCGGTCTGGTTCCCGCTGAACTTCATGGTCATCTACGCCCTCCGCCGGCTGCACGCCGGTCTCGGGGATGCGTTCACCGTCGAGCTACCGACCGGCTCCGGACGGCTCGCCCACCTCGGAGCCGTCGCGGACGATCTCGAGCGCCGCCTCCTCCGCCTCTTCCTCCTCGACGGCGCCGGTCGCCGGCCCATCTGGGGGTCGTCCGCGCTCTTCCAGGAGAACCCCGCGTGGCGCGACGAGCTGCTGTTCCATGAATACTTCCACGGCGAGACGGGGGAAGGACTCGGCGCCTCGCATCAGACGGGCTGGACGGCGCTCGTCGCGGCGCTGGTCGCCGACCGCGGGCGCCGCCTCCACCGGGGACGGGAGCTGCAATGACGGACACATCACTCGACACGCTCTGCGTGAACACCATCCGGACGCTCGCGATGGATGCGGTGCAGCAGGCGAACTCGGGGCATCCGGGGACGCCGATGGCGATGGCGCCGGTCGCGTATGCGCTCTGGCAGCGGCACCTGCGCTTCGACCCCGACGATCCGATCTGGCCGAACCGCGACCGCTTCGTCCTCTCGATGGGCCACGCCTCGATGCTGCTCTATTCGCTGCTCCACCTGACCGGGGTGAAGGCGGTGAACCCCGAGTACGAGACGCTCGGGACGCCCGCTGTGACGCTCGACGACATCCGCCACTTCCGTCAGCTCGACAGCAAGTGCCCGGGACATCCCGAGTACCACTGGACCTCCGGCGTCGAGACCACGACGGGCCCGCTCGGTCAGGGCGTCGCGACCAGCGTCGGGATGGCGATTGCGGGGCGCTGGCTGGCAGCACGCTACAACCGCCCGGACTACCCGCTCTTCGACTACGACGTGTACGCGCTCGGCGGCGACGGCTGCATGATGGAGGGCGTGTCCAACGAGGCGGCCTCGCTCGCCGGCCATCTGCGGCTCTCGAACCTCTGCTGGATCTACGACAACAACCACATCACGATCGAGGGGCGGACGGACCTCGCGTTCACGGAGGACGTTGCGAGCCGGTTCCTCGCCTACGGATGGAACGTCGTGCGGGTCGGCGACGCCAACGACCTCGACCTGCTCGGGAAGGCCTTCACGGCGTTCAAGGCTTGCACCGACCGTCCGACGCTCGTCATCGTCGACAGCCACATCGCCTGGGGATCGCCGCACAAGCACGACTCGGCCGCCGCGCACGGCGAGCCGCTCGGCGAGGACGAGATCCGTCTGACGAAGGAGGCCTATGGATGGCCGCCGGATGCGAAGTTCCTGGTGCCCGACGCCGTGCCCGACCATTTCCGCCGCGGCCTCGGCGCCCGCGGCCGGCAGCTCCGCGAGGCATGGCTCACGATGCTCGCCCGCTACCGGCGTGAGCATCCGGCGCTGGCGGACGAGGTCGACCGCATGCAGCGGCGCGAGCTGCCCGAGGGCTGGGACCGGGACCTGCCGACGTTCGAGCCAGACGCGAAGGGCCTCGGCGGGCGCGATGCCTCCGCGAAGGTCCTGAACGCGGTCGCGCGCGCGGTCCCGTGGCTGGTCGGGGGCTCGGCCGACCTCGCGCCCTCGACGAAGACCCGCCTCACCTTCGACGGCGCGGGCGACCTCGGTCCCACGACCCCGGGCGCGCGCAACATGCACTTCGGCATCCGGGAGCACGCGATGGCGGCCGTCCTGAACGGCATGGCGCTCGCGAAGCTGCGTCCGTTCGGCTCGACGTTCTTCACGTTCAGCGACTACGCCCGGCCCGCGATCCGGCTCGCGGCGATCATCGAGCTGCCCGTGATCCACGTCTACACCCACGACTCGATCGGTGTCGGCGAGGACGGACCCACCCACCAGCCGGTCGAACACCTGGCGTCGCTGCGGGCGATCCCGGGCCTCTTGACGCTCCGGCCCGGCGACGCGAATGAAGTCGTCGAGGCGTGGAAGGTGATCATGCAGCTCCGCCACGAGCCCGTCGCGCTCGTCCTCTCCCGGCAGGCCATGCCCACGCTCGACCGTAGGCGTTATGCACCGGCCTCCGGCGTCGCGAGGGGCGCGTACGTGCTCGCCGATCCGCCCCGCGGCGAGCCCGAGGTCATCCTCATCGCCACCGGGAGCGAGCTGTCGCTGTGCGTCGCCGCCTACGAGGAGCTGACCGCCGAGGGCCTGCGCGCGCGCGTCGTCAGCATGCCGTCGTGGGAGCTCTTCGAGCAGCAGCCAGAAGCGTATCGCGAGAGCGTCCTCCCGACGGCGATCACGGCGCGCGTCGCGGTCGAGCAGGCCTCGACGTTCGGCTGGGCCGCATACGTCGGACCGCTCGGTGAAGTGATCGGCATGAAGACGTTCGGGGCCTCGGCCCCGCTGAAGGCGCTCCAGATGAAGTTCGGATTCACACCGGAACGCGTCGTGGCCGCCGCCCGCGAGACGCTGGCGCGGGCACGCGCCCGGCACTGAGGAGTTCCCGAGTAGTGGCGGCAGTCACGAACGACAGGAGGCAGAGATGCAACTAGGCATGATCGGGCTGGGTCGCATGGGCGCGAACATGGTGCGTCGCTTGCTCCGCGGCGGCCACACCTGCGTGGTGCACGACGTCTCGGCGGCCGCCGTACAGGCCCTCGCGCGCGAAGGGGCGACCGGCGCCACGTCGTTGGACGCCTTCGTCGAACAGCTCGCCAAGCCTCGCGTCGTCTGGCTCATGGTCCCGGCGGGCGTCGTCGATGCGACGCTCGAGAACGTGGTCCCCC
>Ga0137407_10002075_pt1 | contig 13183 bp, 11 predicted proteins | sample CZOMad2_2_16fung_FD_108410 | JGI IMG/M metagenome (GOLD analysis project Ga0137407, IMG submission 108410) | Vadose zone soil fungal communities from Angelo Coast Range Reserve, California, USA - CZOMad2_2_16fungal (Illumina Assembly) | ecosystem: Environmental > Terrestrial > Soil > Vadose...
CCTCACAGTGGCTGGCCAGACGTTCAGTGTAACGCAGGCTGGCGCGTCTGTTATCTGCTCATACGCGGTCTCCCCGGCGAGCGCGAACGTGAGCGCGGCTGCGGCGAGCGGCACGCTCACAGTGACAGCCGATGCGGTCTGCACGTGGACACCCGCGAGTAGTGCAAATTGGATCACCTGTTCCCCATTCAGCGGCACCGGCACCGGACCACTGATCTGGTCGGTCACGGCCAATTCGAGCACCAGCCTGATTGTGGACTTCGATGCAAAAACTGATCCGAATACTGATTACATTCTCGCGCAAAGCCGCGAAACGCTGGCGGCTTCCCAGCTTCCCGTGGATGTCACCAACTACGGAGTCACCGTTCGAAAATCCGTAACTGCTCCCCTGACGCTGATTGCGATTTACTCTCCGCATGGAACGTACGACGCCACTTTTCTGGCGAACTACGCGTACATCAATCTCACCGACCCCATCCTGCGTTCGCCAGGCATCGGAAACGTTCAGGTATTCGGCGCCGGCCAATACGCGATGCGCATGTGGGTAAGACCTGACCAGTTGGCAAAGCTCGGCGTCACCGTGCCGGAAATCGTCAGCGCTATTCAAGCGCAAAACACCGTGAACCCAGCCGGAAAGGCGGGGGGCGAGCCGGCGCCCAAGGGCCAGGAATTTACATACTCAGTCTTGGCACAAGGCCGGCTGGTGTCGCCGGAAGAATTCGGCCAGATCGTGGTGCGCGAGACGCCGGACGGCGGGACCGTACGCGTCCGCGATGTCGCTCGAATCGAGCTAGGCTCCCAGGACTATAGCGCCGCCGGACGTTTTAATGGAAAACCGAGCGCCGTCATTGCCACCTACCAACTGCCGGGATCGAACGCAGTCAATGCCGCCGCCGCCGTCAACAAGCTGATGGCGCAGATGAAGCAGCGCTTTCCGGAAGACCTAGATTACGTTGTTGCGCTGGATACAACGCGCGCAGTAACAGAAGGCATGAAGGAAATCGTCGTAACTCTGGTGATCGCCCTCGCACTGGTGATCCTGGTGGTCTACCTCTTCTTGCAGGGCTGGCGCGCAACGCTAATCCCGCTCCTCGCCGTTCCGGTCTCGCTGGTCGGCACGTTCGTACTCTTCCCGGTGTTCGGTTTTTCCATCAACACACTTTCTCTTTTTGGTCTGGTGCTGGCAATCGGTCTGGTGGTGGACGACGCCATCGTGGTGGTGGAGGGTGTAGAACGCCACATCGAAGAAGGCCTGACGCCGAAGGCCGCTGCGTTGAAAGCAATGGAAGAGCTCTCCGGCCCGGTTGTCGGCATTGCTTTGGTCCTCTCCGCCGTCTTTGTTCCCACGGCCTTCATCCCCGGAATCACCGGCAAGCTCTATCAACAATTCGCCGTCACTATCGCGATTTCCGTGCTGCTTTCGGCGTTCAACGCGCTCACGCTCAGTCCCGCCCTTGCCGCGCTGCTGCTCAAGCCCCGGACACCGAGCCGAGGATTGCTGCAACGATTCTTCGATTGGTTTAACCGCTTGTTTGAGCGGGCAACCGACGGATATGTGCGCTGGAGTGGCGTGCTAGTTAAAAAGACCATCGTCGTGGTCGTAATGCTTGCGGTCTTTTGCGTGGCGGGTTTCTTTTTTGCCAGCCGAATACCGTCAAGTTTCCTTCCAGATGAAGACCAAGGCTATGCCTACGTCAACGTGCAGCTTCCAAACGGAGCTTCGCTGGAACGTACGACGGCAGTCACGGCTGACGTGGAAAAGATTCTGATGAATACGCCAGGAGTTGAGCACGTTACCTGTTTCGTCGGCTTCAGTTTGCTTAGTTTTGTTCGTACCACTTACAACTCGACCTTTTTTGTGACCTTCAAGCCCTGGGACGAGCGCACCACACGGGCGGAGCAATTTCAATCGCTCAAGGCGCATTTGAACCAGCAGTTGAGCAAGTTGCCCACGGCTGTTGCCTTTGGTTTTTCGCCTCCCGCCATTCCGGGTGTCGGCACTGCGGGCGGGTTTACGTTCATTCTCGAGGACCGCTCGGGAAGCGACATTCAGTTTCTCGCAAAAAACCTGGGCACTTTTCTGGAAGCCGCCCGTAAGCGGCCGGAGATCGCCAGCCTCAGCACCACGTTTTTGGCCAGCGTACCGCAGCAGTTTGTCCAGGTAGACCGTGACAAAGTACTGAAACAAGGCGTGAACCTCAATGATGTGTACCGTACGATTCAGGCCTTCATGGGCGGATATTTCATCAATTATTTCAATCGCTTCGGCCGTCAATGGCAGGTGTATATCGAAGCGGAAGGCGAAGACCGCGCCAAAGCGGAGAATGTGGGGCAGTTCTACGTACGCAATAACAAGGGAGAGAGCGTACCGTTATCCACGTTAACGACCATCAAGCCGCGTCTGGGCCCGGAATTTACTTTGCGCTTCAATGAATATCGTTCCGCGCAGATCAACGGGAGCGCGGCGCCCGGCTTCAGCGCGGATCAGGCAACGGCCGCTCTCGAGGATGTTTTCAAGCAGACCATGCCACGCGAAATGGGCTTCGACTATTCGGGCATGTCCTTTCAAGAGCAGAAAGCACGGGAAGGTGTGCCCGCGCCGGTGATCTTCGGACTTTCATTGCTCTTCGTCTTTCTGATTCTGGCAGCGCTCTACGAAAGCTGGACGCTGCCGTTCAGCGTTCTCTTGAGCACGCCGGTGGCGATTTTCGGAGCCTTCGGAATTCTTTTGTTGCGCCGCGTCTTGCTCGGTGTTTTTCTCCCGCCCTACCTGGTGCAGATCGAGACTGATGTGTACTCGCAGATTGGGCTGGTGATGTTGATCGGCCTGGCAGCCAAGAACGCGATTTTGATCGTGGAGTTCGCCAAGGATGAATTCGAGGAAGGAAAACCTCTGGCGGATGCGGCGCTCGAAGGAGCCAGGCTTCGTCTGCGGCCCATTTTAATGACGTCGTTCGCGTTCATTCTGGGCTGCGTTCCGTTGTGGACCGCGACCGGCGCGGGGTCGGTCGCGCGGCAAATCATGGGCACTACGGTTATTGGCGGAATGTTGGCTGCCAGCCTGATCGGAATCTTCTTCGTGCCAGCGATTTTCTACTTGGTAGAGAAGTGGTCAGGCGCCGGCAAGGAGCGCGCTCCGGGAACGCTGCCGACGACGCCCTCTCCGGCGGAGGCGGATTGAAATGAATCAGCGCGAAATTGTTGCCAAGGAAGAACGGCGGAGCAACCTATGAAGAAATTTACGCCATTCATGTGGGTCACAATGCTTTCAGGTTTAGTCGCTGGCTGCAGCGTCGGCCCCAATTACCATCGGCCAGCCGTGCAGAGCCCAACGGCTTTCCGTGAGCTCGCCGAAAATCCACAGGTCGCCGAACAAGCGGCATCTTATGCCGATCTTCCCTGGTGGCAGGTTTTCCAGGATCCGCAATTGCAAGAACTCATTCGCACTGCGTTAAAACAAAACTACGACCTGCAGGTTGCCACGGAGCGCATCAACGCTGGCCGCGCGCAGCTTGCGGTAACGCGCTCCAGCCAATTTCCGCAGGTGCAAGGCAACAGCAATTTCAGCGGCGGAAAAGAATCCAACTTCCAAACCAAATTCAATTTTTTGACTCTGACTGCCGACGCTGCTTTCCAGCTGGATCTTTTCGGCAAGTTGCGCCGCGCGACGGAAGCGTCACGCGCGCAACTCCTGGCGACAGAGGATGCCCGGCAGACAGTCATCTTGACATTGGTCAGCGACGTGGCGAGTGATTACTTCGCGTTGCTGCAACTTGACCTGGAGCTGCAGATCGCGCGCGACACCGTCGCGGCGCAGGAAGCTTCCGTGAAGCTGACCAATCTTCGTCTGGACCACGGAGTTGCCACCAAGCTCGACGTTCTACAATCTCAGCAGGTTCTCGATTCCGCGAATGCGCAAATTCCTGACCTGGAGCGGCAGATCGCTCAGGAAGAAAATGCCATCAGCATTCTCCTCGGAAATTATCCGCAGGCCGTCCCGCGCGGGCGTCCGCTGGTAGAGCAGGCGTTACCGCCCGAAGTGCCGCCGGGATTGCCTTCCTCATTAATCGAACGTCGCCCCGACATTCGCGAAGCCGAACAAATCATGGTTGCGGCGAACGCGGAAATCGGCGTAGCGAAGGCGCAGTTCTTCCCGCAAATCTCGCTCACCGGCTCCGGCGGTGGCGCCTTCGGGCGCAGCAGCGCATTCTCCGGGCTGATGAGTTCGCAGCTTGGGATCTGGTCCTACGGCGCGCAAGTAAGTCAGCCCATTTTCACGGCCGGAGCGCTTCGCGGAAATCTGCGGCTGGCTGAGTCTCAGCATCAGCAAGCTTTGCTCACTTACCGGCAGTCGATTCAGCGGGCGTTCGGAGATGTATCCGATGCGCTGATCGGCTATCAGAAATTCCATGAGGTTCGTGTGCGTCAGGAGAGTACCGTAGCGGATTTGCAGGAATCCGTCCGGCTGTCGAACATGCGCTACAAAGGCGGCACTACTACGTACCTTGAAGTCCTGGACGGGCAACGTTCGCTGTTTGCCGCTGAACTCACACTTGCTCAGGCACGCGGCGCCGAGTACCAGAGCCTGGTGCAACTTTACCGGGCACTCGGCGGAGGCTGGAAAGAATAGCCGGCGAACAGGACGCGGAACGTTCGCAGGCAATCTCGCCTCTTAATCCGCCGAACCCAATGAGAAACAAGGACCGGGACATAAGCACACGCCCTGAGTCGTCGGAGGTAGCTATGCGAGTGGCAGTAGGAATATCGAAGTCCTTCTGTATCGTCTTTTTGTTGTTGGCCTGCTGCGCGGTCTCAGCACAGAACGAAGGGCATCGCATTCGCAATATCGTTCTGGTTCACGGTGCGTGGGCAGATGGTTCTGGCTGGAAAGGCGTTTACGATATTCTGGTCAAGGACGGCTATAACGTCAGCATCGTGCAGGAGCCGGAAACCTCCTTTAAAGACGACGTCGCTGCCACCAAGCGGGTCCTTGCTCAACAAGATGGACCGTGCATTCTCGTCGCCCATAGCTATGGAGGAGCTGTAATCACGGAAGCCGGGACGGATCCATCGGTCGCCGGATTGGTGTACGTCGCGGCCCACATGCCAGACGCTGGTGAAAATGAAGCGGATGACGGCAAGCGCTTCCCGAGCGACCTCAGCAAGTCTGGTGCGATAAAGAAGACCGCTGACGGTTTCACGTACCTCGACCCCGCGCAGTTTCATGAGTACTTCGCAGCCGACCTGTCTGCTGAGCAGGCCGCTTTCATGGCGCGCTCGCAGGTGTTTAACTTGGCTGACAATTTTAAGGCAGTGATCACCACAGCCGCGTGGAAAACTAAACCGAGCTGGATGTTGGTGGCGGGAAAAGACAGAACCATCAACCCCGACCTCGAACGCTGGTACGCCACGCGAGCCAATAGCCACAAAGTCGAAGTCCCAGGCGCCAGCCACGCGGTCTACGTCTCCAGGCCGAAAGAGGTTGCAGCTTTGATCGAAGAAGCTGCATCGCACTCTCCCTAGGTGTTCCACGCTAACGCTCGGTGCTGCCCAGATCGGCTACGCGCCTAAGCCATTGGACGTTGGGACGGAATAAAAATGTCAACGACAACGGAACCGCCGGCCGCTCTCAGTGATTATCTAGCTGCAGAGCGAACTCTTCTGGCATGCATTCGCACCGGCCTTGCCTTGATGGGATTCGGCTTCGTTGTTGCCCGTTTTGGGTTGTTTCTGCAACAACTGCAAATCGTCGAGCAGGCTCCCTCAGTGCAACCTTATGGTTTGTCACTGTGGTTTGGAACCGCACTCATCGCAGCCGGAGTGGCAATAAATCTATTTTCCGGCTGGCACCACCTTCGGCTAATCCGCGCCTTGGATCGCGGCCGTGCGACGCGCCTCATGCTGTGACTCTGGCTGTGGCTACCGCAATCTTCCTTGCGCTGGTCGGCTTAGGAATGGCGATCTACCTGATTTCTGTACGTACTTCTGCGAATCTCTATTCTGAAAATCGTGGGGAGGTATCCATGGCGCCCGTAACAAATAAAGGAATCATCGACAAACCGAGCAATCACTTGGTCGACCAAACAGTGGAAAAACTCAAGAATATTCTGCAATCCAAGGGAATCACGCTCTTTGCCTTGATCGACCACAGCGGTGAAGCGGAAAAGGCGGGAATGAAAATGCGTCGCACCAAGCTACTGATTTTCGGCAGTCCGAAAGCGGGCACGCCACTCATGCTGGCCGCTCCCAGCGTCGCCATTGACCTTCCACTGAAGATTTTAGTTTGGGAAGATGCTCAGGGGAAAGCCTGGGTTTCGTATAACAGCCCGGAGTATCTGAAAGAACGGCACGGACTGCCGCAGGAATCGCTTCAGAATATCGCAGTCGTCGAAACATTGGCGGCGAAAGCAGGAGAGTAGTTCCAAAAGACGCACCGCGTTTTTTATGCCCGGAAGCAATCTTTCTTACCGGAGGTGATCGATGAACCCGTTCAAAAAGAGGCACACACGTCACAGCCGCAGAGACATCCTGAAATCCGGTGCACTGTCCCTGCTGCCGCTCGCAGTTGGATCCGGAGATTATCCGTTGCATGACCAAGAACCGATGACTGCCAACGGCGGCACCGAGCCCTACCCAATACCCTGGCTCGACAAAAATGGCAGCCACAATCAGCCGGCAGGCGCAAACCTCGAACCTTCGCACATTTATCACTTCAAGGGTCGAGTCGCGCGGTGCAGCACTTTTACCGGTACCGGCACAGACAATCAAGGAAATCGCATCGCTTTTGGCAGTCCCACAACGGACTACGGCGTGATGCAGGGAGAATATTGGAGCGCTCGGGTAGCGCAGCAAGGCACCTACACTCACATATGATTGACACTATTCCGGGGACCGGCGGTTCCCGCAAACCAGATCCACGATTTTCATCCGCCCATTTCGCCTTCCGGACTTTATTGGGTCGTCCCTGTCGCGGAGCGAGGCCTCACGATCAGTTCAGACGGGAACACCTTCACGCTGGAAATGCACAATGTCCCGGTAGTCGATCAGCCGCGTTGGCCTGCGCTGGACTCGATCGCCACTCCCGCAAAAATGACCTTCAAGATGGTCTGGAAATCCACCGGAGAATCCGTGAAGTATGACGACCCTTCCAAGCATTTCCGCTTCATCGGGACTCGGGCTTCGTGCCAGTTGGAAGTCCAGGTCGAAGTGCCTTCGATCGGTTTCTCGTGGAAGTCCGATCCGCTGAATACATCGAACTCCGCATTCGCCGTTATCGGCGAAGAAACCAATGGTCGTTACTACGACGGCTAAATCGCAAGACGCGGTTAGTGCTGCCAGAAAAAACAAACGCTCAGCCAGTCACAGTGCATCAAAGAGCAAAATGGAGAATCCCATGTCTAAAGTTTGGTTGGTAGCCAGCAGCGCAAGCGGTTTGGGCCGCAACATTGCTGAAGCAGTGCTCGCATCGGGCGATCGCCTCGTGGCAACGGCCCTCGATCCTCGGCGTTTGCAAGATTTGGTGGAAAAATACGGCGATCAGGTTCGCACCGCTCCCCTTGACGTGACAGATGAGCACGCGGCACATGCAGCAGTGCAGGTGGCGATGGATGCGTTCGGACGTCTCGACGTTGTGGGAACAATGTGGGCTACGGCGATATTGCACCGTTCGAGCAGTTGAGCTCGGAGAGATGCAAGGCGATGATGGACACCAACTTTTATGGCGTTGCCTACGTGACCCGCGCTGCGATACCTATCATGCGCAAGCAAAAGAGTGGCTGCATCCTTCAGATATCGTCGGTGGGCGGCCGCCTGGCTCGCCCGGGCAGCGCTCCCTACCTTGCTGCCAAATGGGCGGGTGGGGGATTTACTGAGTCTCTCGCCCAGAAATTGGCTCCTTTTGGCGTGAAGGTGTGTGCGCTCGAACCCGGCGGAATGCGGACGAACTGGGGTGTGTGTGCGAACAAAGACACACCTGATCTGTTCCCGGATTATGAACCGTCCGTAAGCGCGTTTGTTAATGTGCTCAAGGGTTACTGGGGCCATGAGACTAGCGATCCCGTCAAAGTGGCTCAGCTCGTCCTTCGTCTGGCTGCCACAGATAATCTGCCTGCGCATCTCCTGCTGGGCAGTGACGCTGTTCAGTTCGCTGGACCAGCCGCGGCGACGCGCGCAGCCGATGCAGAACGCTGGCGCGAAACCAGGCTCTCGACCGACGTCAACGCATCGACTGCGGCCTCCTTACCTGCATTGCGATTCTGAACGGCAACGCGTTCTAGGCGTTTGCAACAGTTGGCTGCACCGCTCGATACCGTCGTTACTCGAGGAGAGGCGGCACGCTGCAAGGTCGGAAGTAGCAGCTCTCATTAATAGAATCTAGCAAGCCAATCTGTCCGCTGGGACACCCCGGACGACCGACTTTTTACCCCGTTCGATTTTACAGGAACAAGACTTGGCGATGACATTTCGACGGCGGATTGTCTCTAGGCTTGTTGCGTCGGTGTATTTGATTGCATCGGAGAGAACCGCCGTTACTCCCGGCGTCCCGGCCCCGACTCGCTGCAATCCGCAAAACCCCTTCAATCAGTGCTTCAACGAGAATCGAACTACAAACTTACTTCTGGAAGGAAGAAAGCAAAAATGAGATTGCAATTAAAATCCCTGGCAGTTTTCGCCTTGGCAATTCTTATTCCTGGTTTGGCTGCGGCGCAGTATACGAGGACCGACCTAGTCACCAACTCCGGTGCTGGAGGCACGGTTCAAGATTCACATCTCATCAATGGCTGGGGCTTGGTTTCGACGTCGACAAGCCCGTTCTGGGTCAGCGACAACGGAACGGGCTTGTCGACGCTGTATTCCATCAGCAACACGAATGGTGTCACAGCTACTCGTCTAGGTCTGGTCGTAAGCGTCCCATCGATTTCTGGAGGGCCCGGTACGCCGACAGGAATAGTTGCGACGAACACGCCGCCGGGAAACACGGCGTTTACCATTACCGGAATCAATCCGATTACTGGGAAGCAGGTTTCAGCAGCGGCAATCTTTATTTTCTCAACGCTGGATGGAACGATCAGCGGGTGGAATCCGGCGGTCGGCGGCGTGACCGCCACTGGCGCTAGTATCGCCAATATCGCCGCCGACAGATCAACCGCCGGCGCCACGTATACGGGTTTGGCCATTGCCACCAACAACGGGCAAAAGTTTCTGTATGCCGCCGATGACGGGCAAAATCGCAGGGTGGATGTGTTCGACTCCACCTTCCAACCGGTGGAATTAAGCGCGGATGCTTTTGTGGATGCCAAAATTCCAAAGAAATTTGCGCCGTACGGGATCCAGACGGTTACCGACGCAGGCGGCACGGAGACGATTTGGGTCACCTACACTGCTCTTGATAAGTCGCAGGGCGGTTTTGTGGACTCGTTCACCACAGCGGGAGTCTTGAAGACACATTTTGCGGTGAGCGGGCCATTGCACTCGCCGTGGGGAATCGCGTTGGCGCCTGCTGACTTCGGGCCGATGAGCAACGCGCTGCTGATTACGAATAACAATCAGCAAGGCCGAATCAATGCGTTCGATCCGAAGAGCGGCGCATTCCTGGGCCCACTACGCGACGCGAACGGAAAGCCGATTGAGATCGACGATATCTGGGCGATTCAGTTCGGTCAGGGAGGTTTGGCTGGCGCAAACGGAAATCCCAATCAGCTGTTTTTCACGGCCGGCAATAATGACTACGGGGACGGTACGTTCGGCGTGATTACCATCGGCCAGTAACCGGTAAGAGGTAGTCGTTCGGAAAAGACCGAAAGAAATGGAGGCCCGGAGAGATTGCACCTCTCCGGGCTTTTGCATTTTGCGATCAATGACGTCCCGCGAGAGGAAATCGACGTTCGGTTAACGCTTCGACGAGCAAGCGTCGACGATTCATCAAAACGATAAGAAGGAAGAATCCTGCAGACGAGTGTCAATTTTGACAGTCGTCGTTCGCTGCTATTTGTGCCCATTCTGAACGCCGACCACCAAGGCAGTCACATGGTAGCTGCGTGTCGTGCCGAGCCCTGCCTCTCGGTGAATTCGTCCGTTATTCAGGACCAGCAAGAGGAGCGAGGGCATGGCAAGCAAAATCACAGCTTCAAAATCCACAGCTTCACAAGAAAAGCCAAACATCCTCGTCATTTGGGGAGACGATATCGGCATCAACAACCTCAGCTGTTACAGCCACGGGGTTATGGGCTACAGGACGCCCAACATTGATCGCCTCGCCAAGGAAGGCATGATGTTTACGGATTCCTACGGCGAACAGAGCTGCACCGCGGGCCGCGCATCCTTCATCACGGGCCAGAGCGGTTACCGCACTGGCCTGACCAAGGTCGGCCTTCCCGGCGCGCCGGTGGGCCTGCAAGCCGAAGACCCGACCATCGCCGAGCTGCTCAAGCCTCTCGGCTATGCGACGGGACAGTTCGGCAAGAACCATCTGGGCGACCAGAACAAGTTTCTGCCGACCGTCCACGGCTTCGACGAGTTTTTGGGCAACCTGTACCACCTGAACGCTGAAGAAGACCCGGAAGACCCCGATTATCCGAAAGATCCCAGGTTCAGAGTGCAGTTCGGACCGCGCGGCGTTTTACACTGTTACGCGACCGACAAGGACGACCCGACCGAAGAGCCACGCTGGGGCAGGGTGGGCAAACAGAGGATCGAGGATACCGGCCCCCTGACTCGGAAGCGAATGGAGACCTGCGACGACGACTTCGCCGCTGCTGCAAGCGACTTCATCACACGGCAGCGTAAGGCCGGCAAGCCATTCTTCTGCTGGGTCAACTTTACCCACATGCATCTCCGAACACACACGAAGCCCGACAGCCTTGGACAGGCAGGCCCAGGGCAGTCGCCTTATCATGACACCATGATCGACCACGACAAAAACGTGGGTCAGTTACTGGACCTTGTGGACAAGCTGGGCATCGCCGAACACACCATCGTCGTATACAGCACTGATAACGGGCCGCACATGAACAGTTGGCCCGACGGCGGTATGACCCCCTTCCGCAGCGAGAAGGACACGAATTGGGAGGGCGCATTTCGCATTCCTGAGTTGGTGCGTTGGACCGGCAAGATTCCTGCCGGCGTGGTTTCCAATGAGATCATCCAGCACCATGACTGGCTGCCTACATTCCTGGCCATGGCGGGCGAGCCAGACATCGTTGAGAAGCTCAAGAAGGGTCACAAGGCCGGGGACAAAACTTTTAAGGTACATATTGATGGTTACAACCTTTTGCCATACCTCACTGGCAAGGAGAAGAAGAGCCCACGCCGGGGACTCGTCTATTTCGACGACGACGGCAACCTGGTCGCCCTACGCTACGAAAACTGGAAGACGGTCTTCATGGAACAGCGCTGCGCGGGGACATTGATGATCTGGGGGGAGCCCTTCACCGTGCTGCGGATCCCTAAGCTCTACAACCTGCGCACCGACCCGTTTGAACGTGCCGACATCACCTCGAACACCTACTGGGACTGGTACATGTCCAAGGGCTACATGATCATGGCGGCGCAGGCCATTGTTACCCCGTTCCTGGCAACGTTCCAGGAATTTCCGCCGCGCCAGAAGGCAGCTTCGTTCACCCTTTCTGATGCACTGGATAAAATGGCCGCCGCCGTTGCTGGTGGCAAAGCAGCAAAGGCGGCTAGCGCTCACGCTTAAAGACGAGGCTCAGAAGTCGCCACCGGGCCAGATTCGCTTCTGGCGCGGCGGCACACTTGCCAAGACGAGACAGGACAACTGCAAAGGTCAAATGAATAGCCGTCGTGACCGCAAAACAGGCGCTTGGTGACTACTCACTAGCGCCATAAATCGAATTCGCGCATGGGACACCCTTCAGGAGGCCCTTATGGCTGTGTCTAGTGGTGAAAGTCCTTCAGCAAGCGGCTTGAGAACTCCTCTCGACAATACTGGGAGTACATCTGATCCCAATATGGTTTGGATTCCCGGCGGAACATTCCGCATGGGGGCGGAAGACTTTTACCCGGAAGAGCGGCCGGTCCACGAGGTCAACGTGAGCGGCTTTTGGATGGATCGTCATCTTGTTACTAATGAGCAATTCGAGCGATTCGTGAAAGAAACCGGATATACGACTCTAGCCGAACGCCCGCTGAAGCCCGAGGACTTTCCAGGAGCGCCGCGAGAAAATTTGGTGCCGGGTTCAATGGTCTTTCGAAAGACAGCCGGTCCCGTGGACCTGCACAAGTATGCCAACTGGTGGGCTTGGGTACCTGGCGCAAGCTGGTGCCACCCGAACGGCCCCGACAGTTCTCTAGATGGACTTGAACAGCACCCCGTTGTGCACATCGCCTGCGAGGACGCGCAAGGTTACGCGAAGTGGGCCAGAAAGAAACTCCCGACTGAAGCGGAGTGGGAGTTCGCTGCGCGTGGCGGACTCGAGGCAGCAAAGTTCACTTGGGGTGATGAGCACTCTCCTGGCGGAAAGGCAATGGCCAATGCGTGGCAGGGCGAGTTTCCCTGGCAAAATCTTGTGCTCGACGGCTACGAAGGAACGTCACCAGTCGGCGTATTTCCACAGAACGGCTACGGGCTATATGACATGGCTGGCAATGTTTGGGAATGGACTGCTGACTGGTACGTCCATCGACACGCGGACGAGCTGATCAAATCCTGTTGCGGACCACCAATCAATCCGCGGATCGTTTCGGCAGACAAGAGCTATGACCCTGCGCAACCTCAGTTCCGGATTCCTCGCAAGGTCGTTAAAGGCGGATCGTTTCTTTGCGCTCCGAATTACTGTCTGCGTTACCGCCCAGCGGCGCGCCAGCCGCAAATGATTGACACTGGAATGAGCCACATCGGCTTTCGATGCATCGTTCGCGCTGGGCGAGCATCACCGCAAGAGCATTGAGAGAAATGGAAGCTTCGCTACAAACTTGTCCGCAGCAAACACAGCAGCGTTTTGTCGGAACGCTGAAGGCCGCACTCAGGCAATTTCTTCATCAGTTTCGAGTCATCCAAGGTGCCCTTAGGCACCCTCAGGTGCCGTGGCACGCGAAGGAGTGAGGGGCGTGCGTAGTCGGCTATGTGTTCAGCCCTATCCAGCTCATTCCGAGTTTCATCCCGATTATCGGCCAGTTGGACGATGTGTTGGTGGTTGGGCTAGGGATAGGTCTACTCAGGAGA
>Ga0137407_10002077_pt1 | contig 13179 bp, 7 predicted proteins | sample CZOMad2_2_16fung_FD_108410 | JGI IMG/M metagenome (GOLD analysis project Ga0137407, IMG submission 108410) | Vadose zone soil fungal communities from Angelo Coast Range Reserve, California, USA - CZOMad2_2_16fungal (Illumina Assembly) | ecosystem: Environmental > Terrestrial > Soil > Vadose zone...
ACTCGTTCGATAACTACTTCGGCCGCTTCCCCGGCGCCGACGACTTGGAGACCTTCTGGCAGAACCTGCGCGCCGGGGTCGAGTCGATCACTTTCTTCACCGATCCAGGGAAAGCTTGGGAGCCGCCGGCCGGCCGCTCCTTCCTCGTCCCCGCCGCCGGCATGCTCGCCGGAGCCGACCTCTGGGACGCGGGGTTCTTCGGCATCGGTCGGCGCGAGGCGGAAATGATGGACCCCCAGCAGCGGCTCTTCCTCGAATGCGCCTGGGAGGCGCTGGAGGACGCCGGCTACGATCCCCAGGGCCACCCCGGCCGGGTGGGGGTCTTCGGCGGGGCGAGCAAGACCGACTACGCCTTCCTCCTCTCCCTCTCCGGCGCCATGGACACCCCGGAGGGGAGCCGGCTCGGCGGGGTGGGGACCGAGCGCGACTTCCTGACCACCCGCGTCTCCTACAAGCTGGGCCTCATGGGGCCGAGCCTCAGCCTGCAGACCGCCTGCTCGACCTCCCTGGTGGCCGTCGACCTCGCCTGCCGCAGCCTGCTCTCCGGCGATTGCCAGATGGCTCTCGCCGGCGGCGTCTCGATCAGCGCCCGGCAGCGTTGGGGCTACGTCTACCAGGAGGGGGGAAACCTGTCGCCCGACGGCCGTTGCCGCGCCTTCGACGGGGAGGGCCTGGGCTCGATCGACAGCGACGGCGTGGGGATCGTGGTCCTCAAGCGGCTTGCGGATGCCGTCGCCGACGGCGACTCCATCCGCGCCGTCATCCGGGCCTCGGTGGTGAACAACGACGGCAGCGCCCGCCCCGGGTTCCTCGCTCCCAGCCAAGCCGGGCGCAGCGAGCTGATCCGCCGTGCCTTGGAGAGCTCCGGCGTGCTGCCCGAGACCATCACCTACGTCGAGGGGCACGGCAATGGCTCGCGGCTGGGCGACGCCATCGAGCTCACCGCCATGACTCAGGCCTTCCGCGCCTTTACCGACCGGGTGGGCTACTGCGCTCTGGGATCGGTCAAGTCGAACATCGGCCACGCCAATGGGGCGGCCGGGATCGCCGGCCTGATCAAGACCGTTCTCGCCCTGGAGCACCGCGAGCTGCCCCCTTCGCTCCATTTCGCCCAGGCGGCCACGGAGAGCGAGATCGACGGCAGCCCCTTCTTCGTCAACACCCGCCTGCTCCCTTGGGAGTCCGACGGCACGCCCCGGCGGGCCGGCGTCAGCTCCTTCGGCGCCGGCGGCACCAACGCCCATCTGGTGCTCGAAGAGGCGCCGCCGATCCCCGCGCCCACGTCGCCCGCGGTGACCGCGGCAGGCTCGGCCTGGCAGCTGCTGCCGCTCTCGGCGCGGACGGCGACCGCCCTGGAACAGGCGGCCGCCCGGCTGGCCGATCATCTGCGCCGCCACCCGCACCTGTCCCTCCCCGACGTGGCCTGGACGCTCCAGGTCGGCCGCCATACCTTCGAGCACCGCCGGTTCGTGCTCTGCCGCACTCTCGAAGAGGCGGTGGCCGCCCTCTCCCGGCCCGCCGCGGAGGGCGACGGAAGCGCCGACATCGCCGAGATCGCCAATATCACCGCCCTCGGCCGCCGGTGGCTTTCCGGCGTCGCGGTCGACTGGACCGCCCTCCATCCGGAGGGAGAGGCGCGCCGGCGCCTCCCCCTCCCCACCTATCCCTTCGAACGGCAGCGCTACTGGGTCGACGAGGGCGAGGCGGGCCGCATCCTGCGCCGCCTTCCCCACGACCCCGGCGCCACCGCGGATCTCCCGACTCCAACCCTCGACGCGGGCGGGAGGCCCGCCGACGCTTGACCGGCCCGGTCCGGCCAGGGAGGATGTACCCATGCTGAAGATCGTGCTGCTCAACCTGCCGTTCGCGGCCTACCACCTGCCATCGATCGGCCTCACCCAGCTGAAATCGGTGCTCGACGCCGAGCTGGGAGGTGAGGTCGAGACCCGGATCGCCTACGTCAACCTCGACTTCGCCGCCCAACTGGGCCTCGACCTCTACGAGCGCATCGGCCTCTCGGGGGATCAGCTGCAGTCCGGCTTCTCGGAGTGGTTCTTCCGCCAGGCCGCCTTCCCCGACGCGCCGGACAACACCGAGGCCTATTTCGCCCGCTACTATCCGGCCCACGACCCCGCCTCGCAGACCTTTAGGCGCCAGGTGCTGGAGAAGCGCCGGATGCTCGACACCCTCCTCGACGGGGTGATCGACACCTATGCCCTCGACCGTGCCGACGTCGTGGGCTGTACCTCGATGTTCTTCGAGAACATGGTCTCCTTCGCCCTGGCGCGGAAGATCAAGGCGCGCAACCCGAAGGTGGTGACCGTTCTCGGCGGCGCCACCTCCGAATCGCCCTCGGGCGAGGAGTTCGTCAAGAACGTGCCGGCCCTGGACTTCGTCTTCTCCGGCACCGCTCTCAAAAGCTTCCCGCGCTTCGTGCGCCACCTCCTCGCCGGCCAGCCCGAGCGCAACCACGTGATCAACGGCGTCTTCTCCAAGCTCAATCAGGGAGCGGGCGGGCCGGCGGTGGGGGCGATGGGCGAGGAGCTCGACATCAACACCCCGATCGGCCTCGACTACGAGCCGTTCCTGAACGCCCTGGAGCAGAAACTCCCGGACTGGGAGATCAAGGCGGTCCTCCCCTTCGAGACCTCGCGCGGCTGCTGGTGGGGCGAGCACGCCCACTGCACCTTCTGCGGCTTGAACAAGTCGACCATGAGCTACCGCGCCATGCGGCCGGATCTCGCCGTCGAGCTGATTCGTTCGCTCTTCCGTTTCGAGGGGCGAGCCGGAATCCTCATGTGCGTCGACAACATCCTGCAGCGGCAGTACGTCAAGGAGGTCTTCCCCTACCTCGACACTCCGGAGAGCCTGGGCATCTTCTATCAGCTGAAGGCCAACCTCACCGAGAGCGAGGTCGCGGCCATGGCGCGGGCGCGGGTCAAGCTCATCACCCCGGGCTTCGAGTCGCTATCGACCGAGACCCTGAAGCTGATGGACAAGGGAGTCACCGCCTTCCACAACCTCCAGGTGATGAAGTACTGCTCCCTCCACGATGTCCACCCGGGCTGGAACCTCCTCGTCGGCTCGCCGGGCGAGGGGGAGGAGACCTACGCCAAGTACCTCCACGACCTGCCGCTCTTCGTCCACCTGCCGGCGCCGCAGGGGGTCTTCTCGATTCACTTCAACCGCTACAGCCCCTACTTCGTGAAGGCCAAGGAATATCACCTGGACCTCCATCCGCTCGACTACTACGAGATGGTCTACCCGTTCCCCCAGGAAGCGGTCTATAACATCGCCTACGATTTCATGGACCACAACCTGGGAGCCGAGTACCTCCAGGCGCTCGGCCAGTGGATCGACCGCCTGCAGGAGAAGCTGCGCCACTGGCAGGAGCGCTGGCGCGACGGCCAGGTGCCGCCCAAGCTCCACCTCCTGGAGCGCGAAGGGGAGGCCTGGATCTACGACTCGCGGTCGGGGGAGGTCGCCCTCTATCCCCTCTCCCCGGCCCGGAAGCAGCTCCTCCTCCGCCTGGAGGAGCCGCGCCGGCTCGCCGTCCTCGCCAGGGAGATGGCGGACGTCCCCGGGCTAGACCTGGCGCGCGACCTCGACTTCCTGCGCCAGCACGGCCTCGTCTTCGAAGAGGGGGAGAAGATGATGAGCCTCGTCCTCCCGCGCGACGTGCCGCCCCTGACCTACCGGGCGCGCGCCCTCTCCATCCACCGGAAGCTGCGCGAGACGAGGGCGCTCGAACCGGCCCTCGGACCCATCGCCCGGACGGCGCGGCGTAGGGCTGCCGTCGTCCGGCCGGGACCCGTGTAAAGAGTAAAGACAACGCCGACCTCCAGGCTTACGCCTCTTTCTCCCTGGGAACTCTTCATGCGGCTCCGCCGCACCCGAAGACGGATGAAGGGGCGTACCAGGGGCTCACCCCCATCGGCGCTAATACCCATCGGGCGCGGGATTTGGAGTGGCTGGAGGAGCGGGTGGGGGTCCCTGGGAGCGCTGGCGTCTCGCCGGCCGGATAGCGATGAACGGTAAGTGCCGGCGAGGACGCCGGCGCTCCCAGGGAGACACCTCGCCGGAAAGTCGGGCCCACTCGCGGCGCCGCTCGGTGAGGCAACTCGCCTGCAAGTGGGGGGACCCGGCAGCCGCGGGCCGTGCCCCTGGCTTCCAGCTCCCTGCTTTCGTGTTCGATCTCCCTGCTTCGGTCCTCGGTTGCCCTACTTCTGTCCTCGGTTGCCCTACTTCTGTCCTCGGTTGCCCGATCTCTGTCCTCGGTTGCCCTATCTCTGTCCTCGGTTGCCCCATTTCTTTTTCTGATGGCCCTACTTCTGCTCTCGGTTGCCCTGCTTCGGTCGTGAATCCCCCTCCTTTTCCTCAGAATCCCCCCACTTCTGATTCCCAGCTCCCCATTTCTCGCGCCGGAGCCCCCTGCTCGGGCGCCCAAGCTGCCCATTTCTTCCTTCGAGATCCCCTCTTCTGGCGCCGAGCTCCCTCATCGGGCTGTGGCGCTGCCAAATCCGTCGACACCGCCCCGGCGGGTTGGATCTTCGGTGCGATCCCAACGCCCAGCGCCCGATACCGCGTCCCTCCCGGCCCTCTCTACGGCCAAAGTTAGCGCCTATGGGGCTCACCCCCCCCGCCGGCCTGCCCCTGGGCGGGATCTCGGCTCTCGGTTGCAGATTTGGGAGCAACTATGCTCGGATAGAGAGCTTGACGACAGACATAGAGAGCTACACGGCAGACATAGGCAACTCCGGAACAAATAGAGGACTATGGCGCCAAATAGAGAACCCGACGCCAGAAATAGGGAACTGGGCGGCCCGATAGAGGTATTCTGGCGCGAAATAGACTATCGGAGCGCCGGATAGACTATCCGGGCAGCCAACTGGGTAAATAGCGCGCCGGATAGACCATCCGGGCGCCCGATAGCGCTATCCGAGCGCCGGATCGACGATTCTGGCGGCCAACTCGGTACATGGAGCGCCGGATAGGGAGCTGGAGCCAGGATACGGTGTCTCTACCTTCCGTTCCCGAGGTGCCCTTCCGATGAAACAGAACGTCCTGTTGACCCTCACGTCTCTGCTCTCGATCCTCTTCATGACGTTTCACCTGGCGGACGACATCGTGCGCGGGATGGAACGGAGAGGGCCCTCGAATCTCCTCGCGGTATCCATCCTGGTCACCTGGCTCTACGGAACGCTGTTGCTCGCCGAACGGCGATCGGGGTACGTCATCACCCTCCTCGGATCGCTCCTCGGGGCGTCCGTCCCCGTCATCCACTTCAGGGTGGTGGGAGGCGTTGCCGGCCGCGGGATCGCGGAGTCCAGCGGAGGCTTCTTCTTCGTCTGGACGCTCGTCGCGCTCGGCGTCACCGCGGTCTTCTCCTCCCTCCTTGCGGCGCGCTGACTGTGGAGCCTGACCTGGGGCCGCCAAGGCCGCTCTATCTCGTTGAAAACACTGAGAATGCTACCCGTTCCAAAAGAGCCGCACCCATTTCACTAAGCGTGCAGCTCCTCTGTTGGGTAAGCGTCTGGGCCCACTTTCTCTGGTCGTTTCGCTTATACGCCATTCTCTCCAATGTTGACGTTGATCCCGAACTAGGGTAGGGTGCCAGCAAGTCAAACGTTCACAGGGAGATAGCTCAATGCCAGCCGCAGTGTGCAGCGCCAAGGCAGACAGCCGAGGTGGGTGCTGTCGGTCACACCTAGGTTAGGCACAGCTCAGCAGGATACTCGTCAGTGTCTATCCAGGCCCTTCTTACCCTATTTGGTGGCGCTCAGGTGGTCCTCGTTGGCGCATCTGCCTGGCTAGGGAAACTTTGGCTAGAAAGGATTCTCGAACGAGAACGCCACGAACGGCAGCAGGAGCTTGAGAGGCTCAGGACCGACCAGCAGTTGGCGGTTAGTTCGCAGTTGGAGAGGCTGCGTGCTGAGCTATCGCTGCAACAGGCCACCGTAGCTGTCTCAATGGCAGCCGCCTCTGCGGCAGCGGGCCTTGGCCACAAGGAACGGCTTAAGGCAGTCGATCAGATGTGGCGAGCATCCCGGTGCCAACGTAACGCCGCAGTGAGCGCCATCACATACTGGGATCTCATATACTCCTTCGAAAAGGGCCAAGCACTCACCGCCAAGGGCAAGGCCCACTATCGAGATCTATTGAAAGTGGAAGACCTCGCAGAGCGATGCAAGTCCCAGGACGATGAGACGGAAGCGCTCAGGCCCTTCCTTGGAGAAGAGCTCTGGTCCCTTTACTACGGGTACCGAATGCTTGTTGGCCGCGCTTCCATTCCACTTGCAATTGCACTTTCCAAAAACGAAGATCCCGCGGATTTCTTCGCCGACAAAGATATTCAGAGACTTCTGCAGAGAATTCTGACACCTGCCGAGCAACAGGAGTACTCCGCTTCAAGGAGTGATCGACTCCAGTGGCTACTATCCCGTTTTGAGGCCAAGATCATGGCTGCTGCCGAGCAGGTCCTCGCTTCAGCCCGCGCGCGCCTTCTCTGTCTGGAGCCCACCTGGAAGAAGATCCGCAAGCTCAGGCACAAGCTTTTCGCGCATAGGGATCGGTATCTGGACTATGAGGCTGTCCTCGCGGAGGTCTCGATTACCTACAACGAGTTCCAAGATCTCATCGACCAGTTCTTCGAGCTCCTGAACGAGGTTCTCTACTACCGGCAAAGGACGACGTGGCCTCGGGATAAGGCGACGGTTCGGGATACACACAAGATGCTTCAGGCTCTAAGGTCGCCACAACGATTATAGAGCGCCCAACCCTGCGCCTGCACCGGCCGGCTGCCGCCGTCGGTGAGGGCGCCAGAGCGTTGGCCGGCAGGAATGTGGATGGCAACTGAACTCGAAGCTTTCGAACGCACACACCCTCTCTGGGGATTCTCACCCTATCTCTGGGGCCGTATTCGCGTTCTCCTAGCTCTTTCACAGGAGATACTGGCCGACCTCGACTGCGCTTTTTCGTCCGATCTTCGAATGGAGGAACTCGCCCGAGCGGAAGCAAACCTCTGGCTCTGGTGCCTCGGTGCATACGAGATGGTTCGCACAATGACTCAGGAGCAGGCATTGGCCTGCTTCTCGCTTCGGCTTCGAGAGCCACTTCGAGAGCTGAAGCGCCAGTTGAAGGAAGTACGAATGCCGGCCGCCAAGATGGAGTTGAAGCGGTCGAAGGGCTCTCGATTTGGCCCACCGGTCACCTCCTGCAGGGCTCCTGCTGACATTGATGTGGAGTCAATGGACTTGCTGGTTGGAGACCCTGATCGACCAGTTTCTGGCCGTTCGCTATTATCGCGTTTCGGAACCGTTCTTGCCTCGATCGAGCCAGAAGACGTGATCGACCGACACGAAAGCGGCTATGACGCCCGAAAGGCTGTGTGATATTTCTTGTGGCGTGGTAAGGTCGTGGCACGACCTGCAAGAGGCTACGCCCCTTTCTACCTATGCCGCACCCACAATGACTCGCAGCTTGGCGCCTCCGCTACGCTCCGGGCCAAACTGCCTTGCAAATGGCTCTCGGTATCGAAGGGGCCGAAGTCGCGGAGTACAACCAGAGTGGTGGAAGCGGCCAACACCGGCGTTGGTCCACTCTGCACGCCGGTTCACTTAGATCCGAGGAGGAGACGTTCGGCTTCCTCCTGGGAAACAACTTCCCCTCTCGCCTTCCCGGCAAGGCCTTCGCGGATGGCGGCCCGATCCTCCTCGGTCATCGGCTCGTCGTCTAGGGGGGCCTCATTGAGGAACACGCGTAGCGGATCTTTACTCCGGAATCGAAGGTACTCAAGGAAGCGCTTAGCCGCTACCAGTTCGTCATCAGGGAGCTCGTCGACCAAGATATGGATGCCCTGCCTCTCTTCCATGTCCCCATTCTACACGCCTAGGACTAGGCCGGGCATGTGGGGTGGAGAGGCCAGGGTTGCCGAACCCCGCGCTCGCGCCGGCTCTGACGAGTTTACAGGGTCGGGTCATGGGGTCGGTCCCAGACGTCCGACAACCCGAACCCGGAAGGGCCTGGGAACCGCGGGTTCCGGGATCAAGAGCGTGACCGTTAGGCGTCAAGCACGGCGCCGATGCGGCGTGCTCGCCCGAACCCGACGCAGCTCCCTGTTTCCAAGTTGCAGCTCCCTATCTCTGAGCTGTAGCTCCCTATCTCCGGGTTGTAGCTTCCTATCCCTGAGCTGTAGCTCCCTATCTCGGGGTTGTAGCTCCCTATCTCGGGGTTGCAGCTCCCTATCTCGGGGTTGCAGCTCCCTATCTCGGGGTTGCAGCTCCCTATCTTGGGTCTCGGGTTCCCTACCTTCTCGGCTGGGGCTCCCTATCTTGGAGCAGGAGCAGGATGTCCCGATCTCGGATCCCGATCGACCCACGCCTGCGGAGGAACCGATCACAACGCGGACATTCGACATAAGGACCGATCTGCAAGACCCGCTACACTAGCCTCGACAAGGGGTGAGGAGAACGACATGCGCGCACTGTTGGCAGCAGTCGGAACGCGGGGCGACGTGCAGCCCGCGCTCGCTCTGGCGCTCGAGCTGCGCAAGCTTGGGCACGCGGTGCGACTGTGCATATCGCCGAATTTCGTCGGCTGGGCGAAGAGCCTCGGGCTCGAAGCGGTACCCATGGGCGTCGAGATGCGGATGCCGGCGCGAGGGTCCGGCACCCTGCCGAAGCTCACTCCCGAGGAGCTGCGGCGGCTCCGCGATTCGATGCCGGACCTCATCACCGACCAGTTCGAGACGATCGGCGCCGCGGCCGACGGGTGTGACGTCATCCTGGGCGCCAATGCGCACCAGTACGCGGCGCCGTCGATCGCCGAACGCGCGGGCATCGGTTGTGTGACGGCGGTCTATGCCCCGGTCGCGCTGCCGTCACCCGACCTCCCGCCACCGCCGCCCCCAGGTCAAAGGGCCGGCCCGGAAATCGCCGCGAGCATCGAGGAGCGCTGGCGCGGCGCGGCCAGGGTCTGGAACGAGCGCGCGCTGGATCGCATCAACGACAACCGCGCTCGGCTCGGCATGGATCCCATCCGTGACGTGCTCGACTATGTCCTCACGGATCCCACCGGCTGGGACGGTGCCAAGGTTGCGGCGCGGCGACTCGCGGCCGAATACGGTCCTGCGAGGAGCTGAGGGAGCGGCATGCATCCGGATATCCATCTCACGCCATGAACGGATATCATTCACGGCGTGAAGGATCTCGTCTTCCCTCGCCTCGCGCCAGCGCTCGGCCCCATCGCGCGGACGGCCCGATGTGCCGTCCGGCCGCCCGGGGCCTGAACCCTTGAGCGACGCCCTCTCCTACACCGCTTCCTCCGACGCGCCCGACGGCGCGGCGGGGGAGCTCTACGTCGCCCCGACCTCTTTCGCCCAGCAGCGGCTCTGGCTGGTCGACCGGCTGGCACCCGGCCTCGCCACCTACAACGTACCGCTCCTCCTGCGTCTGTCGGGACCGCTCCAGCCGGCCATTCTCGCGGCAGCTCTGCAAACGCTGGTCGATCGTCACGAGAGCCTGCGCACCGCTTTCGGCGAAGAGGAGGGCGAGCCGGTCCAGCTCATCACCCCGGATCTCGTCTTCCCGCTGTCCCGCGTCGACCTGTCGCGGCCCGATCCCGCCGAAGCAATGCTCCAGGCGCGGCGGGAGGTGGAGCGCCCCTTCGACCTCACCCGTGCCCCCCTCTTCCGCAGCCTCCTCTTCCGGTTGAGCGCCGGGGAGCACCTGCTCCTCCTCACCCTGCATCACATCGTCACCGACGCCTCCTCGCTCGGCATTCTCGTCCGCGAGCTGTTCGCGCTCTACGAGGCGTTCCGGGCCGGCCAGCCCTCGCCCCTCCCCGAGCTGCCCATCCAGTACGCCGACTTTGCCGCCTGGGAGCGGGAGTGGCTCTCCGGAGAGACCCTGGAGCGCAAGCTCCTACCCTGGAGCCGGCGCCTCGAAGGCGCGCCCGAGAGCCTCGCCCTGCCCACCGACCGGCCCCGCACGCGGACGGGGACCGCCGCCTCGGCCCTCCTCGACTTCGCCCTCCCGGCAGATCTCGGGGCGGCCCTGCGCGGCCTCGCCCGCGAGTCCGGGCTCACCCTCTTCATGGCCGTCCTTGCCGGCTTTTCGGCCCTCCTCTGCCGTTTCACCGGCCAGGGGGACCTGGTGGTGGGGAGCCCGGTCGCCAACCGTACCCGGCTGGAGACCGAAGGGGTGGTCGGCCTCTTCCTCAACACCCTGGCCCTGCGCGTCGAGGCCGGAGACGACCCGAGCTTCCGCACCCTTCTCTCCCGGACGCGCGAAGTGGTGGCCGAGGCCTTCGCCCACGCCGACGTGCCGTTCGACAAGCTGGTCCTGGAGCTCCGCCCCGAGCGGCGGGCCGATCAGACCCCGCTCTTCCAGGTGCTCCTCGCCTTCCAGCAGCCGACCGTCCCCGCCCTGCCGGAGGGGAGCCTCGCCGTCGCGCCGGTCGAGATCCACGCGACCGTCGCCAAGTTCGACCTCGTCCTCCACCTGGTCGACGGGCCGGTCCTGGCCGGCGGCTGGGAGTACCCGACTGACCGCTTCGACCGGACGACTATCGGCCGCCTCGCCCGGCACTTCGCGGTCCTGCTCGCCGACGCCACGGCGCATCTCGACCGGCGGCTCTCGGAGCTCACCCTCCTCCCGGAAGCCGAGCGCCATCAGTTGCTCGCCGAATGGAGCGGCGATATCCCCGCCAGCCCTGCCGGCGTCCGGGGCCTCTGCCTCCACGACCTCTTCGCGGCGCAGGCGGCGCGTACCCCCGAAACCCTGGCGGTGGTCTCGGCCGGAGGCGCTTTCACCTACCGCGAGCTCCATGCCCAGGCCTGTGTCCTCGCCCATCGCCTCGCGGCTCTCGGGGTGGGGCCGGGCTCGCGGGTGGCGCTCTGCGTCGGGCGTCACACCGGCCTCGCGGTGGCGGTCCTCGGCATCCTCGAAGCCGGCGGCGCCTGCGTCCCCCTGGACCCCGAGTACCCGCGCCAGCGTCTGGAGCTGATGCTCGCGGACGCCGGGGTCGTAGCTCTCCTCACCGAGGAGGCCTGGCGCGACCGCCTGCCGCACCCTGGAATCCCGGTCCTCCTCCTCGACCGCCTGCTCGACGATTTCGCCGGGCCCGCCGATCTCGCCGCGCCGATCGTGCCCCTTGCGCCGAAACCCGCTGGCGCCGGGCCGGACGACCTGGTCTACGTGCTCTATACCTCGGGCTCGACCGGTCGTCCCAAGGGGGTCGGGATGCCGCACCGGGCGCTGGTCAACGTCATCCTCTGGCAGATCGCAGCCCCCGGCGGTCGGGGGCTGCCGCCCGGGGCTCCGACGGCGCAGCTCGCACCCCTCTCCTTCGATGCCTCCTTCCAGGAGATCTTCGCCACCTGGGCCGCCGGTGGCACCCTGGTCCTCCTCCCCGAGGAGGCGCGGCGGGAGCCGGCGGAGCTGCTGCGGCTGCTGGCCGAGTGGCGGGTGGCGCGCCTCTTCCTCCCCTTCGTCGCCTTGCAGCAGCTGGCGACCGCCGCCGAGCTGCCTGGGGAGCCGCTGCCCTTTCTGCGCGAGGTGGTGACCGCCGGCGAGCAGCTGCAGATCACCCCGCAGATCCGCAGCTTCTTCCACCGGCTGTCCGGGGCCTCCCTGCACAACCAGTACGGCCCCACCGAGGCCCATGTCGTCACCGCCCTGACCCTGCCGCCTGACTCCGAGAGCTGGCCCGCCCTCCCGGCGATCGGCCGGCCGGTCGCCGGGGTGCGGATCTTCCTCCTCGATCCCTGGGGAGGGGGCCGCGACCCCGTCGCGGCGGGGGTCACCGGCGCCCTCCATATCGGCGGCATCTGCCTCGCCCGCGGCTATCACGGCCGCCCGGAGCTGACCGCCGAGCGCTTCGTCCCCAGCCCGTTCGGCGGCCGGGTGGGCGAGCCGGGCGACCGCCTCTACCATACCGGAGACCTCGCCCGCTGCCGCGCCGACGGCACGATCGAGTTCCTCGGCCGCGCCGACCAGCAGGTCAAGATCCGCGGCTTCCGGGTCGAGCCGGCGGAGGTCGAGGCGGTCCTCGCCACCCACCCCGGGGTCGCCGCCTGCGTCGTGGCGGCCCGCCCGGCGGCCGCCGGCGGCCTGCGCCTGGTGGCCTGGGTGAGCCTCCTCCGCACCACCCCGCCGAGCCCCCCGCCCACTCCCCAGGAGCTGCGCGACTTCCTCGCCGCCCGGCTGCCCGACTACCTGGTGCCCGCGGCCCTGGTCGAGGTGGCGAGCCTGCCGCGCACCCCGAGCGGCAAGATCGACCGCGCCGCCCTGGAAGACCCCGGGCCGGAGGCCGCCGCGGGGACGACCGGCATGGCGCGCCCCCTCACTCCGGTCGAGGAGGTGCTGGCGGGGATCTGGGTGGGAATCCTGCGCGTTCCCAAGGTCTCGCCGGACGACAACTTCTTCGACCTGGGCGGCCACTCCCTGACCGCCACCACGGTGACCTCCCAGGCCCGCCAGACCTTCCAGGTCGAGCTTCCCGCCCGCACCCTTTTCGAGTCGCCCACCCTGAGCGAGCTGGCCGCTCGCATCGAGGCCCTCCTCCTCGCCCGGGAGGGGTTGACCCTGCCGCCGATCACCCCGTCAGACCCCTCCGGCGACCCGGCCCCCCTCTCCTTCGCCCAGCGGCGGCTGTGGTTCCTGGACGAGCTGTCGGGCGGGGCGAGCCCGTTCTACAACATCGCGGCGGCCCTGGCGCTCGACGGCCCCTTGGACCCCGGGGCATTGGCCGCCGCAGTCGCGGCGATCGTCCGCCGCCACGAGGCCCTGCGCACGACCTTCGCCGCCGGCCCCGATGGCCGGCCGGTCCAGGCGATCCATCCGCCGGCGCCCTTCCCGCTCCCCGTCGTCGATCTGCGGGCGCTGCGGGCGGTTCCGATGGCCGAGATAGCCGAGGCCGTGGCCCTCCGCCTCGCCCGCGAGGAGGCGGCCCGCCCCTTCTCGCTCGCCGCCGGACCGCTCCTCCGGGTCGGCCTGGTGCGCCTGGCAGCCGAGCGGCATCTCCTGACCCTCACCCTGCACCACATCGTCGCCGACGGCTGGTCGCTCGACGTCTTCGTGCGCGAGCTCGCGGCCCTGTATCGGGGCCAGGGGCCGCAGGGGGGGAGCCCCGAGCTGCCGGCCCTCCCCGTCCAGTACGCCGATTTCGCCCGCTGGCAGC
>Ga0137407_10002080_pt1 | contig 13174 bp, 10 predicted proteins | sample CZOMad2_2_16fung_FD_108410 | JGI IMG/M metagenome (GOLD analysis project Ga0137407, IMG submission 108410) | Vadose zone soil fungal communities from Angelo Coast Range Reserve, California, USA - CZOMad2_2_16fungal (Illumina Assembly) | ecosystem: Environmental > Terrestrial > Soil > Vadose...
CAGTTTCTTGGGATTGAGCTGCCCGAGCTGCGAAATCATCTCCTCCGTCAACCCCTCCACAAAGTATTCCTGCTCGCAATCGCCGCACAAATTCTCGAAGGGAAGCACGAGCAGCATTTTCTTGTCCGCCACCGCGGCTTTGCTAGGTCTGGTCACCGGAGCAATGAATCGATAACCGAGCCGAGGGACGGTCTCGACGAAACGGGGACTCCGCGCGGAGTCTCCCAGGAGGTCGCGAAGTTTGTTGACGGCGGTATTCAGCCCGTGCTCATAGCCGACAACCGTATCGGGCCAGAGTTTTTCGCGGAGCGTTTGCCGGTTTACCACGTGTCCGGGACATTCCAATAACAGCTCCAGGATTTGGAAAGGCTTTTCTTCCAGCCGGATGCGCATCCCGTGCTTGCGAAGTTCTCGCGAGTGGAGATTGGCCTCGAAGGTGCCGAAACGCACTACCGGGGCTGCATTCTGAGCGTCTTTCATTGGTTGTTCGCAGCGGCCTGCCTGTCCTCGGCACAGAGCTGTCTGCTGCTCCCATTCCTTCCCGATTGACCTTTTGTCCTAAGTCTTGTCGGCCACCTGCTTTGCACGTGGATAAAGACTTGTTGTCTCCCTGATTTATTCCCAGCGATCCTTTTGCCATCTAAGTCCCTGGAACAGTTTCGCTGGAGGGACGAAACACTACAGGGTTCTACGTCGTTCCGGAGTTCTCTTCACTTGGGGTCAAGTCACGATTCGAAAAGGGGAAAGACCGATGAAGAAAGAAACGAATATATTGACGAAGGGCAGCACTCGGCGTTCATTCTTGAAGAGTGGAACGGTGGCAGGCGCAGCAACTATGGGCGCTGGGCTGCTGTCCGCGAAAGCGTTTGCGTTCGACCGCGAAGACGAGGACGGCCGCGCGCCAATCACCAAGGGCGATGTCGCGATTCTAAGGTTCTTGCAGGCCCTCGAACAAGTCGAAGAAGACCTTTGGCGGCAGTACGCGGAACTCGGTGGTACTCAGGACAACGAATTCAGCGGGCTCACTGGCGGAAATGCCGCCTATACGCAAGCGCTGCAGCTTCTCGATGGAGACATGCCGCAATACATCCACGACAATACCGACGACGAGATCAGCCATGCCAGCTTTCTTAAGAATTATCTGGAATCGAAAGGGGCGGCGTCCGCTGACCTTACCCACTTCAAGGTGTTGCCGAGCAGTACCGCCGATGGGGCACAGCAAATCGGACGGCTCACTAACCTGACCCAGCTCACCATCGACACCAGTTTTTGGTCGCGGTACCGCAGCATTACCAATCCCGATTTTGATCCCAATGCACCATTTGCCCAGGCGGTCCCCAGTCTAAACATTAATCAGCACACCGCTATCCCGAGAAGCAACGCTGACACCCAAGGAAGCGTCATCAATCTCGGCGATCCAACGCAATCAACCTTTACTGACCACCTCAAAGCGATCGCTTTCACCGCGGGATTCCACTTCGCCTTCATCGAGCAGGGCGGCACAAGCCTTTACCCGACGCTGGCACAACACGTGACTAACCTGGAAGTGCTGCGCATCCTCCTTAGCATTGGCCCCAGCGAAACCATGCACTTCCAGACCTGGCAGGACAAAGCCGGCAATGCCACTCCTCTGACGGACGTCGATCCTGTGAACAACTCGACGGTGACCTTTTCCACCCTGAGCGCCGCCCAGGGCGAGACGGATCCGGAATCCTTGAACGGGGATACCTTGCAGTCCAACCTGATCATGCCCGAGCCGACCCATTTCCTGGACAAGAAGTTCGGGCCGGTGGCCATTATACGTCCCACCTCGACAGCTTTTGGTGGCGCGGCGGCCGCTGTCCAGTCTTTTTTGACGGACGGGCTTTTCATTAATCCCAAGACCAATAAGAGCGACACGGGGATAGTGCCGGTGCTCATGCGCCTGGCCACTGAAGCCGATGATGCCCGCCGCCAGCTCTAAGCTGCACGGAAGGCAACAGTTACCCACTCATCTCAACCGCTCATGATGTATAAGGGCTCAACCAGTTCGGTTTGGGCCCTTGTCATTTTCCTTCAAGATGGTGGTGAGCCGCTCCCGCTGAGCGCCCATTTTGGGCGCAACCATTCGTCACGTTTCCATCATCCAATGCGGTAGAATCGCAAAGGTGTCTTTGGGCTTGGGGACGAGTGCGGAGGTCTTCGGGAATCGTGATTTCCGATCATGGGAGGGAGACGATGAGCAAATTCTATCGATTCTTGGCCGTATTGGCTTTGGGACTATTTTATGTGGGCACAGCGGCTGCCGACACGCTGGAACTGAGAGATGGCCGCGTTTTGAAAGGGAGATACTTGGGCGGGACTCAGGCGGTGATGCGCTTTGAAGTCAACGGGGAAGTTCAGACCTTTAATACCACAGACATCGTGGCGCTTACCTTCACCGGTTATTCCGGATCTTCTGCTCCTGCTGCATCCCCGTCTCCGGCGACGTCTCCATCAAACAGCTTTGCGGGCACCGCTGCTTCCGGTGGCCCGGTGACCATCCCCGCAGGACAATCTCTGCTCGTGCGGATGGTCGACGGCGTGGATTCCTCAAAAAACCACGTGGGTGACGTGTTCCACGCCAGCCTGGAAACCGATTTGACTATCGGAAATACAGTGGTCGCCAAGAAAGGCACGGACATTTATGGGCGTCTGGCCGAAGCCAAAGAGGCCGGGCACTTCTCCGGCAGCTCGGAGTTGCAGCTCGAACTGACCCGCATCGTGATTGATGGGAAGGACTACCCCGTCGTCAGCAGCGACTACACGTTGCAAGGGAAGGGACGCGGCTCGAACACCGCCAAGAAAGTGGGCGGCGGCGCCGTAGCCGGTGCCATCATCGGCGCGATTGCCGGCGGGGGCAAAGGCGCGGCGATCGGCGCGGGCGTCGGTTCGGCAGCTGGTGCGGGCGTACAAGTGTTGACGAGAGGCCAGCAGGTGAAGGTACCCAGCGAGACTCTGCTGGAGTTTCGCCTGCAACAGCCGGCGACGGTGGCGCCAACGCAAAGCTAATTGTGATTCCCGCGGTCGCGTATTGAAGTCTGGGAGAATGTTCAGAAAAAGGCGAGCTTCGGCTCGCCTTTTTGCTTTTCCCCTCGTCGCTTGCAGCGGTGCCATCCCTATCACGCTCTCCTTAGACGTTATCGGATTGGAACCACTCGCTGGAAAATCTCTCTTGCCACTCCTGCTGTTAGTGAGTAAGATACCCCCTCTAGTGGGGAGACCATGCCAAAAGAAAAGCCTCGAGTGAACATCGGAGAAGTGATCAAAAGCTATCGCAGCCAGCGAAGCCTGTCGCAGGGCGACATCGAGCGGCGTACGGGATTGCTACGTTGTTACCTCTCGCGCGTTGAAAACGGACACACCGTGCCATCTCTCGAAACGCTCGCCAAAATCGCGGAAGCCATGGACATTTCCCTGGCGGACTTTTTCCCCGGCACCGAAACGCCGCGCGACCGCGAAACGCAAAAAGCGCTTGGGGAGCTCTCGCAAGACGAAATTCGCTTTCTGGCGGAGATCAAGAAGTACAGCACAACGCTTTCCGACGGGGACAAGCGGCTGGTGCTGGCCATGATCCGCAAGATGGCAACGCTCATTCCGCCCCCCGCGGCGAAGAAGTTTATTGTTCGCCGGCCCACCGCGTAACCGTTCACGCGCGGCAAGCATCCAAATTGCTGATGCCATCAAACCAAAAAGAAGATTTGTGATTTGAGAGGCTCTCGCGTATTCTGAGCAGCGAAATGACTTTCGTCCAAATGGCCGGCGTTTGTTGTTGTCCGCACCCAACGGTGACGGCCGCCGCATCTTGTTTGGATAGAGAGCCAGCTTTCTAGCAGCTATCTACTCCAAGATTGAAGCGAACCCACCGCCAGATATTCCGGCAGGTGGGTTTTTTGTTTTTGGGGGATATTCATGACCACTGCATCAGAAGTCTTGGTCCGGAAACCTCAACTCGCTACCGACGAGTTGGTCGCAACGCGCGCGCTCCGGCGGCTCAATCACCTGCGAGCGCTTGAGTCCGAGAGTATTCACATTCTTCGCGAAGCCGCCGCCGAATTCGCGCGCCCGGTGATGCTCTATTCGATCGGAAAAGACTCTTCAGTCATGCTGCGGCTGGCGCAAAAGGCTTTCTTTCCGGGAAGAATTCCTTTTCCCCTGCTGCACGTGGACACCAGTTACAAATTCCCCGAGATGATCGAGTTCCGCGACTCGTATCCCCGGCAGATTGGCGCGGAGCTCATCGTTCACAAAAATCAGGAAGCGCTGGACGCAGGCGCTAACCCGTTTTCCCTTGGCACGCAAAAATGCTGCGGGTTACTGAAAACGAAATCCCTTCTGGACGCCCTGGCCGAGGGCGGTTTCGACGCGGCTTTCGGCGGAGCGCGCCGCGACGAAGAGAAGTCCCGCGCCAAGGAGCGCATCTATTCGTTCCGCGATGGGCTGGGCCAGTGGGACCCGAAGAACCAGCGGCCCGAGTTATGGAATATTTTCAATTCCCTCCTCGGCAAAGGGGAAAGCATTCGCGTATTTCCTCTTTCCAACTGGACCGAGCTCGACGTTTGGCTTTACATCCACGTGGAGCAAATCCCGATCGTGCCGCTTTACTTTGCACGCGAACGCGACGTGGTTCTCCGCAACGGTTCGATCGTCGTGATCGATCACCTCTCGCAACTTTTGCCGGGAGAAAAAACGCAACGCCTGAAGTGCCGCATGAGGTCCCTCGGATGCGTTCCCTGCACGGGAGCGATCCGTTCCGATGCCGACACCGTGCCGAAGATCATCGAGGAAATGGTTTCGTTCCGGCGCTCCGAACGCGAAAACCGCGCTATCGACCACGACGAGGAAGGTTCCATGGAACTCAAAAAGCGGGAGGGATATTTCTGATGATTTCTCCCTCAAACAGCAGGTCTGCGGATGCCTTCGCCGGTTTTCTCGAACAAAACCTAAGCACTGAGCTGCTTCGCTTCACGACGGCAGGGAGCGTCGACGATGGCAAGTCAACGCTGATCGGGCGTCTCTTGCATGATTCCAAGGCCGTCTACGAAGACCAGCTCGCCTCCGTAAAAAAGAGCCGCATCAACCGCTCCACCGGCCCGATCGACTTTTCGCTGCTCACCGATGGCCTTCGGGCCGAACGCGAGCAGGGCATCACTATCGACGTAGCTTACCGGTATTTCGCCACGCACGGGCGGAAATTCATCATCGCCGACACTCCTGGGCATGAACAGTACACGCGGAATATGGCGACGGGAGCGTCCACGGCGGACCTCGCGGTCATTCTCATAGATGCCACCAAGGGGCTCCTCCCGCAGACGCGGCGCCACGCTTTCATTGCTTCGCTCCTGGGAATTACCAATGTCCTTGCCGCTGTCAACAAAATGGATCTCGTTGAGTATCGCGAAGATGTTTTCCTTGAATTGCAGGACGATTTTCTCGCGCTCGCAACTCAGTTGGGGATCGCAAACGTTCAGTGTGTGCCCATCAGCGCCCTTGAAGGAGACAACGTTGTTGACCGCAGCAAGCGCATGCTGTGGTATCAAGGCCCTACGCTGCTGGAACATCTCGAAACAGTTCCGCTTCCAGAAAAAGACTCTCTGCAAAGCTTTCGTTTCCCGGTGCAAACCGTGATTCGTCCCGACGCCACGTTTCGCGGCTTCGCCGGCCGCATTGCGAGCGGCGTCGTTCATCCCGGCGATCCCGTGGTTGCGTTACCTTCGGGACGAAGAACCAGCGTGCGCTCCATTGTGACCTACGACGGCGACATGCCGCAGGCGTATTCCTCGATGTCGGTAACCTTGCAGTTGGATGACGAGATCGACCTGAGCAGGGGTGACATGCTCGTTTCGCCTGATCGCTTGCCCAATGTCTCGAGGAAATTTCATGCCAGGGTCGTTTGGCTTCACGGGACATCCCTCGAATTGGGCCGCACTTACCTTGTCAAACACACGACCCGGCAAACGAAGATCAGGGCGCTTCATATCCGTCATCGCGTCAACGTCAATACCCTGGCCGAAGAGCCGGCCACTCGATTGGAGATGAATGAAATCGGCTCCGTTGAATTCGAGGTGCATGTGCCCCTGTTTTTTGATCCCTACTCCAGTAACCGGACGACGGGCAGTTTCATTTTGATCGACATTGCCACCAACGCTACGGTCGGCGCGGGGATGATTCAGGAAGACATTTCCGCAGCGGCGGGAGAAAAGGAATTTGCCGCCTACGCTGTGGATAGAACTTCCGTTGCGCCGGAGGAACGCTACGCCCGTCATGGCCATTTTCCCGCAGTTGTTCTTCTTGAAGACCGTCCGGCGCTTGCAGAGCGGCTCGAACGTTCCCTCTTCGACCTTGGATTCGAGGTATTGCATCTCAGCCGCCCCGAATCCTCCAAAGACAACTTTGTCGACGTGGTTCGCGTGGCACAGTCCGCTGGGCTCATTGTGCTCTATTCGGGTGACGTTCTCGCTGAGGAAACAAAACAAGGACTCGCTACGGAGTTTTCCGGTCGTGTTTTTGACTTGGCTGGCGCGCCGGAACCCCAAGCCGACGTGGAGCAAACCACTCGGCACGTCGTCGCGTTTGCGCAAGCTCTCTGGCTTGAACACCGAAAGCAGGGAAGCGTGAACTGAAATGAACATAGACCACATATCAGAAGCAGTCGAAAATCTCGCGCCCGAGCAAGCACTGGACGCTGTGCTCGCCGCCAAGCAGAACGCCCGAGTTTGCCTGACCAGCAGCTTTCAAGCAGAAGATATGGCGGTCCTGGATATTCTGCGCAAACGTATCCCAGACGTGCCCGTGTTGTTCCTGGATACCGGCTATCACTTCGCACAAACCTACGAGTACCGCGACAAGATGGCGAAGGAGTGGTCGCTGCAGCTCGTCAACGTTCTTCCTAAACAAACGGTCCCGGAACACGAGTCGGCCTTCGGCATTCTCTACCAGTCCGATTCCACCCGTTGCTGCCAGTTGCGCAAAGTCGAGCCTCTTCTCGGCGCACTGGAGCCATTTGACGTTTGGTTTACCGGATTGCGGCGCGAGCAGTCCCCAACGCGCAAGAACCTGAAGAAGCTCGAACTGCACCATCTCCCCACCGGCAAGACCTTGTGGAAGGTAAGCCTCCTCGCGGATTGGAATTGGGAACAGGTTTGGCACTACGTGAATGCGAACGGCATCAGCCACCTGCCCCAATATGACGAGGGGTATCTCAGCATTGGATGCGAACCTTGCACTGCTCTGCCGGTTGACCCTAACAATCCGAGATCCGGCCGTTGGGGCGGAACGAAGCTGGAATGCGGGATTCACACCTTTTCGAAGCAGGCAGAAGGATGAACTTCCTAATAGGTTTCCTGATTGCCGTCGCCGTCGGCCTAACCGGCATTGGAGGTGGCAGCTTCACCGTGCCCGCGCTCGTCCTAATCGTTGGATTGACGGCCGGTGAAGCAGTAGGCACAGCATTCGTATTTGCTGGCGTACTGCGCTTGATCGCTGCTCCTTTCTATCTCGTGGGAAAAAACTTTCATGCGCGGTATTTGTGGTTGCTTCTCGTCGGAGCGATCCCCGGTCTCCTCCTCGGCACGTTTGTGCTTCGCCTCATAGGTCAAGAGGGAGGAAATCCCGTCGTCATCATCCTGCTCGGAATCCTGCTCGCCGCGTCTTCCAGCGTGACGTTTGCTCCACGCGTGCAAAATCCAGGTTTCGCCCGGAAGAATCCGCGTTGGTTGCCATGGCTCGCGCTCCCCATCGGGGTGGAATCCGGATTTTCCTCCGCCGGGGCCGGCGCGCTCGGGACCGTTCTGCTTTTGAACTACTCGGAAATGACGCCGCCCCAAGTTGTTGGCACAGATTTGATTTTTGGTCTCGTCTTGGCCGTGATTGGCGGAGCATTTCATTGGAAATTTGGTGCAATCAATAGCCTCGTTCTGGGCCAGCTTCTGGCCGGCGGAATTCCTGGTGTTGTATTCGGATGCGCACTGGCGCGGCACGTTCCCGCGCGAAAGCTAAAGTTAGTCATCGCCGCGATCGCCATTTTTGCGGGAGTACAACTTGTTTGGAACGGCACTCGCACCCTGCTGGCAAATCGAGCGGTGGCGGCGGTCAAAGTGGCGGCTCGGCACCAACAATAGAATCGCCGCGATCCACTGTCTTGCCGAAAGTTAATTCACACGGGAACTCTAGCTGGATTGCCCGCGAATGATGCGGATGGCATCGGGGAGCGCAGCATCGCCGCGGCCATTCGTTGGCGATACCACTGGCGTGGCGTCAGGCTCGTCACTTTCGACCGTGCTTTCCCCAGGCGCCAGGAACAGGTTGGCTTCGACAGCGTGCTGCTTGGTGTAAAGATCGTAGTAACGGCCGCCGAGCGCGTAAAGGGTTTCATGAGTGCCGCGTTCGATGACACGACCAGCCTCGACAACTAGAATCTGATCAGCTCGTCGAATGGTCGACAGCCGGTGCGCGATCACGAACGTCGTCCGCCCGCGCATGAGGTACCGCAAACCCTCCTGGATGAGCGCCTCCGATTCGGAGTCGAGGCTCGACGTGGCTTCATCGAGAATAAGAATGCGAGGATCAGCCAGAATCGCGCGAGCGATCGAGACCCGCTGCTTTTGCCCGCCGGATAGCTTTACGCCGCGCTCGCCCACGACGGTGTCGTACTTGTTCTCGAAAGACTCAGCGAATTCGTCCACTCGAGCGATATGGCACGCGGCCAGGATTTCTTCTTCTGTGGCGTCAGGCCTGGCGAAAGCTACGTTTTCCCGGATCGTTCCATCGAAAAGAAAGGTTTCCTGTAACACGACGCCGAGTTGCGTCCGGTAGGAGTTCAGTTTCACGGTCGAAAGATCCACGCCATCCACAAGCACGCACCCGCTCGACGGCACGTAAAATGCCGCGATCAATCCGATGATCGTCGATTTTCCTGCTCCAGAAGGGCCAACTAGAGCTGTGACCGTTCCCGGTTCCGACCGGAAACGTACCTCGTGCAGAACTTCTTTCCGCGTGTCATAGGCAAAGCTTACATTTTCCATTTCGACGAGCCCGTTCACGCGATCGAGCGCCTGCGTCCGGGCCGGTTCATCATCTTCCAGCTTCTCGTTCAGAATTTCGCGCGTGCGCTCGAGCCCGGTAATAGCCTCGGTGATTTGCGTACCGATGGCCACGATCTGAAACACTGGCGCAATCAGAAACGCAAGGAAGGCGTTATATGCGAACCACTGGCCGGGAGTCATACTCCCGGAAAGCATCTTATGGCCTCCAAATTCCATCATTAGAACGCTGACGATGCCCAGCAGCAAGGCACCGGATAGGCTCATTAACGAGGTCGCGGTGAGGGTCTTTAGCACGTTCGCGAGCAATCGTTGAACGCCAGTCGCAAATATCTTTTCTTCTCGCTCTTCGGCGTGGTAGCCCTTCACCACGCGCACGCCCCCGAGAGATTCGGTTAGCCGTCCTGTAACTTCGGCAGTAATCTTTGGGCGCGCCCTGAAAATCGGGCGAATGGTCTTGAAGGCTATGCTTATCCCAAATCCAAACACGAGTAGAATCGAGAAAGCTACCGCCGTCATCGTGGCGCTCGTGTGAATCAAATACACTAGCGCGATCGCCGCCGTCATGAGCCCGCCGACGAATTCCACCAGTCCGGTGCCAACGAGATTGCGGACACCCTCAACATCACTCATGATCCGCGAAACTAGCACGCCAGTCTTGTTCGCGTCGTAAAACGCGATCGGAAGGCGCCCGATGTGCGCCTGCACCTGCCGGCGGAGATCGGTGATCATTTTTTGGGCAGACTTGGAAAGCAGTTGCGTCAGGCTGAAGGAAGTGAGGCCCTGCACAATCGTCGCACCGAGAACGGCGAGGACAATCGGCGTCAATAGCTGCACCTGTCTGTGCAGCACGACGTTGTCCACGAAATATTTCATGGAGCCCGGCAGCACCAAACCTGAAACGCGGTTGACAGCCATCAGCACGAGGCCCAGCGCCAACAGCCCGCGCCTCGGCTTCATCAGTGCCCAGACATCGGGAAGATTCTTCCACGCGTTCTTGCGTTTTCCACTCTTGGCTGGTGATGGGGATGTTATCGCTGTGGCCATGATTTTGGGCGAAGTGTACTCTCCGGGGTTAGATGCGGGAGATGTCTATACCACTATATTGCGAAAGAGCCGTGGAAGGAGCGGATATCTTCAGTCGCCCGCGGTTCCTGCACGGGGCACGCTGGCCCTGGCGGGCCGGTCGAGGTTCAAGACGCTGGAGATGAACTCGCTGACGGTGATTCCCAGGTGGCCCCAAAGCCTGCGCTTCAAACTGGTGTAATCTTGCGTGCCGCTGAAGAGATCGCCCATCAATTGCCGGAATACCGGGCTGCGGCGCATGAACTGCACCATGCGCGTTGTAACCGCACTGCCCAGGAAGGAGCCACGATAGAATCTCCGCACGATGCGCGCCGCGAACTCCAGTTCGGCGCAGAAGGTAGCCTTTACCCAAGCCGGGTACTTTTCCGGGCAGCCTTCCGCGAGTGAGCGGCCCAGCAATTCGCCGGAGCGAATGGCGTAAAAAAGTCCTTCGCCCGTCAAGGGATCGACCCAAGCCGCCGCATCCCCGATGAGCGCCCAATTCTTTCCAATCACTGTTCGTTCGGAAAGCGTTCGCTCTTTCGGCGATGGCAGCACGTGACTGTAAAATTTTGCGCCCTCCGTCTGTATGCCGTGCTTTTCCACGAAGGTTTGCAGATGGCTGCGCAGCTCCGTGCTGGTGTGTGAGGACATACTCCCGCAAATTCCAACCGAGAGATGATCGCACCGCGGAAACGACCAGATGTATCCCTCGAAATGAGGCAGAAATTTGATCGTGATGGAGTCGCTGGTCTGTGGCACGAAGTAACCCTGCGTCATCTCCAACTCGTCCCGTTGCAATGCCCGTGTTTCAGGAACCAGCTGGTTGCGCGCGCCGGCCGCAAGAACCAAAAAATCAGCTTCTTGCCATTCGCCATCCACGCAGTAGCGCGGCTTCGGCGTAGTCGTGTCCACGCTCATTACGCGCGACCGCTGCACCTTGCAGCCCGCATCCCGCGCGCGATCCAGGAGCATGCCGTTCAGCACCGTGCGCGAATAGATCACGATCGGGTGGGGCATTTCGAGCGTGGCATGCTGCTCCTCGCTGCTGATCAGCTCGACGGAATTCACCAGTTTTTTGGGATAGGAATTATCAAGCAGGAAAGGGAAGCACTGAATGGCTTTGTGCGTCAATCCGCCGCCACAGGGTTTTTCCCAAGCCAGGTGCTCATCAAAAAGATGAACCTGGTGGCCCGCGCGCGCGAGTTGCTCACCGCACATTGCGCCGGACGGTCCGCCGCCGACGATTGCTATCTGGGCCATGGTCGTGTCTCGCTGCGCGCTTTCAGTCGTGTTCGCGCGCCGGGAACCTCTGTCATGAGGTCCCTTGGTGATTGGTCCTATCGTGATGGGGCGCTAGGTGAGGGGAAAGATCACCAGGCAAAAGCCCGCCTGGAGTATAGCACCGAATAGCGCCGCCGCTGCTGCCGAGCCGGTTTCATTTCGCACGATGTTCATGCCGCTCCGCTGTACCAAATTGAACACTCCCATATACAGCGAAAGGAGGCCCATCAGAATCTCTCCGTTGTGCAGAATCAGGACGCCAGCCATGAGCGCTCCCCACGAGATGAGCCGTAAAGTCAGGGCTCGCGCTAATCTGCGCCATTTTTTCCCGTTCTCCACGGGACCAAGGAGCGTTTCTTCGGCAAAGTGGTAGGGAAGCAAGACCGCCAAGAGAAACGGGAAACGCGCCCACTTTGCCGCAGTCAGCCAGGCTTCGTAAAACATCAAGTCGAACCATGTCGTGGTAATCAGTAGCAGCACGATTCCGGCAAATCCCCCCGCCAGCAGGTGACGACGAGGGATGTTCGAGAGTGCGGAACGCACGCGGCTCCCATGGGCCACCAGCAGCAAAGCCCCAAAGAGAAGCAGGAAGCTGGCTAGATAGTCACCCTGAAAGAGTCCGATCGCCTTCAAAGGAATCCAGAACCGCAAAAGAAACACGATCAGCAGCGATCCCGCTCCAAATTCCAGAGAAAGCCGCGGCATGCCGATGACCGCGGGGGTCGTGGCGATTTCTTCGCTTCTGTTTTTCCCTGCCGTTTCCCGAAGAAATGGTCCTGCAATCATCAGGATCCCCACGAAGCCCGCCAGCGCCCCGATGAGTGGCCGGTGCGAGGGCAATACTCTGGTGGGAGGCAAATGCAGGACTTGCGCTGACCATTCTTGCGAAGCTCGCATGGCGATACTGCTGAAAAGCACGCTGACGTGCGATGCGCCAGGGATCTCGATGTACTTCACAGTTCCCTCGCCTCGCGAGGCCACCAGGTCGGCGGCATTGCCACGCATCGACTCGAGTTCGAGGGAGCCAACTATCACGAGAGAATTTGGCGGCAGGTCCGGGGGATCGTTGAAAAGCAGTTTTTCGGCCGTGACTCCGTGTGCTGCTCGCATCGGCGCCGGCGAAATAGCGATCAAGCCCGCAACGGGAACACGAGAGGCGACGCGCTCGCCAATTGCGCCACCCATCGAATGTCCAGCGAGAATCGTGCGAGCGGGATCGACCGCTCCGCGCGAAAGAAGTTCTCGCAGAAGCGCCTCACCGCACTGTTCCGCTCGCGCAGGAGAAAACGGCCCCGGCGTGCGTCCGTGTCCCGGCAAATCTGGAACGTAGACGCGAAGGCCCTGCTCGGCAAGACCCCGCGCGAAGTACGACATGATTTTCTTATTTGCGGAAATTCCGTGAAACAGCACGACGGAGCCCTGCGCCGCTCCCCCCGGTTTTTCCACGATGGTAGTTTCCAGTCGGCAGCCGCCAGCGTCGATGAGAAACGTCCGCTCGCGGTAAGGCGTCGGCAGGGCAAGCCACAACCCTGCGCCGCAAAGTAGAACTCCCGCAATCGCCCGGACCGCCTGCCGTGATTTCATCGCCCGCCGTTAGTAGTCGGTCAGTTTCGGATTATCCGACCTTTCAGGCAAGTGGAATTACTGTCGCGGTAGGGACGACCATCGCTGATCGCCCCCCGCACAGATCCGTACTGGCGCGTCTACGCATACGGCTCTTACGAAGGATGAGTGGCGTAGAAGCGTGCATCAGGATAGGGATGCAG
>Ga0137407_10002081_pt1 | contig 13171 bp, 10 predicted proteins | sample CZOMad2_2_16fung_FD_108410 | JGI IMG/M metagenome (GOLD analysis project Ga0137407, IMG submission 108410) | Vadose zone soil fungal communities from Angelo Coast Range Reserve, California, USA - CZOMad2_2_16fungal (Illumina Assembly) | ecosystem: Environmental > Terrestrial > Soil > Vadose...
CCACCGTGAGCGTCCCGCCCGACCCTGTCGTGATGTTCCGCAATGCGGCCGTGCCGGTGCCGCCGGCCGCCGCGTTCACGTTGATCGCCACCGCCGAGGGGGTGGCATTCGTCGTCGTGATCGAGGTCCCCGCGTTCATTGTGAAGAGCTGAGCCCCGACGCCGTCCGTATTGGCGTTGATCGTGACCGTGCCGGGGCCGGAGTTGAGCGCGCCGGCGAGCGTCACGTTGTTCAGGGAGTTGATCTGGATATTGCCGGTGGTGGTCAGGTTCGTTGCTGTGATGTCGCCGGGAGTGCCGCCCACCAGGTTGCCGGTAGTCAGCGTGATGTTCTGGTTCCCGGCATTGAGGGTTGTGCCGGCCGCCATGGTGATGGAGCCCGCACCCACCGTGCGGTTTGCGAGAGTCGCTCCAGGGTCATTGGAGGTGACCGAGATCGTCCCGTTATTGGTGCTCACGTTGTTGTTGATGAGCACGCTGCGCCCCGCCTGCATGGTGAGGGTCACGCCCGCAGTGGCCATCGCGATCGGGTCGGTGACCGTGACGTCCGTATTGGCCTGGAGCGTCACGTTGGCAGCCTGGGCATTGATGCTGGCCGGCGTGATCGTGTTCGTGCCCGCGGCATTGTTGGCGAAGAGATTGTTGACGCCCGGGTTATAGACGACGCCCGCGGCCGACACGATCAGGAACATGGGATCGAGGAGGAGCGTGCCCGTTTTGCCCAGCGGTGCCAGCGTATTCACGGAGGCGGCGAAGCTCAGGTTCTCCTTGCCCGATACCTCGACGAAGCCGCCACTGCCGCCCGCCTCGCCACCGCGGGCGAGGACTTGTGCACCAGGTCCGGCCGTCGTGTCCTTGTCGGACCAAGCCGTGACGCGCCCGCCGTCGGCGTTCCCGCGGCCGCTCGCCTCGATCGTGCTGCCGCCGAAGAGGATGGTGCGCTCCGTGGAGGTAATGGTGACGTCGCCGCCTCGTGCCTGATCGGCGCCGCGCGCGTCGATCGTACCCAGCTGCCCCACGCGCTCGCCGAGCATCGTCACCTGTCCCGGCGCCGCTCCGCGCTCGGCAGCCGACACGTCGATCGTGCCTGAGTTGACGACCGCGCCGGCCACCGTCCCAGTCGGCCGCACCGCACCGCTGGCGGTGGCCACGGCCGTGGCGTCATCGCCACCGATGAGGCGCACCACGCCGCCCTGATTGACGAGCGAGCGCGCCTGGATGATCCCGCTGTTGTTGACCACGCTCTGCAGCACGTCGCCCGCGGTCTTGGCCGTGAGCTCCACACGTCCACCATCGGCCTGGATGCGCCCGTCATTGCCGACGCGCGAGGACAGCGGCTTGCCGTCCGCACCCATGGGCTGAGCGGCCAGCGCCCCGTCCACCGCGAAGCGAATCAGCCCGTCGCCAGAGAAGTCGACGGTGAGCTGCTGCCCGGAGGAGAGATGCACCGTCCCCAGCTGGGCCGAGATCGTGCCCTGGTTGACGACGGCCGGCGCGGAGAGCGCGATGAATCCACCGGGCGCCGCCGTTAGCGTGCCCTGGTTGACGATGGTCCCGAGACCACCCGGGCCTTGCTGGAAGATGTAGCGCCCGGAAGCCAGATCCAAGTCCTTCATGTTGAGCGTGGTGGCGATGAGCCCGCCGACATTGACGAGGGAGCCGGGTCCGAAGCTGATGCCCGCCGGGTTGTTCAGGATGATCCGCCCGTTCGCGGTGATCTGGCCGAGGATGGCCGAGGCACTCCCTCCGGTCACAGTATTCACGGCCACGGACATTGCGCCGGGCTGGAGGAAGCGGACGAGCTCGTTCGCGCCTACGCTGAAGCCCTTCCAGTTGATGAGGACATTGGCGGTGAATTGCTGGATCTGAATCGTGCTGGGATTGACCTGAGAGATGGCAGCCTTACCCGATACCACCTGCCCTCCCTGTGGGAGGGCAGCCGCGGGTCCTGCGAAGAGCAGCCCCGCCAGGATTGCGGACAAGATGCGCCTAAATAGAGAACCCTGCGGGGGGATTGTCATCACGTTGCGTCTTAGCAAGTACAGTGCCGTCTTGACACAAGAAAACGACTCTTATAGATCAACGTGTTAGGCGGCATCTCCGAGCCGCATCTAGCTTAGGGTCGACAAAATTCGTCACTTAGAACCACTTCACCGCCAGAAAGTAGACATAGTTGTTGAGACCGTTCGATGGCGTGGCCCCTCCGACTACGTTGTTCATGGGCTTGGCGTACTCGAGCTTGAGGAGAAAGTTGTCGGGGATCGCGAGCTGGGCCCCCACACCCGAGCCGGTAATCGTCTGGCTCTTGGTCTGGCCCTCTGACGGATGGATCAGGTTTGCGCCGCCATGATCGACGAACGCGTAGCACTGGAGGATCTCGCCCCACTTCTTGCCCAGGAACGCGGACCGTTCGGCGAACCCGGGAGCGTTCCACCGGAACTCCCCAGTAAGGGCATAGCCGCGATCCCCCGAGAACTGAGCCACGGGATAGCCACGCACGGTGCCCTGGCCTCCCACGATGTACTGCTCGGGGATGACCAGGCTCGTGCTCGCCCACTGCCCTCCAACCCTGAGGAATATCGACGTGAACGTGGTGATCTGTTGAGAGCGGGACACCTCGCCCGTGAGCTTCGTGAACGTGCCACCGGCCCCGGGCACGCTGGCCGTGGGGTCGTTGATGCCGTCCATCCCGCCCAGAAAGTTTCCGACTCCCTGCGAGAGCGTGAGCGAGAGCGTATTGGCGCCGCGCAGGCGATCAACAAAATCGACATAGCTCCCGACGGAGAACACGCGAAGGTTGTCGTGCTGCGGTTGTGACTGGGGCTGCGACTGGAAGTTGTTGTCGAAGTTCTTGATGTCGAAGCCTGCCTGACCGTAGACGCTGAGCTCGCGGCTGCGGAGGAAGGGGTGGAGCACGAACAGGCTTCCGATATCGGCATCGCCCCGCACCGTGATATCGCCCACCACGGCGCCGACATCGGCGCCGACATGGGAGTGGGTGTAGGCAGCGCCCACCTTGGTGCCGAGGGTATTCACCGGGATGGCGTACGAGAGCCGCACGAGCCAGAGGGCCCCGCCTATCGTCGAGGTGAGACCCCGGAACGCGAGCACATCACCCAGGCCTAAGGGGTTGTTGAGATTCAGCGAGACGCCGAAGCGCTCGTAACCCGTCTGCGGCGAGCCGTAGTTGTTGGAGTCGATGGCACCCGAGAAGAGGCGATCCTTGTCCACGTCGAGGACGATGTCCGTGGTTCCCGCCTCCTCCCCTGGCCTGAGGGTGCTCTTCAGCGACAGACCGGGGAGATCGTTCAGATTGAGGAGACCCCGCTCGAAGGCGCTCGCCTCGAAGACGCGCCCCGGAGGTGGTGGCTCGACGTAGCGACGCACGAAGTCCGCGTGGTAGTGGCGGAGACCGTTGATGTCGATCTTCCCGACGCGGCCTTCGACCACGGCGATCTCGACCGCCCCGTCGCGCATCTCCTGGGCCGGCACATAGGCGCGAGCCAGGACGTAACCGTGCTCGCGATAGAGCTCCGTGATACGGGCCGCCAAACCCTCGATCTCGGCAAGAGTCAGCTCTTGTCCTTTGCCCGAGGCCAAGAGCGCCTGAATCTGATCCTCCGGGAAAACGCTCACACCCGTGACCACGAAGCGGTCAACGCGGACTTGAGTGGTGCGTTCGGGAGGGGCCTGAGGCTGGGAGAAGCCCGTCGCGGGCATGGAAAGGAGGGTCAGCAGCGCCAACGCCGAAATTACGAGGCCTCGTCGTCGAGTCCGACCCACACCCCTGTCAAGTCTATGCTTCACCTAGCGAAATTAGCACATCGACATCAGAATTGGGTGCTATCGGCCCTTCCGATCACGTAAACGTGCGTCTATGCCTCGCCGTCCTAGCGATGACCGGCAAGTGAGCCGGCGCCGAAAAAGACCTAGAGTCCGACGACCGTGTAAACGTGTCAACGAATGCTGCCGTCCTACCGTGCAGAGGACGCCTGGACAGAGCCGGGAGCAGATGGTCGAAATGGAGGCCGTCGGGCAGGCCGAAGGTCGTGTTGAGGTCAGGCTTCGCGTCGGTTGGTCTGCCCTACGGGCCTGTGCGAAGATCGCCCGTAGTGGACACGAACGAGCCGTCCGACGAGGACCTGTGCCGGCGGGTTGCCGAACGTGAAGAGGGAGCTTTCGACCTGCTTGTCGGGCGGTATCAGGAGCGGGCCTATCGCATCGCCTGGTCGGTCGTGCGGGATCGGGAAGAAGCCAAGGACTGCTCCCAGGAGGCTTTCATCCGGCTCTACGAGTCGGCCGGATCGTTTGCCGGGCAGGCCAAGTTCTCGACCTGGTTCTACCGGATCCTCGTCAATTGTTGTCTCGATCAGACGCGGAAGCGCAAGGGCTGGAGGAAGCTCATTGGCTGGGGAAGCCAGGAGGAGGAGCGCGGGACCGCCAGCCCCGTGGAGCGGGTGGCGGCGCCTTTCGTCGACCCGACCGACGCCATGGTCACGGACAGCCGCATGAGCCAGGTCTGGGATGCCGTCGAGGAGCTCTCGCCACAGCAAAGAGCGGCCGTGCTGCTCCAGTGCCGCGAGGAGTTGTCGACGAAGGAGATCGCGACGGTGCTGCATCTGTCGGAGGCCACGGTGCGTGTGCATTTGCACCGCGCGTATTCGGCGCTCAAGCGCAAGGTCGGAGAGGGCGGGGCGGGAGAGACGAAATGAGCCGGCAGCCTGAGGACGAGTTCAAGGACATCATCGCCGAGCTGAGGCGCACGGCGCCGGAGCCGCCGCCCGTGCACTGGGGCGCCTATCGCGCCGAATTGCGCGAGAAGCTCGAGCAGCGGCGCGGGCGGGCGTGGGCGGGCTGGACGTGGCGGCCGCGTCCCGTGCAGGTGGCCATCGCCGCCGGCTTCGTGGCCGTTCTCGTCTACATCGGCCTGCCCGGCTACAGCTCTCTGCCGAACGATCCCGTCTTGATGGAGAACGCCGTCCTCGCGACCCGCCTCGACATGATCGACCATCTGGAGGTGGTCCAGAAGCTCGACCTGCTTGAGGACTTCGACGTCATCAAGAGCCTGGACAGCGTGCCCCCGCGCGGCGAGGGGTAGGCGGCGCCGATGCCTTTCGAGCGCTCCGGGGATCGCCGGGTGGCCCGGATCTCCCTCGCGGCCCTTCTCAGCCTGACGCCGGCCGTCGCGCGCGCGGCCGAGCCGGCGGCGGGCCAAGCGGCTCAAAGCGGCCAGCCGGTGCAGCCTGGCCGGGCCAAGGGCGAGGAGATCGACGCCGAGGTGCTTCGGGACCTCGACGTCCTCGACAATCCGAACTATGCGCGAGACCGAGAGGTCTCGAAGCGACTGAGCTTCTACGAGCGCATGCGCATGCTGGATCGCTGGCTGAGCAATCGGCCCGCGCCGGATGGAGCCCCCGCTCCTGCCGCGCCGGCCAAAAGGGAGGTGAGGTGACATGCTGACGGATGTCTCGCGGGGCTGGCTGGCCGCCCTCGTGCTGGCCGCGTGCCTGGCATCGCCGGCCATCGCCTTGGCGCAGGCGCCGTCGCCTCAGCTCCAACAGGAATCTCCCGCGCAATCGGGCGAGCCGGCCATTCGCGGGCTCGACCGCCTGTCCCCGGAAGAGCGCGCGCAGGCGGAGCGGAATCTCCAGAAGTGGAAGGAGATGACGCCCGAGCAACGCCAGCGCACGCTCGAAAATTATCGCCAGTGGCAAAGTCTCTCGCCGGAGGAGCGCCAGGTGGCGCGGCAGAACGATCAGAGGCTTCGCAGAATGGCTCCCGCCGATCGGGCCCGCGTGATGGAAGACTTCCGGCGCTTCCAGTCCCTGCCGCCGGAGCGTCAGCGCGAGCTCGACGCGGCTCACGAGCGCTACCAGAGGCTCCCGCAGCAGCAGCAGCAGCAGCTCCGGGATCGTCTCCAGCGCTATCAGACCATGAGCCCCGATCAGCGCGATCGCTTCGAGCGCAACGCGGAGCGCTGGCGCCAGATGTCGCCGGCCGATCGCCAGCACGCGCGCGATCAGATACGACAGCGCGCTCCCGAAGGCGAGAGCCCGGGGCAGTATCGTCGCGAGAACCGCTCCAGTGGACCGGGTGGCGGCTACGGCCGACCTGCCCCGGGACAGGGACCGTATGGTCGCGAGCGTCATCCGGGCGGTCCGAACAGCGATGAAGGCCGGCCCGGCCCAGGCCCCGGGCCGCGCGGCGGCGGGCGCTGGTCGCACTAGCACCGCCGTTCCTTTACAGTCGGCGCGGCCGTCGTGTAGCATGACTCTCTCATGGGTCAGCTGATCGTCCAGAAGTACGGCGGCTCGTCCGTCGCCGATCCCGAAAAGATCAAGAGCGTCGCCCGGCGTATCGCCGCGTCCGCCGCTCTGGGCCACCGGCTGGTCGTGGTGGTCTCCGCGATGGGCAAGACCACCGACGGGCTCGTGGCCCTCGCCCAGGCGATTACCACCACGCCTGATCCGCGAGAGATGGACATGGTGCTGTCCACGGGCGAGCAGGTCACCATCGGCCTGCTCGCCATGGCCCTCCAATCGCTGGGGCAGCCCGCCTGCTCCTTCACCGGATCGCAGGTGGGCGTGGTCACCGACGGGGTGCACACCAGCGCGCGCATCCGTCGGATCACCGCCGAGCGCATCCACGCGGCCCTTGACTCCGGCAAAGTCGTCGTGGTCGCGGGCTTTCAGGGTATGACCGATTCCGGCGACATCACGACGCTCGGCCGCGGCGGCTCCGACCTCACGGGCGTCGCCCTCGCCGCGGCCCTCAAGGCCGACGTGTGCGAGATCTTCACCGACGTGGACGGCGTCTACACCGCCGACCCGAACGTGGTGCCCGACGCGCGCAAGCTCGCCCGCGTCTCCTATGACGAGATGCTCGAGATGGCGGCCTTGGGCGCCAAGGTCCTGCAGGCGCGCTCGGTCGAGTTCGCGAAGAAGTTCGGCGTCCCGGTGCACGTGCGCTCCACCTTCAAGCCGGACCCGGGCACCATGGTGACGAGGGAGGATCACAGCATGGAAGACGCGGTGGTCACCGGCATCACGCACGACCGGGGCCAGGCCAAGCTCTCGATTCTGCGGGTGCCCGACCGCCCGGGCATAGCCAGTCAGGTCTTCGGCGGGCTCGCCAAGCAGAACATCGTGGTCGACATGATCGTGCAGAACATCGGGCGCGACGGATCAACCGACATCTCCTTCACCCTCCCGCGGGCCGACCGTCAGCGCGCCGAATCCGCCCTCGCCGGGGTGGCCACGGAGATCGGGGCGGCCGGCGTGGTGGCCGACGATCGCATCGCCAAAGTCTCCATCGTGGGCGTGGGCATGCGGAGCCACTCCGGGGTAGCCGCGCGCGTCTTTGCCACGCTTTCGAACGAGAACATCAATATCCAGATGATCTCGACATCCGAGATCGCGGTCTCGTGCGTCATCGAGGACAAGTACGCCGAGCTCGCCGTGCGCTCCCTCCACGATGCCTTCGAGCTCGGCAAGGAACCCAGCACCTAGGAGACCCAGCTCATGCCAGCCACCGCGAAAGCCGCCGTCTTCTTCGGCCCCGGAAAGCCGTTCGAGATCCGCGAGGTCCCCATCCCCGAGATCGAGCCGGAAGGCGTGCTGATCCGCGTCACGCATGCGAATGTCTGCGGCTCCGACCTGCACTTCTGGCGTGGAGACGCGCCGCTGCGCCTGCCCGCGGATGGCTGGATCTTCGGTCACGAGATGACCGGCCGCGTGGCAAAGCTCGGCTCCAAGATCGCCACCGACTCGCTCGGTCGCCCCCTCAAAGAAGGCGACCGCGTCGCCTACACGTACTTCTACCCGTGCGGTCGCTGCTACGCCTGCCTGCACAAGGAGCCCGCCGCCTGTCCCCACAAGATCGAGCGGCCGGTGGGCCCCTCCACGTTTCCGCACCTGCACGGCGCGTTCGCCGACCACTACTACCTCCGGCCCGGGGGAGCGATCTTCAAGGTGCCCGATCAGCTCGCCGACGAAGCGGTGGCCGGGGTGAACTGCGCGCTGTCCCAGGTGATCTACGGGCTTCACGTGGCGGGCGTCCGTTTCGGCGACAGCGTGGTCATCCAGGGTGCGGGGGGACTGGGCGTACAGGCGGCGGCCGTGGCAAAGGACATGGGCGCGGCCACGGTGATCGTGGTGGACCAGATTCCCGGCCGGCTCGAGCTGGCCCGGGCCTTCGGCGCGGATCACACGCTCAATCTCAAAGAGGTGCCCGACCGCAAGGAGCGGGTGAAGCTCGTGCGTCAGTGGACGGGCGGCGCGGGAGCCGACGTGGCCTGCGATCTCGTGGGCTTCCCTGCCGTCATTCCGGAAGGCATCGAGATGCTGCGCTCGGGCGGGACCTACCTCGAGATCGGCACCATCAGCCGGGGCGCCACCTTCGACTTCGAGCCGTCGCTCCTCGTGTGGGGCTCGAAGAAGATCGTGGGGGTCATTCAGTACGATCCCTGGGTCATCCCGCGGGCGCTCGATTTCCTCGTCCGCACCAAGGACCGGTGGCCCTGGCCGCGCATCCTCTCCCACAAGTATTCCCTCGACAAGATCAACGAGGCTTTCGCCGCCTCGGAGTGGCACAACAAGGAAACGACGAGCATCACGCGCGCGGCCCTCACCCCCTAGTGGGCGCCCGCGTCACTCCCTTCGGCCGTCTCACCACCTCAACGGAGGGTCCATGACCGATCGCGTCTTCACACGCTGGCAATGCGTCGCCCTCGTCCTCTTCTGCGGTCTGCTCGCGCCCCTGTGGCCCTCGTCCGCGGGAGCCGTGACCGGCAACAATTGGCGCGCGCTGCCCGCATCGGCGAGGACGGCGTATGTCACCGGCGTCGTCGACAATCTGGTGGACTTCGGAGCGGCCGTCCGCTCCCTCGTGCCGGCCGAGAAGCGCACGGGGAGCGAGAAGATGCTGGTGAGCTTCGAGGACTGCATCGGAAGGACGCCTCGGCCGCCCAGCCAACTCGTGGCCATCGTGGAGAAATACGTCAAGGACAACCCCGCCCAGTGGCATGGCCGGATGTCTGGCCTCGTCTTCGAGGCGCTGCGGTGCAAGGATGCCGCGACGGCTCCGGGCGCGAAGAAGGGGGAGTGAGGGAGGCACTCGGCTGGCGTCAACTTCCCGCTTGACAGGCCGAGTGTTCGGGCCGATAACTCACACTGCTGGGTCCTTGGTCGGGGAGATAGCAGCCTAGACGGTCGCCACGCATAACCCTTCAGGTGAGTGCGCCCGGAGGGTCTTCGTGTTTATGGGCCCAGAGGGGATGCGGGTCCCTGTAGGAGACGGTATGCCCCGTTCAAGAGACGCCGAGGAGAGCTCGACGAGCCCAGTGACGCCGCTTCTCGTTCCCGTAGATCGCGCTCGGATGGGGCTGCGCGTGCAGGGCCGGTACCGGATCGTGAGCGAGCTGGGAGCCGGCGCTTTCGGCACCGTGTGCCTCGCTGATGACGAAGCGACCACCCACGAGGTGGCGATCCGATTCCTGTCCGGTGGGCCCGCTGGACTGGCCAATGCCGTGCAGACGCTGCGGCGCAGAGGCCGATCCCTTGTCGAGGCGTCGACGGCCCACCCCGCGCTGGTCGGGGTGCTGGAGTTCGGTGAGGCGGAAAACAGCCAGGCTTTTGTGGCCATGGAAGTTGCCCAAGGACGTCGTCTGAGCGAGATCCTCGCGGAGGGGCTGCCTGACGTGACCACCGCCCTGCGCTGGGCCATCGAGCTCGGCGGGGCCGTCGAGACGCTCCACAACATGGGTATCGTCCACGGCGCGGTGCGTCCCCGGAACGTGAGGATCGGCGACGACGGAAGCGTCAAGCTCATGGACGTGGAGTTGGCCGACCTGCGCGCCGAGCTGGCGAGGCCGGGCATCATGATCCCGGAGCCGCCACCCGAATATCTCTCACCCGAGCAAATTCGCGGTGGCGCAGTGTCCGAGAAGACAGACGTGTATGCGTTCGCCGTCATGCTCTATGAGATGCTCTGCGGCGCGCCTCCGTTCCGAGGCGCGACACCTGAGGCTACCCTCGCGAAGCATCTCACGGAGGCACCGACTCCAATGCGTCGCCGACGGCGCGCCATCCCTGCCTCGGTAAGCTCGGTGGTGACTCTCGCTCTCTCCAAGCGAGCGGAGAGCCGGCCACTGATGCCCAACGTCCTCAACGCTCTTTGGCAGGAGGCGCATGTCCCCGCGACTCGGTGGAAGCGGAGTACCGTCATCCTGGGCGGCTCTGTGCTGGCCGCGTCCATTCCCGTGATCGTGAGCTGGGGGCTGTTCATGCCACGCCCGTCGGTTGCTCCTCCGCTTCCACCAGCGACACCGCCAGTGTCGGCACCCACAGCGGCACCCGTGAAACGGGCACCGGCTTCAAACGGCATCGATACCCGTCCGGCGCCCGCCTCCCAGGCGGCGACGCCGGTGACGGTACCCCCAGCCCCGGTGCGGACCCCACCGCCGTCAGCACCTGCGCCAGCTTCCCGTGCGGCCCGGCCGGAAGCCCCGGCGCAGACACGCACGCCGCAGGCACAAACAGACTCGGCCCGTGAGCGCCCCGCCGCGTCAAGCGACTCGGACGATCCCGATCCTGGTCTCGTCGTCGACTGGCTACTGGAACAGGCTGCCGCCCGCCGGAAGTGAGTGGAAGCCATCCGCGCGATGTTTCATGAATAAAGACGTCAAGGCGGTTCCCACGCGATTGTCAGTGGTCCCGTCCGTCGAGCCCGACAACCGCGCGCCCGTTGGATTGCGCGTGAACGACCGGTATCGTGTCATCAGCGAGCTGGGGACCGGCGTCTTCGGGAGTGTATGCCTTGCCGTGGACGAAACGGATGATCACGAGATCGCGATCCGGTTCTTTCCCCGTGAGCTCGTTGACCTCTCTCAGCGCAGGCCCACAAAGCGGCGCGTGGACCAGTCACCCGCCGACCAGTTAATAGTCGATGCATCGACGGCCCATCCATCGCTGGTCCGTGTACTGGAGTTCGGTCAGGCTGAGACTGGTCAGGCCTTCGCGGCGATGGAGCTGGTCCACGGTCGCCGGCTGAGCGCGATCCTATCGGAGGGGCACGTCGAGGTCGATGCTGCTTTGCGCATTGCCATCGATCTCGGCGGCGCCGTGGAGAAGCTTCACAACATGGGTCTCGTCCACGGCGGGCTGCGTCCGAGCAACGTGATGATCGGCAGCGACGGGCACGTCACACTGATGGACGTGGAACTCACGGGTGTGCGGGCCGCGCAGGCGGTGCACGGCATCATGATTGACGAGCCTCCTCCGGAGTACCTCTCGCCCGAGCAAATCCGTCAGGTCCTGGTGACCGAAACGACGGACATCTACGCCTTCGCCGTGATCCTCTATGAGATGCTCTGCGGCGTGCCGCCCTTCCAAGGGGAGACTCGCGAGGCCGTGCTGGCCAAGCATCTGACGGAGACACCCATCCCGATGCGGCAGCGGCGCCGGACCGTTCCTGTTTCTTTAGAGGCTGTGGTCGCGCTCGCGCTCTCCAAGGTGCCGGAGCCGCGACCGCCGATACAGACGATTCTCAACCGCCTGTGGGAGGAGGCGAATCGTTCGACGATCCGCTGGAAGCGGAGGGGCGTGATCATCGGTGGGGGTGTACTCGCGACGTCGATCGCCGCCCTCGTGGGCTGGAGCCTGCTCACCCCACGCCCCTCGTCGCCTCCCCCGCCCGCGCGCCCTACGCCACCTGCGGTCGTAGAGCAGGCGCCGATACCTGCTGCGCCTCCGACGTCGAGTGCCTCTCCCGCTGAGACGCGCACGGAGCCCTCTCCCGAGAAGGCTACGCCAGCGGTCGTACCGTCCTCAGAGGCGCGACCGAAACCTCCCTCGGCACCCCCACTCACATCACCGCCACGCAGGGTCGAGCGGCTAGAGCAGCGCCGTACGCCGCAGACCCCGGCAAGCCCCGCTAACGAACGGCCTGCTGCGTCGAGCAACGCGGACGATCCCGATCCCGGCGCCGTCGTCGACTGGCTCCTGGAACAGGCGGCTGCACGCCGGAAGTGAGCGGTGGGGCCCAAGGACGGGGCCGCCGCCGGAGGGCGTTCATGTTGCCTGTCCTCCAGATCCTGTCCACAATCATTCCCTTTCGAGCCTTCATCCTCTGCCGCTGGAACATCTCTAAAAGCGTCGCCTCTCGCGGGCCTCCTTCGTAGCGTTTTTGACGGGCCATCATACGGGCGGCTGCTGCACTGACGGCCGCCGCGGAGGCCAGCGGGCCGGGCGCGATGGAGTTAACCTGGGGGGAACATGACGACACCGTGGTTCGTGGGGCCTTCCTCATGGGGCGACGGCGGTCGCCGCCGCCTCCGCGTCGTAGTCGAAGGTCCACGACCGATCGCTCCACCAGTCGCCAACTCGCGGTCACGACGGCTGACCGGGCGATCCGGCGCATCGTAGCGGGCATCGGGTACGGTCGTCGCGGATGCGATCCTCCTCGCGGGCGCACCGTTCACCTCGACGGCTGTGTCGGGTTGCCTACCAAGAGCGTCTCGGATATGGTGCTGGCGAGATGCTGCTAAGGCGACCATTCGAGATGGCCACACGCGCGGTACTCGCTGTCGCGATGTGCGTGGCCGTCCCTCCAGCGATCCCCTTGGCGTCGGCGGGCGCAGCCCGCCTCATTGATGGAGACGGGATCGTTCACTTCACGAATGTCCCTGAGGATCCGCGCTACAGAGGCGTGCGTGGCACATCTGGAACAGCCCTGGGATGGTTTTCGAGATCTGATCTCCCGTGGGGCCAGTATGCCCAGGACATTCGCGAGATATCGCTTGAGCACGACGTCGATCCGGTCCTGGTTCAAGCGGTGGTCCGGGTCGAATCGGCGTTCAATCCCTCTGCCGTCTCCCGGAAAGGAGCCGGCGGCCTCATGCAATTGATGCCGCGAACAGCCTCGGCCCTCGGCGTGCTCGACCCATTCGACCCGCGTGAGAACATCAGGGGCGGCGTCCGGCACCTGCGATATCTGCTCGACCGTTATCGGGGGAACGTCGCCATGGCTGTCGCGGCCTACAATGCCGGTGAGGGAGCCGTCGATTTTCACCGAGGAATTCCCCCGTACCCTGAAACCGAGCAATACGTGCAGCGGGTGCTGCGGCAGGCCGGCATGCTCGAGGCTCTCGGTCGGAGTCCGCAGCGGATCTACCG
>Ga0137407_10002082_pt1 | contig 13168 bp, 10 predicted proteins | sample CZOMad2_2_16fung_FD_108410 | JGI IMG/M metagenome (GOLD analysis project Ga0137407, IMG submission 108410) | Vadose zone soil fungal communities from Angelo Coast Range Reserve, California, USA - CZOMad2_2_16fungal (Illumina Assembly) | ecosystem: Environmental > Terrestrial > Soil > Vadose...
AAGGCTCTCGCCCACCGGGGGGCCGATAGCACCGGGGCGTGGCATGAAGCGCCTGTCGGCCTCGCTCACCGCCTGCTGAGGACGACGCCTGAATCCTTTCATGAACGATTGCCCATAGCCAATAAAACCGGTAACCTCGTCCTCACGGCAGACGCCCGACTCGACAATCGCGATGAACTCATCAGCACCTTGGATCTGTCGGACCGCCCGCCCGAATGGATCAGCGATGGCGAATTGATCCTTAGGGCGTATGAAAAATGGGGCACATATTGCCCCGAGAAGCTCTTGGGTGATTTCGCTTTTGCTGTCTGGGACAGAGGTAGGCAGCTGCTTTTTTGCGCACGAGATCATTTCGGGGTCAAGCCCTTTTATTACTATTGCTCTGGCCGGAGCTTCCTATTCGCTTCCGAAATCAAGGCGCTTCTTCGCCTCTCCGAGGTGCGGCGCCGCCTCAACGAAGAGAGGGTGGGCGAGTACCTTGCCGGGATGTTCGACGACAAGGCTGCGACTTTCTATCAGGATATCTCAAGGCTTCCACCCGCCCATAGTCTTCTGGTACGCCGTGCCGGAAAACGCTTGCAGGCCTATTGGTCCCTCGACCCTTCGCGTGAGATCAAGCTTGGCTCGGATGAGGCGTACGCTGAGGCATTTCGCGATATCTTCATGGCGGCGGTATGCTGTCGCCTGCGCAGTGCCTTTCCGGTCGGTTCGTCGCTGAGTGGGGGGTTGGACTCCTCCTCGGTCACCTGTGTCGCCCAGCAATGGCTTGCCCAAAACCGCACACCTCGATTGCACACCTTCTCGTTGATTTTTGACGAGGTGGCGCAATGTGACGAGCGTCCGTTCATCCATCGCGTATTGGCTCAAGGGGAATTTGAGCCACACTATATACACGGTGACCGAATAGGACCCCTCACCGATGTGCACAGAATTCTCTGGCATCAGGATGAGCCTTTTTATGCGCCTGGGCTATTCTTAAGCTGGGCGCTGTTCGGTGCGGCTAGGGAGCAAGGTGTACGGGTCCTGATGGATGGACACGATGGCGATGGAACTGTTTCCCACGGTCATGGGAGACTAGATGAGCTCGCGCAAGCGAGGCGTTGGCTGACGCTGGCTAGAGAGGCGCAGGGCTCTGCCAAGGTCTACGGTCTATCTCTCTGGCGACTGTTATGGTCGTATGCACGATATTACGAACTTCAGCCCATCATCTCCAGATCTCCGGCTCTCCAGCAGGGTTGGCGTCTCTGGCAAGCGGTACGGCAGCAGGCGTCGCGCTGGCATAAGTCCTCCGACATTCGCCCAGCATGGGCAGCCCTTATCCATCCCGAGTTTGTCCACCGTATCGGTTTGGCGGATCGCTTTCAGGTATGGCAGCGAAATCAGCCGGCCTTAGCTCAAGGGGAAAGGGAGATGCACTACCGCACCCTTATGGCGGGGCTCCAACCATTCGCGCTTGAGGTGTTTGACAAGGCTATTGCACCATTTTCCATTGAGCTGCGTCATCCCTTTTGGGATAAGCGCTTGGTGGAGTTCTGTCTTGCGCTTCCCTCGGAGCAGAAACTCGATCACGGATGGAGTCGATTAGTCCTACGGCGCGCTATGGCTGGCATTGTACCGGTGAAAGTCCAATGGCGCGTCGACAAATCGAACTTCCTGCCGAATTTCTCTCATGGGTTGCTGGCCTTCGAGCGGGAGCAGCTGGAAGAAATAGTTCTGAAGGATATAGAAGTGGCGACAGATTATTTAGATGTGCCGGCTATCCAAGAGCTGTATCACCGCTTTGTCCTGCAGCGAGATCGTCTAAGCTCCCGAGAAGTGCTGGCAATGTGGAGGGCTATCTCCTTGGTCCTGTGGCTACGAGATTACCCATGGAAGGGGGGTGAACTATATGGAGATCGAGAGCAAGAAGAAGGTCTACCTCACGCCTAAGCTGATCGTCTATGGCAGCGTTGAGGCGATCACGCAGGGAAGCGCAGACGGGGATTTCACAGATCAGGCTTTCCCTGCACTTACGCCGAAGAGGGACCTATCATTCTCCTAAAGGAGGGTCCGGTGATATGATGTGAAACGTGTACAGCTAGGTGTCTGGATCGGATCGTGTCTGGACATCCACTGCACCCTGTAGGTACCGCAGTAGTATGCACAGGACCAAGGAGACAGCGATTCCGTCTGCACGAACGGGCACCGAGGAAAAAATGTACCGCTACAAGGCTTACGGTCTGGGAATTCATTCCGCCTTGCCGCTGCCAGAGCTTATGGCTGTGGCGGAGATCGGGCTGGATGTCGCAATCCGGTGGGGCAAAGTCGACCCCTGGCCGGCGAGAATCGATGAAAGAGGATTGAATTTTCGTATCACTGGGGAGGAGGCATATTTCTTCTGGGATGCGGTGGGGGCATTTCGGGTACAGCGCGGCCAAGAGATCGTCATCGATCCGTCCCCAGGGGTAGAGGAACAACTCATCCGCCTTCCCCTTCTGGGAGCGGTGTTGGCTGTGCTCCTCTACCAGCGAGGCGCCCTCGTGCTCCACAGCAGCGCCATCGCGGTGAATGATGCGGCAATCGCCTTCTTGGGCATCAAAGGCTCGGGCAAGTCGACCATGGCGGCCGCCCTCTGTATGCGGGGTCACCAGCTCGTGGCCGATGATCTGGTCGCCGTGGACGCCCATGACGCGACAAATCCCCTGGCTCTCCCTGGCTTTGCGCAAATCAAGCTATGGCCAGCCATGGCTACCGTAGTGTTGGGGGATGAGGCAGAGGTACTACCGCTCCTGCACTCTCAGTCCGAAAAACGCGCTTGGCAGATCACATCCAGGCCTATGCAAGCTCCCGTACCGCTCAGTTGCATCTTCGCGCTTGGCAGAGGTTCGTCTCCACACATCGAGCTTCTTAGACCCCAAGAGACTATGATACAACTGATCGCGAACTTGTATGCGGCACGATTTGGCCAACAGTTGCTTCGAACGCAAGGGGCAAGGCATTTCCTCCAATGTGCTGAACTGGCCAGAACGGTACCAACCTACCAGCTCAAATGGCCTCTTTCTCTAGACTCACTCCATGAAACAGTGCGCCTGGTGGAAGACTATCTTCCTCTGTAGAGTACACATGCCCACAACTTGTCAGGGGGATAATGCCCAGCGACGCCCAAACCTTACTCGCTAAGCTGCGCGATTGGACCATCCAACTGGCGTATTTGCCACAGACGTTGCGCCTGGTGTGGGTCGCCGCCCCAGACTGGACCATGGCCTGGGCCGTCCTGCTGGCCATTCAGGGCCTGTTGCCGGTCACTACCGTCTATCTGACCCGGCCGTTAATCGACAGCCTGGTGCTGTCCATGCGTGCTGGTACGTCCTGGGAGGGCGTGCAGCATACACTCATCCTTGCTGCCCTGATGGCAGGGGCCTTGTTGCTGACGGAGTTGCTACATAGCGTCACCGACTGGATCCGCTCCGCCCAGTCAGAGCTGGTGCAGGACCATATCAGCGCCTTGGTCCACGAGAAGTCTGCGACCACGGACCTGGCGTTCTATGAGTCTCCAGAGTACTACGACCGCCTCCATCGGGCCCGCCACGATGCCAGCAGTCGTCCGATTGTCTTACTAGAAAATACCGGCGCCCTGTTACAGAACAGCCTGACCTTTCTCACAATGATGGCGGTGTTGATGCCTTATGGCAGCTGGTTACCAGTCATACTTGTCGTCAGCACACTGCCCGCGCTCTTTGCCGTGATTCACTCTAGTCAACACTATCACTGGTGGTGGACACAGACGACCCCTGACAGGCGCTGGGCGCAGTACTACGACACGATGCTGACGCAGAGCCCGGCCGCTGCTGAGCTCCGGCTATTTGGCTTGGGCACCTATTTCCAGTCGGCTTATCAGACAATACGCCGACAACTGCGCACCGAGCGTATGAGACTGCTTAAACAACAGAGCCTGGCTCGGTTGGGAGCTGGTGTAAGCGCTCTTCTGATGTTCGGAGCTGTTATGGGCTGGATGCTTTGGCGGGCTCTGCATGGACAAGCGACCCTGGGCGACCTTGCGCTCTTCTATCAGGCCTTTGACAGAGGGCAGAGCTTGATGCGCTCGTTGTTGGGAAATGTGGGCCAGATCTACACTCATAGCCTTTTCCTCGGCAACTTGTTCGAGTTCTTGGGGCTGGAGCCAAAGGTGAGAGATCCGACTGATCCCGTTCCGGCCCCGGTACAATTGAAGGAGGGAATCCATTTTCGCGGGGTGACCTTCTACTATCCTGCAAGCGAGCGACCATCCCTGCGCGATTTTACCCTGACCATCCCTGCCGGCAAGGTCGTGGCGATCGTTGGCCCTAACGGAGCTGGTAAGAGCACGCTGGTCAAGCTCCTGTGTCGTTTTTACGATCCCCAAGCCGGCGGTGTTGAATTAGACGGAATAGACTTACGTGCCTTGCCTGTCAAAGATCTCCGCAGGTTGATCACCGTCCTCTTCCAATGGCCGGTTTCCTACTATGCCACTGCCGAGCAGAACATCGCTTATGGAGATCTGTCCGCGGAGTCGGAAGCCGCTGGGATCGAAGCCGCCGCTCGCGCCGCCGGAGCCCATGAGGTCATCACTCGATTGCCCCGAGGCTATAAGACGCTGCTGGGAAAATGGTTTATTGACGGCGCAGAATTGAGCGCAGGCGAATGGCAGCGTATCGCATTAGCCCGAGCTTTTCTGCGGCGCGCTCCGATTATTCTCCTCGACGAACCTACCAGTTTCATGGATTCCTGGGCTGAGGCCGATTGGTTCGAGCGCTTTCGGGCGCTAGCGCAAGGTCGCACGGCTATCGTGATCACCCATCGTTTCACCATAGCCATGCGTGCCGATATCATCTACGTTATGGACAATGGCCAGATCCTCGAATCGGGAAGTCATCAAGAACTTCTCGCCCAAGGTGGCCTTTATGCCCAATCTTGGGCAGCGCAAATCAGGGCCAACACCGGCCTCCCAGAGAAGACTTCCTGCCTGCCGATCAGCCCACCAATAACACGCTGACCCACCTGTGTTCACCGTCATCGAGGTCAGCGCACGCCGTTGCTACGTTCCTGCCAATCACCACTAGCCCCTACAACCGGGATCAATCAGTTCCTCTAGTTTATCGGGTGGTTCATATCCAATAAGATTTCACTAGCGCTCAGCGCGCGGTTGTAGATCCGCACCTCGTCAAGCTGCCCCTTGAAGGCCTGGCCGAAGGCGCCGTCGACGCCTAGGCGCAGCTCATTCCCGCGGGCTTGAATGCTCCGCGTCTCCGGCACGGAGAGCTTCTGCACGCCATCCACGTAGCCTTTGACCGTGGCCCCATCGTAGGTGAAGGCGATATGGGTCCACACCCCGAGCGGGGCAGTCATTGAGAACGTCCTTAAGGCCCCTGAGACATCAGCAAAATAGAAATCAACGGTCTTCGCCCCATTGCCATCAAACTCAATCCCATATTGATGCCATGGGTACAGCATCAAGCTTGAGAACCACACCTTTGACAGCAGGACCAAATCGTTCCCCGTGTCGGTAATATTCGCCCACAAGGAGATCGTGATCTTCGTTCCCGAGATATCAAGGGACGACGAGTTCGGCACGGCGACGTAATCGTTCACGCCGTCGAAACTGAGCCCTCCCCCCATCTTCCCCGTCGTCCGCCTGAGACCATTCATCAGGCTGCCGGTGTTACCATTCCCAGAAGCGTCAGCCACAGTGGTCCCGCTCCCTTCCTCGAAACCGTAGGCCGCCACCAGGCCCGGGGACGCGAGAGGCGGAGGCGGGGGGATCGGGGTGTCCAATGAGGGAGTCACGCTCGCCTCATTCGAAAAGCCACTTTCGAGCCCCATTGAATCATAGGCGGTGACAGCAAAGTAATACAGCTGCCCATCCTGAAGCCCGCCCATACTGATGCTGACCACATTCCCCACGTCGAGGGTACTGGTATAATTCCCAGGGCTTGTTCCAGAGTAAACTTTATAGCCTGCCAAATCGGTCAAGGAAGTGCCGTCGGCATTCGCCTTGGGGGCATTCCAGCTCAACAGAACCGACGCTGCCTGACCAGGAATCACCGTGAGGATGAGCAGGCTGAAACACATGGCGACGATGGCAATCGCCAGGAGCAAAGGTCGTGTGCGGGGCATCGTATAAACCCTCCTCTTGTCGTTGTTGCGGGAGGGCGCCCCTGCAGGTTTCCCATTGACACTACCAGGTGAGTCTCTACAATAGAGGTACTGGCACACCTGTGTCGTAACCGGCACACGGGAGCCGCCGGGGGCACGAGCGCTCACTCGTGCATGCCTAGACGGCTAGGTGCCAGTGGGCCTGAGGGGGGCGCCTTGGATCGTTCATCCCTCAGGGGTCTGGCGTGGGGTCCGTTGCGTGGCGGCACAGCCCTACGCCCGACCATCCTTATCTGCGGCAATTAGCGCGTGCGATGGCGTTGTTTATCTCATCTCCTTCAAAACGGCGAGTGACCGTGCTCGCTGCAGCGATTTTCTTCTACCAATTCTCCAACGAGCCTCTCCACTCCTCACGATCGCGTAAAGAATAGGCACGGCAAGACTATGAAGGAGATACCCTAGGGGGGCTAATATATGCCTAGGATGATGCTAGGATGATGCTAGGATGATGCAGAATGGAGGAGATGCAGGCAGGGGGAGATGTGCTTTCCCTGCCAGGGTGAGGCGACCTAACTCAGCAGTTGGGCCGGGCTAGGGAACGGGACCGGGCGGGGGGCACGGGCAGTGCAGGTCTCTTAAGAGCTGGGGAAAGACTCACAGGCTTCCACATCGGCGTCTTCTTCGGCTCCAATAACATCGGTATTCTACTTCCCTGGCTGGCAGCATTAGCAACGCAGGAGTCTACAACTCAGGGTCGTGGAGCCAGTCATCTGTATCTTAGAATATCAGAGTGCTCATAGGTGTCAAGGAAAAAGTGTGCTCCCCAGGCTGAGGCATCGTGAGCGTGGCGCATGCGGTACGCAGCCTTAGGTCACGCATGAATACGAGCTCGCAACCTGGTTGATTGGCATGCGAGAGGGGGGCTAACGATGCTTGAAATACTCGCAGGTGGCTTATTGCTCATCTTCCTCTCCTTCCTTGGGATCGTATGGGCGGCGAAGCAGGACGGATGGCAGTTTCTTGGCTGGGACGTAACTTCCGACCATACAACCGTCCTGACGAAGCGTCTCCTGTTGGTATGTCTGCTGCTCTTCAGCGGATCTCTGCTCCTGGGCTTGGCTACCTGCCTTGAGCCTGTTCAGTCTTTTGATAGGGCTTTCGTCCAGCATATGTTCCGGCGCGGTGGCCCTATCGTCAGCTATGCGATGAAAACGATTGCGCGCGCCAGCGATCTTGAGTCGACAGTTTTTTTGCTGCTCCTGGCGGCGCTGGTGCTAGAGCTTCGTGGGCGTAGCCAGGCGTTTTGGTTTTTTGCCCTCGCGCTACTAGGGACTGTTGGGCTTGAAGTCTACTTTGAAACCATTTTTCGTTGGTGGCAACCAGATTCCATGCATAAAGAGTACTTGCATCCCCTTTTGTCTGGCTATCCAAGCGGTCACACCTTGAGGGCGACGCTCCTCGCTGAACTGCTGTTGGTCATGATATTGCCTGATTGCCGCCGCTCCTGGCAGCGAGTTGTCCTCTGGAGTGCAGCCGTAACCTGGCCCATCCTTACGGGAGTATCGCTTGTCTACTTCGATTGGCATTACCCAACCGACGTGGCTGGTGCCATGCTGCTGGGAACGTCCTGGTTTGGTGTCTGTCTACTACCGCTCGTACGGCGCGTGGCTCGCCATGCATACCCTGCGAGTAGCAGCACGCCGATACACCACGCTCACCCGCATAGGACGGTTATGCCATCCGACTGCAGGGGTGGCCGACGACTCCGGAACAAGCCGTGAGCGGCTCTGTGGCATATGCCCATGGCTCTCCGCCTGCTAACGAATACCTGTGTAATCGTATCCCTTATCCGCACACAAATGCTGGGGTGCCTCCTCTGCGGCCCTTGCACGGTTTACTGTCACTGCCTCCCACGTTTCGTTCAACAAATTCATATCGTGCCCATTGGTACCAGCTACCACCACCGCTATCAGGATCCCCTGCCTATCGGCCAGCACGCCCCACAGAATTATCATTACACTTCCAGAAGAGCAAGCCCGGATGCTGACGATGCTCGGGTGCACACCATACAGCTACTTTCGGGCTCACAATATCTTGCTGTTGCGCGCGGCTGGGCGGAGCCCGACGGCGATTGCTTCCGTCCTTTTTCTCCTGGAGCTCCAGTACATACCATCCATTGCCCAAGGCCGGCTGTAACTGGACGCCCAGAGGTTGAACACGTGGATTTCCTGCCAGGTCCAGCGAATCCTATGATAGCCCTGACATGGAATGCAATAGAGATCGCTGAGTGCGCCTTGGGTATACGGTTCGTCCAAACCCCCAGCGGTGCCAAGGGATTGCATCCACAATCGCTCCAAAACTCCGAACAATACAGCAGAAAGGGGACCGCCTATGCCACAGGTCCGCTCACTCCTTAAAATCTCGATGCTTGCCGGCATCTTGATGGCGCTGATGCTGTGTGGGTGTGCGAAGAGACTCGGTGGTGCTCAAGCGCCAGGATCAACCGTCGAGCCGGCAGGCCAGATTCGGTTGTCCTGGGAGCGGCCTACGATCAGGGCAGACGGAACACCCTTGGCAGAAATTGCTGGGTACAAAATCTATTACGGCCCTACCACTCAGACGTATGATTTTATCAAGACCGTTAGCAACCAGACCAGGTTCTCTATTTCCGGCCTGGAACCAGGGCGCACGTACTACTTTACGGTGACGGCCTATGATGCTTCAGGGCACGAAAGTAGCTTCTCTAATGAGGTGAGCGTGACCGCTCCACTCATGGTCAACGAGATCCCCATGTTGAGGCTGGATCCGCTGACGCGCGGCCGCGAAACCCAGTTCCGAGTCGTGGGTGTCAACCCCGACGAGGTGGTTTCCTTTCTCTTCAGCATCGCTGGTGAGGGCGGTGGCCCTTGCTCCCCGCAACTCGGCGGGCTGTGTGTGGATCTCCTCGATCCTTCGGTCTTTGGCGAGGCGACTGTCGATGCCTCGGGCACGGCCACGTTGACGCGCACGATTCCTGCTGATATCCCCGTCGGACGTACAATCTCCATTCAGGCAGTCATCCAGCGTGGACCTGGTGGAGCACACTCTGTCAAGACCAATGCAATCACGGCCAAGGTGAGGGAGTCACCATAGCCTTTCCATTCTGGAGGAGTCTGCTCTCGTCGAATCGAACTCTAAACATACGCTGCGGTCGCTTTCGAATGGCGCTCAGATGCGCTGAGGAAATCACGGCGAGAGGAAGTCTTCATGTAGCTTCTCTATCCTCGGTGTCTTGTGTTGGATGTGCAGGAACAGCTGGTAGTGGCCTGTCTGCGCCTGCAGGAAATCGACGGCCCAGCACACAAAGAGGTCCGAACATTCGAAAGCGATATCTCGGACGTGGTCGTGCTGTCGAATTGGCTGGCTGGCCATGGGGTCACCCATGTGGCGATCAAGCCCAGCAACGGGTCTTGGAAACCGCTTCACCAGGCGCTACAGCAGGCCTTCACTGTGCTGCTGATCGATCCTGTGCGGGCAACAGAAGTGGATATCCAGCGGATCGCCGATTTGCTGGCCTACGGGCTGGTGCAGAGCGAGGTGATCACTCCCGCGGCTCTTCAAGAAGCGCCGCATATACCTCGGCGCACGCGTCTCGCCCTGGTCGCTGTATTGTTCACCGTGCTCCTGGCCATCTATGGAATGTGGAAGACTGGCAGCCTTGTGGATCCCCGACTCCCGTCCACGCTAGCGCCGCTCCCCAGCGTCCGCTGGCAGCAACTCCAGGTGAACTACCAACACTCGGCTGGAGAACCCTTCACGTTGCCCCTGCCTACCCTGGAACGCACGCCTGAGAAAGTACCTTTCAAGGTTATGCTCGAGCCCTCGGTCGCGACGTCCAGCTGGCTGCCGCTCGACCGTGAACAAATACAGATGCAAGGGACCGTTCCACTCACGGCTGTGGGCCAGACCTATCAGCTCTTCGTGCGTGCCCAAGCTGAGCACGGCAACGAGAGTCGATTGCAGCTCTCTCTCACCATTACGGGCCAACCGCAACCTCCGCTTTCAGGTACTGACTCTCCCCCGCCGCCTCCACCCCTGTCACCACAGCCACAGGGTCCCGATCGTCCATCGGATACACCCGGCACGATGAAGATATGGCACTTCTGGTGAGGCGAGAGGCAAACTAAAGCTGGCTCACCGACACCCATCCATGCGTTCATCGGTTGTCATCCTTTTGTTGGCACATCAGGTCGGTTCTAGACTACACACGCGCCGCGTCCTCCTCTCTGAACGGCGCATACTTCTTCTCTCATGAGCCTGTAACACCCCAAAACTCCGCCCCATCTCCCAAAAAGCAACGGCGAACCTAAGATACTGCAGGACGTAGCATTCCCTTCCTCGGTTTCCCCCTCCTCGGCTTCCGCAGATCCTCTGACCCCTTCCTGACCCCCTACACGCCAGCCACGTCCACCCCACAAGGATTGCCTGATACAAATATTATGGCGGGGTCCTGCAGCGCCTGCAGTTTACCGGGAGCATGAGAGATCGCTACGCAAGCGGTGTTTGAATACCTAAATCAAACCACACGACATTCGTACGCCGGTGTGTGCCATCGCTGGCAAAATCCCCCCTGCTCCCATTTGTCAAAGGGGGAGCACAACGCACGGGCGATTTGTCACCGCAGATCATGTGTACGAATTTTGTGTAGTTTGTTTTAGAACCGGCCCTCGGCTGTGCGTCATCACAAATATCGAGAATCGTGACGGATGCGCCAAGAAAAAAGTCCTAGGCCATGGGCTCTCCGACGGACGAGCACGGTTCAGCTCCATTCCAGAAGCATTGTGGGAAAAATCTTCTTGACATAATAATTTCACTAACATACTATCATGTCACAATTGATTATATTAATTCGTAAAATTTCACATTTATTCGTGTTTCTAGTTCTTTATTAAGTAGGGTTGCAGGTTCTTGATGACCGCGAGGCTCCGTGCCCAACTGTGAGTAACGTCAATCGTGCGAGGTTTCCCTACCCCGACACAGGCGACATCCCGAAAGTGGTGGAACACGATCTGTGTTTGGAAACTCGTATTGACGGTGTAGTGATTGGTGTCCGACTGAGGGAGTTATCTCGTTAGGTGGCAGGGTGCCGAGGGCAAGAAGGTTGATGATGCCCTCATCGAACCACAAGTTACCCCCAGAATCGCTCGACATCCGCTTCGTAGCGGTGATTCGCTGTGTGCTCGCCGCAGCTGTTCTGCTCGTCTTGACCAATGACCCGGAGGCGCGCCTGACCTTTCCAGGAATGGCCCACCTCGTTTTAGTCCTTTACGTTGCCTACAGCATCCTTCTCTACACCGCCGCACACTGGTGGCATCGGACCTTGTCAGCAACAATCGAACCCTGGTTGGATGTCGGCTGGGCTGTCGCCCTGACGGTGCTGAGCAGTAATCCAAGTGGCATCTTGGCTGGATTCCTCTTCTTTGCCATTCTCGTCACCGCCTTCCAATGGGCATTGGCGCCTGGATTTCGCATCGCTCGGGTCGTGGCCATCATGATCCTCAGCCTCGGGATGGCCTTGGGGTATAGTGATGCGGACGCCGGCATCCGCTATGTGCTCATGGGGGCTGCCGCGATGGCCATGTGGGGATGCTTGGCAGCCTGCTTCAGCAAGCAGGAACTCAGGCACAAGCGGCGCCTGGCCCTGCTCAAAGATGTCAGCGGAATGTCGAATCCGCGCTTCGGCATCGATCATACCCTGGGGATGATTGTCGAGCGGCTGCGCGCTTTCTACGATGCTGATGCCTGCCTGCTCATCACACCCGATACACTCCGCATGGAGTACCAGTTGCGACGTGCCGAGCGCCAGAATCCCGACCGCGCGGTGCGGGCTGAGGCCCTGCCAATGGCCTTGACGCATCTCTTGTTGGCCTGGCCAGAGGAAAACGCTGTCATTTTCAGCGGGCGACATTGGTTCTGGCAACGGTGTCTCCCAACGGCCTGCGCCGAGGTCATCGACCTCGGGCGGGGGACGCGGCGCGCGGCGGATGAGAGGAGCAGTGAAGCGGTAGCCACAGTGCTCGATGCCATGGCATTTATCACGGTGCCGCTGTCCTCTCCAGATCTGCTTGGTGGTCGCCTCTACATTACGGCAGGAAGACGGGGTGTGTTCGATCCGGAGGATGTAGAATTTTTGCTGCTGGTTTTCGAGCAGACAATTCCGATGCTGCAGAACATCAATCTCGTGGATCAGTTAGCCGCAGATGCCGCTGACGCCGAGCGGCAACGGATTGCGCTTGATTTCCATGATCGGGTGATCCAACCCTTTCTTGGACTCCAAATGGCATTGGAGGCCATTCGCCAAAAAATCGGCCAGGGCTATACCGATATCACACACGATATCAACTGGTTGCTAGACCTGACCAACGATGAACTTGCCCAGCTTCGCCATCTGGTGCAAAGCTTGAAAAGCGGCGGAGCACATGTCGACGGCCTGGTGCCGACCATCCGCCGATTTAGCCGCAAATTCGCGGCAGCTACCGGCATCCAGGTGCGGGTCGAGGTCAACGGCGAACCGCACGTCAACGACCGCTTGGCCGGCGAGGTCTTCCATATCGTGGCCGAAGGGCTCAGTAATATCCGGCGGCATACGCTTGCCACCACGGCTAGCATTACGTTAGTGCAAGAAAACGGTCAGCTCAGCGTACAGATCTGCAATGATGGCGTGGAGGGGGAGACTTTCGTGCCCTTTACACCCCGTTCCATCACCGAACGTATCACGGCGCTTGGAGGACAGGTGCGTGTTGAGCGTCAAAGCCAGACCCATGTCGCGGTCATTGCGGAAATTCCCATGTAGGAGCAATCGCATGCAGGCAGGCGATGGCAAGGCGCAAGCATTCCCAGTGCACCGTCCCACACCGCAGGATCAGCGCGTTCGCCAGTTTCCCAGCGAGACGAAGCCTATCCGCGTGCTGATCATCGATGATCACGCCCTGATCTGCGCGGCTTTACGGATGTTTCTCGACAGTCAAGCCGGCGTCACGGTGGTGGGCGAGGGCTCCGGGCCTGAGAATGCAATTGC
>Ga0137407_10002083_pt1 | contig 13166 bp, 7 predicted proteins | sample CZOMad2_2_16fung_FD_108410 | JGI IMG/M metagenome (GOLD analysis project Ga0137407, IMG submission 108410) | Vadose zone soil fungal communities from Angelo Coast Range Reserve, California, USA - CZOMad2_2_16fungal (Illumina Assembly) | ecosystem: Environmental > Terrestrial > Soil > Vadose zone...
AAATCTTCTTTCGAATCTTCAGCAGTACAGCGTCTTGGTCTCTTACTGGTGGATGTATTTGCCCGCCCTGGCCATGGTGCCGTTCTTTCTAGGATACTTGGGGCTAGCGAGTTCATTGCAGGAACGGCGGGAGCCATACAAGATAGAGAGGAGGAGTCCCGAGAGCCTGGCGTGAAAAACCGAAGAGCAAGACGCCCCTGCTGCCGGATTCTCCTTGGTTTCTTGGCACTTCTTTTTCTCGCGCTCGGCCGAGCCGCTGCCTCCCCGCAACAAAAATCCGCGAAAGAAGAATTGCTCGTTTTGCCTGGAGAGCTGGGCAAGCCGGGGGGCCGGCTCGTCATCGCACTGCGTGGCGAGCCAAAAACACTCAATCCCTTGATTGCCGCTGATACGCGATCCCGCGAAGTCATCGGCGTCATGCAAGCCGATCTCGTCCATATCAATCGCGCCACGCAACTCACGGAACCTGCATTGGCCAAGTCTTGGAAGCTCTCGCCCGACGGGCTTCAGTACACGGTCGTCCTCAGGCAGGGACTCAAGTTTTCGGACGGCCATCCGCTGGACGCCGATGATGTGCTTTTCACCTTCCGCGTATGCCTCGACGAAAACGTGCACGCTTCGCAGCGCGATCTCTTGATGATCGACGGAAGGCCAATAACTGTCCGTAAGCTGAATTCGCGGACAGTAGTGTTCCAACTGCCCAAAACCTACGGCGTGGGTGAAAGGCTTTTCGACGGCTTAGCAATCCTGCCCAGGCATCTTCTCGAAAAACCCTACCAGGAAGGGAAACTCGGCCAGATCGGCACACTGGCGACCGCCGCGAATCAATGGGCGGGGCTCGGCCCTTTTCGATTGAAAGAGTATGTTGCCGGGCAGCGGCTCGTGCTGGAGCGCAATCCCTATTATTGGAAGACGGATGTCAAAGGGAATCGCCTGCCCTATGTGAATGAACTGGTATTCCTATTTGTGCCGAATGCCGACGCCCAGGTTCTGAAATTTCAATCCGGCGAGACAGACGCAATCGCGCAGTTAAGCGCGGAAAACTTTTCCGTGCTCTCGCGGCAGCAGCGCGGCTACACGATGGTGGATGCCGGGCCTGGCCTTGAATACAACTTTCTTTTCTTCAATCTGAACGATCTCGGTGAAAAAGCTTCACCTGACCTGACTCGCAAGCAAAAATGGTTCCGCGAAGTGAAGTTCCGGCAAGCGGTTTCGGCTGCAGTGGATAGGGAAGCCATCGTTCGGCTGGTCTATCAGGGGCGCGGCACACTGCTCTGGGGGCTTGTCGCGCCGGGGAACCGCAGGTGGGGAAATGAAAAGCTCGCCCACCCGCCTCGCTCGCTCGAACGGGCGCGCACCCTTCTGAAAGAAGCAGGATTTTCCTGGGGCAATGGCTCGAATGGAGAATCCGCGCTCCTGGATTCTGACGGCAAGCCGGTGGAGTTCTCCATCCTCACGAGCTCATCCAACGTGGACCGTACGAAGATGGCGACTCTGATTCAGGAGGATCTAAAGCAGCTTGGAATGCGCGTGCAAGTTGTCCCCCTCGAGTTCCGCTCGTTGTTGGACCGCGTCACGCAGACGAAAGAATACGACGCCTGCGTGATGGGCATTGCAAGCTATGACGCCGACCCGAATTCCGACATCAATGTTTGGCTCTCAAGCGGCGGGACGCATCTTTGGAATCCATCGCAGGCGCATCCCGCGACCGCATGGGAAGCAGAGATCGACCGCCTGATCGGTGAACAAATGACCGCGCGCACGTTCGCCCGGCGCAAAAAGCTCTATGACCGCGCCCAGGAGATTCTCGCCGAAAATCAGCCCATGATTTTCCTGGCAAGTCCGGACATACTTGCTGGCGCAAAGAATTCGCTCGGCAATTTTCGGCCGGCTGTTCTGGAACCTTACGTACTCTGGAATGTGGAACAGCTCTATTTGAAAAATGCTCCGGAGAACTCTTCTCGATGAGCCCGGTAACGACCAAGGCGCCGAAGAAGGCTCCCACTGTCTGGAATGACACGCGCCTCGTCAAGGAGTGTCTTTCCGGCAACGAAGAAGCCTGGTCCCTGCTTATTGACAAATACAAAGCGCTCATCTATTCGATACCGGTGAAATACAACCTCTCGCGGCCGGAAGCCGCGGACGTTTTTCAAGCGACCTGCACGGAGCTTCTGATTCGCTTGCCGGAGTTGCGCGAGCCTCGCGCGCTCCCCAAATGGCTGATGCAAGTTGCCCATCACGAATGCTATCGCATGAAACGCACGAACCAGCGAGTCGTGAGCCGGGACGCAGAGCCCAATTTGCCCGAGCCGGAGATACCAGCCATCGCGGAAAACTTGGTGCAGCAAACGCAGGAAGAACAGATGCTTCGGGAAGCGATGACGGCGCTGACACCACAGTGCCGTCGGCTCGTGGAGCTTCTTTTCTTTGAATCTCCTTCACGGCCTTACACGGAAGTCGCCGCCGAGCTGGGCCTCGCGGTGGGATCGATCGGGTTCACGCGGCAAAAATGCATCGAACGGCTGAGGCGGCAACTCACGGAACTGGGTTTTTCCTGATGCCCGCAGCGCTCCGAAAAATTTCGAAACAAACGCTCATCAACGAATTGGGCCAACTGTCCAGCGATTCTGTCCGCCGCAAATTTCTTACGAGCCACAAAGCGCTTATCCGCCAGGACACGGTCGAGAATCTTGCACAGCTTGTCGTCCAGAAAGTTCGCGTCAGCACCCAGGAGGCGCTCAACCTGGCGGAAGCAGCCGTGCTCATCGCGAAACGCTTGCGCCGCAAGGAAGCCTTGGCGCTTGGCTTGCGCGCGAAGGCCAACGCTCTCTATTCCTCCGGCGACAATCGCGCCGCCGTCGAACACCATCATCAGTCTTTCAAGCTCTACGAATCTCTTGGCATCTGGATGGAGGCCGCGCGCACGCTGAGCAGTTCCATCCAGCCGATGATCCTATTGGGTGAATACGATCAGGCGTTTCAGGCGGCGGAACGCGCCCGCGAGATATTTGAACGCCTGGACGATCCCTGGCGTCTGGCCCGGCTCGAAATCAATGTCGGCAATATCTATCACCGTCAAGACCGCTTCGAGGAATCCATCGCGCACTACGAGCGCGCCTATGCAAGTTTGATGCCTTATAAGGACGCCGAGGGGCTCGCCGTACTCCTCAGCAACATGGCCGTCTGCCTGATCAGTCTCAACGATTTCCCGCGCGCGCTGGCGACGTATCAAGGAGCGCGTTCGTTCTGCCAGCAAAACAATATGCCGCTGCTCGTCGCGCAGGCCGACTACAACATCGCGTATCTCTACTATCTGCGCGGAGAATACAGCCGCGCCATCGAGGCGCTGTACGCCGCCCGGCGTGCCTGCGAAGACACAGGAGATGCCTATCATTTCGCCCTGTGCCACTTGGACCTCTCCGATATCTATCTCGAGTTGAACCTCAGCGAAGAAGCGCGAGAGATGGCCTACGAAGGATTTCTGCGGTTTCAGAAGCTCGGCATGGGCTACGAAGCCGCGAAAACACTGGCGAACGAAGCGACCGCCTACGGCCAACAGGGCAAGACCGTCCAGGCTCTCGAGCGATTTGCCAAAGCGCGAGAAATCTTCGAGCGCGAAAACAATCTCGTCTGGCCCTGGCTTATCGATTTGTACCAGGGCTTGTTGCTTTTTCATGAAGGACGGCACTTTGAAGCTCGGCGGCTCTGCATCGCGGCCGCGCGATTTTTCGATCAGTCCGCGCTTGCGGGAAAGGCCGTGCTCGCCCACTTGCTGCTCGCGCGCATCGCTCTGCAAGTCGGTGATTCTGCAGAAGCGCAAAGGGAAACGGAACAATCTTTAGCGCGGCTGAAAGGCCTTCAAACCCCTGTGCTCGCTTACCAAGCCCATCTGCTCGAAGGAGAGATCGCACAAGCTCGCAAGGACCGCCCCGCGGCGCGCCGGGCGTACCTGCAAGCACGACAGGCGCTGGAGGCGCTTCGCAGCCGATTGCATGGTGAAGAGCTGAAAATCTCCTTTGTCAAAAACAGAATGCAGGTCTACGAAGCGCTCGTGGATTTGTATGTGTCAGGAGATGGAACTGACACTTCTCCCGAAGAAGCGCTGGCCTGCATTGAGGCTGCCAAATCTCGCAGCATGATCGAAATGATCTTCCAGAGCGGTCAAAGTCTTCCCCTTGGGGAAGCGGGCCAGAGTGATCTCGTCCGCAAAATCAGAGACTTGCGCGAGGAACTCAATTGGTATTACCACCGTATCGAACTCGAACAGCTCCGCCCCGAAGAACAATCTCATCAAAGGCTCCAAAATTTGCAGGAGAAAGTGCATTCTCACGAGAAAGAGTTATTGAAAAGGCTGCGTGAGCTTCCGGCGCAGGAGAGAGAAAATGCCACTCTAGAAGCGCCGGCGGATTTCTCGCTGAAGAAACTTCAGGCGAGTCTTCCGGAAGACGCAACCCTCGTCGAATACTTCTCCGCGGGAGATCGAATCATTGCCGCCGTCATTACGCGTAAAGAAATCAAAATTCTTCCGTTGACCGTGCTTTCCCGCGTTGCGCATTTCCTGCAATTGCTCCGCTTTCAACTCTCCAAGTTTCGAATGGGCATCGAATACGTCCAGCGATTCGAGGAACCGCTCCTGCGCGCCACGCAAAGTCACCTCGAATCGCTCTACGCCGAACTCATCGCTCCGCTTCGCCCATTATTAAAAGGGAAGCACCTCGTTTTCGTGCCCCACGGCCCGCTCCACTTCTTGCCTTTCCATGCTTTGCGAAATGGCCAGGAGTACCTCTGCGACGCTTTCACGGTTTCCTATGCCCCCAGCGCCACGGTCTTCTCCTTGTGCCAGCAGAGATCCGCAAGCGCGAGCACAGGAGCGCTCGTCCTAGGAATCGCAGACAAGCGCGCGCCCCAGATCCTCGAGGAGGTCAAATCCGTTGCCGCGCTCCTCCCGAATTCTTCGCTTCACTTCGCGGACAGTGCTACTTCCTCCTTGCTCCGCGAAAAGGGCCCGCACTGCGGTGTGCTTCACGTCGCCACGCACGGCATCTACCGTCAGGACAACCCGATGTTCTCAGGCATCCGGCTGGGCGACGGTTACTTAAATCTATACGATCTCTACCAAATGAGATTGAACGCAAATTTGGTAACGTTGAGCGGCTGCGCCACCGGCATGAATTTCGTCTCCGCCGGAGACGAGCTGCTCGGGCTTCAGCGCGGTCTCTTTTCCGCTGGGGCTGCCACGCTTCTTCTGTCTTTGTGGGACGTGCACGATCAAAGTACGGCGCAACTCATGCAGCATTTCTATCGTGAATTCATTCGAACCGGCCAGATGGCCAGCGCCCTCCAGCACGCCATGCAACAACTCCGGCAGCAAAATCCTCATCCCTACTTCTGGGCCCCCTTCGTCCTTGTCGGCAAAGTCTCTGATTCCGCAGCACTTAACTAAACACCCCGGTCGTTATATTTTTTCGCTTGCTACGTCCCCTTATGCCATGAGTATCGACTATCTGTCCTGGGCGCTGGGGAGTGCCGAGGATGCGGAAAGGGATTTTGGGGGGAAGAGATGAAACATTTTACGACAGAGAAGTGGATCGATTTTGCAAACCAGGCCGTGGCTGTCAACGAGAAAGCGTTGATGGAAAAACACCTGGAGCAAGGCTGCAAACGCTGCATGGAAGCAGTTTCACTTTGGCAGAAAGTCCGTCACTCGGCGGCTGCGGAAGGAATTTATCAGCCTCCGGAGGACAGCGTCCGGCTTGCCAAAGCGGTTTTCGTAGGCGCCGGTTTGAAGGGTCTAGGAAAGGGAACGGGCAGCCGGATCAAGGTCCTCTTCGACACTTTTCTGCAGCCCGTTTTCGAAGGAGCCCGATCCGCTGGCGCCGTCACAAGGCAAATGCTCTATCGCGCGGATCCTTTTCAGATCGATGTCCACCTGGAAGCAAAGCCTGGCAGCAACCGTATCATGGTGACGGGCCAGCTCCTGGATCTGAGCAATCCCGAAATCGTTGCCCGAGACACTCGTATATTTCTTTCCAATATGCGAGGGCAAGTGGTCCATGCCGTCGCGAATCAATTCGGCGAATTTAGCGGAGAGATTGATAACAGCGGCGACCTTCAGTTGACGTTTGCAAGCCCCGGCGCCACGCCGATTGTGATTTCGCTCCGGGAAGCGCTTGGTCATCTGCCCGAGGCAATCGCATGAAAAGCAATCAATTCATGCGGTTACCGCGCATGGCGGCTTTGGTACGGAAGTACCAAGCCCGCTGGGAATTTTGTTTAGACAGGAAGACACATTCGTACTATTGGCTCGGAAAAACTGCCCCGCGAAACTAAAAAGGCAATCAACGCGCCAAGACACTGAGGAATTCAATTATGGGAGAACCCTTAAGGGGTTGAAACTATGAAACGCAGCATCCTCATTGTCGCGATGATCGTTTTTACACTCGGCGTTCCAAAGCCGGCCGCAGCGCAAAGTCGCTACGTCGTCCGCACCACGGGCGGCCTTTCCTCCGTCCTCAATCTTTGCAATCTCCTCAAGTGCCAAGTCCAAGGCGGACTGGACGGCCCAGTTGGCCAGACTTTTCTTGTGACGTCCACCAACAACCTGCTCGGCAATCTTGTGAACGGCGTGCTGACGCTCACGGAATCCTTACTAGGGATCGTTAGCGTCGAGGTGGACAATCTTCTGCCGATACCACTTCCGCATCTTGCCAGCATTCCTTCGGGGCTGTACGACACGGCTCCAGTGAATTACTACGGCAGCGTAGCCTGGCACGGTTACGTGGTTCAACCAGCGGCCCAGATCATCCGGCTGCAGGACGCACAGAACGGTTTTCGAATTAGCGGTGCGGGAATCGTCGCCGTCATTGATACCGGTGTGGACGTCAACCATCCCGTCCTCTCTGCCGTGCTGATTCCCGGCTATGACTTCACGCGGAACCAGCCCGGTGCTTCGGAATGGCTCGATGTGCAGGGTCTGCAGAACGGCTACGTCGACACCAACACGCAAAATCAGCAACCCGGTTATGTGCAACAATCTACGGCGGCCGTACTCGACCAGTCCACGGCCGCGGTCCTCGATGACAAGAACTACACCGCTTTCGGCCACGGCATGATGACGTCCGGGCTCGTTCACCTGGTTGCCCCGAAGGCCAAGATCCTCCCCCTCAAGGCCTTTTCCTCGGATGGCACCGGCTATCTTTCGAATATCGTTGCGGCTCTGTATTATGCCGTGCAGCACAAAGCCAACATCGTGAATATGAGTTTTGATCTCACCTCTTCTTCGCCCGCGCTGTCCCAGGCAGCCTCTTACGCCAACAAAGCTGGCGTGGTCCTGGTGGCCGCTGCGGGAAACGAGAATACCAGCGCACGCGTTTATCCCGCAGCATTGAACTCTTACGTGGTTGGCATCGCCTCGACAACGAACTGGGACACTCGCTCCTCTTTCTCCAACTACGGCTCTGCGGATGTCTGGATCGCCGCGCCGGGAGAGAACATCATCAGCACTTTCCCGGGCGGGACCTACGCGAGTGCTTCCGGCACCTCGTTTAGCTCACCGATCGTCGCCGGCACGGCGTCTCTGTTGCTTAGTGCAAAGCAGCAGACCATCAACCAATCGCAAGCTGCCAGCGCCCTGTCTCATGCCCGTCTTCTCACACCTGATCTCAATCGCGGGCGCCTCGACGTGTACCAGGCGGTTTCGGCTTGGGTGAACAGTTCTGGCTCAACGTCAGGTTCCGGCTCCTGTCTCTTGCTCTGCTGGTAGGTACTTATGTTGCGCAACCGGATTTCAGAACTGACGGTGAGCCCCCTGTCTTTCGGGGAGCCGGATTTGCTTCGCATCAAGCAACTCGAAGAGCAGGCTTCCGCGCTCCGCAATTCCGTCATTTGTGCCTTCAACCAGCTCCTCGACCTGAAAGATCTCAACACCGGCGTGCATAGCACGCGGCTTGCGGAATGGGGCATGCGCGTCGGACAAGAACTGGGACTCGAAGAAGCTGAACTGCAAAACCTGGAAGTTGCAGCGCTCCTCCACGACATCGGCAAAATGGGAATCCCCGATGCCATTCTCCGTAAGCCGGGACGTCTTGATCCGGAAGAATACGCACTCATGAAAAGGCATTCGGAATATGGCTGGGCCGTATTGCGGATGCTCCCTGGCTTTGAACGCGCGGCTCTCGATATTCTCCATCACCACGAGTCCTTCGATGGCAAGGGATATCCCGCGGGGCTCAAGGACACGGAAATACCCGTAGTCTCCCGCATCGTCTGCGTGATCGATGCGTTCGACGCCATGGTTTCTTCCCGCCCCTATCGCAAAGGCTTGCCCTACGAAGAGGCTGTGCGGCGGCTCAATGAGTCAAGTGGTACTCAGTTTGACCCTGTTGTCGTCCAGACCTTTCTCTCCTTCGCGGAAGCCGAAATGTCCACAGTCTTCGCCGCCGCCGGCACATCGGTTTCCTCAGCCTTGTAGGCCCATGAGCCAGGCGCCTGCGGCGAGAAGTCGAGTTACTAGATCTGCAGGAAAGCAAACATTCAGGGGAATTACACTCTTGAGCTAGGTCCGCAAGCTGCCCAACTCCGACCTTGACCGTTCTGATGTAAAGACTCTGTTTCCTGCGGGCCCGGTCTGAAGAGGGCAGGTAAGAGAGTCTGGAAGCAGGTATTTACCCTAACGAGTTTTCCATTGTTTCCCCTCTATTTTTTCTCCCTGCTTTCCCCCCTTATTAGCTGGAAAGACCGGCGGCGTGCGTCGGGCTTCCCTCCATTGGGCTGACGGGCGCTTCGTACCGCCCGGAAGTTGTTGATACCTCACGAATCGCAGCCAATGAAAGTAGGGAAGGCATCGTGCCGTTTCCGCGTGTAAGGCGTGATTCTCACAAGAGAGCTGGGAAAGAGATGGAAGGCGGGGTCTGACACAGTGCGAAGTGAGAAACCCAACAACGGAATTACCGAGCGGAAGTCTAGAAGGAGCGCCAAGCCATGATGCGTAGAATATGGCTGACCGGAGCTTTGGTGGCTCTGCTGTGGGCTGCACCGGCGAAGGCGGACACCGGGGTCATCGTTCGAACGACCGGGGGGCTCCCGGCGCTCCAAGCCTTATGTCTCCTTCCGGCAACCTGCAGTGTGGTTCGAGGGCTGGACGGGGCGTTGGGCCAAGTCTTCCTGGTGACGACACCGCTCCCAGTGCAGACTTTTCTGGGTCTTCTGCCTGGTGGGTTGACGGGATTCGTCGATGCCGAAGTGGATCAACTGCTCAGCCTCGTTGATTTGACGAAGCTAGTCCCCACGCCAATTCCCAGTACTCTCATGTCCGACAGAAGTTCGGTGCCCTATGGCGGAACGAATGTATGGAATAGCTACGCCAATCAAACGGCGTCTGGGATCGTAGAAGTGCAGAACGCGCAAAAGTCGTTCAATGTGACGGGGACGGGAATCGTCGCGGACATTGACACGGGCGTGGATCCCGGGCATCCAGCGTTGCAAGGTGTATTGTTGCCAGGTTACGACTTCACGCGGAATCAGGCAGGTGGTTCCGAGATGACGGATTTGAACCCATCGGATTTTCAGACATTTCCCCCTCAGCCCTGCCCCACCTGCCAGCCAGCCACTGTGAATCAGTCCACGGCGGCGGTGCTGGACCAATCCACGGCGGCGGTCCTCGACGGGAATGGGAATCCTAATAAGTATGCGGCTTTCGGGCATGGCACGATGGTGATGGGCATCATCCATCTCGTAGCTCCGAGCGCGCAACTCTTGCCCCTGAAGGCCTTTCATTCGGATGGGACGGCTTCGCTCTCCGACATTCTTCGCGCGATCTATTATGGGGTGCAGAACAGCGCCAACGTAATCAACATGAGCTTCGACACAAAGTCGAGTTCGGTAGAGCTGCAGAAGGCGCTTGACTATGTCAACCAGCAGGGCGTCATCTGCGCGGCGTCGGCTGGAAATGACGGAATGGCGGAGATTGTATATCCCGCGGCGTTGCAAACCGACGTAATGGGCGTGGCGTCAACGACCGACCAGGATACGCGCTCCTCGTTTTCAAATTTTGGGAACGCCATCGTGTGGGTGGCGGCTCCGGGCGAAGCGATCGTGACGACCTACCCGTTCAGCACGTATTCGGCCGGTTGGGGGACGTCGTTCAGCGCGCCGTTCGTTTCGGGAGGGGCGGCGTTGCTGCACAACCTAAAAACCACTATTGCCCAATCTGAGGCCGCCAACGCGGTTGCCCATGCAGTCCCGCTTGCAGACTCCGGCATGGGCAACGGGCGGCTGAATCTGTGTCTGACTCTCGGATCAGTGGCTGCGGGGAGTTGCTCGCAGGACTTCAGGGTCTCTACGACACCGTTGACCGCGACCATTACGGCGGGACAGCAGGCGAACTTCACGGTCTCCGCGGCGCCGCTGCATGGTTCCACTCAGACTGTAATTTGGAGCTGCATGGGAGCGCCAGCCCAAGCGACATGCACCGTTTCGCCATCGTCGGTGAAACTTGATGGGACGAATCCGTCGACGGCGACCGTCACGTTTGCAACGATGGCGCGCGCTTTCGCGTCTCCCTTGGCTTTGCCGCGATATACGCCGCCGATGCGTTTATGGGCGACGTGGGCAGCTTTATTCGCCTGGCTTGCGGTATTGTCGACGCTTTGCAGCTTTATCCGTACCTCTCGCCAGCGGCCCGGCCTTGTTGCGGTAGCCGGCCTCTTCGCTATCTCACTCTGTGCCGCCTCCTGCGACATTGGCAATCCTCCGGCATCCCCGACGCTCTCCTCGGTCGCGCTCAGTCCAACTAGTGTCACTGGTGGGTCTTCCTCAACCGGCACTGTAACTCTGAGTGCGCCGGCTCCCAGCAGCGCGGCCCTCGTTTCTCTCTCCAGCAGTGTTTCTGCGGCAACGGTCCCAGCCAGCGTGACCGTTGTTGCCGGAGCAACCACTACGAACTTCACCGTAAGCACCAGCGCCGTGACCACCTCCACTCCGGTCACCATCTCCGCGTCCTACGCTGGTGCGACCAAAACGGCCTCGCTCACTGTAAATCCTCCCGCAGGAACTCCTGCGGGAACATATAAGCTCACGGTGACTGGAACTTCTGGAGGCACTCTCACCCACAGCTCAACGGTCCAGGTAACGGTCCAATAATCAAGTCATCGGAGCCCTCGCGGTGGGGCAAAACTGTCGCACTACCGGCACAAGATCAATCTCTTCCGCGCGCGTAGACCGCCGCCACAACCTGCTGATCACGTAACGACCGTTTCGCATCACGGCAGACTGGGCAGGTGCTCCGGCCTGTCACCTTTGTGCTTCTGTCTGGATTAAGGCGCGCTCAGAAGTAATCCGCTTGATGTTCGTACAACACACACTTCCAGTCGACTGTCGGCAACAGGCTTCCCGCCAGTCACCTGGGCCGCAAAGGATAGTTAGACGGCACGCTGGAGCTGGAAAATTGGAATTTCCGGACGCACATTGAAGCGGACCCGAAGCAGATGGCCAACGCCGCGGCTAATGTACAAGCGGCGATTCCCCGACAAACTGATCTCCCCAGACGTGTAGCGCTTGTTGTTTACCGGCAAAAGCGGTGGCGGCAGGAACGGCGGCTTACACTGCCCCCCATGCGTATGACCCGCAAGAATCCAGCCCTGATAACGGCTCCAAACCGCGTGGTCCGCGGCATCCGGGTTGTGGCAGAGCACAACCGTCGACGCGTCTTGGCCTTTGCGCGCGAGCAGTTCCACAGGATCGAACCGCAGCCCCCACAAGTCGTCGAGTCCGAGGAACTGCAGCCCCGCGACGTCCACTGCCTCATTGCGGAGCAAGGTGACGCCTGCGGCGCGCACGATCCCGGTAACTTCTTCCGCCACGTCAGCCATCCGCCAGCCCAAACCGTAGTCGTGGTTGCCGAGAATGCCGATAGTTCCCAGGCGGCCGTGGGGCGCATGCGCCATCACGCGGCGAAGCTGCTCGAATTGCCCCTTGGTGCGATAGGTGATCCAATCGCCTGTGTAAACGACGATGTCCGGGGCGAGCTGCTGAACTCTGCGGAACGATTCGAGGATGTAGTCATCGTCAACTTTAGGGCCAACGTGCAGATCGCTGAGCTGGGCAAGTGTGCGGCCCTCGAGTTCCCTCGGAAGCCCCGCAATGGGCAGCACGGGATGCGTGAACTCCAGCCAGTGCGGCTCCACGCGCCAGGTGTAAAGCCCCACCATCACCGCACCAATACCAGCCGCTCCCATGCCCTGAAGTGCCTGACGTCGCGTAATCATTTTTGTCATGGGCAGCCGGGTACCGCAGCCTTCGCTTTAAAGCGCGTTTTTTGCGCTCCGAATGTATTTGCGGAGGCTGCGGGTTTTGACTTGTCCCGCTGTTCCTTTCTGACAGACTTCTGCTTCTCTGATATTCTACCCGCGGGATACATCTGTCGTTACTAGCTAGCCCGGTCCAGCGTCTATCCCCACTCCAATCAGACAAAACACTTTGCACAATTCTGGTGCAATGTAACTCCATTTAGAATCAACACTTGCATAAGCGTTCATAAGTGTTGATTCTAATGAGCTTACAGGAAGGCTAAACTATTTAGAATCAACACTTACAAAAAACACGAGGGAGGGGGGTGTTATTGTTAACCAGACACCCGGCGAAGGGTGTCTGCCCCGAGCGACCATCGGGAGCCGAGGGATCTCCCCCGTTCCCTATAAGGGAATCTGGCCTGAGGAGCACGTCACTTGCTGTCCAGCGGCTGCAGCTTCGCGTTCACCAGAAAGAGGTCGTCAAACTCCGTCATTTCGCCCCAGCCTTTGCCTAGCGCCGGAAGCAACCGCGCCGATAGTGGCTTGTGCCACTTCACCGCCAGGCTGGCCATGTCGCCGATGATCAGCGAAAGCTGCTCCGCGCTGACGTCGCCGGGCAGCGGCACGGTATCAAGTCCCGTGCCGCACACCGCGGAATAACTCAGCAATGCATCGATGGAAATGCGCCCTTCGCTCCAGCGTTGCGCCAGCCGCGTGTCTTCCAGGATCGGCAGCATCAAGCCGGAGTAGCCCGTTTGCTTCACCTTGACGTTTTGGATCGCCGCGGTAATCGTCGCAGCCGCCGTCAGCGTCCCGCTCAAGCCGACCGGCTGCGTCGTCAGATTTTCGATGGCCTCGCCAATGGAAACGTCTCCCGAC
>Ga0137407_10002085_pt1 | contig 13162 bp, 10 predicted proteins | sample CZOMad2_2_16fung_FD_108410 | JGI IMG/M metagenome (GOLD analysis project Ga0137407, IMG submission 108410) | Vadose zone soil fungal communities from Angelo Coast Range Reserve, California, USA - CZOMad2_2_16fungal (Illumina Assembly) | ecosystem: Environmental > Terrestrial > Soil > Vadose...
CGAGGAGGCTCCCCTCTTCGCCGACTTCGACGAGGAGGGCTTTCGCCGTGCCAGCCTCGTCCGCGGCGAGAAGACCGGAGACCTCCTGGAGACGATCGTCGCCGAGCACGAGCAACTCGCGCGGCTCCTCCAGACACTGCCCGACGCCGAGTGGTCGCGTCAAGGTCGCCACCCCTCGCTCGGCGTCATGTCCATCGAGTTTCTCGCCCGGCGGGTCGGCGAGCACGCCGAGGAGCACGCGGCGCAGATCGCGGCAGCGACGCACCCCGGCTGAGCGCGAGACCATCGGCTGGGTCGCGCCAGTCGCGGATCACATCGCAAGCTCGCGCGAGGTCAGCCTGTAGCGGAACGTGTCGGGGTCGAGGCTGTCGCGCCGCTCTCCACCCGACTCGGCCTGTGGGTACATGAAGAACGCGATGGGATCGCCCGCCGAGTTCGGCAGCTTCACGTCGTGCGCGTAGTTGTAGGCGAGGTAGTTCATCTCCCAGGCGCCGAAGAGTTTCGCCCGCGCCCGCTGGACGGTCGCGTCGCCCAGCGACAGCCCCCCCTTCTCCTCGAGCACGACCTTGCGCACGTCGGCGGGATCCACCGGGACCCAGCCGTGGGTCGGGAGGTAGAATTCCGCCCGGCAGTGCTGCGCCTTGCTGATGTCACCGCTCTTCCCGAGGCTCTTGAACTCTGCGGAGTCGGCGACGCGGATGCCGTAGATGTCGCGCGACGGGATGCCGACGGCGCGCGTCAGCCCGACGAAGAGAGCGTTGAGGTCGGCGCACTTGCCCCCGAGGCTCCTGGCCTCGAGCATCCAGCTGATGTCGCCGATGCCGCAGCCGCGCACCTTCGGATCACGGAACGTGTTCTCGACGATCCACGCGTAGACCGCGCGCGCCTTGTCCAGATCGGTCTTCGCCCCCCTCGTGATATCGAGCGCCGTCCGGCGGACGATTCCGTCGGTCCGGATGAGACGGGTGGCGGCGAGGTATTTGGCGAGCTCGCGCTTGTCCTCGCGGCGGACCTCGCCCGGCTCCTTGAGGTCCACGGCGCGGTCGCGCGTGGCGAAGCGGGTCGTCACCTCGACGAGGGGACTCGGTTCGGTCGCCGGCCACTCGGCGTAGAAAATCGCAGCGCCGTACCGCGGCTCCCGGTAGATGCGCGTGGTCGTCGCGTTCCCCGTCCAGCTCTGTCCCTGGCTCTTGTGGTAGTCCGTGTCCGGCATGAGCGGGAACGGCAGCCACGCTCGCGCCCCGCCCGTCGGATTGACGATCTCGGCCCGAGTCGTCACCTCGAACGCGCGCCACTTCGGCGCATCCGGAGGCGCCGCACCCACTGCCGTGCCGTGTCTCGCGAGACCGGCGACGACCGCGGACGCGGCCCCGGTCGCCAGGAATGCACGTCGGTTCATATCGTCCCCCTCACGCGCGGTCTGAGACCTCTTACTGAGCATTTAGATGCGGATCGTAGCAATCGGTTGCCGTCGGTCCAAACGGAAGAAGCGATAGGACGGCGACGGAACGATCGGGAGGCTCTATAACGCTTGGCGCGGGCGAGAAAGCAGACGAAAGAGGCGGTCGGGCGTCACGGGGAGCTCGCTCAGCTCGATGCCGAGCGGCTTTAGCGCGTCGGCGATCGCATTGGCCACGGCGGCGGGCGCACCGATCGTCCCTCCCTCGCCGACCCCCTTGAAGCCCCCGAGCGTCGTGGGCGACGGCCGCTCGAGGTGGACGACCTCGACGGGAGGGAGCTCGGCGGCCGTCGGGACGAGGTAGTCCATGAGGCTGCCCGTGAGGAGCTGGCCGTCGCCGTCGTACACGATCTCTTCGAGCAGCGCCGCGCCGACGCCCTGAGCGACGCCGCCGATTGCCTGGCCCTCGACGATCAGGGGGTTGATGATCCGGCCGCAGTCCTCGACGACCACGAAGCGGCGCACGACGACCCCGCACGTCTCCGGGTCCACCTCGACGACGGCGATGTGCGTCGCGTTGGACGCCGTGCCGAAGTAGGGATCGTAGAACCGCGTCGCCTCGAGGCCCGGCTCCATCCCCGCCGGCAGCCGCTTGGCGCCCGCGTACGCCGCACGCGCGATCTCCCGGAGCGAGAGTGCGCGGTCCGGCGCGCCGCGCACCGTCGCTCGACTGTCCGCGAGCGTCAGGTCGTCGGCGGAGACCTCCAACAGATGCGCCCCGATCGCGAGCGCCTTCTCCCTCAGGGCCCGCGCCGCGAGGATCGCGGCGCCGCCGCCGATGACCGCGCTCCGGCTCGCGTACGTCCCGGTCCCCGCGGGCCCGGCGGCGGTGTCGCCGGAGACCACGCGCACGTCCTCGAGCCGCGCGCCGAGCTCTGCGGCCACGACCTGGGCGAGCGTCGTCTCGTGTCCCTGGCCTTGGCACGCGAGACCGAAGCTCGCCGTGACCGTGCCGCTCGGGTCCACGCGGACGGTCGCGCCCTCGGTCCCGGTGTTGATCGCGGCCCCCGGCGACGCCGGGATCGCCGAGCCGACGCCCGTCAGCTCGACGTAGCACGCGACACCGACGCCCACGTAGGGCCCGGCCCGACGCGGGTCGCGCTGCGCGGCGCGCACGTGCTCGTACGCCACCACGTCGCGCGCCCGCTCGAGCGACTCGACGAAGCTCCCGCTGTCCCACACCACGCCCGACGGCGACCGGTACGGGAGCTCGTCGGGCCGGATGAGGTTCCTGAGCCGGAGCGCGACAGGATCCATCCCGAGGCGGCGCGCCGCGCGATCCACGAGCGCTTCGGTGACGAAGGTGGAGACCGGGCGGCCGACGCCGCGGTACGGCCCCATCGGCGCCTTGTTGGTCGCCACGCCCCATGCCTCCCCCCGGTAGTGCGGGACGCGGTAGGGCCCGGGGAGGAAGCTGATCACCTGGACGACCTCGATCGAGGCGGTCCACGGGTGGATCGAGTACGCACCGACGTCGGCGACGACGCGGGCGCGGAGGGCGTGGATCGTCCCGTCCGCGTCCACGGCGAGCTCCGCGTCGATCGTCTCGTCCCAGGCCTGCGTGCTCGTCAGGAGGTCCTCGCGCCGGTCGCCGACCCACTTCACCGGCCGCCCCGTGAGCCGCGCGAGGGCGCAGACGGCGACCTCCTCGGGGTAGAGCGCGCTCTTCACGCCGAAGCCGCCCCCCACATCGGGCGCGACCACGCGGAGTCGGTGCGCGGGCAGGTCGAGCAGCTCGGCGAGCGCCTCGCGCAGGAGACCCGGGACCTGCGTGGACGACCAGAGCGTCAGCTCGCCCGCGCCCGTGTTCCAGTCGGCGAGACAGGCCCGATTCTCCATCGTCACGCCCGCGTGGCGGTGGAAGCGGAAGCGGTCGCCGACGACCACGGCGGCACCCGCCATCGCCGCGTCGGCATCGCCCCTGACAAAGGCGCGCGACAGGAGGACGTTGCTCCCGGCCGCCTCGTGAACGAGCGGCGCGTCCCCTGCCATCGCCGTTTCTGGTGTGGCGACGACCGGGAGCGCCGCGTAGCGGACGTCGACCGCCTCCAGCGCGTCCTCGGCGACGTAGCGGCTCTCGGCCAGGACGGCGACCACCGCCTCGCCGACGAAGCGGACCTTGCCGCGCGCCAGCGGCGGGAACTCGGTCGCGTGATAGCCCGCCATCTTCGACTCGGCGCGGATCGGCCGCGCATGCGTCGCGATCTCATCACCCGTGATGCACGCCGCGACGCCGGGCAGCGTGCGGGCAGGGCGTGTGTCGACCGAGACGAGGCGGGCGTGGGCGTGCGGGCTCCGGAGGAACGCGACGTGCAGCATCCGGGAGAGCGTCAGGTCCGCGACGAACCGGCCCTGCCCCTGGAGGAGGCGCGCGTCCTCCACCCGGCGGACGGACGCGCCGATGAGCGGAGTGGGGTGTGAGGGACCTGACAAACGCGCCTAGCGCATCGCCCGCGCGGCGGCCTCGACGGCCCGGATGATGCCGTGATAGCCGGTGCAGCGGCAGAGGACGGCGGAGATACCCTCGCGGATCTCCGCCTCGGTGGGGGACGGGTTCGTCCGGAGAAGGTCGAGCGCCGTCATGAGCATGCCCGGCGTGCAGAACCCACACTGGAGACCGTGGTGCTCACGGAACGCCTCCTGGAGCGGGTGGAGCTTACCGTTCTGCGCGAGGCCCTCGATCGTCAGGATCTCCGCGCCGTCGGCCTGGACCGCGAGCATGATGCAGGACCGCGCGGCCTCGCCATCGATCAAGATCGTGCACGCGCCGCAGACTCCGTGCTCGCAGCCGACGTGCGTACCCGTGAGGCCGAGGTCCTCGCGCAGAAAATCCACGAAGAGCTTGCGGGGTTCGCAGCGTCCCTCGTGCGCGACGCCATTCACCGTGAGGCGGACGGTCACGGCGTCAGGCATGGGCGACCGTGCGCGCGCGCGTGAGCGCCCGCCGGGTGAGGACCGTCGTGAGGTGACGGCGGTAGTCGGCCGAGGCGTGGATGTCGGAGTCGGGCGACACGAGCTCCGCCGCCCGCCGGGCGGCGGCGTCGATCGCCGCGTCGGTGAGACCGTCGCGCTCGAGGATCTCCTCGGCGGCCCGGAGCCGCACGGGCACCGGCCCGGCGCCGGCCGTGGCGAGGCGCGCCGCTCCGCACCGTGCGCCGTCCCGGACGACCAGCGCGGCGATCGCGACGATCGCGAAGTCGCCATGGCGCCGCGCGAACTCCTCGAGTGCCCAGCCCGCCCCCGCGGGGGTCGCCGGCAGGCGGACCTCGACGAGGATCTCGTCGGCCTCGAGGCTCGTCGTGAGGTACGTGACGAAGAAGTCCCTCGCCCGCACGACGCGCTCGCCCTTCGGGCCGCGCGCCACCACCTCGCCGTCGAGCGCGGTGAGGACCGCCGGGTACTCCGCGGAAGGGTCGGCGTGCGCGATCGAGCCGCCGATCGTGCCGCGCGTGCGGATCGGCAGGTGCCCCACCCACTTCGTCGCTTCCCTGAGCAGCGGGACCCGCCGCGCGACGAGGGGCGAGAACTCGATCGTCCGCTGTCGCGTCATCGCGCCGAACCTGACCTGTCCGTCACGCTCCTCGATGTACGCGAGGCTCGGGATCCGGTTCAGGTCCACGAGCGCCGCGGGACGGCTCAGGCGGAAGTTGAGGAGCGGCATCAGGCTCTGGCCGCCCGCGAGGACCTTCGCGTCGCCCCCGTAGCGGCGGAGCAGCGCGAGCGCCTCGTCGAGGCTCGCGGGGGCGTGGTAGTCGAACTTCGGCGGCTTCATTGTAACGGGGGCCGCGAGGCTGGCGCACTCCGTGGGTGGCGTGCTGTGGGCACGGCGTGGCTCCGTCCGGCCGATGCCCGTCGCGTCATCGTAGCGGGGTCCCCGTGTTCGGTTCGGGCCGTGGGTGGCCTGCCCGAGGTGCGGCCTGGCTCCGTACGATCAGCTCGTAGAGTTTCGTCGGCGTCATCGGGAGCTCCGTGATGCGGATGCCGAGCGGCGCCAGCGCGTCGCTCACCGCGTTGGCGATGACGGCCGGCACGGTCATCGAGGACGACTCGCCGAGCCCCTTCGAGCCGAGCGGCGTAAGCGGCGAGGGCGACACGACGTGGGCGATGTCGATCGTCGGCGCCTCGCTCGCGGTCGGGACGAGGTAGTCCATGAACGTCCCGGTGAGGAGCTGGCCGTCCTCGTCGTAGGCGAGCTCCTCGTAGAGCGCCCCGCCCAGGCCGTGGAGGGCGCCGCCGTAGATCTGGCCCTCCGCGATCATCGGGTTGATGATCGTCCCGGCGTCGTGAACCGTGACGTAGCGGAGGATCTTGATCGTCGCCGTCTCCGGGTCCACTTCGACGGCCATCACCTCCGCGATGAAGCCGTAGGTGTTCGACGAGTTCACGCGGTCCTCCGCGTCCACCGCCTTCGAGACCGTGAAGCCGAAGACCGCCGTCGCCTGGAGGCCGGGCTCCATGCCCTCGGGGAGCGACTCGGTGTTCCAGTGGGCGCGCCCGGCGAGGTCCTTGATCGAGTACGAGGGCCCCTTCCCCGTCCTCGGGCGGATCGCCCCGTCCCGAAACGTGAGCTGCTCCTTGGGGACGTCCAGCAGGTGCGCGCCGTACTCGACGAGCTTGCCCTTGAGCTTGCGCGCGGCGAGGACGACCGCGCTCGTCCCCACGGAGCCGAAGCGGCTCGAGTAGGTGCCCGACGAGATGGACCAGACCCGCGTGAACGTGTCCATCTCGTCCACGACCGTGATCTCCTCGGGGGTGAGCCCGAGCTCGTCGGCGACGATCTGCGAGACGATCGTCTGATGCCCCTGGCCCTGGGGTGTCGTGCCGAGAATCGCGATGACACGCCCGAGCGGATCGACCTTGACCGTCGCCGAGTCGACGGCGCCCGACTTCGGCAGGTACTCGGGCTTGGCGCGGAACTGCGGGTCGAGCGCGGTCGCGACGTAGCCCATGTTGGAGACCGACGGGTCCACCGCGAGCGCCAAGCCGATCCCGAAATAGCGGCCGGCCGCCCGCGCCCGCGCCTGCTCGCGACGGAGCTCGGTGTACTTCGCGAGCTCGAGCGCCTTGTCGAACGCCGCCTGGTAATCGCCCGAGTCGTAGAGACCACCCGTCGGAGTTCGATACGGAAACGCGTCGGACGGGACGAGATTCCTCCGCCGCACCTCTGCCGGATCCAGTCCCACCTTGTCGGCGAGCCGGTCGATCATCCCCTCGCTCTCGAAGTAGAGGTGGCCGCACGCGTAGCCGCGGTTCGGCCCCGTGAGGCTCTTGTTGGTCATGACGATGGAAGCGTCGACTTCCAGATTCTGGAAGCGATACGGGCCGACAAAATTACCGGTCGGGCGAAAACTACATCCAGGTTCGGGGCTCCTGATGTAGCCACCGACATTATCAAGCCAGCGGAAGCGCATCCCGAGGATCGTCCCATCCTTCTTCGCGGCGAGCTCGCGGTAGGCGACGCGGTCGGTGCCGCTCGAGGAGGCGAGCAGGTGCTCGCGACGGTCTTCGATCCACTTGACCGGGACGCCGCAGAGCCGCGCGGCCAGCGCGATCAGCGCCATGTAGGGGTAGATCGACGTCTTGACTCCAAAGGAGCCGCCGATGTCGGGCGGCACGATGAAGCGGAGCTGGTTCTCGGGGAGCCCGAGCACGCGCGCGGTGAGCGGGTGCATGATGAACGGTCCCATGAAGTTGGACCACACGGTACACACGCCCTCGAACGCGTCCCACGTTGCGATGACGCCGTACGTCTCGATCGGCGTCGAGCCGTACTTCGGGAACCGGAAGCGCTCCTCGAGGACGACGTCGGCCTCCCGGAAGGCCCGGTCGGGATCACCATAGACGAGGCGCCGGTGGCCCGCGAGGTTCGTCCCGACGGCGTCGTGCAGGATGGGCGCGTCGGGTTCGAGCGCCCGCTCGGGATCGACGACAGCCGGCAGCGGCTCGTAGCTCACCCGCACGAGCTCGGCCGCGTCCTCGGCCAGGTAGCGGCTCTTCGCGACGACGACCGCGACGGGCTCGCCGACGAACCGCGCCTTGTCGGTCGCGGCGCAGTAGTAGTGAACGGGCGCCGTGACACCAACCCCGAACGGCTTGGTGTGCCGGAGGACGTCCTCGCCCGTGATCGCGCCGACCACGCCGTCGACGGCGAGCGCGGCCGTCAGGTCGTAGCCGCGGATGCGCGCGTGGGCGTGGGGCGAGCGGACGATCGCCGCGTGGTGGACGTTGGCGACGGGCGGATGATCGTCGATGTACCTCCCGCGGCCGGTGAGGAGGCGCGCGTCCTCGACGCGCCTCACCGGCTTTCCGATCCAGCCCGTGGCACTCATGGAAGGCGCTGCACTCTAGTCAGCCGCGCGCGTTCGTGTCAAGCGTCAGCGCTCTCGGCTCTGCTCATCGATCCACTTCTTCGCCAGCTCGATCGCGTACTGGTTGGCTTGCTGAAGCGTCGGACGGGTCTCGGTCTGAGGGAAGACGGACTGCCCTCCGCGTGACCCGCGCGGTGAGACGACCCACGCCCTGGGCCTCCAGCCTCCCGATCGCAGCGCCTGCGAATCGACTCGAATCAGGTAGCTCTTGTAGAGAATGGTCTCCATGCGCTCCTCGAGCGGGAAGTCTACGCGTGGCCGCCGCCGTCGATCGACACGCCCGTGAACGTCGCAAGCCGCTTGGCGAGCGGCGTGTTGCGGCTCCGCCCGACGCTGACCCGTCCATCGATCACCACGCAGGAGATCCCGGGGATGTCGCCGCGCGCGATCGCGTCGAGGGCGTCCTTCGCCAGCGACGCGGCCGGCGCGTCGCAGACGACGAGATCCGCGGGCGCGCCGACGGTGATGGTGCCCGTCCCGCGCGCGAGGCGGAAGATCCGGGCGTTGTTCCCCGTAGCGAGCGCGAGCGCCTCGGCGGGCGGGAGGTCGCCGAGCGAGGCAAGCTCGCACACGCTCTTGACGACGCCCATGGGCATGACGCCGGTCCCCGTCGGCGTGTCGCTCGCGACGCACACGCGCGCGAGCGCCCCGGCCTCGCGGCAGCGTCGCAAGAGGTAGAGCGCCGAGCGCAGGTTGCCCGCCTGCACCACCTGCAGCGCCATCGACGTCTCGCGGACAATCGCGTCGAGCCCCGCCTCGTCGAGCGATGTCGTTCCACCGTTGACGTGGCCGCAGACGTCGGGCCGGAGGTGGAGCAGCACGTCGTGGGTGATCGCGCTCGACCCCGGGATCGAGGTGCCGCCCGAGTGGGACATGACGCAGAGCCCGTGCTGCTGCGCGCGCCGGATCTCGGGCTCGCCGTCCTTCGGGTGGGCGTAGCCGCCGAAGCCGTACTTCGCGTGGCGGACGCCGTGCCGGGCCATCTCGGCGAAGTCGTCGTCCGTCAGGCCCGGCTCGAGGACGACCGAGCCCGCGATGACCTTCATGCCGTTCGGCCGGAAGTTCGCGAAGCACTTCGCCGCCGCGATGGCGAGCGCCTTCGCGGCGACGGAATCGTGCGGCCGGCCCGGCGCGTGCACCCCCTCGCCCGCGGAGACGACCGACGTGATGCCGCCGTGGACGTACGAGTCGAGGAAGTCCACGGTCTTCTGCCGGGGCGTGTAGTCGCCGAGCACCACGTGGCAGTGGGAGTCGATGAGTCCGGGGATGACGGTCGTGCCCCGGCAGTCCACGACCACGTCGGCGCCCTCGGCGCCGGTCCTCGACCCGGCGCCGAGCGCGGCGATCCGGCCGTGCTCGACCAGGATCGCCTCGGCGTCGAGCCGCGGCGACGCGAGGATGCCGGTCGCCAGCGCGCCGATGTTCACGAGGCCGAGGCTCGCCATCAGTCCACGTCGGGGGGAGCGACCGCCGCACTCTTCGACCGAGGGTGGCTACGCCCCCCTCGGACTCCCCCGGCCGACGCCCCCCACCGATCACCCGCGGCGGCCGAGCCCGAAAAGCCGGTTGCGCCGGCATAGCCGGCGCTCGACACGCGGGACGGGGAAGCGACCCCCGCGTCTCCCCGATACCCCCCACCTCTCAGCGTCGACGCTGCTCCATTCACGGCTTCAGTACTCGCCGAGGCAGCGGTCGACCAGGGCCTTGGCCGCCTGCCAGTCGTACGAGCGGAACATCCGGCGGTTCACGACGGGCTGTGCCGCCGAGTAGAACATCTCGTACTGGAGCTGGCGCCCGCCGAACTCGGTGCCGACGAAGTCCCAGACGAGCTTGACGAGCTTGATCCTTTCGCGCGCCGCGGCGGCGGCGGACCGGTAGTACCGCTCGGTGTTGGCGCGCGTTTCCTCGCTCGTGAAGGCGGCCTCCGAGGACGGCACGGTCTGAAAGGCGCCGCCCGCCAGCTCGCGCAGCGTGCGCATCATGTCGACGATCAACCGGCGCTGCAGGGCCATGCCCGCGTAGACGTACTGCGGGTGCGGCCGCGCCACCCCCGCGGAGATCAGCGGGGAGCGCTCGGCCGCCTGGACGAGGGCGTCGAAGGCCGCGCAGAGCGCGGCGATCTCGCCGCCGAGCGTCGCCTGGACGCTCGGGTCGCCCTCCGCCGTCTGCACCTCGGCGAGCCGGAGCGCGAGGCCGGCCATGAACTCGAGCTTGACGCCGAACCGGACGAGCGACTGGAAGTTGGCCATCGTGTGCGCGGGCGTATCGTGGAACTGCGCGTTGACGAGGTCGACGCTCCGGTAGATGAAGACCTGCTCCCAGGGCACGAAGACGTCGTTGAACACGACGGTCGTGTCGATCTCGTCGAAGCGCGAGGAGAGCGGGTAGTCGAAGACGCTCGTCGCCGCCGTCGCGTACGGCCGGCGCGGATAGAGCCGGAGCCCCTCGGCGTTCATCGGCATGACGAGCGAGATCGCGTAGTCCTCGTCGCCCGGGACGAGGGGCGTGATGTAGGAGAGGAAGAGCCAGTCGGCCAGCGTCGCCGACGTCGCGATCGCCTGCGCCCCGCGCACGACGATCCCGCCGTCCCGCTCCCGGAGGACGCCGGGATGGAGGAACGGCTCCGGATGGCGGTGCGCGGGCTGCGAGCGGTCCACCTGCGGCGGGACGATCGCGTACGCGAGGTAGAGGTCCTCACCGCGCGCGCGCTCGTAGAAGCGCACGACGTTGTCGCCGAACGGCGCGCCGCCCCGGTCGAAGAGCTGCCGCCACGCCGCGAAGGCGGTGAGCACGCACGCCACGTGGTCGGGGGTGCGTCCCATCAGGCCGTAGGACGGCTCCGCCCAGAAGCGGTGCACGCGTCGCCGCGCGCCGAGGTCCTCGGCGGAGCGCGGCACGAGCCACATGTTGCTATGACGTGTCCCCGTCACGGGATCGGCGTAGGTCAGCGCGGGGTCGGCCTCGACCGCGCGGGCGCGCTCGTAGATCTCGGCGACGTGCCGGATCGGCTCGGCGAATCCGGGGTGGCTCGTGACGTCTTTGACCCGCTCGCCGTCGAGGTACACGGCGCGGCCATCCCGCAGCGCGGCGACGTAGGCGGCTCCCGTTCGCACCCGCCAACCTTGCCACAGGCGCCGCGTCATGACAAACCCCGCGGCCGGTGCTAATGTCTCGCAACTTCGGCCCGGGAGGCTCTGGATCTGAGGCGTCCACCCCTGGCGGTCGTCCTGGTCGCCGTCGTCGTCATCGCGCTGGGCGAGACCGGCGGTGCGACCATGTCGCGCTTCCGCCCCGAGATCGAGCGCTATGCCGCGGCCCGCGTCGCGGCGAACGCGCGGGTGCATGGCCTCTCGGGCTCGGCGGAGTACGACGACGAGGTGCGTGAACGTGCCGTCTTCAGCGTCGAGGCGGGCCTGTCGTTCTTCCACACACACGCCGAGGGCGTCGGCCTCATCCTCTTCTTCGGGAGCACCCTCGTGGCGAGCGCGGTCCCCTGGCGCCGCGCTCGCGCGGCGCTCTACCTCGCGTTCACCATGGGCGCCCTGTTTCCGCTCGGCTATCTGGTCTACGGCGCCGCCGTGCTCGCAGCCGGGCGCGACGCGGGTATCGAGCTCGCGGAGCGCTGGGTGCTCACGCCCCTCGGCGGCGCCGCGATCGTCGGCCTCGTCGGCCTCGCCCTCGCCCTGGCCGTGGCCAGGCGCGCGCCGTGACCAGTCCAGACTCCTGGCGGCTTCCGCCCGTCCCGGTGCTCCTGACCGCGGTAGTCCTGATCGTGTGCGCAGAGGTCGGTGGCGCCTCGATGGTGCGCTTCAAGCTCGAGCTGACGCGGTGGGCCCGGCAGGCGATGCTCGAGCGCCCGGGGACGCACGGGCTCGTCGGCGTGCGCGACGTGGACGAGCGCGTGCTCGACGAGGCGCTCGTGAAGTTCGACGCCGGCCTGCGCCTCTTCCACCTGCACGCGGAGGGCATGGGACTCGTCATCATCGCCACGGCCACCGTCGCGGCGACGCTCGCCGGCTCGCCGGCCTCGCGCCGGCCCATCATCGCCCTTCTCACGGTCGGCGGGGCAGGCTATCCTCTCGGCTACCTGCTCTGGAGCGGGCTCATCCCCTACTACGGACCGGACAGGGGGAAGACGATCGCGGAATGGCTCGTGTGGATCCCGTTCGGCGGCGCGACGATCGTCGCCCTCTGGTGGCTCGCCGGCCTCGTCGCGTGGCGGATGATGCGGAGGGAGCGCGCGTGATCGGGCGTGTCGGAGCCCGGGTGGCGGCCGGCTCCGTCTCCGCGGCCATCGCGCTCGTCACGCTCGGCCCGGCCACCGCCCATCACGTCGGCACGTATGTTCCGAAGGACAACGAGATCACGACGAACTTCAAGCAGATCAAGTTCTCCGTCCAGGCGGGCAGGTTCGACGTGGCGCTCCGTCTCTTCGAGACGGGCCCGCTGCAGGCCGACATGCGCGCGCGGGCGACCACGCTCCCGGCCGGGCTCGAGGCGGGGCTCCACGCGGCCCTCGAGCGCGGCGACGGCGCCGAGGTCGAGCGCCGCCTCATGATCTTCTTCGCCGCGCGCGCCCGCGATCTGGCCCGCGAGGCCGCGCGCCAGACGGCCGATCCGACGCGCTCCCGCGAGGCCCGCGCGGCGATCGGCGCGCGATTCCTCGAGGCGATCTGGCGCTACTACAACCTCGTCGACTTCGCCGTCGCGCAGCGCGACGACACGACCTCGGTCGCCATCCGCCTCGCCTTCGACGAGGCGACGGGCTACGCTAGATCCGCCGCGGCGCCGGACCGGCTGCGGTAACCGCTCAGCCGGATCGCGCACGTCCTCTCGACCCTCATCGAGTCGTCAACCCCAGCAAGGAGGGGCTCATGAAGCGCATCACCTGTGCGGTCGTGCTCGCGACGGTCGCCGTGCTCGTCTGGGTCGCGACACCCGCCGTCTCCCAGCCGAAGGTCGTGAGGATCGGCGACCTCGGCTCCAAGGTCGGCGTCTTCGAGGGCTACGGGAAATATCAGACGATGGGCATCCAGATGGCCGTCGAGGAGCTGAACGCGAAGGGGGGCGTCCTGGGCCACCGGATCGAGGTCATCTCCGAGGACGACGAGACCAAGCCGGCCCCCGCCGTGCGCAAGGCGGAGAAGCTCATCCTGCAGGACGACGTGAAGCTGCTCGTCGGCGTCGTCTCGAGCGGCGCGACGATGGCGGTGATGGACGTCACCAAGAAGCACAAGACGATCCACTGGAACTCGGTCTCGTGCGCCGAGTTCATGCGGACGACGAAGTTCCACAAGTACTACTTCTCGAACCAGCCCGACTCGCGGATGCAGGC
>Ga0137407_10002086_pt1 | contig 13157 bp, 10 predicted proteins | sample CZOMad2_2_16fung_FD_108410 | JGI IMG/M metagenome (GOLD analysis project Ga0137407, IMG submission 108410) | Vadose zone soil fungal communities from Angelo Coast Range Reserve, California, USA - CZOMad2_2_16fungal (Illumina Assembly) | ecosystem: Environmental > Terrestrial > Soil > Vadose...
CGTACCGCTGCGTGCTCCGGTTGCTGTCGGAGTAAATGTAACACTGATGGTGCAGCTGGTACTGGCTGCCAGCGTAGCTCCGCAGTTGTTGGTTTGAGCAAAGTCCCCGCTGGCAGCAATGCTAGTGATCGACAATGGCCCGGTACCGCCGTTGGTCAGGGTCACCGTCTTCGCCGTACTGGTGGTGCCAATGTTCTGGGCGGCAAAACTGAGACTAGTCGGTGAGAGGCTGGCGGTCGGCGCCGTTCCTGTGCCGCTCAGACTCACTGCCTGCGGACTGCCGGCAGCATTGTCGGCGATGCTCAACGCACCCGTTCGCAAACCGGTTGCTGTGGGGGTGAAGGTAACCTGGATGGTGCAGCCCACACCAACAGCCAAGATACCAGGGCAGTTGTTGGACTGTGCGAAATTACCAAGGGTGGCGATGCCGCTGATTGAGAGTGGCGTCCCACCGCAACTTACCAGGGCGACTGACTGCGGGGCACTGGTTGTACCCACATTCTGTCCCGCAAAGGTCAAACTGGCTGGCGCAATGCAAGCTGCGGGAGGGGGCGGGACCACATTGAGGGTGACGGTCGTAGTATGTACATCATTTCCATCGGTGCCTGTAATGGTCAGCGTCGCCGGTCCGGTCGGAGTTGAACTGGTGCTCGTTATGTTTAGTGTTGATGTGCCTACCGGGATCGGGTTGGGAGTAAAGGTGCCCGCCACCCCCGCCGGTAAGCCGACGGTATTCAGCGTGAGATTGACACTGTCGGGAAACGCGAAACCACCGACGTCAGCGACCGTGACTGCGTAGCTCGTGCCGTTGCCAGGAGTTATCGTCTGGGAGGCGGGGCTGGCGCTTAGAGAAAAATCTGTAACCGTAAGAGCAATCGGGACAGTACGGGTGATCGTTCCATTGGCAACGTCGGTACCGGTAACAATGATGTTTGAATAAACCCCCGGCGGTGTGGAGGAGCTGGTGCTGATGGTCAGAGTAGAGGAGCCAGAACCGCTGAGCGCAGTTGGATTAAATGTGGCGGTTGAATTGGGAGGTAACCCACTGGTTACCGTGAACGATACGCTGTCGCTGAATTGATTGATGGGCGATAGATCGATTGTATATGTTTTGCTGTTCCCCGCAGCTACAACCTGCAAAGTTGGCGCTGACGACAATGAGAAATCATTGATGTCAAGTGCGACGGTGGCAGTGCGGGTAGCTCCACCGGCACTGGTTGCGGTGACTGTAATTGTAGCATTCCCTCCCGTTGTCGCGTTGTTGGTGGTAACAGTCATCGTTGTGTCGCCCGAGCCAGTGACCGAAACCGGGCTGAAGGTAGCGGTGGTATTTGGTGGCAGGCCACTGGCAGCGAATGTAACGTTGTCGTTGAAGCCACCCTGCGCCGCTATTGTGGCCGTGTAGGTCGCGCTCTGTCCAACTGTGATCGTTCGTGAAGACGGCGCAACAGCCAACGTGAAGCTATTTACCGTCAGTAAGAGAGTTGCGCTGTGAGAAAATACGCCACTGGTGCCGGTAATGGTAAAGATGTAGTTTCCTATTGCAGTTGCAGCAGTGGTCGAAACAGTCAACGTTGTAACGCCCGCACCTGTAACCGAGGCTGGATTGAAGACAGCCTGGGCTCCGGCGGGCAATCCGGCGGCGCTGAAAGCTACATTTCCGTTGAACCCGGCCAGCGCGGCGACGTTAATCGTATAAGTAACGCTGGCGCCGGCAGTGACGATTCGCGAAGACGGAACCTCCGAAAGCGAAAAGTCCGGCGTGTTCGCGCAACTGGGAAATTTGAAATTCGTAATGCGCGTGTTCCAGGCGGATGCTGGATCGTTGTTTTTAATATATTCCTGCGTGTACCAGAATGTACAATCATCCACCGGATCCACCGTCATCTCACTATAGTCTCCCCAGCGAGTCTCGACAGTCTGCGAGCCGCCCCCGTTCACGACGATTGTCTCCGCTTCCATGCTCCCCAAAGGATCGGCGGGCACACGTCCCGTAGCCGCGACGGACGGAAACACTGTGTTGTCGGAAAGGCTATAACCCAGCAGCATATCTCCGAGTTTGTCCGTGGCGATGCTGCCCATCCACCGGCTGTGCCCATCGGGGCTGAACAGCGATTGCTGGAAGACGGCGGCGGCGCCGTTGGGATTGCGTACCTCATACCAACCGACACCCGCAACAGCATGTCCGTCGGGCGGGGCGGCATCGGCGTTTACTACCAGGGATTCGTGGTCTCCAAAGTTGCGGTAGGAAAGCCGATAATTCAGGTCGAACGACGAAGCCAATAAGGTATTCGTCCCTCTTTGCGGTATGTTTGGTATTCCCGCAGGAGGGACGCCGGGCAAAACAGCAATAGGAATGAATGTAGGGCCCGTAAAAGTAGTGTTGGCCGGATTCACAAAGTCTACGTGATATTTGTAAAGATTGAATCGATCGAAAGGAACGTCTGGGGTCAAGAAATAGTTCGGTGATCCGTCTGGAGGAGGCCTCGTTCCATCAACATCGGAGGGCATCAAGAAGCCCTGCTCAAAGGGCGCCTGATTTTCGGGGAGCGATTTACATTGCATTCCCGCAGGGTGAAGTCCATGAAGCATGGCTCTGCGCTCAAAAGCACAGACCTCGGGGCCGAAGAGAGTTTGATTGACAGGATCGGAAAACATTCTAAATCCCATGTAATACGCCTCCGGCCAGACACCCAGCTTGGGAAAGTCTCCAAAAGCCCCAACCACATTGCCCTGAAGATTTATTGAAGTCATGACAAAGGAATACAGGTTCCAAGTTCCTGTAGCGTCCGAACTTGTGGAGACAGCAATGCACTGCATAAAGGGCGGTACATCTGGCACCGTGAACTGGGTCAACACCCACCGGTTGGCGAGCTTGTCATATTGGACGATGGGATCTCCGTCATTGCGGTTCTCACAGTCGCCGCCGAAGCCGTGCCAAAGAGTATTGCCCGCGAATGGGCCGGCGATAAGGTGTCCATCCACTTTGCTCAGTACCACAAATGATAGGTTGACCCATTGCACAAATTGTGTCGCGCCAACAGCCCCGCTGGTATCGGGTGGAACGGTGGGGGGGATAAAACCGAAGACTCCTTGGCCGAGTCCGTCAAAGTTCAGGGTGGGGTTCGCGAGTAAATTTATACCGACAAAAGGTTGCACCACCGAATCAAGCTGTGGGTTGAGCCGCGACTGCACTGGAGGAACTGGAGGATAATGTCGGGGGCGCATGATGAATTTGGCGCTCTTCATCTGTTCGGGCGTCTCGACCGGTAAATCCCTCAAGGGCGCAGAAAGCGCATGATGGCTCGATTGTCCCACGATGATTGAAGCATCATTCGGGGCCGCAGGAAGAGGCCCTAGTGAGCTGGGCATTGGTACTTCCTGCCCCATCGCTGAGACGGTCGATACCGCTAACAACACCAACAGGCAGACAAATATTTTGGCTCGGATAGCTTGGCACCCAGTCATTTTTCCCATCTCCTTGAGCGTGATTTCAAAACCACGTCGACGAAAAGCTGCTCTCAGCCATGAAACTCAAAAAACTATTAGGTCAGTTGTGAACATCGCTGCGAAGACATTTGCTTCTTAACTGCCAAATTCAAGTATTATGTTTCGCTGCGAATACTAAATCTATTTTAGAAAACCTGTCAAGGCGATAAGTTCGGCAGTTGATAGTTCGAAGTAGTCCGAAATGGGAGCCGAAAGTACTTGGGGGGAAAAACCGAGAAGCAATGGTTTGGCAAAACGAAGTTGACGATACCGGCTCCCGTGCCGTTGGCTTCAGCCATTGTCGGATAGCAGAGCACGACGGAAGCAGTCGAGAGTCACCGCAGCGAACGGTGGGCTGCATAATCGCGCTGCGAGTCAAAGAATCGGCTGGGCTTACAGTCCTCTGAGGAAGCAGATGGTGGTGCACAGAAAATAGTGCATTTCCACATGATCTTAATGGTATGCAAGTATCAGCTTTCCGATGAATACCGTGCGAAGCTTTGGTAGAGCGTGTTTCATAAATAGGTTCGGCCTCACATTAGATACTTACCTGTGGGGTAGGAGAGTTGATGAACTTCTGTCATGAACAATCGACAGAGACTGTTAAGCGATGAGCAGTGGGAGTAGATTGAACCCTTATTTCCCATACCGAAGAGGCGGCGGGACAAACGTGGACGACCGTGGGCAGCGAACCGAGCCTGTCTGGAGGGCATTTTGTGGGTCTTGCAGACCGGTGCGGCTTGGCGTTTCTTGCCGTCGGAGTTTCCTTCACCCTCCACGTGTTGGCGGCGGTTGCAGCAGTGGGAAGAGCAAGGGGTTTGGCTGAGGGCTTGGCGGACTTTCCTGGGAGGGTTGGATGAGGAAGGGCTGCTGAAGTGGGACCAGAGCTTCCTGGACGGCAGTTTCGCACCTGCTAAAAAAGGGGGCGCAGCCGTCGGTAAAACCAAGCGTGGCAAGGGCACAAAGTGGATGGTACTGGTCGACGGTGAAGGTATTCCGCTGGGAGTTCGGCTGGAAAGTGCCTCTCCCAATGAAGTTACGCTTGCGGAATCCACGCTCGGCGAAGTCCGTGTGCCACCGCCCCAAGGTCGTCCGCGACAGAAGCCTAAGCGCGTGATTGCCGATCGGGCGTATGATTCTGATCCCCTTCGTCAGCGGTTGCAACAGCGCAGCATCGAACTGATTGTGCCCTTCGGGAAAATAACAAGCGTCGGCGGTATGAAGACGGACGCACGTTGCGGCGGTACAAACGCCGGTGGATCGTTGAGCGAACCAACGCCTGGCTGGGCCAGTTCCGCAGTAGGCGTCCGAAGTAGGCCGTGTTGACAACAGCAACGGTGGTATCGACCGTCGAGCGAGGGCAAGGCAATGTGATCGTGTTGGGCTTACGCGTTGATTTCGTCTGTGAAGATGTCTTCGTTGAGCGCTTGGGCGATAGCTAGGTCGAGCCGAGTCAATAGTTGGAGCAAGGTCTCGCCGCGACGCCGTTGGAGCATGGCCAGAGAGTTGTGGCCGTCGGAGGCGGTGGCAACGCAGCCGACCGGATAGAGCACGCCGATCGTAATCTCACCATCAGCGATCAACTCCGCGATGTTGGGCAGGAACGCAGGGACAACGGACTTGGTTCTGGTTGCTTTATTATCTCGACTGCGAGTTGGCTTGCGAGCGGTGCGCTTGGGGCGACGTTCCACGGTAGCAACTCCTCAATGCGGTTGATGGGATGATCGGCGATGTGGGTGAGCACGTGGCACAGATAAGCCTCGGGATCAACGGCATTCAGTTTAGCAGTGCCGATGAGGCTGTAGATGGCGGCGGCCCGCTCGCCCCCCGCGTCGGCCCCGGCAAACAGGTAGTTCTTCCGTCCCAGCGCTACGGCCCTCAATGCGCGTTCGGCAGCGTTGTTGTCCATTTCGATCTGTCCGTTGTCGCAATAACGCAGCAGCGCAGTCCAGCGCGAGAGCCCATAGCGGATGGCGACTGCGGTATCGGATTTCCGTGACAGAGAAGATAACGTTCTCTCCAGCCAAGCACGCAGTGATGCCAACAAAGGTAAGCTGCGTTGCTGCCGAGTTTCTCGCCTCTGTTCCGGAGGCTTGCCGCGGATGTCGCTTTCCACCGCGTACTAGGCCGCGATACGTTCCAAGGCTTCGGCGGCAATGGGCGATGCATGCGCGAGGTGGATGTCATAGAACTTGCGTCTCAGATGGGCCCAACAAGCTGCTTCCTGAATGCGGCCATCATCATAAAGATGATGGAAACCGGCGTAGGCATCGGCTTGCAGAATGCCGGAGAAGCTCCGTAGGTGCTGCTTGGGATGCTCGCCCTTATGGTCGGGGGAATAAGCGAACCAAACCGCTGGCGGCGACGGATCGCTGGCGGGACGGTCATCGCGCACATAGGTCCACAGGCGCCCAGTTTTTGTTTTTCCTTGTCCCGGAGCCAACACCGGCACCGGCGTGTCATCGGCATGGAGTTTGCCGGCGGCCATCACATGACGACGCAATGCCTCAACCAGCGGTTCCAGCAGGTGACTCGTTCCTCCGACCCAATCGGCCAGAGTCGAACGTTCCAACTCCATGCCCGCGCGCGCGTAGATCTCTGCTTGGCGATACAGGGGAAGATGATCGGCGAACTTGGAGACCAGCACATGCGCCAGCAACCCAGGCCCGGCCAGTCCACGTGCAATCGGACGGCTGGCTGCGGGAGCTTGCACGATGCAGTCACAACCCGTGCAGCTCAGCTTGGGACGAACGTGTCGAATCACCTTAAAGTAGGCCGGCACATACTCCAGCATCTCGGAAACATCTTCACCCAGCTTACGTAACGCACCGCCGCAGTCAGGACACGACTTCTGTTTGGGCTCATGGGTCTGGGTTTCACGCGGCAGGTGCTCGGGCAAAGGACGGCGGACAGGCTTTCCTTTCACAGTAGAACTCGGGGCAGCTTGCGGCGGGATTCTGTTCTCCGCATTCGCGGCCTGTTCCGCCTTGCGCGCTTCCAACTCTTCCAGCTTGAGTTCCAGCTGCTCGATCCGTAGTTTAAGCTTTTCCGATTTGCGACCGAAACGCAGACGCCGCAATTGAGCCAACAATAAGCGCAGATGTTCGATCTCGGCTTCGCGCGACAGTAGCCGCTCTTGCTGCGCCAGCAGTTGCTCCTGCTGCGTCAAGATCAGAGCTTTTAAGGCGTCGGGAGTGAGATGGTCCAGGTTGGGAAGAGCAGTTTGCGGGGCTGCTGGAGTCGCCATCTCCCACGCAATGTACCGCAACGCGCGCCGTGATGGAATGAAAATCTCAAGAAAAAGAAATGATTCTCTTCAACTTGCCATCTGTGGAGCCGCCGTTCGTTCCACACGCCGCCAATCAATCCCTTCCAGCAGCATCGATAACTGTGCTTTACTCAGAGAAACCGTGCCATTCTCTGCCCGTGGCCACACGAAGCGCCCACGCTCCAGCCGCTTGGCCAGTAAACATAATCCCGCACCATCGCTGTCCCACCAGAGAACTTTCAGCAGATCGCCTCTTCTCCAGCGAAAGACAAAGACATGCCCAGAAAATGGATCCTGCTCCAGAGCCGTTTGTACCAGGCTACTCAGCCCAGTGAATCCTCGGCGCAAGTCCGTCACTCCCGCCGCGATCCAGATGCGCGTTCCCGCAGGCAAGCTCATCATTGCAGCAACTCCATCGCAGTCCGCAATAGGCCGGCATCCACGCCGATGATGCGCACTCGGCCTTTGGGCAACTCGATCTCGATGGCTCTTGGTAGAACCGTCTCGTCGTTTTGCGGCCCACTTGCGTCGGTGACCGTTACTGGCAGCAGGCCCATCGTACGCGCCTTCCGTGTCCGGTTTTTTCGCCCATGCTTTTTACGCCAGTCATAGACCAGGCTTGGGTGTACTCCATGAGCCTGCGCAATCTCTTTCACGCATGCACCAGGCACCAGAGAAGCAGCGACGATCTGCTGCTTTGCCTCCAAGCTCCAACGTCGTTTGTCCTCTTGTTTGGTTCGTGCTCTATCTTCGATCGCGGCCGGCAGCAGTTTCGTTGCCCGACCGCCGAGCCGACCCTTCTTGTACAGCAGGCGCCAGCTGAAGAGTTGGTTGACATTCACTCCATGCTCTCGGGCTACACGCGCTACCGAGGCGCCCTTCACCAATGTCTGCTCGACGATCCGACGTTTCTCTTCAGCAGACCGGTGCCGACGCCGCATGGTGGCTGTGTCCTGACTTGTCTGTACCTCTGGTTGTGTCTACTTGAGGGGAAGTGTCCATTTGTCTCTCCAAGTGGACACGATCAAAGTCGTCTCCACTTAGTGAGCATGGGGTGCGTCTGCGCCTATGTCCAGACGGCCCAGACCTGACGCTTACGTTCCGCAGGTTGTTGGTTCGTCATGAACATCTCCTCTCCATCTATCGCGCCTTCTTCTACCTCGCCTGTTTATGGATTACACTCAGGCGGTATTTATGAAACACGCTCTAGAAAAAGTCGGTCGAGGGTTTCAAGCGAGTCGGCCCGAATGCTTCAGTCATTTGGGACATGGGATGTGAAAAACAGGCTGCCTGCTCAGAACAGAGATGTGGCCCTGTGGATCGATAGACCCAACGATCAAGAAAATAGATGTTCCCTTAAAAGCGTGTGTTTCATCAATCACTCGGAGCTGAAACCTGTATTTTTGCACCAGATGTTCAAGCAGGATTACCCTTAACCGTGTGTACTCTCTGTAAATCAAAATCTTCTCTTGCTCAGAAAGATGTGAAGTGTCCTCAATGCCCAGATGTTGAGTGATCAGATGAAGAGTATCGCTGTCTTTTTGAATCTCGGAGAATGTTTCCGCTTCTTGCCTCGCATAGTTTGCGGGTACTAAACGAGGGCCGCAGACATGTACGCTGCCAAAGTATCGAATGAGTCGATACCGGATATCGGGAGAATCCAGTTTAACGATCGGAGTCGTGACGCGTGGCATCGTTTGATTTGGGCTCTTTCGATCCGGCAAAAGCGAAGGGCTGCCTCCACCGACACTAGTGCCAATGATGACTGTATCAAAGCGGCCCTGCTGATCTATCAGAGTGACCATTTGCGCGTTGTCCCGGTTTTCATGATTAGCGTCCATCATGACTTTGTATTTGTCGCCCCAAGGCACAAGGTGTATAGCCTGTAATCGTTGATAATCGCAATAAATCAAGAGCTTTTCGTCATTGTCAAATTGCACTGTTCCGAGACCCAGATGGTGAGTGATTGCCTGAAGTGTTTCCGTGTCATTTTGAAGCAGGGAAAAAGTCTGAAGCGCTTTCTCTACTTCTTTATTGGTTACTGCTGTGGCGCCCAGTCCGCACGGAAATAGATCCGTCGTTTCCAGGACACGAAGCCGCAATCGATAGGAAACGACGCCTTCTTTGGTGCTATCACGCAGCGGCCGAGTGTCGGTCTGTTTTGCTTCTTGCCCAGCGCCCATTAAACAGATCGATGAAAACACAAAAGCTATAAACGCCAACATGTATTTGCCTGAAGATCTCTTTTGGTTGCGCATGTTCATGTCTCCAGCGCTCTTGCATTTTTGGACGCACCGACGCTCTCACAATTTGCACCAGTCTTGGCTTGCGAACTAAACGCGATAAACCGCCTCAAAGCATACACGAAAGCTTCTTTGATGTTATCACGCCAGAGACGGAGATTATTGAGCAGTAATTCGTCGCGCAAGTTTTGGGATTGGCGGGAACCACCAACTGAGAACCGCCGAAAAACTCGAAGGGATGCAATATGTGCGCCAACTGAGTATTTTGCCGCCGCTGCCTCCAGGTAGTTTCGACTTAGGTATAGTTTGGCTGGCTGCCAAGAGCAGCCACGAACAGCGAAGCTTGATGAACTGACCCAAAACCCAAAAACTAAGCCGGTACGAAGTTGAGAGATTGCCACCTGTCGTGGTTTCCTGAGAGAGGGAGAGGACACGAGGATATGGCAAAACGAGGGCATACAGAAGAAGAGGTTCTGCGGGTATTGAGGGAGGCAGAGTCGGGCGGCACGGTGGTGGAGATTTGCCGCAAGCACGGCATCAGCCAACAGACCTTCTACCTAGGAAGAAGAAGTATGTCGGCCTAGGGCTGAGCGAGTTGCGCGAGCTGCGGCAGCTGCGGGAGGAGAACGGCAAGCTCAAGCGCCTGGTAGCGGATCTAAGTCTGGACCGGCACATACTGCAGGAGATCGTCGCAAAAAAGTTGTAAGGCCTCGGGCGCGTCGCGAGCTGGCCGAGTGGACCCAGCAGATCCACCAGATGAGCCAGAGGCGGGCGGCGAGGCTGATCCCGATCGAACGGATGATCTTGCGCTACCAACACCACCGTGATAGGCAGGAGGCACTTCGAGTGCGTCTGCGGGAACTGGCCGGAAGCCGGGTTCGATATGGCTATCGGCGATTGACGGTGTTATTGAAGCGCGAGGGGTGGAACGTGAACGCGAAGAGGATCTATCGCTTGTACACGGAAGAAGGCCTGATCGTGCGTACCAAACGACGCAAGGAGCGTGCCCAACGACAGCGCGTACCGTCGGGCCCCGCCGTGCGGCCGGACCAAGATGGTATCGCTGAACGGCGAGAAAGTAGCAACGGCATTGGACAAGGTCGTCGAGCAGCGTGGATCGCCGCTGTCCATCACGGTCGACAATGGTACGGAGTTCGCCAGCAAAGCCATGGAACTGTGGGCCTATCGCCACAGCGTACATCTGGATTTCATCCGGCCAGGCAAACCGGTCGAGAACGGCTATATCGAGAGCTTCAACGGTAAGCTGCGGGATGAGTGCTTAAACGTGGAAGTGTTCTTTACGCTCGACGACGCCTGCAAGAAACTGCAGCAGCGGCGCAGGGATTACAACCACTACCGGCCGCACTCGGCATTGGCCGATAGAACCCCAGCTGAGTTCGCTCTCCTATGGAGCGGTGGAAAAGACGGCGATACACCCGCCTTGGAAAACGCTTCGCGTTTTCCACTTTCCCACCGCCCGACGACGGCGGCGATCAGAGGAGATAGCAACAAACCCTCAACCCAGTTGCTGGAGACTGTCACTTGAGTTACATTAATCGCAAACGTGCCGGAAAAACCGGCACCAACCGAACTACGCAGGTCGAAATTTCCAACCTCCTGCGGCTTACTTTTCCGGGGCGGGTCAAACCAGGAGAATGTTTCACCATCCCTGGACTAGAAATGGGGGGCAGGTCAAACATTGCCGCGGTTGCGGCCGTGGAGCAAGTGCGGGATGCTGGCCTTGCGAAATATTCTTGCGATTTTGGCAGTTGGTCAGCTCCTCCTCCGGAAAGGCAGACGGGCGGTGACGCCGCCATCGACAGCGGTTACTTCTGCCTTGCTGAAGGGTATCTTTTGGCGGAGTTGCTCGGTTCTACCCAGTGAAGACCATCCTGGGACGGAACCAGTCCGTTAGGAAATAGAGGTTGCCCCTGAGGCGCAGAATCCCCAAGCGCACCTCGCAACTGGAGTTGAAATCCCTCGTAAGTCAGCTCGTTCCAGAACCCTTTCCTTTCGCTTGTGTGATGACCACTTTCGACATACATGTCTGCAGATGCTCCGCTAGCGGCTGGAAAAAGGAGCTTGGATATCTCTGCGCGCTTGTTCGATCCGCGTTGAACGTTATGCAGTAATTCGCCGCTGGCATCTCCTCCTACAAGATTCAGAAACGCATAGTCGCCGGGCTCTTCGGCACTCATCTGTTTGCGAGCCGTCCAATAATAGCTTTCCAAATCATGATCTAACTCATAAAACGCCGTTAGAAAATCATAAAAACACTTGTACTCACGCCGATAGCGGGTTTCAAATTCCGCGAAAGCAATGGATTCGCTGACGTGTCCCCTAAGAGATGTATTAATTGACCTTGCCGCAAGTAGTCCGGAATATGTCGCAAGATGCACACCGGACGAAAACACAGGATCCACGAAGCATGCAGCGTCCCCAACTAAAACGAGACCGGGCTTCCAGAAGTTGCTGTTACAGTACGAGTAATCTTTGCGCACGCGGATCTCATTGTAAGGAGCATTGGGGCATCGAGTCGCCGCAGATAATAAGTTCCGGATTGGCTCGCAGGACGCAATTAGTTCGAGAAGGGCAGCCTCATGCCCTTGATGCAGCAGAGATGAATATTCCTGGCCAATAACCGCCCCCACTGAAGTCAGCGTTTCAGAAAGAGGGATATACCAGAACCACCCCTTATCAAAGGCAGCGCAAAAGATATTACCAGAGCTTGGCGCCGGCAGCCTTTTGCCGTTCTTAAAGTAGGCAAACACAGCGATGTTTCGGAAAAAATTCGAGAATATCCGTTGGCCAGCATGACGTGAGATTGTACTTGTGTGGCCAGAAGCATCTATTACATATCTGCTTCTGATGATTTTTGTATTGCCTGCGTTGTCTACTACCTTCACGCCGGAGACCCGGCCGCCGTCAACAATTACATCCTCCGCCCGGTGCTTCTCGAGAACCTCCACACCTTTTCGTCTGGCGTTATTCAACAGGATCGCATCAAACTTGATTCGCTCAACTTGATATGCATAGGACGTAGGACCTTGAAATCTGGATGATCCTGCAAAAGCGAAGGTCCAGGGTTCCTTATTCTTGCCCCAGCGAAATGTGCCGCCAAGCTTGCGCACAAAATTTTGTTTTTTCAACTCCTCGGTGATCCCCAACATGCCGCAGATTCCGTGAATTGTCGCTGGCAATAGAGACTCGCCGATCTTATAAACGGGCAGAGCCTCTTTCTCGAGAAGGAGAACGCGGTAACCGCGCATCGCGACAAATGTAGCTGCGGTAGATCCCCCGGGACCGCCCCCGATGACGCATACGTCGCACTGCTCATTGTTATCGTTATTATCGCTCAAGACAGGCTCCGGAGTTATTCATTTCAGGTTGTTGGCCATGGCAAGATTGCCCCTGTTGCTATCGTACAACTGAGCGCTTGGGTAGATCTTCGATCATCCAAACGAATCCGAAGGGTGAAGGTTGACCTGTCAAACGGCATTCAACGAGTATCCACGACGGGCGTGATGAGAAATCTAATCCATACGCAGTGGACGCCAAATGTTACGCTGACGCAAAAGGGGGTGTCAAGACTCCGCCAGTATTATTCAAATTTCAATACAAAATGAATCTGGAGAAGGAGTGCGGTTTCAATGCCAAGTAAATCGTCGTTATCGCCGCATCGGCTCCAACTTCAGAAAGCATAAATGGTTGCAGACGAGAGAAGCGCACCATGGACTGCATCTAATGGATACGGTATTAGGAACTCGTTGAAAAATCCTGAAAACGATCTGTTTTTCCTTCTACAATATCTGCTGTGCCAAGAGAATGGCAGAGAGATGGCCGCCGATGTCCTGCAATCCACCATGGTGGAAGCAATAGCGTGACCCCCCGTTGATTTACACGGACTGCTCGCGCAGTTTCGGGATGCGCAGTAGGTGTAAGCCGCACAGGAGAAGACGAACAGCCATTGCACTTTCTCCAAACCTCGTAGCTTCACCTGCCGCATCCCCGCCGTTTGTTTCAACCAGCCGAAGACTTTCTCCACCAGCCAGCGCCGACTCAAACTGATTTCATATCCAGCATGCCGGGTCGTGCGTCCGTCAATGGCACTCTGTCGGTTGGCATCGTTCTGGGCCACATGCGGCGTGGCTGCCAAC
>Ga0137407_10002087_pt1 | contig 13154 bp, 10 predicted proteins | sample CZOMad2_2_16fung_FD_108410 | JGI IMG/M metagenome (GOLD analysis project Ga0137407, IMG submission 108410) | Vadose zone soil fungal communities from Angelo Coast Range Reserve, California, USA - CZOMad2_2_16fungal (Illumina Assembly) | ecosystem: Environmental > Terrestrial > Soil > Vadose...
CCGGGAACCATGAAATTTCCATCCGCCGCTTTGTCCTGCACCGTAATCTCGGTCAGCCATTTGCACGATGCTGCGCCTGCCCAGCCTGGAGCCATCACTCGGGCGGGATAGCCGTGATGGGGAGTCAATACGGCCCCATTCATCTGCGTCGCCACCAGCGTGTCCCCATCCATCGCTTTTTCAATTGGAATGCTGCGAACAAACGGCGGGACTTTGCCCGGAACTACGTCTAGTCCCCGAAACACGACGTGCCTTGCCGTGTCCTTGACTCCGGCCTTTTCCAGCAACGCTTTCAGAGTCGGTCCAGAGAATCGGGCGTTACCGACAGCGCCCTTGCCCCACTGAACGCCGGGGACTTTGGGGCTTTGCAGGGATCTGCCGTTTCCGGCGCATTCCAGCGTGTTGGTTACGGAATGTACGGGGACGCTCTGAAGATCTGCGAGTGTGAGCGAGAGTGGCTTTTCCACCTGCCCGCCAATCGCCAATTTCCACTCTTTGCCTTCGACCGCGGCGGGCGCAAACATGTGGTTGCGCACAAAGAAATGCTGGACGGGCGTGATCCAATCCGTTAGGAACTCGACCGGTGTCTCGAGGTCGAGAAAGCGATAGGAGCGGACAATCAAGCCCTCCTTTCCGGGTACGCTGATGGCAGTTTGACCGGCTGCGTTCAGGAACGACGGGACTGCGAGTGCAGCCATTGCGCCAGCCGAAGCGGATTTTAGGAACTCACGCCGGGAACTCACCTTCGTCCACCTCATACAATACTATCTCTAGCGTAATAGTGTGAATTGGCGGCGTCAAGAAGTTTCCGGCTTACGGCGCGAGAGGGCTGCGGACGAACTCCTGGTAGCGCTTCAACTCCACCAATGACGATTCGGAGAGGACGGGAAACGATATGACGAGGCAGCTCTTCGGTAGATGCGATGCGGTAACAGCATCACAGATGACCGCCGCAGTTTGCTCCAACCCCCGCTGCCAGCGCAGCTTTCGCGCATCTCGCAGTACCAGATTATCGGGATGGAAGCCGGCAGCGCTCAGCACAATTCGGGCCAATTTCAGGAACTCCGGCCACTTGGAGGCCACCCCCACCAGAGCATCCGCAGGCGCGGGCAACCATCCCTTGAGCGACGCCGGCACTGAATTCACCTGGAGCGTCAGCAGGTCAGCCCCGTCGGGCAGCAACGGGCGCACCAAAGCCAGCTTATTGGGCAATGCCACCGGAATTGCGCCATCCAACACGTCAGGGGACTTGCATTCCTGCAGCCCGCAACCCTGCACCGGAAACGTCAGCCCTTTCCGCATTTCCAAGACCAGAATTTCGCGTAACTCCTCCGTAGGCTCAATAACCAGGAAATGATCTGGCGGCTGAAGTTCCAGCCACTGGCGCAGGCGCCCCCGTACTTCCGCCAACGGTGCACCCGAATCGCGGGCAGCGCGAAACAAATTTGCAATCAACTGGTCCAGTAACAGGGAGGGTGGGAGAGTTACCTTAGGTTTTTTGTCTCGAACATATACACCGCTGCCGTGCCGGAACTCTACCCACCGCTCGCGTTCGAGTTGCCGATATCCCGCACTGATGGTATTGGGATGAAGATGAAAACGGCGTGCCAGCTCCCGCGTGCTGGGCAGTCGTTGCCCGGGTGCCAGGTCTTCGCTCAGAATGGCAAGGACTACCTGGGTCGCGAGTTGCTCTCGAATGCTGACTTCGCTACCGTGGGAGAGCCAGAGCTGCATATCGACCTTGCAAATCGGAACGCACTAGCCCTGCTTCAGTCCACGCAGTGCTAGAAAGCCCAACCCAGCAACCGCGGCGACCATCGCCAGCCATAAAACCGCTTTGTGCCGCTCAGACCAGGGTCGGTCGTCGGGCCGGCTCGCGAAGGCCGCATTCACCTCCGCGGCGCCCAAGGCCGCCTGAGCTGCTGCATCATCCTTGAAGAATTTCGCGTAGTCGTAGGTAGGAGCATCGAGCCTGTTGTCGCCGTAGTAAAGCCGCAGATGTGCTGCGCCCTTGGGCTCAAAGAATACGCGCTGCTCCACCGTCTGAGGCTGAACCTTCTCGATGGCCAGCGGCGGGTCATCGCCATTGGAAACGGTGACCAGGAAATGTCTGCCGTGCGACCGACTCACCGGCACGAAGAGTTGCTCACTATTCACAAGGGTGCCGCCCCGCTTCATCTGAACGCGACTGATATCTCCTTCAGCCAAAAGCAAAGGGGGTCGATCCACGGAGCCGGACTCCGTCAACATGACGGATCTCCGGAAATTCACTTGCCCTTCGGCCACAGTGAAAACAACACGGTCCATCGCCACCGATGGCGGAACATCGCAATCTATGACCGTCGTCGGCTTGCTTGCAGGATTCCCGGACGCTTTCGACGAGGTCATGACCGCCGGCTGAATCTCCCGAGGCCTGCCGCACGACCCTACGTCAGTCCAGAAGGACTTCTTATCCTCCAGGCTGTAAACCGTCGCGCCCTTCACTTGCTGAGGCCGAATTCCCGTCGTCAGTCTTACGTGCAAGTAACGGAAGCTGGCGGTTGCCAGTCGCAGCGTGGCGTTAGAGCCGAGATTTTCGCGGGAAAAATCGTAGAGCGTGGAAACGCCAAGGTCCGTGGGCCGTCCTCCCGCCAGAGTGTCGTTCCCAAGAACCCGGGCAGTGACCAAGAAGTCCTTCGCATCCAGGGACAGCCGTATACGGTTGTATTGCACGGTCTCGGATAGGTCGAGGTCGAACTCTGTGTTACCGCCGACGGCTCCAAGGTTTAGGATCCGCGCGTCGTGTTCGGCGCTCTGTATGCCCGCCGCTTGTGCGGCAATTGCATACGGCACTTGCGTCTCGCCGCTGTAAATCCGCAAATCTGCCAAGCCCGGCCGAGCGTGTTCGAGAATCTCTTCGTCGACGACGAAGTAGTTGGTCGGAAGCTGGGGACTGGTGAAAATCTCCCTTATGCGTGCGAAATAGGAGACAACAGGCTCAGCCGCCAGAGCCGTAACCAAAACCGCCAAACCAGCAATTACGCGACGGTTTCTCACGAGGTACTCGCCGGCCCCCGCCCTTGTGCCGCCTTCGACAGTTTGAGCCAGTCGCGCTGGTATACAAACGAAACGCCCATCAACAGCGCTCCCAACACGAGGAAGCTCACGATGCGGTAGCCCTTATCGAGCGACGACACATCGTACACAAACGCCTTGCAGATCGTGGCCGCCATCAGCGCCAGCGCCTGCCAACGGACAAACGACGAACGCTTGAGAAACCCGATCACCATGAGCATGCCGCCGTATCCCATCCACAGCGCGGAATACGTGAAGTCCCGGGTTATGCCAATATCTCTGGTCATGTTCCAGTTATTGGGGTAGCCAAGATTCGCTCGTGTCATTTGGGAGCCAAAGAAGTCCCGAACCTCCAGGCTCAATGCCCACAGGGCCAACGCGTTCAAGGCCACGCTGCTCAGAGCCGCCATCTGCTCGCCCGGCTCGTCGCCCCGTTTGCGCCCGTGCCATGCCAGCAAGCCCAGGACGGACACAGCGACTGCGTAGGTCGCCATCCGCGGGTTGAAGATCACGTGCGTTGTTTCAAAGTTGTCGAAGAGCAGGAGCCGCAGAACGCCAAGCACAAGCGCGCCTATGGAAAACACGGTCAACAACTCGGATTTCAGTCGTCCCGCCACCCAGAGCAACACCGCCGACTCCACGAACCAACCCATCGTGATCCAGTGCGAGTTCAAATAAATCGGAATCGCAATGGTGATGAATCCGACGGCTAGGGCGAGGTGGAGCAGACGCAAGCTCTGGGCGGATTTGGGATCACCGTAGCGGTCGCTTCGCATGCGGCTCAGGTAGATGTAAAAGGCAGCCAAGGCGACTGCTACCCACGCGCTGGCCGTTTTGTCGATCTGCTCCAGCATGGTGTACATCTGAAGGAAGTAAACTGCAGCGTTGAGCAAACTCAACAGCGAGGGCACAACCGGAGATCCGGATCCGCGCGGGTTGCGCGCCACCATCGCGGAAATCGCAAAAATCACAAAGAACAACGTGGCGAACGCGGCTGTTAGTGTGAATTCGTAGCGGTGGTAATACTGCGCGTACCAAGCGACGTACAGGAGCAGTGTGCCCGAAAAACTCATCCACAGCAGCCGCCGCCAGGGACGCGCAATCACCAGGAATAGTGCAGCCAAATTCAGAAGTACGACGTAGGCAAACAGCTCGAACTCATGATTCTGTCCTGTCGACAATAAAAGCGGCGTGGAGAAGCCACCGGCGAGCGCGAATGCTGCCAGAATCTCGGCATCCTGCGTCCAAGCCATGACCACAGTGGCCGAAGTCACGATCACCATCGCCAGGAATGCAACTCCGCTTGGCAACAAAGCATACAACTGGAACGCCGCCCAGAGCGAAAGATAGAGCGTGCCAATTCCCACAGCCTTGAGAGAATAAGAGAAGGTCTTGTGGCCTTGGCCACGAAACCGCTCGCTCCACACAACCACCAAAATGCCCAAGAGTAAACCGATCGCCACTCGCCCAGCCGGGCCGATCCAGTTGTTATCAAAGGCAAACTTGAGAAAGTAGGAGATGCCGATCAGCAGTGCTGTAATGCCAATGCGGTTCAGCCATTGCGAACCAATGCGCGATTCCAGGTCGGGCTGCGCTGGTCGCGGATTCGCGGCCGCGGACCTTGAGGCCGTGGGCGGGGATCCTGAGGGCGGCGATGCCGACAACGGCTCCAAAACTCCTTCGGAGGATAGCGGGTTCGCCGGCGGCGGGACAGCCACCGCCTTCTGGAAACTTGCAACGCTGCGCTCCTGCTCCAGCACAAACAGGCGCCGCGTCAGTTCGCGGACCGCCTCGCGCAATTCCGCAAGCTCGCGCAGTACCTGTGAAGACTCATCCATTAGGGTCAAAACTTGAGGACGGTCGAATCTTATCGCATTCTCTGTCAAACTGATGAGGTTTTTCCTGCCGGCTGCCGAAGGAGTCATCATGAAATTTCACACCGAATATCTAACTTTCCACACCAAGAAACATCGTGAGTACGTGCACATCACGCCGCAGGTGGAAGCTACCGTGAAAAAAAGTGGAATCGGTGAGGGAATGGTTCTCGTATCCGCTATGCACATCACTGCCGGAATCTATGTCAACGATAACGAAAGCGGGCTCATTGAGGACATCGACGAGTGGCTGGAAAATCTCGCCCCCTTCCGCAAGGATTATCAGCACCATGACACAGGCGAGGACAACGGTGACTCCCACTTGAAGGCATTGCTCATCCATCATCAGGTGATCGTGCCGATCACCAAGGGCCGGCTTGACCTCGGCAGATGGCAGCGCGTTTTCTACGCTGAATTCGACGGCCAGCGCGACAAACGGGTGATCCTGAAAGTTATGGGCGAATGACCGACGCCTATCATTGCGACTCCCAGCATTGAAAGATGTAGGCACATTTCGTACCATCGCTTGACTAGACTCAGATTCCAACGTCGCCGGGCGACGAGGAGGCTCCATGCCGGAAGAACTGCACGAGATGCACGAGCACGCCGAACATGCGCACCACGATCCCAGCCTTGCGCCCGCTACCTTGACGATGGCGATCCTAGCCGTGTTGGTCGCAATCGCTTCCCTGCTCGGGCACCACTCTCACACGGAAGAAGTTCTGCTGCAAAATAAAGCCACTGACCAGTGGGGTTTCTACCAAGCGAAGAATATCCGACTGCACGTGGACGAGTTCGCGGCGTCTCTCATGGGAGTCGTGGAAACCAAGGACGCTGAGGCCTCCGCCAAGCTCAAGGAAAAATACGCCGCCGAGGGCGAGCGCTACCGCGACGAGCTTAAGGACATCCAAACCGAAGCCAAGAAGCTTGAAGAGGAGGTTGCGGCGGCGAGTACGCGTGCGAACCGCTACGATTTAGGCGAGGTCTTTCTTGAGATTGGGTTGGTCGTTACCTCGATCACACTCCTGACACGGCGCAAAGCGTTTTGGTACCTCGGGCTGGTGTGCGCGGCGGTCGGGATGGGCGCGACCGTGAGCGGCTTTTTTCTGCACTAGACGTTGTCGACAGAGTTCCTCGTGAGCCGGAACTATTCTTTCGGATCGGGAACGGCGTTCACCTTTACGATGCTATGCCAAATTTAGAGCAGGCCTCTGTGTCGTTCACTCCTGAGAAGATGCCTTCGTTGTTCCCGGTAACCCTGAACCGTTGTTTTTGATTACGAACTATCTTGCAAGCACCTCAGAATCCAGCGCCAAGACGCACTATCTGCGCATTTCATTGCCTCCGCAGATTCGCCTTTCGATTTCGATTAACGACACTGCTTGACCAGCGGGTGTACAATCTGAGCAATTCAGAACACAGCTCGATTCTTGTGACTGAGCTATGTACTCAGGGCCCGGAATTGGCGACTAAATGAGGCCTCCATGTCCACTTCGACACTTGATTCACCTGCTCCCGGGGCCCCCCGTAATGTCTTGCACCGGAATGAGCTTTCCCGTCTGTTGCCCGATCTCAACCGGTTACTTCTGACGCATTCCGATATTCGAGAAGCTTTTCCTCGCATCTGCCGCAGGCTGCACCGAGTTCTCGCATACCAGCACGCAGCGATTGCTTTGTATGAGCCGGAGTCTGCCCGCTTTCGCCTTTACGCCGAGCACAGCCCCTCAGGAGAGTATTTGCCCGAAGCTCTTCCGCTGTCGATGGAAAAAACTCCCTATGGCGAAGTCTACCGTTCGCGGCGGCCTGTTCTGGTCGATGACCTTCGCTCGCCGCAATTCGCTTGTGAAACAACCCAAGAATTACTGAAGCGGGGCCGGAGGTCCGGGTGCTGGGTGCCGCTGCAAACCGCGGATCGCATTCTGGGCACACTGTCTATCAGCGCCGGACGCCCCGGAGCTTATCGCGCCGACGACGCGTACTTGCTCAACGAGGTTGCCGGGCAGTTGTCTCTGGCTTTGGCCAATCAGCTCGTGACCCAGCAACTGCAGGGTCTCCGGCAACAACTCGATGAACAGATTCACGACTGGAATCGCAGTTTCCGTGATATCGCAGCAACTGCCGCATGCGGCGTCGTGCAGTGGAGTGCCGGCGGAGGCGTCTCCGATGCGAACGACGTATTTCTACGCATGGTAGGAAGGACCCGTGAAGAGATTCGCAGCGGGCTCAATTGCTGCCAGCTTACGCCTGAAGGCGAATATCTCGGCTTGCGCGCGCACGCGGAGGAAGAATTTCGCGACCACGGCTCCTTTGAACCCTTCCAGCAGGTATATCAGCGTTCAGATGGGACGCGAGTGCCGGTGCTGATTAGTGCTGGGCTGCTCAACCAGAAACGCCCGCCGTGGCTTGCCTTGGTCGTAGATCTGCGAGGGGGCAACGTCGCGCCGGATCTGGCCTCCAGTCTTCCAGAACCCCGCGCGTCCCAGGGCAATGAGATGCTGGCCGCCAACAGTCCCACGATGCGGCAGATTCTGCGGGAGATCGAACAGGTCGCGCCCACCGACACCAGCGTCCTCTTGTTGGGCGAAACCGGCACGGGCAAGGAGGTAATCGCACACGCTATTTGCGAGATGAGCGGGCGACGCCGTCACCCCTTCGTCAAGGTGAACTGTGCCGCTATACCGGCAGGATTGCTGGAAAGCGAGCTTTTCGGTTACGAAAAAGGTGCTTTCACGGGAGCCCACTGCCGGAAGATCGGCAGACTCGAACTCGCCCACCACGGCACTTTGTTTTTGGATGAAGTGGGCGACATTCCCTTGGAACTCCAACCCAAGCTCTTACGCGTGTTCCAGGAGCAGGAATTCGAGCGCCTGGGCGGGACGCAGACTATAAAGGTCGATATTCGCCTGATCGCAGCCACCAACCGCAACTTGGCGGAGATGGTGTTAGGCAGCCAGTTCCGCCGCGATTTGTTCTATCGGCTGAGCGTCTTCCCGGTTCGGGTACCTCCGCTTCGCGAAAGGCCGGAGAGCATTCCCGCGCTAGCACACCTTTTCATGAGAAAGTTTTCCAGGCGCATGAACCGCCCGCCCCTTACCATCTCTGCCGGGACCATGGGTATTCTGGAACGCTGGCAATGGCCAGGCAACATTCGAGAGCTCGAGAACCTGATTGAGCGCGGAGTAATTCTGTCGCCTGGGCCTGAGCTGCGGATTAACCTGGAGGAGTTGCATACCCCTCCTTTTGTTCCCTTTGCAGGCCCGCACACGCTTCGGGACATCGAACGAGAGCACATTGCCCGCATACTTCACGATACGAACGGAGTCGTGGGTGGCGCTCACGGGGCCGCGTCCATCCTCGGAGTTAAGCGCACCACTCTGCAATACAAGATGAAGAAGCTGGAGATTCCCCGGCGCTAGCTGCGCCAGAGATTGGGCAGTTTCGACTGCTGGCTGCCTCATCCGAGGTTGTAATTGTTCGCGAGACTACGGAACAACGATCGTTAATTACTTGGTTCCGTAATTAGAACTTAATATTATCGCACGCCTCCTTCCACTCACCCCTTTGACGCGACGACCGTTGGTCACGTTCTCACTTCGAGACAGTTACGCCGGATGATTCACAAGAGTAAGTTGCTGAGCTGGGGGTTTTGCCGTGTACACTGATTTCACATTCGAACGCAAGCAAGCCTCGTAAGAATGTCTTCCCAAGGGCGGCCCTCAACAGAGAATCTGTGCACGACGAGGACACCATGGCCACTTCGCAAGCGGAACCACTCGTTCCTGGGGCCCATCTTGACAACTCACACCAACCAGAGCGGTCCCGGCTGCTCCCGGACCTCAACCAGTATCTTCTAGGGCATTCCGATTTGAGAATCGCGTTCCCTGGCCTCTGCCGCAGGCTCAACCGCGTCCTGCCACACCAACGCGCCGGGGTGGCCCTCTACGAAGCAGGTTCGGGCCATCTTCGCTTATTCGCGCAACAGGTTTCTCCAGGCGAGACGGCGTTGCCTTCCGATTTCATTTTCCCCCTGGATGGCACACCGGCGGGGGAGGCTTATCGGTTGCAGCGGCCCATCATGGTCGAGGATTTGCGGTCTCCGCAATTCCTTTGTGAGACCACCCGAGAGCTGCTGCTGCACGGAGACCGATCCGGCTGTTGGGCTCCGCTTCGCACCTCCAACAACATCCTTGGAACGTTGTGGATCAGCAGCGGCAGACCAGGCAGCTACAGTACCGAAGACGCCTTCCTCCTCAACGAGGTCGCGGTGAATATTGCGCCAACCTTGGCCAACCAAGTCGCAGAGCAACGGATTCAGGAGCTTCAGAAGCGCTTGGATGAGCACGGCCAAGAGGGCCACTTGGGACTCGACAAGATTGCCAATACCGGCGCGATCGGGATCGTGCAGTGGGCGGAAGGGGGCCGCTTCTCCAACCCCAACGATGCCTTTCTGCGAATGGTTGGGCGGACTCGCGAAGAGATGCAGATGATTCGAGACACCTCCGAGCTCACACCCCCTGAGTTTCACTACCTTTTGGATCAGGCTGAGCAAGAACTCCGGGAACTCGGGGTCTGTCAGCCTATTGAGAAGGAATTTCTCCGATTGGACGGCTCTCGAGTACCAGTCTTGCTGAGCGCTTGCCTGTTAAACAAGCGTAGTGCGCCCTGGTGGGCGCTGGTCACGGACCTGCGGGAACGCAGGTGCCTCTCCGCATCGCCGCCTCCCTCAAAAAGGCGCTCCGCAGCCCAACTCATCCAAGTGCCCGGCCACGAAGGCGAGGACATCGCTGCCGACAGCGCAGCCATGAGGAAGATCTTGCGGGAACTTGAGAAAGGTGCGCCAACCGACGCGACCGTGCTCCTGTTGGGTGAAACAGGAACGGGCAAGGAAGTGCTTGCCCACACCATCACGCAGATGAGCCCCCGGCGCGACCACCCCTTCATTAAGGTGAATTGCGCGTCCATTCCAGCAGGCCTGCTAGAAAGCGAACTCTTTGGGCATGAGAGAGGAGCTTATACGGGGGCTCAGGGCCGCAAGATCGGTCGCTTGGAGCTCGCCCACCAGGGAACAATCTTCCTCGACGAAGTGGGCGATCTCCCTCTCGAATTGCAACCTAAGTTGCTACGTGTCTTGCAGGAACGCGCTTTTGAACGTCTGGGCGGCACGCAGACCATCAAAGTCGACGTCCGACTGATTGCCGCCACCAACCGCGACTTGGCGCAGATGACCGCATCCGGCCAATTCCGCAGCGATCTGTTCTACCGTCTCAACGTCTTCCCGGTCCGCGTTCCTCCCCTTCGGGAGCGACCGGAAAGTGTGCCTCTTCTGGCAAATTTGTTTGTGCAAAAATTCGCCCAACGGATGAAACGTCCCCATCTCACCATTCTGCCGGAAACGATGGCAGCATTAGAACGCTGGATATGGCCCGGCAACATTCGGGAATTGGAGAACCTGATCGAGCGCGCTGTGATCCTGTCGCCCGGTCCGGAACTCCGGGTCAATCTGGATGAGATGCGGATTGTTCAGCCCGATTCCACCCCCCCTGGCCAACAGACTCTATTCGACGTGGAACGCGAGCACATTCGCCACGTGCTTCACGACACGAACGGCGTGATCGGCGGCAAACACGGGGCGGCGTCGCGCTTGGGCTTGAAGCGGACGACGCTGCAGTACAAGATGAAGAAACTGGAGATTTCGCGCCACTAGTTTCCTGTGTAGTGCCGGGAGTTGGGCACAACCGCCCGCTGGCCGTCCTAGTGGGACCTTAGTGCCGTGCCGGCGCGGATACTCCTCGCCGCGCTAACCTCCTTTCGCTTCAACCGGTTTCCCGAAGTCCAATCGGTGAATCGGCAAACTGGAGACAGGCTTGCACTATCAATGGTGCAGGCTTAGCTTCCTGTTCTTGCTGTCGGGCAGAAGCGAACGCTCCAGGAGGACGCTTGCTCACGAAATGTGCCAATCCGTCTTGTTCCAGTCGCTTCAAGCGCTTGCGCGAGGGCAGGCTTTTGCGGGTCGAGAAAGCTGATTCCCGGCCGAGCCCAGAACGTGGACGATCTGCGTCCGACCGCAAGCCGGAATATTACTGGCTGTGCGGAGTCTGCAGCGGAAAGCTGAATCTTGCTTTCGACCGAGGCGCTGGGATCGTTCTGATCCCTATAGCAAACTCGATCGTTAGCCGCCCTCCCGCCACTCCTACGAGGTTGCGAGCAGACTCAGTGGCTGAAGGGACCTCATCGGAAAGACTCGGGTACGTTTCAAAAACACGTGGTCGAAGGAGTCCGCTTGAACACTAAGAGTGACAATCGCTGCGCGGTGTGTGGCAATCTGGTCGATCCGCTGGTTTCCGGCTATCTATTGGTGGCTCGAGTAGCACCGCCACGGATCGCAATCCTACGTTGGAACAAAACGCTGGCCGCCCGTGAACAGGCCCGCTCCGCATGCTCGCCGGAGCACGCCCTGGAGATCGTGGCACATTGGATGGTCAGTGGGCTACTTGACATCAACTTTACGCAGCCTGCTCCGCACGAGGACGAACGGATCGTGGACAAAAGGATCAAGGAGCTGACGAAAAGCGTCCCGCCCCTGGCCCCCTACTGCCAGCCCATCGGAGAGCTCGTTATTAACCGTGACAGCGTTCGAAGGCTTGTTGCGAGCGATCCTGAGGCCCTAGCCTCCGTCCTCGATTCCTTGCTGGAAGTTTTACTGCGGGATCGGGGCTTTCCGCCCACGAAAAAGCCTGCGTTTAGCACGGCCGCCAATTTGCGAGCCGGCATCGCCTAACGGCTTAACTCGACGCCGCCTGAACTATGTTCACCCCCCATGTCGCACTAGTCCGGAGGCGGGTTTCGGGAACCCGCAAAGACAGGCTATAATAACGCCTGACCCCAACTTATGAGCACACCTAGTCGTCGTAGCGAAATCCGCCGCCGCCGCACCCGTACCGAGAAGATCAGCCAGCTCCGCAAGCGCTATGCTTCGGCCAAAACCGATGCTGAACGCACCAAGCTCGTGGACAAGTTGAAGAAGGTCTCCCTCGGTTTGACCGTCGAGCACTTCGCCAAACCTCTCCCAGCGCGCAAAGCCCGCTAAGTCCAAGCCTGGCTGGTCTCACTCACTGCTGCTAAGGCAGAAGCACGCGGTTACGTCATTGGCGTGTGCCAGGTCGAAGTTTCGATTCAATGAATCGAAACCCTTGCCATTCGAAACAAAACAATGTAAAAAGATAGCCTTAGGAATTTTCTATGGCAAAGGGCGAGAAGCTGCTGAATGAAGAGCGCAGGCGCGTCATCCTCGATCTTTTGAACCGCGAGTCTCGCGTCCTGGTTACGGACTTGTCCGCCCGCTTCGACACCTCGCAGATCACTATTCGTAAGGATTTGGAAGCTCTTCACGCGCAAGGCCTGTTGCATCGCACACACGGCGGAGCGCTCACCGTGCAAAGCGGCGCATTGGCCGATCCATCACTACAGGAAAAAGAAAAGCTCCATCACGGCGAGAAGCTGCGCATTGCGGCGGCTGCGGTGCGCATGATTGAGGAAGGCCAGTCGATCATTCTGGATTCCGGCACGACGACGACCACCATCGCCCGTAGCCTCCGTGGACACCGCAAGCTCACCGTCATCACCAATGCCGTCAATATTGCGGCCGAACTAGCGAATTCCGATATCGAAGTGTTGTTGACCGGCGGCAGCGTGCGCCGAAATTCTTTCTCTCTGGTCGGTCCCCTGGCGGAGGAAAGTCTTCGGCAACTTAGCGCCGACACCTGCTTTCTCGGCGTCGATGGTTTCGACGTGAAGCTTGGTTTGAGCACGCCCAATCTGCTCGAAGCCAAAGTCAACCGCATCATGGTGGAGCGGGCGCGCCGCGTGGTGGCCGTGTGCGACTCCAGTAAGTTCGGACACAGGAGCCTTTCGCACATTGCGCCCACCAAGGCAATTCATCACGTGATTACGGACAAGCGCATCGTCAAATCGGACCTGCAAGCACTGAAGGATTTGGGGATCGCAGTAACTCTCGTTTAGAACACGGAACTGACACAATTCATGACATCGACGCTTGATCGCCCAACCACGACGCTGGACGAAATTCTTTCGCAGCCACGATGCTGGATGGAATGCGTGCACGCTCTGGACCAGATGGAAGTTATCCGCAGGATTTGTACCCACCTTCCGCCAGATGGCGAATGGCTATTTGTTGGATGCGGAACGAGCTACTACATTGCCCTGTCA
>Ga0137407_10002088_pt1 | contig 13147 bp, 11 predicted proteins | sample CZOMad2_2_16fung_FD_108410 | JGI IMG/M metagenome (GOLD analysis project Ga0137407, IMG submission 108410) | Vadose zone soil fungal communities from Angelo Coast Range Reserve, California, USA - CZOMad2_2_16fungal (Illumina Assembly) | ecosystem: Environmental > Terrestrial > Soil > Vadose...
AACTCTGGAACGTTCTGCGGGGCGATATGTCGCTCGTGGGGCCACGGCCCGAGTCGCTTGCTTTCACCGACTGCTTCCGCAATGGGTTCGAGAAGGTTCACGAGCACAGGCCTGGCCTGTTTGGGCCGTGTCAGGTCATGTTTCGACACGAAAGCACGCTCTATCCCCCCGGTGCCGCTGCGGTGGATTTCTATCGACAAGTTCTTTTCCCGGCCAAAGCGAAAATCGACATCGCCTATTTCTCGCGCCGAACGCTTGTTTCCGATCTCGGCTGGATTCTTCGAGGAGTCTGGATGATCGTGGCGGGGTCGCGGATCGAAACGGCGCTTGGAGGTCAGTTAGCCGGAAAACTAGGCGAACATCGATGGCTATGAGCTACCTTGGCGCCAAGGTCCTGGTAACAGGAGCGGACGGTTTCATTGGTTCGCACCTGACAGAGGCTCTTGTTTCGGCGGGAGCCGAAGTTACCGCTCTTGCTCAATACAATTCCTTCGATAGCTATGGTTGGCTGGACGATCTGCCCGAGCCGATCCGAGGAAAAGTCAATCTCGTCCGTGGCGACGTCCGCGATTCAGCTTTCATCCGTCGCCTGGTGCACGGCCAAGAAATCGTTTTTCATCTCGCAGCACTGATCGCGATACCTTATTCGTACCTCGCGCCTCAATCCTATGTCGAAACGAACGTGCTCGGTACCTTGAACGTGCTCGAAGCGGCGCGGCAACACGGTACCGAGCGGATCGTGCACACATCGACGAGCGAAGTTTACGGCACCGCACTGACAATGCCGATCGATGAATCCCATCCGCTACAGGGACAATCGCCATACTCAGCTTCCAAAATAGCCGCGGATATGATGGCGGAGGCATTCGCCAGGTCGTTCGGCGTACCAGTCGTAATTCTCAGGCCATTCAATACGTTCGGGCCAAGACAAAGTGAAAGAGCGATCATCGCCACCATTATCAGACAAGCGCTCGATCCTTCCTGCCCCGCGATCTTGGTCGGCGACGCGACGACCGTGCGAGATCTCACGTTCGTTACAGATACTGCTGCGGCATTCATGGCTGCCGGGATAGCCGAAGGCGTCGAATACGGCCAGCCATATAACGCGGGCAGCCAGCGGGCGATCATGGTCGGCGATCTGATCGACGTCATCATCGACCTGACATCAAGCCGCAAGCCTGTGCTTCAGGACGACAAGCGTCTGCGACCACCGAATTCGGAGGTGCGCGCGCTGCTCGCTAATTGCACCCGTTTCGCACATGCGACTGGATGGTCACCGCGGGTCAAGCTGCGGGAGGGATTGGAAAGGACGGTCGAGTGGTGGGGTTGCCGCCTTTACGCAAAGCAAGTCAGGCGAGAGCAGGACTTCATCACATGACACTCTCGCTCGGCCGCGTTCGAACGATGCTGTGGTGCGGCGCCTTACTGGCGCTCGCCTTTTCCAGGACCGCCGTGACCGAGCCGATCGACAAAGCGCAAGTCGTCCTCGCCCCCAGCATGGACCTGCCAGGTTACCTCGTGCCGACCGTCGATGCTTCCATCGGCACCACCTTCGTACGTGTGACCACCCCCGAACGTCCATTGGGAAACGGACTGACCTGCAAGCGCTCCTACTGCACCCATCGATATTCCAGCGCACAAGCCTGGAATGCCGACCAGACGCTGCTCTTAATTGTTAACGGTTGCAACGGCCTGTGCTTCCTCGACGGGCAAACCTACGCTCCACTTTTCCAGCGACAGCGCAGTGGCAGTGAATGCGAATGGCATCCCCAGGATCCCGAACTCATGATTTGCGTCGGCGGGCAGCGCATTTCGCGCTGGGCGCCGCGAAACAATCGCGAAGAGGTGATCTTTGATTTGGAGGGATATCGCGGCCTCCAATTCGGTCCGTCCAAGGGCAATCCCTCATGGGACGGCAACCGCATCGCTGTGCGCGCCATGACCCAGCAGGGAGGGCTCGTCGCGTTCGCGGTTGACCTTTCGATTCGCCAGAAATTTCCAGATATCGATTTGGCACGGCTTCCCGGGAAAAACAGCTATTGCGGCATCTCTCCGCTCGGCCGGTACATATTCTGCCAACAGGTCGATCTCACGGATCAAGCATTTGTTCTCGACATCGACGGCAGCCTCATCCAGAGCTGGACCGAACATCATCGGCCCGGCCATGGCGACATGACGGTCGATGGCGACGGCAGCGAAGTCTATGTCGGCATCAGCAAATCAAATCCCGACAAGTACCAGGTGATCAAACGGAGACTCAGCGATGGACTGGTCACCCCGCTTGCTCCATACGGCGAGGCCCAACATGCCTCGGCGCGGGCGATACGCCGCCCAGGTTGGGTGATCCTGAGCTATGCCGGCAATCCGCCCGCGCAGGCTCAGCGTCTGCGCGCAGCCCCGTTCGCTCAGGAGGTGATCGCACTGAAGATCGACGGTAGCGGGAAGTTTCGACGTGTCGCACACACGATCAACGCGCCGTCCGACTACCGGAGCGAAACACATGGCTCACCGTCCCCGGACGGATCGCAGATCATTTGGTCGAGCAATTGGGGCAGGCGAGGCGGACCGGTTTTCGATTTCGTCTCCCGCCTCGATTGGACTGACCGCGAAGTTCGGCAAGGGTCGGCACAGGGAGATCGTCCATGAAAAGCAAAAAGCACGGCAAGATCTTCGGCTGTATCTCGACTGTCTTCTGGGCGGGAATTGTTGTCTTCACCAGCAACGAGGGCTGCCTCGGAGCTCAATATAAACTAGCACCAGGTGATACTGTCGAGGTATCGGTCGGCGGTTTGCCCGATCAGCGTAGTCGAGGGCAGATACAGATCGACGGCACCATCGCTCTTCCCGGAGTAGGCACTGTAGAGGTTGCGGGGCTGACCCCGTCCGAAATGCAGAGCCGGATCGAAACACTGCTGCAGTCAAGGATACTGCGTCAACGCTTGCCCGATGGTCGTGACCAGACGTTCGTCGTCAAGCCGGGTGACGTTATGGCAAGCGTGGTGGAATATCGACCGATCTACGTTTCCGGCGACGTGCTCACGCCCGGACAGCAGGTGTATCGGGCTTCGATGACGGTGCGCCAAGCCGTCGCGGTTGCCGGCGGCTTCAGCCTGTTGCGCTCTCGCGGTCACCTCGGCGCCATCGATCCGGCGGATCTCGTGCGCGACTATGAGTCGTTGGCCACGGAATACGTCAAGGAATACTTCCACGTCGTTCGCATCGACGCGGAACTTGATGGCCGTGATACCTTCGATCAATCCGTCCCGAACGATATTTCCCTGCCCGCATCGGTAGTCGATTCTGTTGTGCGGGCGGAGGCGGAGTCCTTGAAAATCTCGCAAAGCGACTTCCGTACGGAAAGGCGCTTTCTGCAGGACGCAGTAGTACAAACGGACGCGCAGTTCGCAACCCTGAAGCAACAGCATGAAGGTGAAGAAAAGGGTGTGCAGGCCGATGAGGAAGAACTCCAACGGCTCCAGAAGCTGCTCGGTTCGGGATTATTGACAAGTCCTCGCGTCACGGACAGCCGGCGCGCCCTTCTGTTGTCGTCGACGCGCAGCCTCCAGACCAGCGTCGAGATGATGAGGCTGCAACGCCAGCACCACGATTTACTGAGGCAGATCGAACGGGTTGCGAGCCAGCGAACCATCAATCTGTTCAAGGAGCAGAAAGACTCCAATGTTCGCCTGGCGGACCTGCGGGTGAAAATGCTGGCGCTGAGCCAGAAATTGCAACCCGTAGGTGGCACTGGAGCGGTGCCCGTCGGCACAAGCAATCTGTACCCGGAGGTGACCGTGGTGCGGAGGCTTGGCCAGCGATGGGATAGGATCGCTGCATCCGTCGATTTCGATGTAGAGCCCGGCGATGTGGTCGAAGTCGCGTTGCGCCCTTCAAGCACAGCCAAGCTGTCAAATTGACGAAAAAAGGGGGTACCCACTTCGGATAGCGCTCTCGCGGCTGTTGGCGCGACGGCCTTGATCATAGCTACGCGCTAATACGCGCTAAGACGTGCTAGGACGTGCAGCGCCTTCCCATCGCGATCACCTCTCTCTGACTTCAAATCACCAACCTGCCTGCGCGCGCTTAGCCGCTTCGACCGCGCGGGGCAACGGGGTTACCTCCCATGGAACATTTACAGGACCCAGTGAAATTGGAATGGTTTTTGTTCGCAATCAATTCTTCGACCAGCGCACTGGGAAGCGAAAATGTTGAATCTCAGCCAGAGTGCCACATGGCCTGCTACAATCGCTTTGCATCATCGGTCTACCGAATGGATCTCCAATATCTCGAATCGTGCTCCAGCCCCCATTTCCGACGCCGATGGCAAGCGTGACGACCTGCGCGAAGTCCTCGCGCGCATTGGCTGCGGCCAGGTCTTGCTCAGGCGCGGCCGTATCATTGAAGTCAGCGCAACCGGCCGCGCAATATTGGAGCGCGAATGCAGGCACGCCGCCAGCCACGAAACACTTTATGGCGCCGCAAAGCAGTTGGTAAATCGCGCGGGCGCACAAATTCCCACCGGCTCTACATCATGGCTGGCGACTTCTTCCAAAGAAGGAGTCACCACGCTTGTAAACCAGATCGCGAATGCGTGGTCCGATGAGACGAGTGCAATCATCCTTCTCGATCTCGACGCTCACCCGGAGCCCTCCCCTCGGACGCTGCAGTGCTTGTTTGGCCTTACAGCCGCGGAAATTCAGCTCGCAGTCGAATTGGCGAGAGGCCACAATTTGCTCGATATTGCTCGCTCCCGACGGCTGAGCCGAACGACAATACGCTCACAGTTGAGCGCCTTGTTCGTCAAGACACAGACGCGGCGGCAGGCTGACCTCGTCGCGCTGCTGGGACGGGTCGCCATCTTGCCGTAGCGCTGGGCGAGTGACCCCGGCCCTAAGGTTTGGTGCCCCTCGCGACGCCAACCCATCTTCAGAACGCCTACAGGAACAGCTGCTGGTCCCGAGATCGCCGAAACAGTTTTTTCGCCAATTTCATTCGAGCAACGACGAGATTACTTTCGGCACCGGATCATTCGAATGAATGAAGACAGTTCTTGGTCTCCTCCTAAGGTCATCCGGTTCGCACATCCTCCAAGAAGGCGGCCGCCGTTCGTACTATCTCCGGTTTCGGTGAAGTCGTATCCGAGACCGAAAGGAAACAGCATGACGCTGCACTTGCTCTGTGTGGGAGGTGAGGATCACGCGCTGCGGATCCCTTTCCTGACGGCTCTGCAAAACCGCGGCTTGCGTGTGAGTGCTGCCGGCACCGGCGTCGTGTTCCCGTTCGCAAAGAACGGCATTCAGTATCATCGCTACCAGTTCGATAGATTTGGTGCGCGCTTTGCCGACCGGATCGCTGTAGGTCAGCTCTCGCAGCTGGTGAACTGCGTTCGGCCGGATGTCGTTCAGACGTTCGATACCAAGCCCAACCTTCTTGCACCTCTGGCGATTCGGGGCGCGGTTCCCGTGGTGCGCACCATCAACGGAATGGGGTGGGTATTTTCCTCGACAGACTTCAAAGCCCTCGCATTTCGGCCCGCCTATCTGGCGCTGCAGCGGTTGACCGCCTGCTGGACCGCGGCGACGGTATTCCAAAACAAGGCCGATAGCGACTTCTTCCGCCGCTACCATCTGCTTGGAAATGGCTCCTCGGTCGTCATCGGAAGCTCAGGAATCGATGTCGAGGCTTTCGAGACAGCACGGATGGAGACGGGTAGCATCTCCCAGCTTCGTGCCCAGCTCGGGCTGGGCGACGCTGAAATCGTCCTCACCGTGAGCCGGCTGACCGTACAGAAGGGCATACCGACCCTTCTGGATGCGGCGAGGATTGTCCATGAAGCGCGACCCAGCGTTCGCTTTCTGCTTGTTGGCCCCCTCGAGAGTGAGGGACCGTTCGCCGTGGACAAGGCATTGATCGAGCGACATGCACCCTACGTGATCGCGCTCGGTGCGAGATCGGATGTTCCGGTCATTCTCGGCATTGCAGATGTCTTTGCCTTTCCGACTGAGTATCGCGAAGGAATCCCGCGCGTTCTCCTGGAAGCCGGTCTGGCCGGCGTGCCGATCGTAGCCACGCGCATGCCCGGCTGCGATGATGTCGTGGCGGAGAACTGGAATGGCCACATGGTCCCGCCGCGCGACCCGCACGCACTCGCTGCCGCCATCCTTGACTTTCTTCGAGATCCCGCCCGGGCCAGAACCATGGGGCAGCGTTCCACCGAGCTTGTGCGTCGTGAATTCGATCTGAACGTTGTGGCCGACCGTTACACCGACCTTTACAGACAACTGGTTGCCGTCGGCAGTCCAGGCGATGACCAAGCGACGCGCCAGAACAGCAGTGAAGTACAATGATTGGCAGTGCGCTTCTCGCCCTTGGCCTCGTACTCACGACAGCTTCACAGCTGCGGCTTCCCGGTGTCCCGCTGGGGCTTGGCGAGGTCTGCCTCGGCCTATGGCTCGGCCTCGCACTACTGCACGTCCTAACTGGTGACAGCATTTCAAATCCCAGAGCCTTGCTCCGGCTCGGCACATTTTGGATTTGCTTTGCGCTCGGCCTTAGCGTCGGGACATGCCAGGCCTTAGTGCTCCAGAAGCTGGACGCCGACACGATGCTGCATGACACCTTCGCGTATCTGGTAGTTGCAGCCGTCAGTTGCTTCATCGCCGCGACAATGAAGGCTGACGGCGCCCTGCGCCGATCGCAATGGTTCCTGATCGCATTCTGGAACATCGCCTTGGTCGTGCAAATTGCTATGGGCTGGCGATTGATCCGCCTGTCTTCCGTTGATCCATGGTTCTGGGAACGGTTTCGAGGCTGGTCAGAGAACCCCAATCAGCTTGCGCTCTACTGCGCCCTTTTGACGGGGCTGTCGCTCCATCTTGCGCTTTCAGCCAAGGGATTTGTCCGCCTCGCCGCATCATTCAGCTGCCTGCCATCCCTCATCGTCGGCCGGCTCACCAAGAGTGATACGTTCCTGGGTGCGATGGTGCTTTGCACCGCGGTGTTTCTTGTGCTGCGCGTATGGAGCTGGTTGACTTTACCGGAGCACAGATACAGCCTCCGATTTGTAGTAGCGATGCTTGTCGTCATCGCTATCGTTCCTCTGTCGCTTTCGCTGACGCCGTATGCCGTAGCGACAGCCGATGACGTGGAAAGCTTGGCCGCTAGCATGACGAAGGATCATGGCGGCGAGGGAACGATGCGTACCGCGTCCCTACGGCTGTACCTTTGGCAAAACGCGCTGACGCTCGGGTTGGAATCCGGATCGCTTGGGCTTGGACCGGGACCGCATCTTTGGAGACCGAAGATCGCCGATGATGATGATCGGCCGCTTACACGTCCTTTCGAAGCTCACAACACCGCGCTTGACGTGTTTACGCAAGGCGGCCTGCTCGGCGTGATGGCTGTTTACGGCCTCTTCGCCGGCATTTTCCTGCTCGTACTACGCGCAAAGCTTGACGCGCTGGCAGTATTGATGGTTGCGCTCGTCTTTTTCAGCATGACTCATTTTATTCCGCGCCATCCAATCGTGTGGTTCGCACTTGCTCTCAGCCTAATCCTCGGTTTGGAGCGCGTTCCGTCGCCGAGCGCGCGTATTGGAACTTGAACCATGTGTGGAATCACCGGGATAGTCCAGAATCCGTATGCCTCTCGATCCGCCGATTTGAACGCGATCAGGCCAATGACGGCTCGCCTGCGCCATCGCGGGCCCGATGCTGCGCGGATTCAGAACGGCCGGCGCAAGCATCTAAGCGGCCGCCGCGATCACTCGCGCACGCTCTGGGCGGTCCTGATGATGCGGTCATGGCTGGAAACCACGATTGGATATGGGACGTCCGGAACGGCGGATAGCCTGGAGCGAGCGCAGTAGAGGAGCGCACGATGGACGCGTTGACAGACAAACGGATTCGACCACTGACTGTTCTTCCGCAAGAAGGGCCAGAAACCGAACCGGATACGGCACGGCGATCTCCAGGTTCAGACGACGCCGTTCAGACGGTGCTGGATAGCATCCGGAAGTACAAGCCTTTTATCGTCAGGATGACTGCCGCGGGCTTCCTGCTCGCCGTGGCTGCCAGCGTTCTTCTGTCGTCCTCCTACACGGCGATCACACAGCTCGCTGTGAACGCTCGAAACCCCGGCGCAGCCGACGCTGCCAGCTCCAGTGGAGACGCACCTACTGCTAACGCCGAGGATTCCGCCCTCGATACCCATATCACAGTTTTGTTGTCTGATCCCTACCTACTGCGACTTCTGCCACCACTGAGGGCGCTCGATGATGAACGGTACGACAGCAATGTGCCCCTGCCATGGACAAAGCGCGCGTGGGCGCTGTTCCGTCCCGCATGGTTAAAGATCAAGGAGCTCCTCTCTATCACCGAACACCCCGATGGCGAGGCATTAGCTGCGTTAAGGAACCGTTTGATAGTCGCTCGGGAGCGTCGATCCAGGATCATCAGCGTTTCGTTCACGGACCCCAACCCGCAACGGGCGGCTGAAGTCGCCAACTTGATAGCACGATCCTATGTCGATCAACTCGCCCGTCAAAAACAGACCAATGAGGCGCAGACTCTAAACGCGGTTGCCATTGTTCAGCGCGAGCTGTCCAAGGTAAAGGCGGAACTGGATGCCAGCCGCCTTGACCAGACTTCGTCGTCGCAGAGTGCCGCCCTTGAGTGGCAGATGATGACGTTGGGACAGCAGTTTGAAATGCTGCTGCGACGACGGCAGGATGTGATTGCGAAGGGCCTCGTCATAGAATCAGAGGTGACCGTAGTCGCGAATGCCTCGCCGCCGGAGCTTCCCAGCTCGTTGAATCCGCTGTTTCTCATTCCTCCCGCCACGATTGCCTTCGCCTTGTTTGCGTGCCTGATCGCAGTTGCCCGCAATCGCTTCGATCGAACGCTGCATACCGAGCCCGAAGCCGTAGACGCGCTGCGCATTCCGTGCGCCGGACTGATACCCTCGATCCCGCGTGGGCTGAGCAGACAGCCTCTGCATATACTGCAGCAACCCGCGATCGAGTACACGAGAGCAATTCGCTCCATTGTCGTATCTCTACTACTGTCTTCTGATCCAACAGCCCCACGGTCGCAGCAAATTGTCCTCATGACGTCCAGTACTCGCGGGGAAGGAAAGACGGCGGTTTCGTGGAGTCTTGGCTTCTACGCTGCACAGCTTGGACGACGCGTTCTACTCCTGGACTTGGGCCACTTGTTCCGTCGACCTGGTGGCCAGATCTCAGATCTTTTCAAAGTGTTGACGCACGACCAGCCACCTGCCGATGCTATCCAGCATATCCAGGAACTGGGCATTGACTATTTGCCAGCAGGGTTCTCTGGCGGAAATCGCCTCTGGATGCTGGCAAGTCCGAAGGTCTCCTTGCTGTTCGAACAGTTGAGAGACGCCTACGATCTCGTGGTCATCGACGCTCCTTCGTTGCAGGAGGCGCCGGAGGTAAGACTTCTGTTGCGTTGGACGGACCATGTCTTGTTTGCTGTCCGCGCCGGGCGCACCAATCGATACATGGCGCAGACCGCGCTGCATCTGACCGCCCGAACGGAGCATCCCAACGTCGAGACCAAATTCTGGTCAGTCCTGACACGCAGACATCCGTCAGAGCACGACCAGATCGATGTGGAACAGCAGCCCAGGTCAGGTTTGATGATTCGCTACCAGCGGCTCAAGGCAGCCGTGCGACGATGGATGAGGATTTGAACCGGCAATCGACATTGCCGGCTCTGCATAGCCCAATCTCAGGCCCCAAGATCGGATTAGCAAGCGACCGAGGAACGCATGATCATCGAGACTTTCGGTCCACCGGGTGCAGGCAAAACAACGTTTAGCCGAGCACTGGCTCAGCGCCTGCGCCAACGCGGGTATACGGTCGATCTCGTCCTTTTCCCACGTCTAAAGAGTGACTTCTTGAGCCGCGGTGGATTTCTCCCGGCGCTGTTACGCGCTACCTACGCCATTTTCGTCGCCATCGCGATCTTATGCCGGCCTATCTCAAATGCTCCAGGATTGCGTCTCGCTCGTGATCTGCTCCGGCTGATGCCGCCGGAGAGTCCGGCTTGGTGGATCAGAATCAGTCAATACGTCGTCCGATTTTCCTGTGAGTGGAACGACCCACACAAATCCGATCACATCGTCTTATTCGATCAAGGGTTTGTTCAAGTTGTTTGCAGCTTGGCGCTGCATAGCCGGGCAGACCAAAAGACAATCGCTCGGGCAATCAGCATGAGGAGGCGGCCGGACCTGCTGATTCGGTTCGACGCCCCAAAGGAGCTGTTGGAACAGCGGCTCCGTCAGCGATTTGGCCAAAAGACGTTGGTGGAGAAATGGCTAGACCGCGATGTGCGAACGTTTCTCAAGATGAAGCCCATTACCGATTACGCTGGTTCGCTACTAGCAACCGAAGATCGGCGGATGATTTGTGTCTATTCACTTGATCCGAACCTTATGCGCAGCGCTCTCGACTTGGTCGAGGAGGAGATCTCGGTCAGAATCGGCAAAGCTCCAGCGACCGGGTTGCAATCCAGCCCGGGGCACGAGCAGCTCGACTATCTCAGCGAAGAACTCGCGCCAGCTTCCAAGGACGCCGGGATTTCGACTGCCGCCCAATCCGAAACAGACCTTACCGATCGCTTAGCGAGGGCGAGCCTGTGGTCGTTTCTGATCTACGTTGGCGGTGCCGGGCTGACGGGCCTGGCACAGCTTGTAATAGCTCGAACGGTTGGAGCGACGAGCTACGGCATCTACTCGTACGTCTTGGCCTGGATGACCCTTCTATCCTATGTCTCGACGCTCGGCTTTAGCATGGTGCTGCTGCGATTTGTGCCGGCCTATAGCGCGAAAGACCGGTGGTCGTTGGCGCGCGGCCTTATCCGATTTGCATTCCAGCGCTCGTTCATGGTCGCCACGGCGATCGCAATCTGCGGTATCGCCATCGTATTGTCCCTTGCGAAGGACTTGCGGCACGAGATGATCATCAGTCTCGCAATAGGCCTGGCAACCGTGCCCCTGGTCGCGCTCTATGTGCTCGGTGGGGCTACGGTGCGCGCGTTCGGCGGCGTGATTTCGGCGATTGCCCCCGAGCGCCTGGGCCGCGACGGCCTTATGCTTGTAATCGTCCTGCTGGCCGCAGCGCTTGGCGTCACGCCGCCCGATGCCACAACGGTTCTGAGCGCGTTGATGATAAGCTCTGTGGTCACGGCCGGACTCCTCCTATGGAGCATCATCAAGCTGTGGCCGCCGCAATTGCGATCTGCGGATCCTGCTTATGCTCCGGGCGACTGGTGGCACCTCGCATTTCCCGTCATGATAATGACAGGAGTGGACGTTCTCCTCAACCGCGCCGGCCTGTTCCTTTTGGGTTGGACCGGCGACACTCATGCGGCAGGCATCTTCGCGCTAGGGCTGAATTTGGCTCTCTTGCTGGCTCTCCCTCGCATGGCGGTGGGGACATTCTTTGCGCCAAACGTCTCGAAGCTTCACGCCCACCAGAACGAGAAGGCGCTTCAAAGCCTGTTTGCCCGGGCAACCGTCCTGTCGCTTGCCGGAACGACAGCGCTAGCGCTGCCACTGTTGTTGCTCACTGAGCCGCTGTTGCGATTCTTCGGAGATGATTTCGTCGCAACAGCTGCCATTGCCCAAGTTCTTATCGCAGGACAGATCTTTGCCGCTGCAATGGGCCCGCAGCAGAATCTTTTGACCATGACGGGGCACGAACGGGCAGCTGCCGCGCTTATGGTGATCGGAGCCATCATGAGCGCCTTCGGTTGCGCGATCGGCATTGCCCTATATGGAGCAATGGGCGCAGCAGTTGCGACAGCCGCGACCAACGTCATATGGAACGGGGCAATGGCGATCTACATCTCCAAACGAGTCAATATGACCGCTGGGCTGCTCTTTGCGACCGTGGAGTTTTGGTCGACCCGCCCCCAGGTAGCCCCATAAAGTTGACCGGGGCAGCGAGTTGACATTCTCGGTCGCACCACCCGTCATGATCGGGATAACGTGAAGCTTGTCCGCCTCATTCACAACGCGGGCAATCTCTGTGGCGAGACGAAGTGGGGCACCTTCGATGAGCCCACCGGCGAGACCGACAGTCCGCGCATTGATGCGTTCTTTTGCGTCTATGTCGCCCTTCTCGCGGCCGCCCCGGCCGTCGGCGTTTCGCGCGTCGGGACGGATTGAGCGTTCGCGGGTAACTGGAGGCCCAGTACAGCGAATGCCATCAATGAAAACTTCATGAACGACATGACCATCTCCATTCTCCGGCTGACTTCCGTGGGCTGTTCGAGCTACGGGCCGATCTCTACTTCAATGTTTCGATCCGCTCCTTCGCATCCTCAATGCCGCCTGCTTGAAACGAAACGCCACGGCGCACTGCCCAATGAGCCGCGGTCATGCCACCGGTATCTTGGTTCGCCAGGAAAAGCGGGCGTCCGTCCTTGGGTCCCGCTTCAATTGCCTGCAAGCCCATCGCGATAACTCAAATTTGGTCCTAGGGCACGATCATTTTCTCATGACACAGCCTTCACCAGTCGTTTGTCGATGCCGCGATCGAGGTAGTCAAAAGGGAGTAGCTGTAACGATCGACGCAATTAAGTAGATCAAGCCCTCATTTGAGCGAACGTTCTTGATCCGAATATTCGTGCGTGACTACGCTGCGTAGTACGCTTGGGCCAGCACACTCGAGGAGAACACCATGAATAGATCATTTATCGTCTTCACCGGCGTGACCTCCGTGCTCGCCCTTTGTTGAGCACGCAAATCAGTAATTCCGCCAAAATCAGTGCTCCGGCCAAAATCAGCACGGCCGCCCACCAAAAGCAGCCGCATCGGGTGGCCGTGCAGGTCGACGTAAATGATCCCGCCGTTATGAATCTCGTCCTCAATAACGTGAGCAACGTGGCTCAGCATTACCGCGAGGTCGGCGAAGAAGTTAATATTGAAGTGGTTGCCTTTGGACCCGGACTGCACATGTTGCGAGATGACACTTCGCCCGTCAAAGCGCGCATCAAGTCCATGGCCGAAACAATGCCGCAACGCCATATCCCGAACTCGATCACCACAATGCGCCGACGGCTGAGCGTCGCACTTATCAGTCAGACCGATCAACGGCGGCGGAATGGATGGCATGAAC